>SDBU01000232.1_pt1 | contig 80069 bp, 110 predicted proteins | sample 2277071 | NCBI WGS metagenome assembly SDBU01 (sample SAMN10397929, study PRJNA504765) | marine sediment metagenome | isolation source: marine sediment core GS08_GC12, 126 cmbsf | place: Arctic Ocean: Gakkel Ridge, Loki's castle | collected 2008 | reverse complement strand
TGATACTCCTTTAGGTCGAATAACTTCAACACTTTTCAAGGCAGGAGTTCAACTTGGGATTTCTTCTCGAGGTGAAGGTTCTGTTGAGAAAAAAGGAGGTGGAGACGAAGTTCAAAACGATTACCAGCTTGAGACTTATGACTTTGTGCTCAAGCCATCTACCAAGGATGCTTATCCTGGTATAGTTGAGAACATTGAAGAGAACGAGAAGCTGATTGCTGAAGCCATTGAAGGACTTGTCAATAGTGATCTCCCGGAGAAACAGAGAACACCTGTTCTTTTGGAGTGTTTCAAGATACTCAGTGTCCTTGAAGAGCAACAAACAGCAGATGCAGATCGTTATCAAAGGTTGTCTAAACAGATTACAGAGCAATTAGGACCTAGCACAGCAGCAACCGTGATAGCGTCTATAATAGCAAAGGACCCTGTAATACAACCTACTAACGTCACAAAAGTAACGGAGGTTACTATGTCATCTGTGAACCCTGGTATGCAAATACCTATGGTGCAAGTTCCAGCAATTCAGCCTCAGCTTGATGCTAATGCTTTATCTTGGCATCAACAACAAGTACAACTTGCTGTAGCAAAAGAAGTGGAAACAAAAGATAAGGAGTATTCTGTACTCGACAGAGACTGCAAGAAAGTACGACGAGAATTTGAGGATACTAAGAAGCGTCTTGATGCTGCTGAAGTTGTTATTGAGGAATTTATTGACAAGGTTAAAGAACTAGAAGAAAATAGTAGCGCAGGCGACCCTATGCTTCAGGCAAGGTATGATGCTGCTGTTGAGTTGCTTGATGAAGCTTGTAAGCGTCTTCCAGAGATTAGTCAATTAGGGCGACGTAGTAAAGCTCTTGAAGGATTGGTAGAAGCAGCTATCATTAAGTTCCGAGGAGATAATGTTGAGACTGCTATCAAGGAGTGTCTTGCTAAGGTTGATCCTAGTAAGCACAAGCAGGTTAGAACAGTCTTAGAAAACTGTTCTACCGCAGATAGTGTCAACGAGAGTTTTGAACAGGTAGTCGAGTTGTCTAACTTGAAGACTCGTAAGGTTACAGAGCCTTTGCCTCCTGGTAATCTTACAGAAGGACAGAAACCAACTCCTCCACAACTTCCTCAGAGCAACTCGAAGTCTAACCTTCGTAAGCGTCTGATTCAAGCAGTAAGCTAAGGAGACCCTCATGATATTAGGTAACCAACAATCAATTAGTGATGTCGAAGGTCAGATCAATGAACAGTTGAACGCTGGTCTTGTTTTAGCAGGTATGCGAGACAGAGTTCTCTATGAAGATAGATTTGGAGGTGATACCAAGATTACTATGGGTGAGTGTATAGAAGGACTTGAAGAAGGTTCTTGGATGCAATCTGGTACTGCTATGATGCTAGAGAACATGCGTAAGTTCTATGCTCGTATGAGTGAGACTACACGTCTTGTCAATATAGGTGACTTTGAGAAATATTCTTTTGATATGGTTAGAGCTTTGTTTCCTAGTTTGATTGCTCATGAGATTGCTTCTACTCAACCTATGCCTGGTCCTACATCGCAGGTGTTCTTTCAGAAATTTATCTACAACACTACTAAAGGATCTGCTATTGCAGGTCAAGATATCATTGAGAATCCTAATGAGGACTATGCTTCTGAGTTGATTGATGTTGAGAACTTAGGTATTGGTGACGGTGCTACTGATAACTTTACAGGTAATCTTGCGTTTACTCCTGTTCGTCCTGGTACTGTTAGTATTTCGGATGGTACAGAAGTTGTTACTGATGATGGTAATGGTCTTATGATTGGAGATATTAGTGGAGGCACTAATACTATCAACTACGATACTGGAGCTTATGACTTTGACTTTACTACTGCACCTACTTTAGGTGATTCTATTGATGCTCAGTACAACTATGATTCTGAGGCTAATACTCAACTTCCTGAAATTGATATGACTCTAACCTCCTCACCTGTGTCTGCTATTCGTAGACCATTGAGGACCAAGTGGTCTGTCGAAGCTGAGCAAGATTTGAAGACTGTCTATGGTATGTCTGCTGAGGTTGAGCAGGTAGCAGCAGTTACTTCTGAACTGAAGTTTGAGATTGATCGTGAAATTGTACGAGACGTCAAGAACATTTCTGTTAATACTGTTACTGCTTTCTCGAAGACTCCTGGAGCTTCCATCTCGTTTACAGAGCATAAGTTAGGTTTTGTTGACAAGGTGATTGAGGCAAGTAACTCTCTCTTTTCTTCTACGCAGCGAGCTGTTGCTACGTGGATCATTGGAGGGATCAACGTTGCTTCCTTGGTAGAGAGTCTTCCTGGGTTCTCAAGTCTGCCCAAGCCTGCTAACACTCGAGGTGTTTTTAAGAGTGGTAGCTTGAACGGCAATTGGGACTTCTTTAAGGATCCCACTTATCCAGGGTCTACTAGAAATAGTACAGATGCTAATGGATGGATGGCAGGATATAAAGGAGTCTCCATGTGGGAGATTGGTTATATCTTTGCTCCTTATATTTTACTCTACACTACTCCTACGGTAGCGCTCGATGATTTTGTAGTTCGTAAGGGTATTGCTTCCAGATATGGAAAAAAGCCTATTGAAGGGCGTTTCTATAGCACAAGTTCTATAACTGCGTAGTCTAACCTAATTAGAAGGAACCCTTAAACAAGGTTCCTTCTAATTAAACCTACTTTTATGTCTACTAAAAGAAAACAAATAGATCTTAACGATCTTGACTCTTACATAGAATGTGAATTCTGTGGAGACAAAGTTAAGAAACTTACAAGTCACCATGTTGAAAAGCATGGTTTCTCAATGAAAGAATATAAAGAAGCTTATCCTAGTGCTAAATTAACTTGTAAAACTACTAAGAAAGTAATGAGTGAAGCAATTTCTAGAAGAATGGATGACTTAATATACTACAATAGTAAATTAGATGATCTTGAAAAGGGTCGTCAAACTACATTTAATAATCCATCTATTAATACCGCTAGGATTGCTAAATCATCTGCTACAAGAAAAGGTAGAAAGAATCGTCCTGACCTCAATTGTAAAGGTTGGGCTAATCTCTGGAATAGTTTTTCTGAAGATGAACGAAGTGAGTTTGTGATTGATCGTTTTAAGTGGCAATCTGAACTAGGTCTATTAAATATAAGAGGTATAAGAGGAACTTATATAGATCGATTACAACGACATATAAAGCTTAAAAGTCTACATGAGTTGTCTACTGCAATTTTTCTTGACCTTCAAAAACTTCAATGGGTATATGAAGGATGGAGTATTAAGTATCTTGATGACGTAGGTATTGTTAGAAACTATTGGCCTGACTTCTGTATTCACGATCCATTTATGTATCTTGAAGTTAAACCTTTTCCTTCTACTGCAGACTTACATAAGCTTGCTTTAATTCAAATTTCTAATCTTGATCTACCTTTAGTAGTTGTACCTCATCAGGATAACTTAGACTTTTGTACTTTGGGTGCTACTAAAAATTTACAACAAGATTATGTCTTTGATTTCTCTGTTGAAACTTTGTTGAAAGTAGCTTAAAATGCCTTGGACAACAGCAGACGTTTCTACTTACATTATCTCTAGGTTAGGAGGACCTAAGAGGATAGTTGAATTAGATGCTACTAATATAACAGAAGCTACTAAAAGAGCAGTAGGTATGTATGGTTCTTCTAAACCTCTATTTAAGTTTAGTTATATTAACGTTCTAGTTGGAGTACAATCTTATGACTTATCTTCTTTGTCTAAACCTTACGGTAGAGGACTTGTAGAAGTTTTTCCTGAACCTATTTCAACACCTACAGCAGACTTTACTGTATTTGAGCATTGGCGTCTTAGAGCTCCTACTTACAATATGTCTGATATAGTTCTTGACAAAATGTACTACGATGAAATAAGAAGAGTTACAGGAACAGAGTTTGATTGGCATTGGGAGCAAGACGGTACTCAACTACTAATAACTCCTAGTCCTACGCGTACTTTTAATTTAGGCTATAAATACTCCATTTCTCCAGCAGACATAACAGAAGTTCCTCTCGCAGATCAAGGATGGGTAGCTGACTTTGCACTTGCTATTTCTAAAGAAATGTTAGGTAGAGTTAGAGTTAAGTTTCAAGGAGTAGCAGGTAACGAACTCTCTGTAGATACGGATGGAAGCGATCTTCTATCAGAAGCACAGAGCGAACAGGAAGCTTTGAAAGAGTCGTTGAAGACTAAATCAGGAGATAGGGTCGCACCTATAAGAGGATAAGAACATGAACAAAGCAAAAGAATTGATCGAAAAAGTTATTAACGAGGGTGGCGATTGACGAGAAAAAAACGACTGATTAATGATAAGTTTATTGAGATGTCTCATACGTATAAGTACGAACTACTAGTAACAGTACCTACCAAATCAATTGAGGTTTAGTCCGCTTTATGGAATCGTTAATGTACAATAAGAAGCAGCTAATAAGTTTTACTACGTTACTACTGATAGAACAAGTTATCTGCCCTAAGAGTAAGAGCGCTAGAGAGTTGATTGAGGAGCTTATAGAGAAAAACAAGAAATGGAAATCGTTTATCTCGTTTCCAAAGAATGAATTAGACGCTCTCAAAGATCGACTTGACAATGGAAAAGCTATATTTACTACACGAGTCAAAGATGAACGTGGAGAATATTTTTTAGGACAGCTCGTCGATTCTTCATTTGGTATATTACAAGTGAAGGATATCCAATCAGTGTACCTCAAAGATCATCCTTTTTACGCAGAACTATCTGACAAGGAAAAGATTACACTGTCCAAGCACAAACTTGATGTGGTGAAACTTAAACAGTATAAGCCACGTTATTCTACAGGTCAGTAATGACAGACTCTTACGTTTACGGCTGGTGGATATCGCCTGTTGGAATACTTCACATAGTATCCAAACGTTTTAGGTCACGTCAAAAGCCGAAGAGATGATCAAATTAAAACGACAAAGTTATTTTATAGGAGAGACAAATGAGTAACGCTATTGTTGGTGTATCTACTATTGCTTCGGACTGCAGCTATGCAATGTTAGAAATTTAGATTATCAGTATGGCAACTCCTGCTCTATTATTTGTAGATGATGTAGACAAGGCTACCGATGAAGGTATGGTAGAAGAACTCTATTGGTCTATGATAGCTAGAAATGATTTATTTATTCTAAATGACTCAGCTACATTAGAAACAGGTAGTGATGGAGCAACTTCTAGTGGTGGAGTATTTAGTTCTGCTGGTTCTACTTTTCTAACTAACGGCGTGGGTATGAGTGTTACTCTTGAGATTACTTCTGGAGATGACGCTGGTACTTACGATGTTCTAGAGGTTACTAGCGAGAATGATTTAGTCGTAGATGGTTCGTTTTCTAATCAACCAGAGACTACTCTAAATTTTAAAATCTACTCACTAAACCTTTATGGTGAACCTGTTGTAGAACCTACTTATACAGTAGTAAGTCCTCAAATACCTATTCATATTAAAATAGATCCAGAAGCAGAAGAACTAGAAAAGTATGGGTATGATAGAACGCGAGATGCTATCATTTGGTTTTCTGCTAAGATATTACGTGATGCAGGTCTTAGTCCTAAAGTAGGAGATAGAGTAAACTTTACATTTACTAACGAAGCAGGGTCTACTGTACTAGAACAGTTCGAGATCCACGAGGCTTCCCCAGTTGATTTCGCAAGACAAAGTAAGAGTCACTATCATGTAGGTTGTGCCGCGGACAGAACACACAAGACAAAGATATCTTAGGAGAAAATAATGAGTAAAGCGCAAGAACTAATAGAAAAAGTTATAAATGAAGGATCTGATTATTATGATGATGAACCTGAAACTGAAATGGATATTGAAGAACTATCAGATATGTGGGATGGAGATATTATAAGTAGTAGTTCTAGAAAGAAAGTTATTAGCTTTCTTTCTAGCTCAGAATCATCTGGATTTGCTAAAGAACTACAAGATATGGGAATGAAAGTAACTACTAGAGGTAATATAGTGACAGTTTTAACTTAAGATCATGCCTAAACCTAGAGTAAAAGCAAAATTTAAAAAGACATCTCTACCTCCTAGTTACTTCTCTTTGTTTAAGAAAGATGTCTTAATGCTTGCGAATCAAAAGACTAGAAAGTTCTCAAAAGAAATTGCCGCTGAGGCTCGTGATATTATCAAGAACCAAGAGTTCAAGTGGAAACCTCTTAGTGACGCATATTTAGATTCTAAGATACTAAAAGGATTAGACGAGCGAATTTATATAGCTACAGGAGATTTTTTGAAACATATAGGTTGGTGGGAGAAAATCGTAGGTAAGAAAGCACTAATCTTCGTAGGTCCTAAACCAGGTATTCATAAACCATCAGGACTAACTTATCAATTTCTTGCTAAGATTCTTGAGTTTGGTTCTCTAAAAGCTAACATACCTGCTAGACCTTTATGGCGCCCTCTTCTATCTAGAGTTGTACGACGTAGTAAAGGTTTCCGTCAAGAATATAGAAATGCTATTGTTAGAGCTTCAAGAGAACGAGCAAAACAAATGAAAGTTAAGAAGGTAGGATAATATGGGTGTTAAGGTACCTACCAAGCCTCCTCCTAAGAGCACTAAGCCTCCACCTCCTCCTGCACCTCCACTAAAAAAGTATAAATAATATGAGCACAGCAAAAGAGCTAATTGAGAACGTCATTAACGAAGCGCAGTGGGTTGGAGGTAACACTATCAAACAACTTGCTCGTGAACGTGGAGGTAGGTTTGTCTCTAGTAGTCAAGTAGATGATGAAGATTTAGGAGAATTAATGAATTATAAGTTTAAGTTCGCGAATAGGACTCTTGCTTATGACTTTGCTATGTTTATAGAGGAGAACATGGACTTGTACGCTTCTAGTAGTGGTAACACAGTAATAGTTTCTGACCCTATAGACTAGTAAAAGGTAGGATGATGTCAACAGCTAAAGAGCTAATAGAACAAGTTATTGAAGGTCCTATTACAGCTTTTTGGTGGATATACTTATACAACAAGGATGAAAGTAAGGATTGGATAGACACTGCGAATACTCTGCGAGATGCTAAAAAATCAGCAAAAGATATGTTTAATGAGACTCCTGATGCAGATCATGCGTATATCTACCCTGGAGATGTAGACGATCCAGATTTAGATAGCGCTGAAGCTCTTCACTACGATGGGCGCAAGTTCTCTTATGTGTAATAATGCCTGACCAACTATTATTATATGACAATTCTGTCAAGTCTTGGATTAATACTCAGTTCGGAAGTTTAGTCTCTGGTAAGACTATGCACTTAATGATAGGTACACCTGATAGAGCCTTTGCTCAATATGTTACTCCAACAGGTGTAGACCCTGATGGTAGACCTCCCATGCCTAGGATTGCACTAACTATTGAAGATCCTGAAGGAGATCCTGAACGTTACAACAATGCAAAGATTAGGAAACTTGGTTATAGTGACGCTAACTACAATAAACTTCGTAATGCTAATTATCCTACTCCTATTAGAATACCTTATACCTTAAATTTTTGGACAGAGTATAAACATGAGATGAGCCTCTACATTCAGAAGGTTCTTAATATCTTTCGATCTCAACACACTAGTATTACTGTAAATATAGATCTTGTTGACCCTTTAAATGTCTATGGTTCTAAACTTATTGAGTTGTACGCAGATAGTGGTTTAATGAATACAGGAGATTTAGAACCAGGAACTAAAGAACGAATACTACGACGCACTTTTAACTTTCATATGAATGCTTGGTTATGGGATCTTGATTTTATTGAAACTAGAACTGCTAAAGAGTTTGAATTCCAATTACGAGATTATGATAGTGAAGACTTATTAGAGATGAACAGTTTTCCTAACACTCGAGTGTTGTGGAGTGGAGATGGAACTACTACTACTTTTGGTCCTACTGTTCTTCATCCTCAACTTATACCTATAATAAAAAGAACTCTGATATTAGATGCTACTATAGGTAGTGAAGATTCAAGGTCTTTTGACAATGGTTTAGGTGCTATCTTGGGAGATGACATTACTACTGCTACTGTCGATTATACTACTGGAGCTATAACTGTTGAGTTTGCTACTGCTCCTGATAATCTAACTGATATTAATATAGCTTATTTCACGAGATGGAGTTCATAATGACAACAGCGAAAGAACTAATAGAACAAGTAATGAAGCTTGAAGCTAATCCTGTGAAGATTGCTAATGCACGAGGAATGCTAAAGGATCCTGCGCAAGGTAAGGGCGGTTGGGTATTTAATTTTGCTAATAGTAGCTCTGCTAAACTTGCTAAGAAGGATCTTGAGAAATCAGGATTCAAGGTATCTGAAGGATTCTTTCTACATGTGAGATCATAAAACTAACCTAGAAAATGAAGTCTTGTAAGTCATTGATATTAAACAACAAATTGGTAAGTCATTGATATTAAACAACAATACCCTCAACCTACGAGGTTGCCCATATGGTCCCGCAATGGTCCCCACGGCATGGGTTTACCCACGTATCGGCTCCTATGGGTCGTGTAGGGCCTCCTATGGGTACCCATGGCATACCCGATTACCATACCACGACCAACCATGTATGACACAATGCGTCACAACCACTAGTAGAAAAGTAAGAGGAGATCAAGATGATAGAAGTGTATAGTCAAAGAGAAGAATCTTTTCTAGTTCAAGTTATACAAGATGGTTCTCCTGAGTATGTAGAATTAGCTCCTAGAGATTTTATAACTTCTGAAGAAATGACAGAAGACTTATTTCTACAAGAACACTTCAAGTTTATTACTCTAGTTTCTGACAGACCTTTAAAAGTCAAAGAATCTACTAAGAAACTTCCAAAGAAACCTTCAAAGAAATCTCCAAAGAAAGAGTATTACACTAAAGAAGATTTAGAAGGGATGACTAAAACTGATCTTGTTGATTTGATAGATGTTTACGAACTTGATATTAATAAGAAATTAATTAAGGTTGATATGATTGCTGCTTTGTTAACGTTTGACATAGAGAAGTAAGGAGCTGTCATGAAAATGGCAAGACAGTTAATTAACGAAGTAATTTCTGGAAGAGATATTACTTCGGCAGTTTCTGATGCTGAAGACGCTGGTGGAGAATTATTCCACAAGACTACAAATGTTATTATTCTAAGGTTTAGAGATAAGAGCGCTGCTGATGATTTTGCTTATGACCAAGATATGGGAATGAACTATAGCGTTAGGACTAAGAGAGTTGGAGAGTTTACGCATGTTTCTCTTATAGACCCTGATGTTTCAGGTGGAGAACGTCAATATGGAAAACTTGTTTAGGAGCTGCCATGCAGAAGAAACTTGTCAATATCTCTGGTGAAGAACAACCTATTCTAATTGCTACTAATGATAGAGCTAAAGGATTAAAGTATGATAGACTTGTGCCTGGTCAAGAAATGACTCTTGACGAGAGTGAGGTTACTGATCAAATTAAAGTACTTGCGAGCCCTAAGAGAAAAGGTAGAGGTCCTTTAATTACTATGGAAGATGTAGTAGAGATACAAGAGGAAGTTGTAGAAGAACTTGAACTAGAAGATGTTGAAGAATCTAGTCTAACTGAGGAAGACGAAGATACTAAAGATGATGAGGAAGACAACTTCGTCTGTGACATTTGCGATCGAGAATTTAATACTCAAAGAGGTCTTAAAATTCATTTAAGGTCCCATGAATAATCAGGAGGCTTAGATGCCAAGTGCTGGAGCTTACAAGAAAGAGATAGACCTCTCCCTATATACTGAAGTTGCGTCTGATTTTAAGGTAGCTTTAGTTGATGTCTTCAATAAAGGGCCACTCAATACTAGGACACTAGTAACTAATTTACCAATGTTACTAGATACTTTTGGGAAACCTATTAACCATGCTACGCATAGTCAAGGTTTCTTAGCAGCTAGAGAGTACCTACGAAAAGGTAATCAACTTCATATAGTAAGATCTGAATCTACTGCTACTGCTGCTGTAGCTGGAACTGCTGGATTACAAGGGACTACAGATGAATCTCATGCTGCTAATACTGACGGTATATCTACTATTGCTACTGGAAACTTCTCTTCAGCAACTTCTACGTTTCAGACAGATAATGTAGAAGTTGGAGATGTACTTGAGATTACAGGTGGGGTAGGTGGTGGAGATGTAGGATTCTACCATATTAAAACGATAAGTACTGAGAATGCTATTATAGTAGAGGAGTCTTTCCCTGCAGGTGATACTGCTGTTATTTTCAAAGTCTACACTTCTATGCGATGGTACGCTGCTGCAGGTGCAACTTCTGTCCCTGCTACTCGGACTCTTACTTTAGCTGGAGCCAAGTTTACTAATGGTGTCAAAGTAGGAGATATACTTCATATTGATGATACTACAGCAGGTCCTCCTGATATGACCTTGGATAATGGTCACTATGTAATCACTGAAGTTACTAGTGATACAGTAGTTGTTGTTAATCGAGATTGGCCTGCTGGAAGCTTAACAGCATTAGACTTTACTATTTACGGATCGAATCATCCTGATGCAGCAGATGGAGTAACAGGAACAGGAGCGACTATTCGACAGTTTAGTTCAGCAGCAGGACAGTTTGTTAAGCACGCTGTTGCTGTTGGTGACCTCTTAGTAATTGAAGATGTTGGAGATACTGGAGATAACGGAACTTATCTTATTGCTACTGTAACTAACCTTACTACATTACAGGTTAACAGAGACTTCCCTGAAGGTAGTCTAGCTACTCTTACTTATAAGATTATGCCTGGTTCTGCTATCCTCACAGGTAAGACAAAGGGTCTTTGGTGTGATGATTACGATACTAAGGTTCGTTGCAATAGTTATGACTCTAGTAAGTTTGACGTTCTTACTTATGATGAGAATAATTTCTTGTTAGAAACTGTTTTCTCCACTTCGTTAACTACTTTAGTGGCAGATATGTTAGCTAGTTCTGTATACTTTACTGCGGCATTAGTCTCTTCAAGAGATGGTCCTGGTCTTGAATATACTGGTGTAGTTGCTGGTGGAGATGACGGTTACACAGGAATTGTAGATGCTGACTATATTGGTTCTGGTGTTTCTAAAGGAATGGATCTCTTTAGTAATATTGAAGAGATTGAAATAGATTGCATAGTTTGTCCTGGTAAAACTTCACAAAATGTAGGTGACGGACTAGTAGCATTGGCAGAGTATCGAGGTGATTGTTTAGCTATTCCTGATCCTCCAGTGTTTGCTACTGTAGCTACTCCCTCTGATAGTATCGACTGGCATAATGGAACAGGAGCACTTGGTAGAACTAGTGCTTTCAATACTTCCTATGGAGCTCTTTACTGGTCTTGGGGTACTACCTATGACTCTTGGAATGATGTTACTAGAGAGTCAGCTCCATCAGGTCATGCTTTAGCAGTCATTGCTAATACTTGGAATGTCTCTCATCCTTGGAGAGCTCCTGCTGGTCCTAAACGAGGTAAGGTTCCTGGTGCTTCTGATGTTAAATATTCACCTGATCAAGGTGAACGAGATGCTATGCAATTAAGTACTAACTGTGTGAATCCTATTGTTAATTTTGTTAAGGAAGGTATTACTGTTTATGGACAAAAGACTTTACTAAAAACTAGTTCTGCTCTAAATAGAATTAGTGTGAGATTTATGCTGTTCTATCTTGAACGTAAGATGCTAGAAGTAGCAAAGAACCAATCATTTGAGCCTAATGACGCTACACTATGGCGTGAGCTTGTTAGACAGTTAGAACCTCTTTGTGAGTATGTCCAAGCTAATAGAGGGTTGAATGACTTTTTAGTCCTTTGTGACAAGACTACTAATACATCTGCTGTTATAGAAGCTAATAAAGTTATTGCTAAGGTCTTTGTGAAACCTACTAAAACTGCAGAGATCGTAGAATTACAGTTTATCATTACTGCGCAGTCTGTTGATTTTGCAGAGTTGTTAGCAGCTTAGTCTAATTTCAAATAAGTCAATTCAACCGTTGGAGGTTACTAATGACTGCCCCTTTAGACGCTCAACATATAGCAGGTGGTATACAAGATTATTCACCACAGCATCAAGATAACTTTCAAGTTGAGATTGCAGATCTTGAAGGTTCAGACCTGATTTTGCTGTCAGTAGAATCTACTAGTCTTCCTACTGAGTCTAATGAAGAAATGGAGATTCCTTACGGAAACCAGAAACGTTACTACGCTGGCAAAGTAAATTATGATACTGTACCTTTAGTAGTTAGAGACTGGGTTGATAGTGGTACAAGGAAAGCTCTAGTTGTTTGGCGTAAGACTGTTTATGATCGTGCTACAGGTGCTATAGGTCTTCCTAAAACTTATAAGAGAATTGTTTCTATAATCTTAGTGTCTTCTGATGGGTCTATTACTAGACAATGTGACCTTATAGGAGCTTGGCCTTCAAGTATGGTTGGAGGTACTCTTGACCATACAGGTTCTGATCAAGTCAAGATTGAGATGACTATTAGATTTGATGAGGTCAAATGGTTTTCCACTGTTTCTGTATAGGAAAAAACAATGAGTAAAGCTAAAGAATTGATTGAGCAAGTTGTCAATGAGCGTCGTAGTCGTCGTAGTCAAGCTATGAAACAACGAGCTCATGATAAAAAATGGGGTACTAAAACAGGTTTACCTGCAGGATCGCTTTCTAGACTAGCTTATAAGTTTAACGGGACAGGAGGTGAAGCGTCGAAAGGTTCAGATGTACATCGTTTTAGTTTTTCTAACGAATCAGATGCACATGATTTTGCAAATGCTGTTACTAGTTCTTCTGAGATGCGAAGGTTAGAATATAAGGTCAAAAGAGAACCTTATCAGCATCATACTTATGAAGATATTTGGCTTGTAAATATATCAAGACCATAGTAGTGTAATGTCAAAAAGAAACTTGTCAAAGGAGATAGTCAATGTCAGAATACCTCACGGAGGTTCAGCTTCCTTCTAAGGGAATCTTTTATGGTGACAAACTTCCTGATGGGCTTGTACAGATTGAGCCTATGGGAACTAAACAGGAGAAATTATTTACTACTGGTAAATCTGGTATAGCAGTACTCAATAAGATATACAAGGATTGCATCCCGCTTCCTTTCTCTCACAAAGATCTCATTCTTGGAGATCGTCTCTTCCTTTTATTACAGCTTAGAGCTATCTCGTACGACAATAACTACGAGTATCCATACGCTTGCGAGGAGTGCGGAGAAAAGAATTGGGGCAAGATAGATTTGTTTAAGATGCCTATAAAAAGTGCTAATGATAGTACTGAGGTTCATTTCAACGCTGAACTACCTTTAACTGGAAAAACTTTACAACTTAGACTACTTACTGGAGCTGACGAGGAATCTGTTACTAGGTATGGTAAACAAATGAAGTCTAAGATTAAAGGAATGATTGGAGGAATAGAGCATACTTATCGACTTGCTAGAAGATTAGTTACTATAGATGGTGAGAAAGTAGGTATACAAGAAGCTATGAGATTTGTTGAAGAACTAAAAGGTAAAGATTCTATGGCTATTCAAGATGCTCTAGCTGCTAATGACATAGGACCTGTTACTGATGTTGAGCCTGAATGCGAAAGTTGTAATTATGCTAATGGACCGTTTACTCTCCCATTGAGCTCAGAGTTTTTTCGTCCTCGTAGGCATCGTACCAAAGATACAGACTATTTTAGAGCAGCAGAGGTTTTTGACAACAGTAGGTAAATTTACTTGGTCTGACACAGAAGCTATGCCTGGATTTGAACGACAACATTTTTATGATAAAACTGTTGAGTTTTGGAATGAAACTTTGAGTAAACTTCCAAGAGGAACATTTTAATGGCAGATGCAGGCATTCCTGTAGGTTTTGGATTTGGTGTAGACGATCAAGCTTCAAAACCTTTAAGTCAAATTGAAAGTGCTTATGTAGATCTAATGAGTTCTATGGATAAGGTTATGAAACAAACTTCCAAAGTTATGGACAAGTATAGTGATAAGACTGAAAGAGTTACAGATGTTGTAGAGAAAGCAGGTAAGGAAGAGACTAAGAAAACTACCAAATTAGGAGAAGCTGGTAGCGCGCTTAAGAAAAATATTGTAGGTGTTGATAAATTAGGAATTTCTTGGAAAAAATTTACGGACATACTAACAGCAGTTTCTGTAGTAGGTGTTGTTCTTCTTGCTATAACGGCTGTAGTGAAATTAGTTAAGTTTTTCAAGAGTTTTGGAGAAGAAGCTTTAAAACTACGTAGAGAAGTTGCTAGGTTGAATGAAACATATGCTATGAATGCTAAAGAAGCTAGAGTAGTTACATCTACTCTTAGAGGACTTGATATGAGAGCAGGCCGAACAAGAGAAGAAGTAGGACAACTTGTAAAAACTATGTTAGACTTAGCATTTCTTCCTGGTAAAGGTTTCAAGAAATTAACAAGAGATATTCTTGATTTTTCTTCTGCTACTGGTATATCTGTTGATTCTGCTGCTAAATTTGCAGATCAACTTATACATATTGATAGACTTCCTACTACTGCTGTTAGACGTTTAGGATTAGGTATTAAGTATATTGCTGATATTACTAGGACTACTACAGATGAACTGATAGGGTTTCATAAGACGTTAGAACCTTTGTTTAAGTCAATTCCTGATTTGTCAGGAGAAGCTAAAGTAAAACTAACTTCTGATTATTTATCTATTAAAGGAGCATTAGACGATGCAGGTTTAAGTGCAGAAAAAGCTATTGACGGTTTAACACTAATGTTATCTCCTGCAAAGGAAGGTATAGAAGCATTAGGTATGTTTTCAAAAGCTCTACGAATGGATCCTAGAGATTTAAGAGCATTGATAGAGTCTGATCCTGCAAAGATATTTGATATGTTATCTAAAAGGGCAGTAGGTTCTCGACAAGAACTCTTACAGCTTTCATATATGACTAAATCAATAGGTATGGATTTTAAAGATTTAGGTAGAATATCAGAACAGGTTTTGTCTCCAGAAGTTATTGCTAAAGCTACGTCTAAACTTAAGGAACTAGGTGTTGCAGAAAAAGAGATTAGTGATCTTCGTAAAAAAGGTGAAGAAGGTGGTATAGGGTATTTCAAGTTTCAAGCTCTTGCTGCTGAGAAAACATTAAGTTTAGAAAAAGGATTAGCAGAAGCTGCGGCTAAACGACAAGAAACATATGAAGCTGCGATGAACCGACTAGCTAAAGTTTGGAAAGATATTAAACTAACAATAGGTACAGCGTTAATAAAAACTATAGAGGGTACTTTAGTTCCTGCTCTTCATGGTGTTGCTAAGTGGTTAGAAAAAGTTAAATGGAACGTGTGGATTCCTAAAATGGTTAGAGACCTAAAGATATTTGGTTCTCTAATGGGAGACTTCTTAAAAGGTTTAATTGTAACCCTCAATGCAATACCTGGAATAGACTTAGACCCTACTAAAATGAGAATGGAACGTGACCCTGCTTTTAAGAAAGGTGTAAAAAGTTTAGCTGATATTCACACTGGTAAAGCTATGAAACCTTCTGAGTTTTTAGAGGCGATGAAATTTGCTAGAGAAGCTCAAGTAACTGGTGAAATGGAGGCTGTATCAGAAGCTATGAAAGGGTTTGGTCTTAAGAAGACTTTTGGTACAATGCTTAGTTTAGCGTACGCAGCACGAACAGAACAATATAAAAATTTAGATCAACAGATTAAGACAGCTTTGGCGATAGAAAAAGCAGGGAAAGTAACTACAGAAATACATAAAGAATTTGTAGGTCCTTCCAATGTTGTGGATTTGATCAAGGATCAACCTGCTAGAAAAGAGGAAGCTCTGCGCCTACTAAAGACTCAAGGTATAGTACCTGCTCGAGGATTTATACAGGATACCAGGGATCCTACAGTAGCTGGCAATACAGCAACAACTAACGAGTTATTAGCAGAGTTGACACGTGTTGTAGCTAGGCAATCTGGTATGTCTGTAGAAATGGCAGGCGGTACAGGTAAATTTTAAATGGCTAATCCTTTAAAAGGTGTTATACTTGATGTAGAAACTAAAGATTTTATTCATTTCTTTAGTTTCGAGCCTCCACAATATAGTAGAAATCCAGTTTATGATGATGTTCCTATAAGAGGTAGGTCTGAACCTCATTCGTTTTATGGCTACACCGAAGCTGGAATCTGGAGCTTTGCTATTCATTTCATAGCTTCTATTGATCAAAACGATGAAGGTGACCCTGCATCTGTTAAGGAAAAAGCTAACTTTATTGAGTCACTAATTCTTCCTGATTATGGGTTTGAAGTAGGTGAGTTTTCAGTAGTGCTACCTCCACATTTAGCTCGGATTAGAATTCTAAAAATGTTTGACGCTATAGGAACTATAAGATCTCCTTCTTGGACCTTGTTAGGACCTTATGATGTAGATACTGGGTACTCTTATCAGATAGATTGTACTTTTTCTTTTAACGTTCAAAAGACGATAGGTAACATAGATAGTATGTCTTCTAAAAGGAGTTTATTATCAGTAGGACAAACAAGGTTAAATCGATGAGTAAGCAAGTTACTAATAGCGATTCTTATCCTTCTACTTCTAGGTACAAAAAAGCTAGGTACTATCGTAGAGAAATACGAAGAGGAGTATTTAGAATAGAACCTGAAACTTGGTATCCTGATGATATACCTGAAACAGGAGATGACAAATACACAGAAGTAAAGCCTGGTGAAGTAGGTAGATTAGATTTAATTTCTCTAAGAGTGTACCGAACTGAATCTCTTTGGTGGGTAATCGCCTTTGCTAATGACATAATAGATCCTTTTGAAGAGGTAGTGTCTGGTCTTAAACTTCGATATCCTACATTTGACTATGTAGCAACTACTATATTATTATGAGCTTATTTCCTTTTGTTAAAATTAAGTTAGGACCTGACCCTATTTCTTTGGTTCCTCCAGAGTTTATTCAGAGTTTTGAGTATAAGAGTACTATGCAAGACCTTCCCTCTTTTCAGTTTTCTGCTATTGACCCTACTTTCTATAAGTTAGAACAAATGTTACTACGTGTTAATAATACAGATTCTCCTGTTCTGTCTGCTTTTGGTTATATTGATAGGAATAAACATGTAGTGCATAATTGGATACGAGGAATACTGGTAAACTACACTCCTAAGTTTACTCATAAAGGAACAGAAATAACAGCTAACTTTTTATTAGATGTTGGTAAAGGTATTACAGTTACTGAACCTCAAACATTTACTGGTAAGGTTTCTGATGTTGCTTATAGAATAACTGAACTAATGGATGTAGGAACTTGCATAGAAACTACTAATGATGAGTACAATACAGCGCACGAAGATTATGAGGGAGGACCTAAGCAGTGGCGAACTGAGAATAAAAGTTTGATGGCTTTTATTCGTAAAGTACTAGCTCCTCAAGCGTCTTTTGATAGTAAAGAACCTTGTGATATTTTCTTTACTCATGGTTTACCTGAAGGGATAGGTTCTAAACAAAGACCTATAGGGAAACCTACATTACATTTTCATTCTGGATCTTTTGAATGTGGTGCTCGTGGAAGGAAAGTCCCTCTTAAGCTTACTTACTTAGCAGGTAAACAAGATAAGGTAATAGATTTTTCACCTGACTTTCAAAGTGACTTGTTAGGAGCTTATGGTAGAAGAGGTTTAAAGAATTCTAACTACGATCCTACCACTTGTAAGTATGGTAAAAAGGTAGAGAATGTAGTTACTACTGATAAGAAAGTAGACTCTGAAAGTATAGATGAACTTAAAACTGCTAATCCTCAAGATCCTAATGATCAAAATGTTACTCAGCTTACTACAATAGACAAAGGTGAGTCTAAAGAAGTTACAGAAGTTTTAAGTAGAAATCGATGGTCTACTTTATTTTCAGCTAGTTGGGAAGCTAGTTTGACATTAGTAGGGCTTCCTGAATTTGTTGATATAGAGGCTCATGACCTGTTAGATCTTAAGGTTTTGATTCCTCATCCTACAACAGGACAATGGATAGCGCATCCTTGGGCTGGAGGACGATACTTATTTTTAGAAGCTGTTCATAGAATCACTAATAACTATCTTATAGAATGTAGGTTACAGAGGGATGTCTGATGCCTAGAGAAACTTTACTTGCTAGTAGACAAATGGCTTCTAGTGAAGGTCATGCAGGTTTATGGACTGCTAGAGTTGAGGATATAGATGATCCTAAAAGAATGGGAAGAGTTAGGGTTAGAGTCTTTGCTTTTCATAATGACAAAGATGCTACTCCTACTATAGTTCTTCCTTGGGCAGAAGTAACTTCAATAGGTGGAGGTAGCTACGATAGTGGTTCTGGAGGGCAACCTTACCCTGTTGGTTCTAATGTCTGGGTAATGTTTGAGATGGGCAAGTCTGACTTTCCTATAGTTATGGGAGGTCGTAGAGGTCAGAAAAGAATTGCAGATGAGATTAATTCTGGGCAGAGTTTAACAGTAGATGGTCAATGCCCTAGTGGTGCTGATTCTTCTTGGGTACCTGCTGAAGATAATGAGTTATCAAAAGAAATCTTTTCTAATTCTTACGTAAAAGATAATCATCCTACAAGAACTATTTGGCATAAGTCTTACAAAGGGCATACTATTCTTGTAGAAGAACGAGATGGATTTGAGTTTCTACGAATTATTGATAGATCAGGTCAAGTTATTGAAATGGACTGTCCTGTTACTGTTGCTGAAAATGCTAATAACTCTGAGCAAAGAGGAGCTAGAAACGCAGTAGACGATAATCAACTATCACAAGATTTACTCGTAAATGGTAGAGGTTATATTCGATTAAAAGATATTGCAGGGCAAGAAATAATACTAGACGGTAAGTCTAACAACGAAGAGATTAGAATAATAAGTAGAAATAGGTTTGGTTCTTCACAACAAAAGATAATTCTATCTTCTAGTAAAGGAAGTGAGAAGATAGAAATAATTGATAAACAAAATAACAGAATATGCCTAGACCCTAATGCTCCTGCGTCTATTACTATAGAAGATTGGGCAGGTAACAAAATAGAATTTGATTCTGAAACAGGAGTATTTCGTACTAATGCTTCTGCAAAAGCTGATGACGTAGTAGCAAGCGACAAGACTCAATCTATAGGTGGTAAGAAAGAAGTAGTTATAGGAGGGGATGATAAGCTTAAAGTAGCTGGTAATAAATTCCTTGATATTATGAACGACTTGAGTGCTTCTATTGCAGGTATGACTAGTATTATTGCTACAGGTCCCATTAATGCTTCTATTTCAAATTCCACCTTTCCATCAGGACTACCTGCTACTAATGCTATGTCAGTTGAAGCTACTGCTGGTAATATAGATTTGAATGCTAAAACAGGTGAAGTATCAATAGGTAACCTAGCAGAAAAGATAACTGTAAAATCTACTGCGGTAGAACTTTGTTCTTCACCTACTGGTTTTGTTGCACTTGCTACTTTGGTACTAACAGAGTTACAAAAGATTATTACAGTTTTTAATAATCATGGGCATAATACTACAGCTACTATAGCAGCTTCTCCTACTCCAGGATTTATTTCTGCACCTACACCTGTTGCTTTAGGTATTCCTCCTACATCTGTTACTATGTCAAATCCTAGTAGTGTAGCATCTGCAATTAATAAAAGTAAGTAATGAACAACTACAAACCTATACAAGACTTACCTATTTGGTCAAGATTATCTGAATTGTTGAAAGCTCTAAAAGAAGAAGTATTAGTTCCTATGGAAAAGAATTGTCAAGATTTGAAAGATAAACTCGAGAAGACATATAAAGAGTTAGAAAAAGATGGCTGACTGGCAATCCGCAGATATGAGCGAGTTAGTTCCTTCTGAACTAGCAGAATTAGTTAGTAGTGCTAGTGATATATCTGATAAAATTGTTACTACATTGGAGCTTGTTAAAGGTTGGGTTCTTCTTGCTGGAGGTAATGTAAGTTATGTTCACGATTTCGCTTCTGTACTAACTGAGTTAGTTAAGAAATTTAGAACTGACTTTCTAGGTACTGGTTTCTATGCTTGCAATATGTGGGACTACCCTCTTAAACAATACTATAGAAGTGGTTCATCAGGTGAGATATTTAGTCAATCTTTCTTGAGTGATTTGTCAAGTTCTCTAACTGATGCTCATGACCCTAATGTACCTACATTTGAAGGTAATGTAGCTATGTTAGTAATAGTAGGGACTGCTACTGGATTAGACCAAATAGTCCCTACTATAAAAATAGCTAGAGACGCTTTCTTTAATTGGAAAGAACTTAGTGCTATTACTGATAGTTTAGTTATTAAGACTAAACAATTAGGTATCAACGATTATATTAGTAGGTTACAGAGTGGAGAAATAAAGTCTAGTGAACGAGTAGCAGTACAATCAAGTAAAGTGCAACAGTTAGAACGAGTTCTTAGAGATGTAGTGTATATGACTTTAGACGCTGTTGAAGCTATAACTATTGTGCCTAATCCTACGTTAAAAGATGTTGAAGACCTAATAACTTATGTCAATACTAATGTTGCAAGTTCTACTTATCCAGATTGGGAGTCTGTGACCTTAAGAAAGATCCTACCTCCAGTAGTAGATATAGTAGATGTAGTTTTAGAACCTCTTATAGGTACACTTCAAAGTGGCACAGATACTCTTAAAGCTATTCAAGAACTGATAGCATTAGTAGAAATAAAGATAGCGCAACTTCAAGCTATCAATGCTAGAATGGCTACCTACCTTAGTCAATTTGTTAATCTTATTAGTATGACAGGTCTTTACACTTTATGGGTTACGTCGTCTACAGGTGTAGTTCCTCTAGCATCAAGTCTTTTAGATGCGACAAGTACTCCTTTTGGAACATCTAATGGCTTCTATTATGGAGTAACACTCTTAGCAGGTGGTGCAGGTTTAGCACCTTTTGAGAACCTATTTAGATCCGTTGGGACTTAATATGTTAATGGCTGAACAACTAATAGACTCTCTAGTAGTAAAACCTGCACGTACTAAGCTACGTAAAGCATACTTAATAGTTAGTAAGAGACTAGGTGTAACTTGGGTTAGTATTAGAGATGTTAAAAAAGAGTTTGAGAATATCAAAGGTAGTTCTGTTTCTGATGAACGTTTTGCAAAGATAGTCAAGAATAATTATGACGTGTATAGTGTAAATTTAGAAATAGCTAGGAAGAAACGAGAAGGAATTAAAATAGATAGAGCGAACATAGGAATTATAGGAGTCTTTCCTAATGATCCTCCTACCGAAGAAAAGGGTCTAAAATATATTTAGGAGGATCTTATGCCTTACGAATCTTCAAGATATGCTAGAGACATAAGTCTACCTTTTAGGTTTGATTCAGATTGTGATCTTGCAGTAGATGAAGATGAAGATGTACTAGAACAAGCTATTATTCTAATAGCTTTTACTCCTACAGGTACTATAATTTTAGACGTAAATTTCGGTACTGACTTTACAATTAGTGTGTTTGATCCTCTTGATGAAGAAACTCAACTACAAATAGATACTTCATTACGAATGAGTATTGAGGAACACGAACCTAGAATATTTTTTGATAAAGAATTCATTTTTGACGAGCTTGCTGATTCTAACGAGTTACTTGTTATAGTACCTTTTGTGATTAAGAATACTAACCAACGATGGAGCTCACGTTTAACAATTCCTCGCCCTCCAGTAGAGTAATCATATGACAGTGACACTAACTAATCAAGTACAACGACTCTCTTACACTAGAAGGGATATTGATCTAATAGATGAAGAAGTAGACAAGTTTCTTACTCATTTTATTCCTGTTATTAAGAATACAGGTACAGCTAACATAGGTAGATTGTTTCTTCGTATTATGGAAGGTTTAGTAGACAAACTAAACTACTCACTAGATATGAAGTTTCGTCAATCTGTTCTGAAAACTATTAAAGAGCTCCAAGCAGCTATGGACATTACAGAATTAGTTCGGTATAGGCCATCAAAGACATCAGTATCTTCAGTAGATTTAACTGCTACTACTATTGGAGGTGCAGGAGCAAGTGTTGGAGGAATACCTATAGCTCAATATTCTCAATTTCTTTCTGACACTACACCTGTTAAGAACTTTCTTTCAATTACTACCATTAATATTCCTGAAGGAGGAACTACTGCTACTATTCCTTGTGTTCAAGGAATAAGAGTTATTGGAGCTACTTTATTAGCATCTGCTGTTGGAGAACCTAACGAAGAGGTTACTTTACCTGTAACTCATACTCCTGATGACTACCTTGAAATTTTAGTGAATGGAAATACTTACTCTCGTCAGCCAGACCTTAAAGATTCAGAACCTGAAGACTTACATTACTATACTAAACTTGACGAAGATAAGTACACTACAGTAGTATTTGGAGATGGTACTTACGGAATACAACTTACAATAGGTGACGTAGTAACTACTAATTATATACAATGTTTAGGTGAAGATGGTAATACTCCAAGAGGAAAGATTACTAAGGTAGTAGGTGTTCTAGCAACACAGGTTTATGTTACTAATGTAGAAGTAGCTACTGGAGGTTCTAATGGAGATACTGTAGAAGATATAAAACGTAAAGCTCCTCTACAAGTTAGTACATTCTGGATGGCTAGTAACGATCGAACTTATGCTGCACTAGCACAAGATGTTCCTGGTGTTTTCAAGGCTCTCGCTAAAGAAAGTGAAGGGCCTTATATGATCCTATACATTATGCCTGTTGGAGGTGGAGTTGCTAGTGGTACTCTTCTTACTTTAGTAGAAACTACATTAGCTTCTAAAGAAATTGCAGGGATGACTCTGTCTGTAAATGCTCTTAAAAGTGCTCATATATGGATTCAGATGCGAGTGATTCTTAAGAGTTCTAATGTAGATAAGGCTGTTGCTAGAAAACGTATATACGAAGCTATTTCTAGTTTTAAGTTAGATGGTTCTATTAATTTAGATGGTGCTCTTTATTTTCGTAATTTAACTATTGCTAGAGGGTTTGCTTTATCTGATGTGTCTGGAATTCTCGAAAATTTAGATAATGGAGAATTAGTAGATTATGTAGACTTTCTTGTTCTTACTCGTTATCCTACAGTAACTGCTAGTAATCCTGCTGCTCCTGAATTTGTTGGAGAAATAACTCCTAGTTCTACCGCAGATTATGATGACTGGAGTATTCAAGCTGTAACTACAACAACTTACTACGTATTCAAGAATACTGTGTTAAATGGAACAGGAACTAGAGGCGAAGCATATACTTCTGCATTAAGTGAAATTACTTTTACGTTAGGAACTACTACTGATACTTTTACAGTGGGAGATAATTGGACTTTTAAAACTTCTGCCTATAGAAATAATATGCGTTTAGATACTTATGAGTTTATGGAACTAGTACGAGATAGTGATTTAGAAATTACTATTTATTGGCCTCATGAATTTGTTATTGGAGAATAAATGGCTTCAGGGAATAAAGAATTATTGTCTTCAATTGAATCTGATATGGCTCTTGAGTCTCCTCAGATTCTTACTAACTGGTCGTATGAAGATAATCTTCCAGAACTAATCAATTTCAAACTTCAACGATCTACTTATCGTTATCCTGAAGATGACACTGAAGGAGATAATGTACTAGATGAAGTTGCAGATAATACTAATTTAAGAACAAGTGTTTCTGATACTAGTCCTGCTGCAGATTTAGTCCATTATTATTCATTGTTCTTTGATTACAAAGGACCTTTTTCTACTGATCTTAATTACTATAAGGATATAGAACGATTAGGAGTTTTGAAAGGTGTTAGTCTTAATCCTACTTATTTATATGTAGGTGATGATTTAGGTGTAGGAAATAATATAATAACAGTATTTGCAGGAACATTTGCTAATATTCCTATAGCACCTTATTCTATATATATAGCTGTGATAGATGCAGTGTTTCAATCTGTTGCAGATGATGGGAAAGGAGGATGGGTAGGACATGCTGTTGCAGGTTCTATTAATTATACTACTGGAGTTTATTCTGTTACGTTTACAGGTGCTCCAGATCTTGGAACTAGAGTTGTAGCAATGTATGGGTATGGTAACGAAGACTTTTCTATACTAGCTAAAGATAATGATTTGGATTCTGTCTTATGGGGTTATAATAAAAAAACTGGTCTTTGTGATACTAAATTAATCTTGACTAATTTACTTAATACTAATGAACATTTTGTATCTATGATATATTTTATAAAACTAGGTTTTTATGGTGCTGGAAGTGATGGAGTGACAGCTGGAGCAGGTATTTTCAATTCTACTATAGCTACATTCTTAACTGTTGGAGTACTACCTGGAGATTATCTCTGGGTATTAAACGGACTAGATATAGGAACTTACATAGTAGATACAGTAATATCTGAAAATCAAATAAAACTAACAACTAATTTTCCAAATCAACCAGAAGTAGCTCTAAAATATATTATTTTTGGACCTAGTTCTTCTACAAAATTAGTAACTAATAAACGAGTTATTAGTGTTTCTGCTCGTGCTACTGTTACTACATTTTTGACTAGTCATATTGTGGCAGCAAATACGTGGAATTTAGATGGTAGGTTAGATCCTGGTTATGAAGTTACTGGATCTTGTTTAGAATATATAGCTTTAGGAACTCCTCATACTTTAGGAGTTAGAATACTAGATGCTTATAATAAAAATGCTAAACTTTTTACAGAGACAGGAACTCTTTTGAGAGAAATGGATCTTACAGGTTTAAGTGATAACGATCTTTTAAGAGGTCTAAGTACTTATCCTCCAAATGATCTAACTCTTATAGGAAATGACAAGATTATCTACGGAGTTACTACAACTGATGTAGCTCCTACTAATGCTAACATAGATGAGATAATACCTGTTCGTGATAGGATAGTTATTAACTTTGTACAATCTAACGAAGAACTTTTTACTTTACTAACTAGATTTGGGGTACTAGAGAGTTATGTTTATACCGATTTAGATAACAAATGGGAGATAGAAGAAAGAACTCCTTTAGGTACAGGTGTTCAAGGTTTGTGGAGATTAGAAGAGTCTTCTGGTACTACTGTTACTGATCAAACAGATAATGGGTATGATGGTACTTCATCTGGAAGTATCACTCTAGAAGCTACAGGTAAGTTTGACTATTGTTATCAGTTTACTGCGCTTGATGGACAAATTAGTATTCCTATGGGTGCTAGTTTTATTGCTGCTACTGGGTATGTCTCACTTTGGTGGAAGATACCTTATTCTGGGTATCTTCCACCAACAGCGAATCGAGACTTGTTTTATTTAGCAGTAGATGCTAATAACATAATAAGTCTTGAACTTAATAGTAGTGATCAACTAGAAGTAGTCTATATGAAGGGTGGAGTTCTAGGTGGGTTTACGGTAGCAACACCAGCTGCTGTAAAAGATGGTATCTTCCACCACTTTTTAGTTTGTTGGGAACATGCTACTACTTCAATTAAGCTCTATGTAGATGGTGTACTAGCAGGAAGTGATTTAGCGATAGTAGGAGCATGGGCTGGAGTTCCTACATTGTTAATAGGTAAAAATGGATCGTCTGCTCTAGGTTACTATGATGATATAGTCTTTGGAGATGATGTTAAAACTTTCTTTACAAGATACTCACTTACTACACAAGGCAATCGTTCTCATGCTTTAAGTGGTAGAGACTATTCTGATAGTAGCTTTAAATTTAGAGACAATCTAAGGAAGAAATTCTTTTCTGAGCACATACTAAAAAATGATTATGATGCTCAACTTATTTCTCCTGATAAAGCTCTTTCTGATGGTGAAGTAATTTTCAGGTACGATCCTGCTATCGCTACTGAAGTATCTAATATGGTTTTAGGACATCTTGGTAGAACGACCAGGATGTTTGGACTAATGTTAGATAGGTTTGTAGATAAAAGAAAGCACTTTATGAACCATCTAACAGCTTCACAAGTAGAAGATGAGTTTATACAAGGTTTAGGAGAGTTAATACTCGCTAACGAAGTAGACACTAGATGGAATGTAGAAGTTAAACGAAGATTTCTTGAAGTAATGTTTTATTGCTATCAACGAGTAGGATCGTTAGATGCTTTTAGAAGAATGGTAAGATTCTTAGGGTTTAGACTATGGGCTCCTCTTGATGTATTTCCTGTGTCTGTAAGTAGAAGGTGGCTAGATTCTGTTGTAGACCCTACTCGTCCAGATCAACCTTTAGATACTGGAATATTTGATAGTAGCGCTTTAGACTATCAAATGGTTACTTTACTATTTACTTTCTTTAAAGAGAATATTTCTGGAGTTAATGGAGTTACTTCTATTCCAGGTAATAGACAATTCGATTCTGCTGGAGCTACATTCTTAACTACAGTAGAAGTAGGTAGCATGTTGAAGATATATGATAACACTACTACAGACGACAATGGAGAATATTTAGTAACTGCTATAAATAGTGATACTCAAATAGAAGTAGAAAGAGATTGGCTCGTTGGTAGTTTAGCTAATTTGTCTTATCATCTACACTGGCAAGTTCCTGAAGTAGATCCTTATGTTGCTCAAATAAATGGTAGATTAAAACAGTTGAAAGTTAAGTGGCAGAAAATAGACTACCAGGAGGCTTCATGAGGACTGTAACGAAACTTGCTTCAGGTTTAGTATTTACTAAATTAGAAGGAGACCCTTGTGAGATTGATCCTGAACTAGGTATTATGATCCACAAGTTTAGTTATGACTCTCGAGTCTGTCGTTGTGGAGGACTAACAATTAAAGAAAAAGAGGTACCTACAAAGAAAAGATTTTGTGGAGCTTTTGGTAGAAGAAAAAAGAAGAAAGATTCTGAGAATTGTGGTTGACGCATTGCGTCATGGAATACGGGATATGGGACCCATGGCCATGGGTTGGCGTGGGTCATACCATGCCATAGGACCGCACACAACGCCCATAGAGGCCCGTACATGACCCAACCCACGTTTGGGTATGGGTTGGGTCCGTATTGGTCCCGTATGGCAATATGACACCTCCATAGGTAATCTTAGGGCCTTCGCGCGCGATCATTATAAAGTTGTTGAAATGACAATTGCTGAACAATTAATTGATTCCCTACTAGAATCTGGACGCAAATCTTGGTGGTTAAATATAGAAACTGGCAAGTCTATAGATGTTTCTAATACTACACATAATTCAGTTTTAATAGATACTCCTAAGAAATTAGGAATTACAGGGTTAGCAGCAAAGTTAGTAAGTGATCATTACCGTACTGGATCAATACCTAAAACTAGTAAAGAAACTAAAATATTTGATAATGCTCTTGACTCTGCTTTTGAAATATGGGTTAGAGTGACAGGATATGGTAGTGAGATAGCATTTGATATTGAATACCTAGACTATAGTATGTTAGGAGCTATTCAAGATTTCTTAATGGTTAAACGAATTAAAGTTAAATTTATATCTATAGTGATGGGGTCTGGAAGTAGAAAAGTTTATTTAGTTCCATTCGACGATTTTAGTTCCGCAGGTAGTATAGGTGACCTGCGGTCATTCATAGTGAGGTAAGCTTAATGGCTCGAACAAGGTTCTTCGATTATAAGTCTCCTGACTCTAGTATTCTCTTTAATGAAAGACTTAGAGGTATATTACAGGCTGGTGTCTACTTTGGGTTTGATGCAGAATTAGGGACAGTCGATCCTAATTTAGGTATTAGCTTAAAGATGGAGACTGATCCTGATAATACAGGATCAGTATTAGGAACTATAATAACAAGAGACGGTCTTGTTATTCAAGAGGACGCTGATCTTGATGACATAGTTACTTGTGCTACTAATGCTGGTAATTTTCCTAGGATAGATGTCCTAGTAGCTAACTATGTTTATAATGCAGCTACTCCTGCTAATGATGTAACTTATGAGCTGATACAAGGTACTCCAAAGGATCCTACTGTAGGGGAGCCTGTTGTTCCTACGTTGACAGACAATCAACTCGCATTAACTCAAATTCACTTTGCTCAAAACCAAGCTATTCTTACTAATGATGATATTGAAGACGTTAATAGAAAAGACTTGTATAGTGTTCAAGATATAAATCTCGAAGATATATTACGTTATGGTGTTTATACTGGACACTATATTGAGCAAGGTTCTGGTGGAGCTAATAAAGTTAAATTATCTGCTGGAGTACTATTTACTAAAGAAGAAAAACGAATAACACTAGCAGCAGATGTTGACAACAAGTTTACTATAACTAACTGCACTAATGCTGATCACTACAGGTATGACGTTGTAGTTTGTTGTCATAGATACGATGGTTTAGAAATTAATCTTCCTGACTATTATGTTGTTGAAGGTACAGAAGCAGATTTAACAGTACCTGAAATAGGTACAATACCTACTGACGCTGAAATACAAACTTGGATTGAAGATTCTACCAAGGGAGGTGACCCTAAATACACAAGTGGTACTTATGACTACTTTGTTAAGTTAGGTTATATTCGAGTTCAAGGGACTCTAGCTACTCCTATGGCGTTGGAGTTTCATCAGTATTCTAGAATGCTACATGACTTATCATTCTATGTTTCTGCTGGTAAAATAACTGATGTTGCAACTGCTGTTGATCATAGTTTAGGATCTCTTACTCAAATCTGGCCTTTCATAGGACATGAAGGTTTTAATTCTGCTTTAGATGTTATTCAAACTTTAGTTCAAAATTTCTATGGACAGATAGATGATTCTGGTGATAGAATAGCTGACTACTATGTGAATGATCATCCTATTAAACTTTATGTTGAAGGTGACTTTCATTTCACTCCTGATACTTTCCCTGGTATTCCTTCGTATGTTGTTGTGGAAGGTTTAGGTTCTGCTGTATTTAGATTCCCTGCTGATTCTGCTACTCCTTTCTCATTACTTTTAGGAGGTTGGGGAGAAGGTGGGTTAGCTAGTGGTGCTGGATTCTTGCAAGTTCATGGTACTCAAGCTGATCTTACTGCTGCATTCGGAGCAGGTGTTTGGGAGAGATTTACAGTTACTATTTCTGCGGCAGCTGATCAAGCTCCTTGGAATAATCTACCTAATGGTTTAGACGATTTTAGGTTTAGTGGATATGGAGCTCCTGCTGGTAACCATCCTATAGCTACTCATGTAGGAGATCCTTTTGTAGTAGACCAAGGAGGCACTGCGTATGTAGGCTGGTTTGAGAATACTACAGCGGCTTGGACTTTTGAAGCTATTCTCCCTGGTGGCGCAGCTGCGGGAGCTTGTGTTTCTGCATTCTTAGGAAAACGTAAGAATGGTCTAATAAATGTTAGAATAGGTCAAACGTTAACTTTAGGTCCTACTACTAAAGGAGCTCTTAATATAGTAGGTTGTCAAGAGGCTTTCATAGATAGAGTTGAGTGTCCTCATGTTAACGCAGGCTTTCATAGTAGTTGTCATATAGGTATATTAAAAATAAATACTTTTGCTTGGGATAGTACTGATGCTACAGCACTAGCAACAGCACCTTTAGAACTAACTGCGAGAAATAATGTTTACGAGCATTTAATATTTAGACCTAGTATAGTAATGATTAATAATGATATTTATTTTGGAGGTATTCCTACTGGAGCTATAGAACATGATTCTAAAATAGGTCTATTTGATGTTTATGGTGGAGGTTCTTCTTTAGCTGACAACATTTATTTATCTCTGAAAGATTGTACTATTGATATCCTAACTTGTATTGATATTTTAGGTAATACTAATTTAATGTTACAAAATAGTATTATAGGGAAAGCAAATACAGATGGTACTTTTATTTGGTATGCAGGTTCTGAAGAAAATGTTGTAGGACATATAGGTTATAGTGTTCTTACTGATAATACTGTAGGTGCAGATGCTCATAAAAACTATATAATGTATGACGCTGTTAAAGCTACAGATGAAGATAGGAATCTGAAGATAGCGTCTGATGGAGCTTTCACTTGGGATCTTGCTACAACTACTCTTACATGGGCTGATACTATTAGACTTCTACTTCCTTACTTCAATGGTGAGAACACTATACCTGCTGGTAACGATACACTCTTAGTAGATGGTAATAGGTTAGCAGTAATCCTACAAAGAGACACTAATGCTGATATTAGCGCTTCTATTGTAGAGAAGACTAAAGCTACTGCTGTAGACTTACGTAATCAAATTTACTACTTTCTTGCTGTTCGAGTGGGAGACGTAGTTTATCTAGCTGATGGAACAAGACTTGAAGATGGGACTACTGCAAAGTTAGGTGAGTCACTTCCACCTGATGGATCTGTCACTTGGGCTAAGTATGCTGCATCTGGAAAAGCTTACGTTAATGAAAGTCTTAATAGTTGGTTTGGACATAACGACTCTTATACTGAAGTTAATTCATTTTTGTTAGATACAGGTGACGGAGCTAATACTTACACTGCTGGTACTGGTGTAGTGCTGTTTAATAGTGCTAATATAACTACATCTATTGTAGCTGGTGATACTTATGTAGATACTAATGGAGATAGATTTTGGATTTTAGCAGTAGATGCTGGCGCAGAAACTGTTACTTTGAATAAACAATTAAGTTGTGTTCCAGGAGCTGATGACTTTATAGTTAGAGGAAATGTAGCATTTAGAAATGTTGCTCTTGACGCGTTTACTTGGGCTCAAACTGGAGTACATGTAGGTACTATTACTTATGCTGGAGCACCTAACTTAGCAGGTGTTAAAGTAGGTTACTTGTTTAGAGATGGTGCAGGTAACTTATTTCCTATTACTATTGTAGCTGGTGCAGTAATAACTCTAGAGAATGTTTACACTAAACCTAATAACACTGTACTTACAGGGCTAGATGGTAGTGTTCAAACTAATAATAATCCTAGACAACTTGATCTCTATGATATGAAACCTGTTTTCGGTTATGAGGTAGTATCTATATCTGATGTAGCTAGTATAGAACCTTTTGGTTACCCTGAACCTAGATTAGATAGAAAAACTGGGCATTCATATGGGATTATAGCTCCATATGATCAAAGAATTAGAGTTTATGAAAGTGAGAATATACATAGGTCATCTGCAGGAGAGTATGGTATTTGGAGTTGGATTAGTGATGGAATTTCTAGTAGTGCTAATACTACTGCTATTGAAGTAACAGCTTGGATGACTGGATTAGCTTTATTAAATTCAGGGTTATCAGAGTTTGACACTGGTGAGACTAGAAAGATTTTTATAGATGGAGAAGAAGTTGAAAATATAGCTTTTGATTCTCACTGGACTAGTAATGACTCTCCTACTGTAGGTACAGAGGTTCCTTGTTATGGTCCTTTAGGTTTTTGGAGCGGATCTCCTTATAGATCTAAAATGTTTACACCTGGTATCCATACAGTACGAATTCAAGGTTTAGGATCTTCTTTGTTTGTATGCACTGGAGTTGTTATATTAAATGAATCTAATTCTGTTACTGGAGAATACTGTGACATACCTGGAACTTTATATGGAGACCAAGGAAAGCATGAAATTTCTACTCTTGCTAAAGATGTTAGTCTCCCTGCTTTAGGACATAGGGGAGGAAAACTAATAAGGTATCTTCAATCAAGTGATCATTCTACTAGAGCTTGGGCGCATACTGAACTAGATACGTTTTCTACTACAGGTGATGTTACTAATGGTAACGCTACAATAGCAGCAATTCCTAATACTTCTGGATTCAGAATTGGAGATATTATTAGAATTAGGTTACCTTCTCAACCTCCAGAGAAAGTTGTGATTACTGCTATAGTTACTGATACTCAACTTAGTGTAAGTCCTAACCCTATTAGCACTGCTGGTCCTGCTACTTCTGCTACACTTATTTATGTTGGAGGGACACTTGCAAGGTTAGTTAATCCTCAGGTTCCTCCGCATGATACTAGTGGTCTAACTCGTGAAAAAGAACAAATAGCAATGGTTATGCCTTGGTATGCTTTTGGTACTTATGCTGTTAAAGATCCTAATGAAGAATTTTCTAATATAAATGGAACAGTAAGAGCTGTTTGTGGAGGAGATTTGCATCATTTTGTTTTAGCAGATGGTTCTGATGTAGCTACAGGATCTAAACTAGACACACTAGATTTAAATGGAGGTACAGATGAAGTTAGATTTGGTTTTGTAGGAACTGGTGTAGATTTATTAGTTATTCCTATGGCAGCAACAGCAGCGACTACCATTTATGTAGATGGTGTAAGTTTAGGAAACTTGGACTTAGGTTGGGATAGTGAGTTGTCTTTAAACTATGGATCAGCAGTAGCATCAGAATCTATGCAAAGATTTCCTTTATGTTTTGATATGGATTATGGACAACATGAAGTTAGTATAGTATATGTAGCTTCTAACGTATCTATAAGTGGATTTATAGTTTACGAAGTTAAAGATCCTACGTATAGTGGGTATTCTATTTTCTCAACTAACTATCAAGGGTTAAACTACATAACAGATGTTGGCGCAGGAACGTTAGTAACTGATCGTTTAATAACAGAAGTTAGAGGGATGCCTTCTGGTATGTTAAGACTACCTGCTGAAACATGTAGTGGTTTATTAGGAGGTGCAGCTACATTAGGTATTGATCCTGGATATGGTCAAGCAATAGATGTTGATTCTATTGGGGGTAGGTCTTTACAGTGGAACACAGTAGATACTGCTTCTCATTCGTATTCTTATATTACTTTCTACGGAAATTCTATTTCTGTAGATTTTCACAATTTGAATGCTGTAGGAGATTTTGTTACTATAACTCCTGAGTTTATAGATCATGATGGCACTGCAAGAGCTCCTGCAGCTTTTGTAGGTACTACTATCACAGGAGTAACAGGAGGTCTAAATTTAGCAGCATCTACTAAAGTAAGACACACTTGGACTTTAGGTTATGAAAGTCTGTGGACTCTTAAGCTGTCATTTTTGAGTGAACCTACCCCTACAGGAGCAATATCTTTAGATTTATTAGGAGTTCATATAGGAAGGTTGTTTCATCAGACTCAAAGAAGAGAAACTATCAGTGGTCATTCATTTCTACAACCTACTCCTGCTGGAAGAGATATAAGAAACGTTAAAGCTTATGATATAGTTCCTTATGATGGTAATAGATATATGAGAAGAGAAGTAGCAACAACTATGAATTGTGCTGAAGGAATAGGACATATAAAATACTATTCTAGAGGCGAGTTCGTAGATATCAAATGTTTTGGTCATATTGAAGATGCAGGTATTGTAGCTGATCAATATATTAATCTTAATATAAGAAGTAGAAATGTTGTTCTTGCTACTGTAGAGCATGATCTTGCTGCTGGAGATAGACGACTTTTCTCAATTGGAGGTTCTATCTATCTTCCTGAAGGACATCATATAATAGATGTAGACTTTGAAAATTATGCTTCATTTGCTAATCTTCATTTGTACTTAACTGCTTCACCTACTAAACGAGGTTTTGATAGAGAAGAAATTAAGAAGGCTACAGTAGACCTAATTCCTGATAATCCATCAAGATATCCGTGAGGTTAATTATGTCAGATCAGTTAGTTAGAGGTTCCTATGGTGTTGCTGTAGAAAAACTACAACAAGGTCTTTCTAATTTAGGATTCTATAGAGGACAAATAGATAGTGAATTTGGTCCTGCTACTTTCAAAGCTGTTAGAGAATTTCAGAGTAGATATTTTGTAGATGGTATAGTAGATGATCATACTTTACTATCTATTACGAAAGCTAATGAAGCATGGAATACTAATGAAATATTAGTACCATTCATACCTAATGGTTTAACTGGGTTAGAAGATTATTATGGAAGATTTAGTTATAAGAAGAATCCTTACGATAGAGGATGGATCATAATTACTGATGATTGGAAAGATAATTTCTTAGATACTGTTGATCTTCCTATTGTAGGTAAATACCTCATTAACAGATTTGTTAAAGAAACTCTTATAGAAATACTAACACTAATAAAAGATAGAGGTTTAGACGGAGAGATTAAGGAATTTGGTTGTTGGGCTCCTAGACATAAAATGCACGATCCTAGAAGATCTTTGAGTACTCATTCTTGGGGTATTGCTGTAGATATTAATCAATCTACTAATGGCGTAGGAACTATTGGAGATATGGATCCTGGGATCACTCAAGTATTTGAGCAGTTCGGATGGACTTGGGGTGGACGTTGGAGACCTCTAGACTTTATGCACTACCAAGCAGTTAGAGAATACTAGTTGAGGTTATAGAAAAATAATGAAAGAAGGATCTCATGGCAGTTACTAACTATCTTTTAAAGTTATTTGGTTGGAAAACATCTTCTCCTCCAAAGAGTAAGATGCGTAAAGGAGAAATTGAAGAACCTGGTAGGAATGGGTTGTTCGATGCTTACTCTAATTATTTGAAGACTCCTTACAATAGGAGACAGCGTTACGATGTTTATGATGATCTAGATGAGATGGACATAATAGAGTCCGTTCTCAATGCTTATGCAGAAGATGCTTCTCAGGTAGATAGAGAAAAGAAAGTTTCAGTTTGGATAGAATGCGGAAACGCTAAAGCTAAAAATGTTCTTACTTCTCTTTTTGAACGATTGAGAATTGAAGATTACTCAGAAGCTATTATTAGAGACATAGCTAAACAAGGTGATGACTTTGCTCAGTTAGATATTGTAGATAACAGTATTAAAGGGTGGGATTTTAAAGATCCTAGAGAAATAGAACGAGTAGAAAATAGACAAGGTACTTTAGTAGGGTTTGAGCTAACAAAGGTTATTAATAACTCAGTTACAGGTACTGCTGCTTTTTTAGATCCTACACAACTGATGAAACAGGATAGTGAGAAGGATCGTAAACTAACTTTCAAGCCTTGGGATATAGTTCATTTTCGTCTTTACAAGAAGAAAAGAATCAGAGGTCAAAACTATAGAAATATTTATGGTACTGCTTTATTAGATGCTAGCGACAGAATAGGTAAACAGGTTAAGATTCTAGATGATATGCTTATGGTGCACAGGCTAACTAAGACACTAGATAGAAATATCTACACAATAGATACAGGTACTTCATCTCCCGAAGAAGAAATTCAGATTATAAAAACTTGGAGGAATGCTTTAAAGAGAAAACCTTATTTAGACCCTGCTAATTCTAATTACAATCAAGTGTTTGATCCGTTTACCTGGGCGGAGGATATTTTCTGGCCTCAAAAATTAGATTCTCAATCTTCTGTAGATACTATGACTGGTCAAGGTAATGTATCTGATATAGTAGATGTAATGTACTTTATTGATAGGCTATTTGGATCATTAAGAGCTCCTAAAGGATATTTTGGTTTTGAAGGAGAAGCTGATACTAAAAGTTCTTTATCTTCAACAAACCTAAAATGGGGTAGGTCTTGTAACTCACTTCAAAAAGCTTATAAAAACGGTCTTGTTCGGCTTTGTCAGATAGAATTAGCTCTACAAGGTATAGACCCTTATACAGATTTTAGTATTGGTATGGTAGTACCTTCTATACTTGAAGATTTATCTCGTTTAGAAGCTATTCAAACGTTTATAGATATTGCTGAAAGGATGGCAAGTCTAGGAGAAACTTTACAGCTTAACCCTATTGAGTGGCGTAAGCATATTATGAACACTATATTAGGTATGACTGATAAAGAAATAGAGACTTACACTACAGTAGATGAACCTAACAAAGATGGTGATACAGAACCTAAAGAAGTAAGTGTTGAAGTATTAGATGAAGCTATTCGTAGGTTAGTTATGCAAAAATGCAGACAATCTGTTATAGGTACTGAACCTACAGAATCTGCAAGAAAAGATGAGCTCCCTGGAGGTACTATTAACTTAGACGACTTTTTGCCTATACCAATAGAGACTAACTAAATGATAGCAGAACTACTAATAGAGAAGTTATTACTTTCTCAAACAGGTAGATCATGGTGGGTTTCTCCTAAAGGTAAAGTGTATAAAATTAGAGAGGGTCATCATTGGGATTTTATTGCTAAAAATAAAGAGTTGTTTGTTACTATAACTGGTGAAGATTGGAAACTTGGTGCTACTTCTACTAAAAAATTATTAGAAATTGATAAAGAGATCATTCAAACAGGGTGGGTTAGAATTCAAAATTTTGGAAATGAGTATGGAGTTGACGCTTATAGCATTCGTAGAGCGCAAGACGCAATTTCTTCAGTAGGAATTAAAGATGGTTATATTCAGTATGCTATCTACAATGTACCTTACAAAGAATTTATGACTGCTAAAACTAATAGAGATTTGCGCTAATGGATTCGTTTTCTGCATTTGTTATTGAGTCTACTATAGATGAAATAGTAGATGATATCTTTCCTGACTTGGAAGGATACGCAAGGTTCATAATAAGAAGAGACCTACTTAATCTTATGGAGAGTAAAGACCTAGGTAAGTTCAAAGGTGATATTTCTGTATTTAAGCAAAGAGTTATTGATGTAGCTGGTTTAGCTTCTGTTAATGTTAGAAGAACACTAGAAAAAGACACTGCTAAGAAACTTGATAAGGTTGTTGCTACATTAGAAAATTCTATGAATATGTTTCTTAGGAAGTTTAGGTCTAATACTTTTACAAAGACTATGTTTAGGAAAAAAATGAAAGCTGCTCTACGAGTATCATATACAGATGTTTATAGACTAGGAAGTAGAGCAGTAGGTTTAGAAACTTTAGCTACTCATATGGGACCTGATGAGAAGAGGTGGTTAACTTCCGTACTTACAAAAGAGAGTAAGTACTTTAATAAGTTTCTTTCAGCGGTTGTAAAAGGTGAGTCTGTTACTAAATCAAAAGGTAGAATTAAGAACTACGCTAATGCTATTAGAAGTGTTTACGATGCTTCTAGGATTATTCAACTTCCAGATAATGTAGCAATTCATTGGATTTTACAATCAGGTAATCCTTGTCCTGAGTGTAGACTACTTGCTAGGTTGAGTCCCTTTGTAAGATCTACGTTACCTACAACACCAAAAGGTGGAGCTACTAGGTGTTTAAGTTATTGCTATTGTAAACTAAAAATTGTCAAAACTAAACCTGGTAAATTAATAAGTATAGCTAGAAGAAATAAAAGTGCTGAATACTTATTAAAACAATTAAAGAAAAGTCGAGCTGCATGAAGAATTTAGTGGCAGAACGTTTAATAACTAAATATCTAAATGAAGTTGGTATGAGGAAGTTTTATGATGTAGAATTTCCCTATTTGGAAGTCAAAGAAATTAATTTATTAATTAAAAAGTATGCTAAACGTTCTAAACTAACAAAGCTTCGTTTAGAGTTAGTTAAGGTTATAAAACCTATAAATTATGCAGCAGGTTATAGAACTAGTACTATACTAGTTAGTGACCGATTGAAACTAGATTCTTTAGTAGAACAAGTAGACGCTATTTTGCATGAGATAGGTCATTGGAATCAGTTTGTAGAACTAGGTGAAAACAATCCTACTCTTTCTTTAAAAGAACTTAGAAAAATGCACACAAGACAGAGTCAATTTAGGGAATTATTATGGGATGCTCCTTCTGAAAAGAAAGCTATTAAATTTGCGAAAGAAAATGTTAAAGGAGCATTTATATTTTTAGGTTTACCTCTTTCAAGGTCAAACCTGAAGTGGTTTGAAAAGATTACTAAATGAAAAAACTAAAATTTAGTAGAAGAATTAGGATGTACAAGGAAGGGTATCTTTCTGTATGTGTATTTCTTAATGTAACTACAGATGATGAGAAATTCTATGATACTGTTATTTATAGAAAGATTAAATCTAAGAATGGCAATGGCTTTGAATACAAGAGAGGTACTAATCTTAAGCCATTAGATATTCCTATTTTAATTAAGTTGTTAGTTGAGACAGATGATTTCTTATTAGCTGAGATTTTAAGTTAGACTAAATTAAACAGAAACTAACTGATAGTAGGTAGCTTAGTCTCTTCAGGTTAAGCTACCTATTTTTGTTTCTAAAGTTGTTCTAATTAGACTAGGGTATCTTTATAAACATATAGTATAGTATAGTATAGTATAGTATAGTATAGTATAGTATAGTATAGTATAGTATAGTATAAGTAAGGATCTAAGGTTTGGATCGTATTGGGTCGTATACGGTTCCATCGCGCTCGCTACGCGAAGCAAAATTTGTGCCAATTTGCTAATTTGTTGATTTCATTGGATTTTTCAAAACTTTTAAGATCTTTAAGACTTTTAAGTGATAAAACCAATAAAGGTTCTTTGAACAAAACCGATTAAGAATACTTTGGGCTTAACGTGTTGATTGAATGAATTAGGTTGGAGGATCTCACTGTGGGAATATCTAATGATTCTAAAAGCTTACCTGAAGTATATTCAAATGGATTTAAAAAGCTTCCATGGAAGGATCAACTATATATAATATCTTTGTATTTAAGAGATAGAGATAAATACAGAGAATTAGCAGGGCTTTATACTGATGATTCTTCATTAGCTTATTTAGATACTCTAATAGGAAAAATACGAACTGAGGTTTTACCCGTTCCTGATGTAAGTGATGAGAAGTTTGCTATTGTTGAGAATCATTTTGCAGGTTACTATATTAACTACAAAGATAATTGGTATAGTAGTCCTCCTTTAGATATTCTATGCATTCGTAATATCAAGTTGTTTTCCTACTTTCAGTTGTTCGACTTTCCACTTGTAACTTATGACAAGGTTTCTCAACGTTTGTTAAAATGGTTAGTAGAGAAAACAGATTTGACTCGTAATGCTTTGGACTTAATTTTTTATTGGTTCAGGATGCGTGTAGTAGTAGAGTACTTTGCTTCTTATTTGTTAGAACTTCCTAATAAAGACTCCGTTTGGAAAGATGTTAACTTCAAGAGTCTACTAAACGAATCTAATGTAGACCTTGATAGTTGTCTTACTGTACGTGATTTAAATGAGTCTTGGCCTTTGATGTACAACGACGATGATGAAGTTTTAGAGCTAATAGATAATGGCACTTATGTAGTTTGGAATAAACCTAAATTTGCTTCAGGAAAATTCTTTACTCCATTGATTCCTGTTGATCTTTATTCTATTCTTTCATTCAGAGTGAATAACTGGGGATTTTTGGTATGAACTCTACTACAGTGACTATGGTTGGGTATAACCTACAAGAAGGAGATGTTATTGTAATTCATAAAAGTAGACCTGCTTCTAAATGGCAATATACTAAATTACGACATAGTTATGCTTGGTGGTTTAAATGGTTTGTTAAGTTGTTTCCTGTACGTTACTATGAGTGGGACGAGAAACAAACTATAAAGGAAGTAATTGAAACTACAATCACTTATAGTAACTTTGCTTCGTAGACGTTTAAGTTAAGCTTATGAGGATAATTAAAGACTTAATAACTTCTGGAGTAATAGGAACAGAAGATGAGATTCGTGCAATAAGAGGAATCCTGTCTTTTGATCAAGGTAGTTTTATTAACTTTGATAACATGTTTTATACTGGGTTGATAGACTTTATAGTGACTCAACTAGGTAATGACTTCCTAATAGAAGTTGTAAGTGTTGCAGAAGACGCTTCTATAATCCCTTTCTCTGAAATTATTATACCTGAAGACTTTCTAAAATTTGAGAATCCTAAGGATAAGATAAGACCTTATCAAATATCTGCTATTAGAAAGATGATTCATAAGCAAAAAGGAATAATTGAGCTAGCTACAGGTGGTGGTAAAACTGAAATAGCAGCGGCTATCATTAAGTATCTAATGGAGCGTGGTATAGCTAAACAAATATTCTTTATAACAGGAACTACCTTTCTAATGAACCAAGCTGCAACTCGTTTTGAAGCTAGAGGCCTTGAAGGAGTCTCTAGGTTTGGTGGAGGAAATAAGTTCAAGAAGAATGGAGTTATTCAGTGCTGTGTTGTTGACTCATTGGTAGCAGGGATAAAGAAAAGTCAGAGTAAAGTTCTTGATAGTTTCTCTAAATGTGACCTTATTCTCTTTGATGAAGTTCATCATTTACAAGCTGCTACTTGGGTTTTGATTGGAGAACTTTGTGTTGCTCAATATAGAGTAGGACTGACAGCTACTATGTGGTCTGATCCTTTTACTTACTCTTACAGTGATTTATTCTTGATAGGACTAACTGGAGGGCTAGCTGTACAGATTCCTTCTAAAGTTCTTAGAAATCAAGGTTACTTGGCAGAGCCTGTAGTTACTATGATTCCTGTTGACGGACCTGGTGTAGGTTCAGCTAAATGGGACAAGCTATATACTTATGGTATAGTTCGGCATCCTACTAGAAATTCCTACTTGATAACTCTTGCTGAGTCTCTATATAAAAACTCTAGAAAGACTCTTGTCTTTGTGAATAGAATTGATCATGGTTTATTACTTGCTAAATACTTGAGAGTTGCTGGTTGTAAAGAAACTTACTTTGTTAAAGGTGGAGAAGAAATCTATACTTGGTTACCTAGTGGAAGATGGGATAAAAAGAAGTGTTCTATTGAAAGTTTGGCAGAGTTAGTTAGAGATAGTGGAGCTATTACTATATTAGGAACTAGCGTGCTTGATGAGGGCGTAGATGTTCCGAGTTTTGATACTTTAATAATGGCCTCTGCCATGAAGAAATATAGACGGACTGTTCAACGTGTAGGTCGAGGAATGAGACCTAAAGAAGGTGAAAACAAGGTTTACATTTTTGATTTCATAGATGCTTATAATCCTACTCTTTTACGTCATTCTGAATACCGAGAACTGACTTATGGAATGGAAGAATACGAGACTTGTGCTAGTCTTGAAGAAACTAGTAAATTGATAGGACAGCTAAATGTAACTAACGGAGTTTACAAGTGGCAAAGTCCTCATGCTAAGGAATTAAGTTAATGAAATGTGGAACAGATGAGCATGTTGCATTAGAGTTAGATAGAATAATGGTTCCAGGTATATATAGATATTTTGAGGGAGGTATGTATCGAATGTTATTTACAGCATCTTCAGTTGTAAATGCAAGCCGCACTAAAACTAGAGAAGAAGTAGTTATTGTTTATGTTAGTCTTGAAACAGGTGATATCTGGACACGTCCTGAAAGTGATTGGACTACTATAGTTAAGTGGCCTGATGGACAGTCTAGAAGTAGGTTTATTCTTGTGGTTTAGAGTTAAAGGTCCTGATGTACCTTTAGTGGGAGTGTAAAAATGAAATTGGTTCAACAAAAACAAAAGGGAGATTGTGGTCCTGCATGTTTGGCTACTATACTAGGTTTAACCCTACAAGAAGTTCTTGAAGATTTCCCAAAGGCGCGTATTAAAGGTGTACCTCCTTTAGAAATGATTGACTATCTTACTAATAGAGGTGTTGCTGCGATGGAATCTATTACTTGGCCTTGTGTAAATAGTGTTAATGTTCCAGCTATTGTTACAGTTCCTAGTCTCAATAATTTAGGACTATTACATTATGTAGTTTGGAACGGTGTACAGTACTTAGATCCGTCAAACAAATCTCTTAGATATCCTGATGATTGTCCTCAGGTAAGTGGTGTTGCAACTCTTATGTGGTCTAGTGTGATTCTGTTATGGCTACCTAAATGAACTACTATGTTTGGATAAAAGAGGGTGAGTTTGCTCTACTGTTTGAGGATAGATCATTATCTGCTGAAGAAGAAGCTACTCTATCACAAGAAGGTTTCTTGTGTAAGCATACTTTTGAAGCTATAAATCTTGAATCTGCTCAAATCAAGTTAGCAAAACTTGTAGGTATAGAAGCTTTAGAGAGAAAGCTCGAAGATTTATTTTCTTAGGAGAAACTGATGGTAAATGTTACTGAACTTGAAGTGTTAAATAACGGTAGTGTCTTCGGAACGATTCTAGCTCGAGAGAATCGTAGAGGAAAGACCTACATTGAAGTTAAACTTCATAAAGAGTACTCAGGTAATAACGATGAAGTCTATAGAGTTTATGGTTTTAATAAACATGACCTCATAGACTTGGAGGAGTTATTGCCTGGTCTTCGAGCTGCGTTAGACATTCATATAGATGACCTACACAAGAAACGTGAACAAGACTCTGTTAGAAAACCTAGTAATAGAAGAGGTAAAAAGAGAGTCAAGGATGACGTAGTGCATCTTCAAGATGTTTTAGACGACGATGAAAAAGAAGTCATAGAAGATGAGAAAGAAGTTGTAGATGAGTGAGCAACAACAGACTTATCAATTTGACGAAGAATTTCAACAGTTGATAGTAGCTACTGCTCTTAAAGATCCTGTCTTTCTTATTAACTATGGAGATGTGCTTCTCCCAGGTTATTTTGATTTTGATTATCTTTCTTCAATTATGCGTATAGCTAAAGAGGCTGCAGAGAAAAGAAAATATGTTCCTGCTAAAGTTATTCTAGTAGAAGAGGTTAAGAACTTTTGTGCACAGTTTAAAGTTCCTGAGAGTGATCGTGAGAAAACTCTTTCTTCGTTAGAACTTCTTTACTCTCTAGATATTTCTGACAAAGAATACATTATAGATCATATAGTTAAATTTGGTCAAAGACAAGCTCTAAGAATAGCTATTCTAAAAATTGTAGGAATGCTAAATCATGATAGCTCTTTTAGTGACTACGCTAAAGCAAAAGAACTAATAGATGTTGCTACTAGTGTAGGTCTAAATATGCAGGATATGGGATTGTCCTTGTATCCTAATCTACTTGATATTCCATCTATGGCTGCTATTAGTTCTTCTGGTTTAGATAAAAAAATTCCTACTGTATTTTTTCCTACATTAGACAAAAATACTATGGGAGGCCCTGGTAGAGGCGAAGTGTGGTTTGTAATGGGAATGTCTGGTGCAGGTAAATCTGCATTTCTTGTTAATATAGGTGCAGCTGCTCTGAAAACTGGTAATGCTGTATTTCATTATACTATTGGAGATCTTGATCAAATCGATTTAGGTATTCGTTATGCAGCTCGTCTTACTATGTCTACTACTTTTGAAGTTGTTAAAGGCGCTGAATCCTATATGCGAAAGGCTGAGAAGTTATCTAAGTTAGACCCTAAACTGAATATCAAGTATTACTCTTCAGGTTCAGCTACTATGGAGCATGTTCGTGCTCATGCTTCTAGGTTAATGAGCGTTGAAGGGATTAGACCTTCTGTAGTCATAATAGATTATCCTGAAGAGCTCAGACCTTCTAGTGATAGTTCTTATGAGTCTGGTGGAGTTTACTATTCTCAGATGCGGTCTATTGCTGATGAGTTTGATTGTGTAGTGTGGGGAGCTGCTCAACCTCATAGATGGAAACCTCAACACGATACTGACGTGCTTCAAGGTGAAGACGTAGCTGACTCTTACAAGAAGGTTATGAAGGCTGACGGGATTGTTACTTGGAATATGACAGAAGAAGAAAGACTAGGAAATATAGGAAGATTATGGGTTGACAAAACTAGGAGACATAAATCTAAATATTTAATTCATTGTAAGACGGATTTAGGTAGAATGCTAATAACTGAAACTGATGATCCACCTTCTAAAGATGAAAAGTATGTAGACTTTATAGCTAGAAAAATTCAAGAGAGTATTGTAGGACCATGAAAATAATTGTTGACTTTACAACCAATGTTTGGTATGGGAATATCACGGGGTTTGCCAAATCGTATGCGTTGTGGTATGGGTAAAGTATAACAATTGAGGGAGATTATGACTATTAATCATTTCTGTACTGTGCCAGATACAGCTCTATGTGGAGCCGATCTAGCGGCAAATGACTACAAACTGTTCTATGAAAACTGCACCAACTGCTTTGCGACTATAACATGCCTTGGATGTAGAAACGCTGTTAGAGAACAGCACCTTTCTCCGGGCAACTTTCCGGATCCAGAAGAATGGGTAATTAATGATTTATGATTTATGATTCTACAGATCGACCTTTTTGGGAATTAGAAATAGGAGGTCCTATTTCTGATCGTATGGATGCTCATGACAGATCTGTTAGAGCTGCTTCTGCTAAGAAGAATAAGGAGATTGAGCGTATGTCTATTTTACGTCTTGAATCAGGGTTTATAGGATCTGTAGGACATTCTGGAGGATCATCTAGTAAACCTGTGTTAGCTAAACTCAATAGGAAAAGGAATAATTATAGTGCGTGTTGGGGTGAGGAAGCTCTTGACTTTTTCGTACATCGAGTGGAGTTAGACTGTGAGTGTTAACAATGCGCTCGTAGCTCAGAGGATAGAGCATCGGCCTTCTAAGCCGAGGGTCACTGGTTCGAGTCCAGTCGGGCGCGCTTACTAAAAGGAGTAAAAATGGAAAACCCTAAAGATCATGATGTACAAAGGTTAGCATTTCAAATTCTTAGAAGTAAACCAGAGCAAGAAGACGCTACATGGCATTGTCCAGAGTGTGATAATGATTTATTTCTTACGATTCCTCCAAACCATTTCGCAGCTCTCGACCATGCGAAGATGTGTTTGATTAGTAAAGAAGATGGTTTAGGTATATTTACATACCGTAGTTATACTATACCTTAAAATCTTAAGGTAACTTATTGCTCAAAACGTATAACCTAATGGAGCTAAAATGCACGTTGAGATTCTAGACTATGTTGGTACTACAGAGTTGGTAGAACTATTTAATATTGCTAAGGTTGAGTCTATTAGGCCAGGTGTGATTCGTAAGCGTGTTTCTTATAGAGACTTCATATTTGCTAAAACTGAGTATTATTGTCAAGACTGTGGAGAACCTTATCCTCATTGTCCTATGGTTAAGGATAAGGTATGGAAAGAGTGTTATACTAATGGTCATGCTTGTGTGAGCTGCTTGGAGGATCGATTAGGTAGAAGGTTAAGAAGCTGTGACTTACTACCTGTTCCTCATAACGATCCTTGGTTGTGGAGTGTAGGTATGCCTTATATAAACAAGGAATTTTGGAGTTAAACTATGACTATATCCAAGACTCGGAAAAATATGCTGATTTCTATCGCTAGGGAGCGCTTAGAGATGGCGAAAGAAAGTTTTTTTTATGGCTTACCAGAATTATCAGCCTCGCCGAGGTTTGCCACCACTGAGTACCCAATGGGAAAGAACTAAAGAGGCCCATATTCTTCTGAATTTTTTGAACAGTGTATTCTTACGTCTCGCCTCCGCTGAGAAGTATCTTGATAGGATCGACAGCGAGTCTAAATGCTAAGTACTTGAACATAGGAGTCTAACTATGAGAAATTCCGTACTTTTTAATGTAGCTGACCTACCTTCTGATTCTAATGATCCTAATAGCTTAACGTACAGAGAGGTAAATCGAAAGAAGAAACATAAGATACCAGTAGGTACATTAGTTGAGGTAAAATTTGACAGCTGGTTTGGTGAAGGTGCTTGTATTAAAGCTCATGCAAGATTGTGGGTATTCGACCATACTCGAGATTGTGATGAAACTCCACTATACTCCCTATGTAGTAGACCACTAGGATATGTAGAAGGTATAGTTATGGTTGCTTGTATAGGCGATGTTTATAAACTAGGATTCAGTGAAGATCGTCTAACACCTGTTGAGGTAACAAAGAGTGTTAGACGTGGTGAAGATGCACTCGAGTGGGATGACGGATAGTGTTAAGCACTTGGGTTGAAATAATATCTAGTAGGTTAGGCACTCCTATTTACACTTGTGGAGATGAGGTTAGGTTTAATTGCTTTACTTCTGGTTGTCGCGTACCTGGAAGAGCTCCTGATACTAGCCATCATCTTTATGTTAACCCTTCTAAAGAAAAATATTTCTGCCAAAGATGCCAACGTGGAGGTACTTTAGAGTATCTCACGAAAGTTTTAGGACTACCTTCTAGTCCTAACCAAGACGTTTCTTTATGGAAGAAAGTAATTAGTGAATTTGTATATGGTACTCCACATGTAGAAGAAGCTGATGAAGTCGATCTTCCTGATGACTACGTAGTTATGCTTGGAGGTTCTAAAGCTTTTAAGTATCTACAAACTAGAGGAATTACTTGGAATCAAGTTGAGTTTTATGGTTTAGGGTTTGGTACTAAAGAGCTAAAAAATAGAGTCATATTTCCTGACTGCGATAGTAAAGGAAACCTAGTATACTGGGTTGCTCGTACCTATGGTAACCATAAAGTTAAATACAAAAACGCTCCTGTCCCTCGTACTAAAAAGGTCTACAACCTTGGTAGGATAACTCGTTTAGGGTACAGAAAACAAGTAGTGATTTGTGAAGGAACTATAAGTGCTAATGTAGCGGGGTATAACGCTGTTTGTACTTATGGTAGGTATGTCACATCTCAGCAAGTAGAACTAATTGTTGGCTTAAATGCAGATCATTACGTAGTAGCTTTTGATGGAGACGCTTTTATCCAAAATTTATTCATGGCAACCAAATTAGGACGTAAGGGGCTTAATGTTTCGGTTGTGCAATTTGCATATGATGAAGACCCTGCATCTGTAGGTTACGAAGCTATGCAAGAAAAAATTAGTAAATCAGTTCCTTGGGAAAGATTTGGTTTGGAGGTTTTAAGATGACTGCAAAGAAAGTAGTTGATAAGTTAGTTGTTAATGGTATCATTCCTAAGGAGTACAAGAATGTAGCTACATGCGAATTGCATAGGGAGTTGCAAAGACGTTCTATGCGGATCGTACAGGTCCTTGCATCTCTTGTTTCTTTACAACAATTAGGTTCGAGGATAATTCAAGATGAAGTAGCTTAAACAAGAAAGGATTAGAGGAGATTTGTAGGTCCTAAATAAAGACGCAACAATTCGTGACGATTGCCGATAATGGTAATGAACAATTTTAACTAAAGGAAATATCATGGCACACACTGCTTTGAAACTGACTGCAATTGGTAAAGTAGACACTAACGGTAACGACTACTATTTTACTCGTCCTCGGCTACCTTGTTTGGTAGACTTGTCAAAAGTTGTAATCTTCGTACATCCCTGGAGTGAGGGAGATGACAGCGACGATGAGAATAGTAAATTCGGAGCGGAGATCGTAATCAAGGAGTACGACGGTCCTAACAGAGACAGAGACAAGGAGTAATAGAGTTTTGATTACTCTAACAAGTAGGTACGTGAAAGACGTTTATAAAGAGGGGAAGTTATATGGAATGTTTAGATTCTTTTGAATCTAAGTTAAAAGAGTTTGAAAATTTAATCTGGTATGTTGCAAGGAGATACCATATTGCAGGTGTTCTTGATGTTGAAGACTTGTTTCAAGAAGGTCTTCTGATTTTAGATTCAATGTTTGATAAGTACTCTTGTCATCCAGACTCAGTAGACTTTAGAAAACTATTCAAAACTGAACTATGGCATGGTTTATCTAAAGCTCTAAGAAAGCATAAAACACAAAAAAGAGATTATAGAATTGCAGAATCCTTTGAATCTATAATCTTTGCTGAGCCTGATAGTACGACTAGGGCTGTTGGTTACAAAGAGCAAGATTTAAACCTTGAGTGTGAGTCTTCTGAGAGTAGTTATTTAGAAAATCAAGAGCATCAAGAGATAATAGATTTAGTCTCTAAGTTGTTTAGTCGGTTAAATGAAGATGAGCAAACAGTGTTAGACTTACTAATTAATCCTATGGACTGGGATGAAATAGACCCTAGTTTTCAAACTACCATGGATGGTTTAGAGTATTACAGGGTTCCTGTTAATCCTCCTCAGCATTCTATTGCTGGTACTCTGGGTTGGTCTTTAACTTATTACAAGCAAACTCTTTTAAGTGTCCGTAAATCTGTTAAACTTGTTAGTAAGGAGTATGGGTTTGATCTGTTTAAAGATGCTGGTTTAGGTAAAAGGAGAAAGTGTCGTGTTTGAGAGTAGAGAACCTTTTCTGTACTTGGCAGCTCCGTTTTTCAACGAAGAACAAATAGCCTTAGTAGACAAGTTAGAGGATCTCATAGAAAGTGTAGGGTATGAGTTATTCTCACCTCGTAAAGGTGAGAATGCTATTGAAATGAATAAAAAGATTCTAGAGTGGCAAGAGTGGGATGCAAGGCGCTTATTTTTTCTACAACGTAATACTTGTGGAAATAAGTATAAAGATCCTCAACCTAGTCAACCTTCTGAAGAACTACGTCTTCGAGTATTCACTGATAATGTAGTTAACATAGACAATGCTGACCTAGTTGTAGCTGTAATAGATGATTTCGATTCGGGAGTACTATTCGAACTCGGCTACGCCTATGCAAGGCATGTTCCTATTCTAACTATTACTAACCATGCCTACGGTTGTAACTTGATGTTAGCTCATTCAGTTATAGGTCACTTGAAATCTTTAGAAGAACTACAGGAAGCTCTGTTAATAGGGTTTCCTCGTTTAGCTTTAGGTGATTCTAAAATGGAGGATTATGGTTCTGCCATAGCAGAGATTCAGTACAAGTTTAAGTGTAAAGAGTCATTGGTTGAAGGACCTTTAGAAAGAACTTAAATAATGTCAGAGTTACTTCCAGAACTAATCTTCGAAGTTGACGATGGAGCTATCTATTGGATAGCAGCTAAAAGTCCTCAACACGCTAGAGAACTTTGGTTAAACTACAACATAGAACAAATGGGTTACTCTGATGAGTATGAAGTACTTCAAGAATTATCTGAAGGAGAACCTAAAATTAAGTTAATTACTTTGGTTAAATCAGTAGACTACAAATTAGTATCAGATTCTGAGTCGGTGAATTGTACTCATTGTGGAGGCACTGGAAAGAAATCTAAAGTAAATTCATTGCTTGAAGTTCTACACAAGTTTTATAAAAATCCTAAAAAGTTTGATTACAACATTTTAGGTTGTTCAGAGTACTAGTATGCGAAAACGTAGTGGTCCTAAAATTCAGTGGTTTACACCTTGCGGAAATAAGGTAAGAAAATTTACTAAAGTTCAACGTAAGTTTTTAATGTCAATAGATTATTCTGAGCATGAAATTAGAGTGCTAGCATCATTGACACCTGAAGTTATAAGAGAACTGCAGAGGGACTTGAATGAAACCAAGGATCCATATGAAGCATGGTGCAAGAGGCGTTTATTGTAGGTTGTTTCTTCGTGGTGAGGTTATCAAAACTACAAACCAGATCGGCGATGTAACTTGTCTTGATTGTCTTAGGTGGTTTGGTAGACATAAGCATGGAAACTCCAAGTAAAAGGTATTTAGCATGAAGCTTCATATAGGAAATATGCTCTCTGGTAGTTGTCATAGACTTTCTCATGTTTACAGGTTTTCTTCGTATCCTGTTACGAGACGAGAATCTGTAGCTGAGCATAGTTATTTCGTAGCATTGTACTCTTACTTAATTGGAATGGACCTAATAGACTGCGGTCATTCTATTGATATGGGTGAGTTACTATCCAGAGCTTTAGTGCATGATCTTGATGAGTCTATGACTGGTGACTTTCTACGATATGTTAAGTATAGTTCAGATGATCTTAAAAACGCTTTGAATAAAGTATCTGTTGTTATGATTAAGCGTATGGTAAATGAGCTAGGTAATTACTACGCTGAAAGACATTGGGCTGCTGCTAAAGCTAATGACCTTGAAGGTGAGATTATTCAGGTTGCTGATCTTTCTAGTGTTATTTCTTATGTAGCCGAAGAATGCAAAGGAGGTAACAAGCATGTTACTTATATTCTTACAGAGTGTTGTGACTATATAAATAAGTTTATAGATGCTAACTATGATTCTGCTGTTGTTCCTTATGCAGATAAAGTAGTAACATGGGCTAAGAAAACTATTTGTAGGGATTAGGGACTATAATGACATCTCACTTTGATAATTTATTAACTTGGATTTTAAAGAATAGAATTCGAGTTGTTCTTGTTGAAGGTCCTAGAGGTTCTGGTAAAACTACTTTATGTAAAAAACTTGTTAAAAACTACATGACGTACTATAAGACTTGGGGCGAAGATCAAAAGAATCAAATAACCGAATTACAAGGTTTAGGTCTTGATCTTCCACAAGGCACTTACTTTGTTCTTGACTTTTTATCACAAGTTAGTACTAATAGAATTGTAGTTTGTGATAGAGGAAATCTATCTACTTTGGTCTATCAAAAAGAATTTTGGGAAACTAAATCTCTTCAAACATACTATGTGGATTTAATGAGAAGGAGTAATGCTTGTCTTCTTTATCTAGATGTAACTAAAGAAGAGTTAATTAAACGTAGAACAGAACGTCAAGACGATATAGATTTTTTTACAAACATACTTCAATCTGAATTACTAGTTACTAAAGATAAGAATGGTTATGACATAGCTTTAGATTTTGTGATAGCATCTGGTCTTGTTGAGGATGATGTATTTGAGATAGACGTTGATGCTCTTTGTTTTTGTTACCTTCCTCGTAAGGAGAAATAGATGCCTGCAAGTATTAAGTTTGAGAAAGCACTTAAGGTAGAGTTGTCTTCAGTTAAAGAAGGATCTTACGTAGTGATAGCTGAAGAACTGTACTACTATAAAGGACTATATAAAGGACAAGTTGAAGGTAACCAAGGAAATCTTGTTAGTTTGATGCCTTTTAGGATGTGCGAACAAATGCTACAATCTTGCGACTTACTTTGTAAAGTTGTAGATGTAGAAATTATTGTTAAAGGCTAAAGGAAAATCTCATGGCTAAAGTAACATTGTTAAGTTACACCAAAGACCCTATTGAAACTTTGTATAAGGTTTGGGTACTATCAAAGTCTAATAAACCTTTGAGAGACATTGAAAGTGAGTACACTCGAGAGAAAGGGTCTGAATTAGCTAAACAGTTGATGGATGCTGACGTTCCTGTTGTTCAGAATATCACTTTTGTTTTTGCTCTTGAAGATGTTTCTGTTTCTTTTCGAGAGCAGCTAGTTAGGCAAAAGATTGGTGTTAAGTTTGGCGATCGTGTAGGAATAGATACTGTACCTGATCTTGCTGACGCAGCTTTTTGGTGTCAATCTATGAGAATTCTTTCTATGGGTAAATTTGCTACTGAAAAGAAGTACATAATTCCTGATAGTATCTTGAACCATGGAGAACCTGAATTTCTTCGACGATATGTAAGTCTTATGCGTCAAATTCAGGATGATTACAATTATTTTGTTTACGGAGGTGTACCTATGCAGGACGCTCGTGAGGTAATTCCTTTGGCAGCTACTCATAGGATAACTTGGACCTTAAATATAGCTTCTTTGCTTCATGTGATAGGACGAAGAAGTTGCTGGATCTTACAGGGATCCTACTGGGTTGAGATAATTATGGGTCTGGTAAAAGAGCTTAGAGAAAAGGTTGATTCTATCTTTGGTAATCTTGCTAGTCCTCTTTGTATTAAAGATGACAAGTATCACGAGTGTACTGTTGCTATTGATAACGAACGTAGGTCTGCAGGTCAAGATAGTTTACCATGCTGTCCTTTGTGGGAGTTCGGTCAGTCAGAAGATGGGCTTGATGTACTTAATTCTTCTAGGAACTCTCCTAAACTAGTTAAATTATATTCTGAATTTTGGCAAAGAGATCCTATGACAGGAGAACGGTTATGAACGATACTTGCAAGGCTATAGGAGAAGGTTTTGGATCAATGACTATAACTGATGCAGTGCAAAACGAAGCGCACAAGCGAGGGTTGGTTCTTAACGAAAGTCAGATCAGCTTTATAATCTGACACAAGACGGGCTTCCCATGCTTTTGGAACATTCCATCTGATGGTGCGGATCAGATGGAATGTTTCTTTAAGCAAGTTGCAGAATATTTAGATGGACCTCTGTTAGAGTTGAGTGAAATAGGACTCTTAGTGAACTTGGATTCTTAGAAGATAAGTATGCCGAGGTGGTGAAATGGCAGACACTGGGGACTTAAAATCCCCTGGCTTTAGGCCGTGAGGGTTCGACTCCCTTCCTCGGTACTCTAATGAGTAACTATTATATTCTTAAATGTTTACAAGAATGCTGTAAACACGTATTTGTCTCCAAGTGGAATGCTTACTGTGTCAAGTGTCCTAAATGCAAAATAGCATATTGTGAAACTTTTAAAGAACAGGGTAAATTTACTTGGCCTTTAAAAGAAGCGCAGAAAATAGCTAGATCAATAAGGACCTATAGCTCAATTGGTTAGAGCACTCGCCTTATAAGCGAGAGGCTGGTGAGTTCAAATCTCCCTAGGTCTATTTGTCTGACGTACGATTACTATCACAGCAATGAGCCTCTAAGTGCGTTTGTGGTACAAGGTTTAACTCCTTGGTCAGATACTTCTTTCTTTATTTTCCCTTTACAATTTGGAGAATTAAATGTCGTACAAGCCTACATTTATATTACTAACTAAAACAGATGATAAGAGTTTGTTGTTGCACGTAGACTCTATTGAGTCTGTTGAAGAGACTAAAAAAGGAACTGAAATTGAGACAGACTCTGAAGCTTTATACACAGTTAAAGAGTCTGTTAGTTGTATACATATGAGAATTAAGGAGTCCTTTTAATGAGCTGTAGCAAGTGTGAGTTATGCTTTGAAGCTAAAAGCGCTTGCGTAAGATCAAGAGGATCAGAACAGCCACTTGTTCTGTTTGTAGGTGAAGCTCCTGGCAGAGAGGAGGATAGAATAAACTTATCTTTTTCTGGTCCTGCTGGTAAAGAACTTGATAAGCTAATGGTGAAAGCAGCTCTTGATCCTAAATGGTGTCGTTGGGGTAATGTAGTTCGTTGTGTACCTTGGGAAAATACTTCTAGAAGAAAAGTTCGTCCTCCTACTGATGAAGAAATAGATGCTTGTTGTGGTTTCCTCGAAGCAGAGATAAGTGCTCAACAACCTATATTTATTGTTCCATTAGGTGCTACTGCTGCTGCTTACTTTCTAGGTAAATGTGCTATTTCTAAGGTAAGAGGTAGACGACATTTTATAGAACTACCTACTTTGAGATTTCGTTACTTACGTATGCGTAGGTTTATGAAAGTAACAGGAATAGAGCATAAACGTCTTGTAGGAAAAACTGTTGCTAGTCGTGAAAGAGCGTTGAACTATGCTATTGAAGAATACGGATATGCAGATGTACCTGTTGATGATCACATAGTTTTTCCTACTTTTCATCCTGCTGCTATTTTGTATGGTAACCCTGTAGAATCTGATATACTTGCTGATTTGAACTATTTAACAGCTCAAATAACAGACTCCGAAGAAACAGCTTACGACAACTATAAACTAATAACTACTATAGATGATCTTTCATTAGTGGTAGATTCTCTTATAGTTGAGTTTCAATCAGGAAAGATTCCTTGGCTTTCTGTTGATGTTGAGACTTCAAGTCTGAACCCGTATAAAAATGGTGAAGTTCTTACTACTATTGCTTTTACTAGTGCTATGGGTAATGCTTGGTGTGTTCCTTTTAATCATCATGAGTCTCCTTTTAAAGGTGATCAATTAGCGTTAGCTGCTGTAAAAAGCTTACTCACCAAACTCTTTCAAGCTATTCCTGTTGGAGGACACAACTTTAAGTTTGATTATACTTGGTTATACACTAGAGGAATTTACTGTAAAAAGGTCGTTTGGGACACTGAACTTTCTGCATGGACTTTATTTAATAATACGGTACGAAAGGACCTAGAATCTTTAGTTACAAAGTATACTGATTTAGCTTCACATAAGCAAGAAATGAGGGAAGCTCAAGACGGTATGCCAAAGGAAAAGAAGTATAGTACTGATAGTTATCCTCTAGATCTTATATTTAGATATAACTGTTCTGACACTGATGGAACTTTTAGACTAAATGAAGTATTTAACAAGATGCTTCGAGAGCAAGGACTATATACTCAGCATGTACTTTTTGCTGTCGATGCAGTAATACCTACATCTCATATGGAGATGAATGGTTGTGTTATAGATCTTGATGTAATAGCTAAGATGGATAAAGACCTAACTGCTGATATAGTAAATATTTATAATCAGTTTGAAGTTTGGAGAATAACTAAGTTAGTAAATGAAGTTAGAGCCGATAAGGAGTTTAAGTTATCTTCTGCTGATGTAGTGTGTATGATATTATATGATATTTTAGGATTTGAACCTACTAAGTTTGGTAAAGTACGTAAGATTGGAGTTAACAAAGGTTATCAAGTACCTTCTGGTGACAGGTTGGTACTTCATAGTCTTCGTGATATAGCTGAAGATGAATACAATAAAACTAAAGATCTTATGTGGAAATTTAAGATGGATGTTTTAGATGCTATAGTATCTTTTAAAAAGAAACAAAAGATTTTAAGTGGATACGCTAGAAGTCTTCCTAAAAAAGTGAGGGATGATGGTTACTGTCATTCTACCTACGGGATACGTCATACAGCTTCTGGTAGGTTTAACTGCATAGATCCATCTTTACATACTATTCCTTGGCAATCTGATACTAAGAAGGCTTTTATATCTAGGTTTTTAGGAGGTCTGATTCTAAACGCTGACTTTTCTCAAATGGAGCTACGAGTTCTTGCTATGGCTTCTGGAGACGAAGGATTAAGAGAAGCTTTTGTTTTAGATCGAGATATTCATACTTATGTATCTGCTCGTGTTCTAAAATGTGCAGAAGATAAGGTTCCTAAGTGGGAGCGACATAAGAATAAGCAAATACTGTTTGGTATGATCTACGGTAGAAGTGCTAAATCAATTTCTAAAGGTCTAACACAATATACTGACATGTTTGAGAACATGACTGTAGAAGCAGCACAAGTACTTATAGATAGTGTCTTCGATGAATTTCCCAAAATTAGGTCTTTTATTGAAGGGCAGCATCAATATGTTCAGAAGTATAAGTGTATTTGGTCTTTGGCAGGTTTTCGTAGGTTTCTTCCTGTAGATCTTAATGATAGAGAGATGGTAGGAAGTGTCAATAGAAGATCTGTTAATACTCCTATTCAAGGTTGTGCTAGCGACTTATGTGTTTCTGCGATGATTTCAACGTTTAACAAAGTTTGTAGAGTAGGATTGAAATCGTTACTATATCAGTTTGTGCATGACTCACTTTGTTGGGATACTGTACCTGGTGAACTAATACCATTACTAACTATTCTACAAAAGGAAATGGTTGAAGTTCCTCCGAGAAGATTTAAGTGGTGTAACGTTCCTTTGAAAGCAGATTTTGAGTTAGGTATTAGTTGGGGACATCTTGTTAAACTAAAAATTCTTGAAAATAACAGTGTTGAGTTAAGTGGTAATCCTGATAACTTTAAACTAATTAGAGAACGGTTTGAAGTTTGGCCTAAATCTCCAAAAATTTTAGAATATGAAGAATCTATTTCTAGTTTAGATGAACCTTTCTTTAAATCTATAGTAGAGTTTCCTCCTAGAGACTCTTCGTACAAACCTGTTTATACTATTCCGGGCTTAACATAACATGCACCTAATAGATCTTTTGCAAGGTATTATATGCAAACATAAATTCTTGAAAGTAGAAGATAGAAATGTAGTAACTAATATATGTCAATGTTTAAGAATTACTGATAACACAGGTCTAATTAATCAATACTTAATGCAACAAATAGATATGGAAGCTGGTGTAGTTTATCTCACTAATAAGTATGGTATTTTAGTGAGTAAGTTACAAGATAAGTTATATGATTATAAGGCTGACAAGTTTGTTGTGTTGGGAGACAAAACTGACGAAGGGTACAAATGGACTAAACAAGGTAAAGAGGATTGGTTAAGGAGCACTGACTCAGAGTTTCTAGCGAAACGAGGTACTCTTGTCAGTGTAGAACAATTGTTAGGTGTGTTGAAAGACCTTTCTACTATAGTATTTAGAAGGACTTTAAAATTAGAGCAACTAGCAATTAACTATCGAAGAGAGACAGAAGCAGATAAAAAAACATGCGAGTAACAGGAGAAAGTAAATGGCAACGGTTCTAATTTACAAGCCAAATCTTGAAGCACTTCGTCAACAAGCTCAACAAGCAAAACTTGACGATGAACAACGAAAACGAGAATCTGGAGATTTCAACTGGTTAGAGTTTCTGGAAGGTTCTAACATTTTTAGGCCTCTTCCTCCTACTAACTCACGAGGTATTATTGGCAAGAAAGTAGGTACTCATTATCAACTTCCAGGTTCGATTAAAACTTGTAGATGTATTACACTTTCTCATCCTGAGGCAGATGTTGCTTGTCCTGTTGATGACACTTTAGATAGAATCCTAGTTCAGTTTCCTCATCTTGATTTAGGTAGAAAAAGAGCTAATCCTAAGTATTATATACAAGGTGTAGATCGGATGGATCCTAAAATGGCTGGAGTTTCTCAAATAATACGTCTTACACCTACTGTTTACAACTGGATGATTATGGAGATGGATGCTCTCTTAGAGCAAGGTATTGATATCACTGATCTCCAACAAGGAGTAGATATTAAGGTTACTAAAACTATAAAACCTAGAAAAGGTGGTGGATCAGATACTAGATATTCTCCTACTTTTGTTCCTGGTAATTTATCTCCTCTTCATGTTGATCCAAAAGTACAAGAACAAATACTAGCATCTATGAAGGATTTAGATATAGTATTTCAATTTCCTAATGACGAAAAGCTTGCAGAGATTCATAAGGCGGCAGCGGAGTTACTATCTCATTTTGAAAAACAAGCTCTGCAGAGTCAAGTTCAAGTGCCTACTCAGATTCAAGCTCAGGTAGTACCTGGTCAAGTTGTTCCTCCTGAAGCGAACGTGATTCCAGTAACTGCAGATATGATTCAACCTCAGCAACCTGAAGCACAAGTAGCTCAAGTAGTTCAACCTCAAGTAGTTCAACCTCAAGTAGCTCAAGTAGTTCAACCACAAGTAGCTCAACCTACACAAGTAGTTCAACCTGCTAGACCTGTTCTTGTGCCTCAACCTGTTCCTGTTCAAGTAGCTCAACCTGTTCAAGTAGCTCAACCTGTTCAAGTAGCTCAACCTGCAGTACAACAAGAGCAGATGTTTACTCCAGGAGCTGGAACGGAGAAACCTGTTCAACGAGGCGCTCCTACAGATCGTCCTGCCTGTTTTGGAGGTGTAGGTCTTCGTGAAGATGGAGGTGTAGGGCATGACGAAGAGGTGGAAGTTTGTTTAACTTGTAAAGATGAACTACCTTGCATAGATGCTATACAAGCGGGTAGTGTTAAATAATGGCAGATATCTACTCTGCTATAGTAGCTAACTGCAAGCTTCTTAATGCTAATGCAGGATTTGAAGTAGCTATAGGAGGTAAGTCTGAAAACTATTCTGATGTTAAAGAATGGGTACCTACCTCAAGTACTATGCTAAACTTGTTACTAGGTGATGCTAATTTTGGAATAGCAGTAGGTAGAATATTTGAGCTATTTGGAGACTATTCTCATGGAAAGTCTACTGTAGCTCAACATATAATGAATGGTTTTCAGGAAGCAGGAGGGTTGTCTGTTCTTATAGATTCTGAGTCTGGGTGGGATCGTCCTAGAGCTATAGCTATGGGACATAAGGAAGATCAGCATCAAGTTATAGAAGCTGAAACAGCCGAGGAAGGGTTTGAAGCTATCTATAATTCCATTAAGAACTTCGCATTAGCTTTTGACGAGGAGATACCTATAGTTTTTGTTTGGGACACTCTTGCTTCTTCACCTACTGACGGAGAAAAAATAGGAGATGAGTATACTGGAGGTATGATGTGGAAGCCTCGTCTTATCAGGCGAGAACTTCGAAGACTTTGTAAACCTCTTGCTAAAAACAATTGTTCTTTGGTTGTAGTGAATCAAACTATTGAAGGGCCTAAACCTAATAAATCTGGTGTAAAAATGACACCTGGAGGAGGTGGAGTTAAGTTTTGGTCTTCTCAAAGAATTCAAGTTTCTCGTGTTGCTGCGTTTAAAGACCCTGTTACTAAACTACCTGCTGGTATTATTTCTTCTGCAAAGTTAGTAAAAAGTAAGCTTAATGCTCCTAGTAGGTCTGTAGATTTACCTATTACTTTTTCTCATGGTATTGACCCTATGAGAGAAGTTATTAATTATCATCTTGACAACACTTCTATTGTAAATATTTTTGGAGTTTATAAGAAAATAATAGGATTTGGTGAAAAAGACTTTTCATTCTTAGAAAAAAATATGGAGAAAGTATTTAAAGAGAATGAAGGTCTCCTTAAATATCTAGTAGATGAAGCAAAGATGCACTGGCTGGGTTTGACATAGATAGGGATCAACGTTACAAGATTCTATCAAGTCTTTATGAAATTTGGCCACGTAGTCATTCCTTCGTCAGAGGATAACCTTATGAAGATAATTCAGATAGAACGAGAAATTTCATACAAGATTAATGTAGGAAACTACGAGTCTATAATGCCTACGTTGCGAATGGTCGCTACTTTAGAAGAAGGTGAAGACGTATTGCAAGCTCGAAGAGACTTAGATTCTATAATAGAGAAAGAGTGGTGGGGTATTCACAATAGAGATGTAGCACTAGTTAATACTAGGAGAGGGGTTAAAAGTGTCACATAAAGAGAAAGAGAAATCGACAAAGGTGAAGTTGACAAAAGTTGAGATGGTGCTTGTTTCGGTTTTAGACTCTCTAGGCGCTGATGTATACTGGACCGTAATAGGGCAAGATAACAAGGAGAAGTGGCTACGTGACGAGATAATTCGTCACGTTAGATGGTTAGAAACCAGAGCTAAAGAGTCTGTTGTAACAGAGTTGCAGAATGCGTTTCAACTATGGAAAGCCAAGTGTCTGTACTAATACTAGATGGTTCGTATTTCTTGCACCGAGTGATGCACATACCTTCACTAGATGTTTTAATGACTAGTTCAGGTAAGCACGTAGGAGGTGTCTTTGGTTTTGTAAAGTCTATTCGTTCTGTTCTATACGAGTTCAAAGAAGTAGACAGAGTAGCTTGTGTCTTTGATGCAGGACAATCTAAACGAAGAAAGAAACTTTTACCTACTTACAAGCTTAGAGACAAATCTGATTATGACTATATTAAACGGTTTAGACTACAGTTAGGGTATCTTAAATTCATTCTTCCTAAATTAGGTATTAAGGTTGTAGTCACTGAAGGTAAAGAAGGCGACGACGTAGTAGGTTTACTAGCTGATAAGATTGATAGTAACTTAAAAATAGTTGTTTCTGACGACAGAGACATGTTACAGTTAGTCTCAGAAAATGTTCAAGTATGGAGACCTATCGCTGAAGAACTAGTCACTCTTAATAACTTTGAATTTGCGACTGGTTGCGCTAAAAAATATTGGCTACTGCAAAAAGCTATATTAGGAGATCCTTCTGATAAAATTCCTGGAATTTTAGGAATTGGAGCAAAGACCTTTGACAAATTTCTAAAAGGTTGTGAGCCTGGTGACTACCCCTATGAAGGTTTCTTTGAATATTGTTTAGATTTAAGTACTAAGAAGTCACTATCTCTAGTAGAACAATGTGATATTGTTTTTCGTAATATAGATCTAATGGATATCTCATTAGAAAAGTTTGAAGAGGAGGAGGTGACAGAGGCACTGCGATTGTTCAAGCAACTGTCACAGTTTGATATTTTGTCAGTGAAGAGAGTTTTTACTAGTTTTGAGTTCTTTTCTTTAATTAAGGACTTTGGAAACTGGATCACCAGGTTTCAAGTTCTAAGGTAGGAGCAACAGATGGTTATCAAAGTGCTGTTAGAGTTGGAGACTATTCAAAATTTACCTTCGTCTGATGAGGATCGACTTGTAGATATTAGAGAGCATCTTGTGAATCGTCTTATGTCGTTGGATCCTAAACGTAAAACAGATAGTTTAGGATTGTTTTTCAAAAGAGTTAAGATACTTCCTCCTTTCAAGATTGAGATAAAGGAGACAGAGGAGATAAATGAGCGCATACCTACAAGGTATGATGACAATGGAAATGTAGTATTTGAGAATGTGTTAGTCAAGCAAATTTAGTCAAGGAGACTACTATTATGTCAGAGCAAATCAAGATCGTAGACAATGTTTCTATCTATCCTTCCCATGATTATGTAGTTGTAAGAGTAGATGGTGAGAATTTACTCGAGTCTACTTCTGGAGGTATAATCATACCTTTTGAAGTAGCTAGGAATAAGAAAACTGAAACAGGTGTAGTAGTTGCTGTAGGTCCTGGACGAGTTGCTCAAGGGACAGGTGTTTTTGTTCCTATGCGAACTAAAGTAGGGGATAGAGTTATCTATGCTACTTACATAGGATATCCTGTTAGGTTGGGTAAAAAAGGTCACCACGTAGTGATTAAGGACTACGACGTTATGGGTAGTATTGACGAACAGTCTCATATGGTAGATGCTGAAGATTTAGTTACTACAGAGATTGCTTGTGACGCTAGCTAAAAATAAAGGTGCAAGTTATGCCTTGTAGAAAGGTTAATTTTGGAGTTGAAGGTACAGTTGTTAAATCTCATATAGAATGTCAATCAAGGTTTAAGAGGTTGTGGCACTGGTTACTTAGAAAACCTCTGAAGCCGGTAACAGTTATAGATAAGTTTAATCTTGAGTCGTTTTCGATGTTTCCTGAAATTCCTGTAAGGCCTGTGCCAGCTGATCCTAACGCTGTGATATTGAGGTTAGAAAAGAATAAAGAACAAGATTAGTTTATTTTTTGAGTTTAAGAAATGGAGTGGAGATGACTGACGAAAAGAAGCTGACGAGGGTTGAAGTGTTGTCGGGCGAGCCTGCTATTTGTGGGGCTACACATCGTTCTGTTTGCCAATCTTTATTTAGTGACTTGGGGCGTGGATGGCAGCTAGTAGGTCCGGTCTGCCTCACCGAAGCCGAAGCCGTTACCTCTTGGGAAGAGATGGCATCGCGATTGAACCGGGGCATCGACTGCGACGAGTGCGAAGATGAGGCCATGCTTCATAGTGCAATCGCTCGCGCCGAGAAGGCCGAGGCCGCAGCGAAAGCCGGGGCCGAGCTGCTCTCACTCGCCGCTGGCGACTTGGATGATGCGATCGGTCGAGCTGAGAAAGCCGAGAAATCTGAGGCGCTGTCTGAGAGGTTTGCGACGCAGCGGTGTAAGGATGCCGAGACCAAGTGCGATCGAGCCGAAGAAGTCTTGGAGCAATGGCGCCTTGCCGCTGCGGTACAGCTCGTGAATATTGTGGCTGAGCGTGATGAGTTGTATTCGCAGAATGGACAGTTGACGATTGAGAACCACTATCTACGCCGCCCTGGTGCTAATGCTTGATCCTAGTCTTTGCAGAGTGCCTCACAACTTGCTTATTTCAACCAAGGTCATTTAGGGAGGCAATAATAAATAATGAGTAAGCTATTGTACTTTACAGAAAAAGAAGAAGAATATTTCTTTTCTAAAATAAAAGAAGGTTCTAATCCTGACAATTGTTGGGAATGGGTAGCTAGTACTAGAAATGGTTATGGATCATTTAGATTAAGAGATAAAATTGTAGATACTCATAGGCTTATGTATGAACTAGCTTATGGAGAAATTCCTAAAGGTGTGCATTGTTTACATACTTGTGATAATCCTTCTTGCGTAAATCCTGCACATCTTTTTCTTGGTACTCAACAAGATAATGTGAATGATATGTATTCAAAAGGAAGACAATCTAGAGTAGGTAATAGAGGTAATAGTAGAGGTGAAGACCATGGTAATTCTATTCTTACTGAAGAAGACGTATTAGAAATTAGATCTTTGTACTCTGAAGGTAAGTTTACTCAACAAGAAATTGCTAATACATTCTGTATTAGCAAGAGGCAGGTTTGTTTTATTGTTAATAGAAAACGATGGAAACATATTTAGGAGACTACAATGAGGTTATTGTGCTTTTCGGACTCACACTGCACTCGTTCTTGCGAGTTTGCTAGACCTACTGAAGATGGTCTAAATGAATATTTGCAGTTATTCATTAAGTCGTTCGAGTTTGTAGCAGAGACTTGTAAAAAAGAACAACCTGATATACTAGTGTTTGGAGGGGACTTTTGGGATTCTCAAGATTATATAGATACTATGTCTCTAAATGTAGGTTTCAAAGTATGGAAATCTCTAATTGATCTTCCTATTAAGCATAAGTTAGCTATTGTAGGCAACCATGACTATTGGGATATAGAGAAGAATATTCATACTTTAGAATTCTTGAAAGCTCATGGTTGGTATATTTTTGAGAAACCTGAAATAATATCGCTTGATGGTACTACAATACTAGGGTTACCTTATAGAGAAAGTTATTCTTCTGAAGTGCTAGACCCTTTATTATCTGAAAAAGTAGATGTAGTATTATCTCATCTTGATGTAGTTGGAGGTATGCTTCGTTACGCTAAAAGTGATAGTGACAAGAGAGCGTTTACGACTAAGTCTTCATTTAACCCTAGTATGTTTGATAATGCTGAAGTAGTCTTAAATGGTCACTATCATCTTCCTTCTCAGGTTTCTCATAATTTCTTTAATGTAGGTGCTTTAACTTCTAGAACCTTCTCTGACAAATTTTCTGATCCTCGAGGACTAATAGTATACGATACAGATACAAAGGATTTGAAAAGGTGTGTTAATCCTTATGCTCGAACTTTTTTAGATGTTTCTGTTGAGAGTGAACAAGACTTGGTAGACTTATGTTCTGTTGGAGACTATAGTAACTCGTATGCTAAAGTATTTTATAATATAGAACTATCTGATAAAGTAGACGTTCTAAAAGATCTATTTGCTGGTGTTCGTTTTATACCTCTAAAAGAAAAGGTAAAAGATGGTAGTTCTGGAAACGATACATTAGATGTTGATTTACAGTTCTCTCTAGAAACTAACCTAGAAAATTATATGGCTTTTAAAGAGTATGATGATCCTGAGTTATTACGTCTTGCTCTTGAGATCCTAAGTGTATCTATAAGTGAGTATGAGTCTTCCGTAGCTCGTTCTCCATTGGATTTTGGTACTCTGTCTATCACTAACTATCAAACTATAGAATCTCTTACATTAGACTTATATAATCAAGGTCTTATATTCTTGAGAGGTTCTAATGGTGCTGGGAAAAGCTCTTTGATAGAAGCTATCTATTGGTGTTTAACAGGAAAATCTCTACGAGGGTTTACAGGTGATGAGGTTATAAGGTGGAATGCTAATCATGTTAGGGTATCTCTAGAAGTGTTTATAGGTGATAAAGTATATACTATTATTCGGACTAGAAAAGACCCTGAATATCATAGTGGTGTTAAGCTATTTTTAGGTGGAGCTTCTATTAGTGCCCGTCTATCACCAGATACTGAAACCAAGCTTCAAGATATTATAGGCCGATCAGAAAAGGCTTTACGGCATACTTGTTTTATGACTTCTGATTTTACTCATAGGTTTTCAAAGTTAGGATATGTCGATAGAATTAAGATACTTGAAGAAATAATTGAGAGTGAGCCTTACAAGATAGCTAAGGAACGTGCGAAGGATCAGGCAAGTTCTGCTGTGTTGAAGTGTTCTACCTTGAGTGGTAGTTTAGCTACTATGAATAGTTTAAGAGTAACACAGGAAACACAAGTTAAAGAGCATCTTGACAAGATTGAAAATTTTGACGTAGAACATAGTAAGACTATTTCTGACCTAAAGTCTAGACTTGATGCTATGCAAATTACTATAGATCAATTAGATGTTAAGAAATTTGAGTTTGTTAGTATTTATAATAATATAGATGAAGAAATAGATACGCTTCTTAGTAAGGTAGAATCTAGTAGAAAATCTGAAAAACCTTTACAACTATTAGTACAGGATTATAATAGTAAGATCTCTGTACTAAACAGTGATATTAATAGATGGGTAAAATTAGGAAAAGAATCTATTTGTCCTACTTGTGAGTCTATGGTAAATTTAGGTAGCATAGAGAGTAAAGTAGGAACGTTAGAATCTAAAGTTCAAATAGAACGTAATGGACAATCTTTAGCACAGTTAGAACTATCAAGAGTTATAGAAAGAATTAGTAAGTTGATGGGTATTGTTCGTGCTAGACAAGTTACTCGAGGTGAGTATACTGTTGAGTATAATTCTGTAAATGACGAAATAACAACATATACTAAAACGATCCAAGTGATTAAAGAAGAACTAAAAGAATTCTCTAATGACAAAGAACTTCTAGAAAGCCAAGTAGCTACAGTAAAAGAACAACTATCTAATTTAATGGTAGATATTGAAAAGACTAGTGCTGAGCATGAAATTGCTAATGAGTTATATAATAGACTTTCTACTCTTACGCATAAGATTTTTTCTGAGAAGGGAGTACGTAGTTCTCTGATATCTCAAATTGCTATTCCTTATATTAATTCTAAATTACCTAATTACACTCAATATCTTTTAGATGGTAGATCGTTATGGCTTTCTCCTAAAAGAGACTTGAAAGATGGATCTACAAGAGACGAAATAGATTTAGTGTTAAGTGGTAACCATACTTACAAAGGAGATTCTTCTGGTGAAAAGCGTAAAGACGATTTAGCTATACAATTTGCGCTTAATGACTTGTCTATGGTAGCTGGTCGATCAAGAATAGGTTTTTTAGTGGTAGACGAAGTGCTTGATAAAATAGATGACTTTGGAATATTTGCTGTAATGGAGATTCTAAAACAAAAGTCTGAAGACACTACTATCTTGATGTCTGCACATAATAAGTATGCTGCATCGATAGCACCTCCAAAACAGATTCTATTTGAAAAAAGCACTGATCCTCAAATTGTGGTTTGACGCCGATTGGTTGACATCGGTGCTTATGATCGGTGTCGCATGATTAGCACATTTTGGGCCTTTTCGTGGTTTAGGGCGTTTTGACGTATTTTGACACAATTTGGCCTTTTTGGACCTTTTCGTGGTTTAGGGCGGTTTTAGGTCTATTTTTCATGATTTTCGGTGTTTTTGACGTTTTAACCCAAAATAGTCGAAAAACACCCAAAAACGGCCATTTTTCCCGGTTTTTGGGTGTTTTGGTGCTTTAGGGTGTATTTTGGTTAAAAACAGCCAAAAACGGCTATTTTGACCCAATATGGCCCTATGGGACCCCTACAGGCCCTGTAGGCCCCCTGTAGGGGCAAAATCGACCAATATGTCCGTTTTTATTGACATTTAGGGTCCATTCGTGGTAAAATGCCATATATGGCATTTAACGCAATGAAAACACGTATTTACGGCGTTTTGCCCCAAATGGCTCCCGTTGGGGCGGTATGGGGCGGTATTGGGTCCCCATATCATGCCGTAGGAGGCCCTACAGGGCCAATAGGGGACCGTTTGACCGTCCATGGGACCCATGGGTCCAATATGGCCCAATACGGCCTTCTGTGGGCATTGTGGGTGGTTTTGGCCGTTTTCGACGCATTGTGTCAAATTGGTTGAAAAGTGGCCTAAAAACACGTGTTTTGGCGCACGATCTTTCAATGATCTTTTTGGTCGTTTTTTTGGTAAATTTGGTCGTTTTTTGTTGCAATCCGATTCGTGTCGCGGTACAGTAGAACTACGGTCACAATACCGTGACTGGTTAAGGAGATCGCTGAAATGGCAAAGAAACCGACGACCCAAAAACCCGTGGCCAATACGACGGCGGAAGCGCCGTTGTCAATTGAGGGCTTCAAGGCTCTCGACGATGACACCAAGGCCGAAATGGTCGCGGAGTACGAGGACGATCTGCGGATCAAATTCGAGGCCGCAATGGCAGCTCGAACCGCTCGTTTCTCGAAGCGGCTCGAAAGCACCGATGAAGAAGACCTCAAAATCTTGGTGCTGCACTCGAAGGTCAAAACGGTCCGCGCCCGTATGGTCGAAATGCGCACGACGTTGAAGGCCCTCCGAGCGGACATCAAGGCCCTCCGGCCGAGTCGGAAACGGAAGGACAAAACCGGCTCCTGACCCCTCCCAAACAACCTACCTGCCTACGGCCGCATAATGCGGCCGTAGTTGGTGAATGGAGAAAGCATGACTACTATCTGGGAAAGAACACTACTAGGACCTGAACATGTCACAGACTTGGTTCAAAAGGCCACGTCCATTCTGAATTGGTTGGATGCGGAGATGGAGGTGCTGTGTGACGACCCTATGACTTCGGCTATGGGCGCTCCAGTGGATGACATCTATGAGAGTTGGCGGAGGAAGCATATAGTGATGCTCAACAACTCTCGGAAGGAGCTGGAACAAGCTGGGTTGGGTACTCACTTGGTTGCTCAGTCGATTGACAGCGCTTTGTTTGACTACGCAATGGAACGTGCGCCGTAAAGAGTCTGCACAACCTACCTGACTAATGGCCACCTAGTGTGGTCATAGTTGGTGAAAGAAGGTATTAAATGAATCTTCAAAGTTCTGTTAACCAAGATCGTATCACTGTAGCTAAATGCTTCAAGTGTGCTATTTCAGAAATCTCTAAAATTGACCCTGACGAGCTTAAGGCCTGGTTCGAGGCCAACGAGTGGCCTGTTGAGGTACAAGCTGCCGTATTAGCTCCCTACAAGGAGGTATTACTAACAAGTTTGAGAAATAACGGGTTGTGGGCTCAACACTGGTAGTGTAACAACCTATCTGACTTTAGGCCACTTTGAGTGGCCATAGTTGGTGTAACAACTGTCAAAAGCTGATTCCTACTTTAGTGGGATGACAAAGGCAGGAGAATCATGTTTGAGCCTAACAAGTATCAAAAAGCACTTTTTAGTGCTGTTGAGCATCAAGACAACCATTTAGTGGTTGTAGCTCGTGCTGGGACTGGAAAAACCACTGCCATCTTAGAAGCCGTCAAAAGGCTTCCTCCAAGCACAAGAGTTCTTCTTTGCGCTTTCAACAAAAGCATTCAAAAAGAATTAGAACAAAAGGCTCCAAGACATTGTGACGTTAGAACGTTGCATAGCTTGGGTTTTGGTTGTCTGCGTCGTCTAGGTAAATTCCGAGTTGATGCAGACGCTACTAAAAAGATAATCAAGACCTATCTCAAAAGAGAAGACTGTTTTGTCAAAGGACGTATGGGCATTCTTCGTAAGTTAGTGTCGCTTGGCAAAAACACTTTGACACATGACGTTGAAGGTCTTCAAGATCTTGCCTACGCTTTCGATCTTGAAGAAGGTAGTAACGGAGCTCCGCATCCTGCTTACATTCTTGCTGTTCAAGCTTGTGCGATTCTCGAAATATGCAAGCAGAACACTTCCATTATAGACTTCGACGATATGATTTGGCTTCCTGCCGTTCTTGACCTAAAACCTCGTTGCTATGATATCACTTTCGTTGACGAAGCGCAGGACCTAAACGCTTGTCAGCGTTGGATGATAGATCAAACTATTCGTAAGAATGGTAGGCTGGTTGCAGTAGGCGATGATCGACAAGCGATTTATCAATTCAGGGGAGCTGGTTCGAGTGTTCTGCAAGACATCAAAGAACAGTTCGATGCAGAAACTCTGCCTCTTTCAATCACCTATCGTTGTCCTAAGAAGGTGGTTGAGATTGCTAAGAGAATCGTACCTGACTACGAAGCTGCTGATACAGCTCCGGAAGGTACTGTTAAGTATCTTGGTCGTGAAAAGGTTTACGAAGATGCTAAACCTGGTGACTTCGTTCTATCTCGAACTAACGCTCCACTTATGCCTATCTGCCTTGAACTCCTAAAACAAGGAGTCCCTGCACAGGTTGCTGGTAGGGATGTTGGAAAGAGCTTAATTGCTCTGATTAACAAGTCGAAGACAGATGAGGTTCCTGACCTTCAAAAGTGGTTGGAATCTTTCAAAGACAAAGAATATAATAGGCTTATTCCCGATCATGAGGCTTCTTATGGTGTGCTCTGCGACAAGATAGATTGCTTACATGCTTTCATGGAGGGCGAGGAGTTCACAGAGGATGTAGCTGTTAAGATTGATAGAATCTTTTCTGATACTGATACTTCAACTCGTGTTATTTGTTCTACGGTCCACAAAAGCAAAGGCCTAGAAAGAAAAACTGTCTGGATCCTCGAAGACACCTTTCGAGGTGGAAGCACTGCAGAGGATAATATTTACTACGTCGCTATAACTCGGACCCAAGAGTCACTTTTCTTTGTTTAGGAGAAACTTATGAGCATTGCTATTAGTCTTATTCACTTGGCGGCTGACGAAGGTCAAGTGAATGCAAAGCGCACTTGTGAAGGCTTGATAGGAGCGCTGGTGGATCTGGTTGAGATAGGTTCACCAGATGAAGTGAAAGCTGCTACCTTTCTGATTGGAAGTGTTCAACAAGCACTCAAGGAAATCAATCAAGTAGAGCTTGTGCAGATCGCGGCAAATGAGTGGTGGGAAATAGTGTGAGTGTTATGTCTGAAACAGAATTATACCTAGTCGAATTTGACTGGATTGCAGCTCGCCCTCAAAACGGTCAAGCTTGTAAGGTGTTGCATCTATCCCATAAACAAACAGGCTCACCTTGTTGGGTGATAGTCGAAGCAGAAACAGCAAAAGAGGCTATCACAAAAGTTCAACAGCAGCCTGGAGAATATTTGGCAAATAACAGAGGCTGGCCAACTGAATGAGATTAGGAAACTAAAATGTCTTACGATGTAGTATATTGTAGCAAAGGTTCTTTAAAGGAGAAGGCAAATGTCTAGTAAAGAAAAGAAAAAAGTAGGTTTCTCGCCAGCGGTAGCTCATGATTGGAGATTGGTTATGACTGCTAGTGAGGCTGAGAAAGAGTTTAGTGCTTTTAAGTTCAAAGGACCTGGCTGGTATCTCAATGTAGATGAGTGCATGTTGGTAGTGCCGTCAGAGATACATGAAGGTCCTTACAAGGATAATCGAGAGTACTGCGTACAGGTGTGGAAGCAAACTTGGCCTGAGAATACCAAGTTTGTGTTTTACTACTATGGTTGTGGCTTCGAGTATACAATCTTCTCTGTTTGTGCTGTTGCTCCAACTCGTCAAGATGATTGGTAGCTAAATATGAAACTTCATATCATCTGTCTACCTGAAGGTTGGCAATGCACTAATGAGAAACCTGGACCTCAAGTATTGGATCGAGCTTCAATAGTATTGGAGGTTGATACTATATATGGTGAAGTAGATAATGCAGGTTTCTTTGTCTTAAAGGATAGTGAGTCTTCTGCAAAAGGCAAAGTGAATATTATGAGGCCGCAGCTATAAATAGGAGAATTAGATGGCTCGTTTGAGTGATAAAGAAGAGTTTGTTCTTGTAGGTGCTGAAGGCGTTTCTGAAACGGAGGGTGAAAAGTGGGTGAGACGTGCTTCTAAAAAGGAGTACAACCTATGGAAGATGGTTAACTACAACATAGCTTCCGTAGATAAGACTGGTAGACCCTACTACCTAATGGCTATTAATCGGGTAACAGCTCCGTATAGCGCAATAGAAAAGGCGAAGAACTATCAAAGGGTATTCCGCCTCATAGGATAAGATAATGAAGTGCATAGCAGAGTTTAGAGGATCTTATCGTTGGTTATCTAACTTTGAGTATGTAGACGTGAAGTTAAACGGGATTACCTATCCTACAACAGAGCATGCTTATCAAGCGCAGAAAACATGCAATGAGGATGAGCGTAGACGTATTGCAGGTCTTTCAACTCCTGGAAAAGCTAAACGTGCAGGAAGTAAAGTTGAGCTTCGTGAGGGTTGGGACGATATGAGAGTAGATGTTATGGAAAGGATAAATCGAATTAAGTATAGAAACTCAAGCTTGCGTAAGAAGTTGTTAGATACTGGAGACGCAAAGCTTGTTGAAGGGAATAATTGGGGAGATACTTTTTGGGGAGTTTGTAATGGTGTTGGTTCTAACAAGTTAGGTCGTATCTTGATGAAGATACGAGATGAGATTAGATTTCATGATGATTTTGAGGATTACTATAAATGGTAGTAATAGATGGTACAGACTACGGATCTATCTTATACAAGGGAGTTGTCTATCAGCTAGGTCCTAATGGTCCTATTGACGATAAGGCAAGAGAGATTCTTGAGTGGGGCTCAGAAGATAGATGCTTAGTCTGCGATCAATATTTTGCTATTCCTGGAGGTTTTTGTGGTACTGACCTCTGTGCTTCTTGTTGTACTGGCGAAGCAAATACACTAGATGATCTTGGAGTAACTTGGTAACAGAAGGAGAAAGCTAATGAAGATGAGTTATACTGAAACAGCAGCTCTTTTTGATGAGATTAAGGTTTTAGCGAAGAAGTATAATGTTAGTATTATACTTCCTCAAGCTACGACACAAGACGAATTAATCTCAAAGGAAGATCAACAGAAGTCTATAGAAATTGTTAGGCGTGCTGATTTTGTCATATCAGTATTAAGAAAGGAGAAAGCTAATGAAGATGAGCTATACTAAAGCACTAGCCTTTTTAGATGAGGTTGAGGGTTTAGCAAAAAAATATAATCTTTGTATTAAGGTTTCTCAACAGAAACTAGAACCAGGTTTAATCTCAAAGGAAGAACAACAGAAGTCTATAGAAATTACTAGACGTGCTGGTTATATCATTAGTATTAAGGAATTTAAAGATAGAACAGTTGATGTAGATCTATCTGTAGATTCTAATAGTTTAGTCATTGAAGTTGGATAAACCGAATAAGATGGCTTAGGACTTTATACATCATGGATGGGAAAAGAAAAAATGTCTAAGAGAGAAGTCTTCGAGAATCCTTCAACTCTTCAAACTATTCTGATTATGGGACCTATGTTGGAGTGTGAGATTAATGCACTTCACAAAGAGTTCTATAAAAGAGTAGCAGTTGCTCGAGATCCTATGGCTATGTCTGAGTCACTTCGTTGCTTAAAAAGAGCAGTTGAGAGGCTCCATGAGGTTGGTGAAGAAATAAACAATGCTTTAGGTTATGTAAAGAAAACTGATAATGAGTATTTGAATGGTTTGGTTAAAGGTAACATGCCTGACGATAGCTCTAGGTTAATCCTTGTTAACTTAAAAGAACTCGAAGAAGAGATTTCTGGTAGGGAACCTATTACACGAGATATGCTAAGTGTACTGAAAAGGACAAAGTAATGGCTACTCAACAAAGTCAAGTTTATTGTAGAACTTGTCAACGAAGTACTTTGCACCATAAGGAGTATTTTGATGCAGGGTGGGGTTGCTTACTAACACTTTTAACTTGCGGCTTATTCCTCTTGTTTTGGATTCCTCTAGGGATAATTCGTTGGTTTAATCCTCGTGTTTGTCAGACTTGTGGTAGGAAGAACTAAATGATTTAGTACTAGGAGCTACTATGAAAGTGCTAAGGAGAAAAGGATGAAGAAAAAGAATCAAAAGTTGACTAAAAAGAGATGTATTTATTCACCATCTACTCCTAACTCTATGTGTTCTGTTTGTTCTTTAGTAGAGCTAGGAGTTGTTTCCTCTATGGACTGTCAGAAATTGATTGCACAGACCGTGGCGAGGAACCACACGAGTTGGAGGATGTAGGACGGATGGGTTGGTCAGAAGAAAATGGAATTTTTCAGCGGAGGATTCAGAATGAGATTGGAAGTGGTTTAAAGTACTAGGAGCTACTATGAAAATTTTGAGACCTAAAATGGTTAATTACAAGGTAGATGATTTTCCTACTAAGGATGAGTTCAACGTTTGTGAACTAAAATTCGATGGAATCTACGCATCTTTACTTATTGAGGATGGTACTTGGGAGGTTTGGTCTCGTTCAGGTAGATTGGTTAAATCAGGTGAAGCTGATCCTAAAATTGGTAGAACCTTGTTGCAAACTGAATTCTTGTTTGCTTCTGAGTGGGCTAAGGATAGACCAGAATTCTACGGGATGCTTGCTGTTTTTGATGCTGCCATGATAGATGGTGCAGATGTTTCTTCGAGTCCACTTCATTTCGTACGTGAGCTTATTGAAGTGTTTCTGAGTTATCATCAAGATCCTTCATTTATAGAGAATGTCCTAAAGCGTTGTTTTCTTGTTAAGCAATGGCCTATTGAAGATGCCGCATATGTCTGGACTGAGAATGTAGGTCCTGAAGGTTTTGAGGGTATTGTATTCAAGAACTCTGAAGGATGCTGGGGACAGCACTGTGGCAGAATGAAGCGCAAGCAGTCTGTTGACTACGTCTGTATGAATTTTGGAGATTCTGATTCTGATAGGTATATGGGGGTAGGTGTAAAGTCTGTCATAGGAGGCCTTTACGTTAATGGAGTTCTCAAGGAAACTTGTAACGTAGGTGGCTTGACAGATGAGCAACGAGTTGAGTACTACAACAATCCTGAAGAGTACATAGGACTTGTTTTTGAAGCTGAGGGATATCGAGTCTCTAAACGAGGATCTCTCAGACATCCTAACTTCAAATGTTGGCGAGATCCTAGTGACAAAGAAGCTAAGGAGTGTATTTGGCCATGACTGATTCTCCACTAAAAACTTGTTCCTTTACTTGTGGTGCTCTTAAGTTGTTGTCGGATCCTGTAGAGTACTTAATGCCAGTGAAAGGTAGGGCTATCGAGCGTTACACTTGTAAGGTTGAATACAACGGAGAAAAGAGGTTGTTTTATTTTGGTAGAGGTGTTGCTAGAGAACTAGGACGTTTAGTTATAGGAGATACTGTTAGGATAGAAAAGCAAGGTTTAGGAACTAATACATACTACACAGTAACTAAGCTAAAGGTTTAGGTTTTGAAAGGTCTGCTAGTTTTTGTTGGGTACCCCTCCCCGCCTTAATGGAGGCTAGTAGACCTTTGAGAACCTAAAGGAAGACTAAATGAAAGTGCTGTTTAGTGTAGGAGATACTGTTTTAGTAATTAGTCAACCTAGTAACAATCTTCATGTAGGCGGTATCGTAGGGAGAAAATTTGAAGTTGATAGTATTGATGAAGATGGGTTAATTTCTATAAGAGGAAAACATGGTAGTGGTAGAGTACCTGTTGAGTGTCTACGAAAGGTAGTGACTAAATGACTTGTATAAAAGATACATTTGGTTGTAGCAAAGTTCTACTTCCTGTCATCCACGTAGATTCACCAGAACAAGCTGTGAGGAATGCTGAACTCTGTTCTGAGGCAGGAGCTGATGGAGTTTTTGTTATCAACCAAGGTTCCTCATTAGAAACAGTAGGTCATGCTATTGAAGGAATAGATAGTAATCTAGGACGAGATTTCTGGATAGGAATCAACCGTTTAGGTTACAGACCTACTAAAGTGTTTGAGAATCTACATCCTTTAGTTAGTGGAGTTTGGAGTGACAACTCTGGAATTTCTGACGTTCCTAATATTGAGGTGGAGAACTTGTTAGGTTTTTCGGAGTTTTTAGATAAAGGATTGTACTTTGGAGGGTTTGCTTTTAAGTATCAAGAGCAACCTAAAAACTTAGCTCTTGCTGCTGAACGAGCGGGGTCTTATATTAGGGTACCAACAACTAGTGGTACTGGTACAGGAATCTCTGCTGATATTAATAAGATTAAAATTATTCGTAGTGCTATGTGGCCAAGCACACCTCTCGCGATAGCTTCTGGTATTACTCCTAGTAATGTAGGAGAGTACTTACCTTATGTCGATGCCTTTTTAGTCGCTACAGGTATTTCTGATTCTTTCAATGAGTTAAATCTTGATAAAACTACAGAATTAGCAGAGAAGATTCATGCGTGAGTTTATGGTAGAAGATAAGCTTTTTGCAAGCCTACTAGCTCGTTGGGTTTGGCAGTCTGTTTTATCTACAGGTAAATCTGGAGGAGCTGCGCATACACGTAGTGATGCTAATAGTGAAGTATCTCATTTAATATCGTTTAATCCGTATACTTCAAAAACTCCTTATAGTAGGTTTCCTGTAGGTTGGAGAAAACTTTCTTATTTTAAGTATGCTCATTCTAATATGGGTTTACTTATGACAGTGTTAGCAGCTAAATATGGTAAAGACTTTAAGTCTAAGTTAAGAGCTCTAAAAATATGGTATATTACAGGTACCATAGATGCTGAAGAAGTTTTGATACCTGCTGCTAAAATACTGCTAAAGTTTGATAGTCCTATTATTTTGTATGGTAGAGACTGTTTACCTTTGTACAGAACACTACAAGGTATTCGAAAGAATATCTACTACGCAGAAGGAGTATCTCGTCTGGCTATTAATAATTCTGAAAGACATTCATATACGAGACAAGATAGGAAAAGCTACCTACTTGAGTATTTAGAAAATTTGGTTCCTGATAGGAATCTACGAAAATTATTACTTCATGTAGATACAGGATTCAATGGTACTGTTCCTAATGCTTGTATTAAAGTTTTAGGACATACGGAGGGTCTTAGAAATATTAAGATGCTGTCTTCGCATTATACTAGGCTGAGTTTAGGTTTTAAGCACGACGACATTATAAAAATGGAATATAGACCTAAGATGTTTTTTAGAGCTGTTAAGTGGACTAACAAATATCTACATACAGATCTTTATATGCCTGAGATGAGAGTATCTGGAGATGCTGCTTATGCTGCTGTTCATCTCATAGGAGTAATGGCAGCAGCTAAAGCTTACAAAAGGAAAGACACATGCCTAAAGAAAAACAGAAGCGGTCTACAAAAAAAGAAGGCTTTCAAGTATGCTTGGAAAGAACAGATGGCAAAATCCTTGGTAGTGGACGGTACAACGAGTACAGAGGAACAACTAGCGGTTGGCCTCGTAAACAGCGCAGATTCGTCCTTAAACGCACAGGTACTTCAAAGCTTCGTACCTTCAAGTCATCTGGAGTGGTGAGCGTTACGAAGATTGACAGGGACACGAGAGAGTTCGAGACTCGGCATGGCTCAAAGTACAGAGTCTGTCGGGAGTCTTAGGAGAAGTTAATGATAAGAATCAGAATTCCTGATACTTAAATTTGATTGTTCTAACTATAGAACAACTGCCCCGGACAGTATATTTCCGGGATTTAAATTTACAGTAGTGCCCCTGGATGACAGAAAGCTGATCATCAAGAAATCTAGAGTGGGATTCTGGGAGGCTGACATAAATGCCATGTTTAACTAATGTAACAAGATTAGTGAGTGGCAAAGGTTGTTGTCAGTAGCTTGTTTCTACGTAGTGACAATCTCGTTGGTTTAGATTGTCATCTCACGCATGTGAGTTTGAGTAGGTCCTGAGGGATATAACAAGTTAAACTCTTTAAATGCGATCAACACTAGGAACGCGCCGCAAAAACTATTTTAGACTCTACAGGCGCTATAACTAAAAATAATAGGAGAGTATGATGCGTTATGATTAGACTGGTTGTTTGAGAAACCTCAACAACCAATAGAATAACAATCGCGATTATTAGGTCGGAGTACCTCCGTTTAAGAGGTACTCCGACCTTGTTTGGAGAATAGACTAATTTATGTGGACAGTTTATATCTTACAATGTTCTGATAATACTCTCTACACTGGTATTACTAATAACCTACCTAGGAGATACAACCAGCATAATAGTGGTAAAGGTGCTAAATACACTCGAAGTAGAACTCCCGTGAGTTTAGTGTATGAGAGTAGAATTTATAATACTAGAGGTGAAGCTCTAGTAGAAGAGATAAGAATTAAGAGACTTACAAGAAAACAAAAGATGAAATTAGTAGGAGAGGCTTATGGCTTGGGATTCTAGTAAAGATAAGTTGATTGAAGAAGTAGGTACTTTTGTAGTGTCTGAAACTCAGAGTATCGTTTGCTCTATCCATCAGTATGGAGATGGCGAGTACAAGGTTCAACTTGCAAGGCACTATCCTGAAAATGATAGGCATGGTAAATTAGGGAGAATGACTTATGAAGAACTAGAAGGAGTAGACACATTACTAATAGATGCTTTGAACTGGGAAGGTTGGTCAGAAGACGAGCCGGAGGAAACTGATGAAGATTAATGTGAATTGTGAGACTAAACCGAAGTTTCGTGACATAAAAAGAGGCGAGTGCTTCTGTTATAGCGGAAACATCTACTTAAGGTTCGATCGGCTTCTTATTCTATCTAGTTCTCAAGACGATGTTGAAGGGTCAACGCGTCATTTGGGAGGCTATAACTGCGTGCGACTATCTGATGGTAGACCAGGTTCTTTTGAGGATACTACCTCTGTTGTTCCTATTAAGGCAGAGGTACGAGGAAAAATACTTGACTGATTATTTACAACTATGGAAACGTATGAATAGTGTAATTGAGGTTTATACTAAACATGGAAGGATGGAAGCTGCTAATTACTGCATGAAAGATTTTTTTATTTACTTTGACAATATTATAGAATTAGAGAGTCATATAGAAACTGCTGAAAAAATAGTTCGTGAAAATTTCCCTTGCTTATGAAAGATGAATAATCTTCAATAAAATAGTACAAAAACCTATTAAGAATGCTAAGTCCTTTAGTGTTTAAATCCCACACGAAGTAGATATTGGAGAGGCACTCAAGCGCCTCTCTTGTAAAGAGTGTAGATTGATACCCCATTGAAATCTACATATAACATTTAACAGGAGGTAAAGATGGGTTTCTTACAAAAGTTGGAAGAAGCAGGACTCAAGGATGAGCTCCATGAAATTATCACTAAGTTTCTAAGTGATAAGGGCGATGAGAAATCTACAGAAAAGTTACTTAAAGCTGTAGATGCAGAAGGTCCTCGAGGAAAGCCTGTGATGAGAACCGTAGGGTCTATGCAAAGGGAAAAGAAGATTGATCCAGGTCTCTACAAAGCTCTAGGTGAGTTTGAGTCTATGTTTGAGGAGCTCACTGGAGGAAGTGCAGGTGAAGAAGGAGAAGTAGGTGAAGACGGAAAAAGAAAACGAAAGAAAAGGGAAAAGAAACCAGAGGTTACTGCTGAAGATGTAGGTGCCTTAATGGGTACCTTGAATGAAACTGAGAAAAAGAAGTTCGATGATCGGTGGGAGAAAGAGGAGGAGAGAGTTCGGAAGCGTTTGAACAGTAAAAAGGTTCAAATGATTGAACGTCTCAGGAATCGCGCTGAAGGGATTGCTCAACGAAAGGGAGTTAGTATTGAGGTAGCTCAGCAGATCAAGGCGAAGATGGATCTCATTGAGGTTGAGAATGAAAAGGTTAAAGCTGCAAGAGTAGAACTGAAGGAGCTCCGAGCACAGTTGAAGGTTCTCAAGCCTTCACGTAAGCGAAAGAAAAAGAAGGACGCTGGTGAAGCTGCTGCAACAGGATCAGGAGATGGGACAGATGCTTCTGTTGCTGAAGCTGCTATGGTTGTGGAAGCTGATACTCCTGCTCCTGAAGCTACTGCGTAGTAAAATGAGGTAGGTTTCTTTCCTGTAGTAAGTTCAGACTTGCGTGAGTTCTCACCTGCTACAGTCTATGGCAGAGCAGGAAGGAAATCTTTTCTCTTGAACACTCGTTGTTACGAGATTAGTCTCTTGCCTTTCTTTGAAGAAAGAAAGAAGCATGAGGCTATTCGTGCGTCTAGGGCTCGAAAACATAAAAAGGTCAAGAAAATTCCTTATAGGTTTCCTTCCGTAAATCAAATGTATCCTGTTAACCCTCGTAGTAGAGGCAAGTACTTATCTGATGAAGGTAGAATCTATAAGGATCATATCTATAAATCTTTAGGAAAAATTGATGTAGGCGATATGTTTATTGCTGAGTACTATGAAGTCTCATATATTTTCTTTATGACCTATGATATGATGTTTACTGAAGATCACGAGCTAAGAGATGTAGATGTGAGTAACTTCCTTAAAGCCACAGAAGATGCTTTGTTTGAGTATCTAATGGAGTCTGACTGTCGTGTTATAGGTATTCATGGGTATAAGAGAGTAACTCTTGATGAATGTCCTAAACTATTTATCCTAATATCTTCGTCAGCACTAGAGGATGACATAGATCATCAGGGTCGTATCTTTTCAGTTAGTGATGAAAAACTAATCGAGACTACTTGATAGTATCTTATGAAGATTATTGCTCTGTTGAGTATGACTCAGATTTAGCTAGGGAAGTTTATGAGATATATCTAGAGGAAATACAGTTAGATGGAACTAGTTCAGTAACTGAAGAATTTGTTATTGTTATGTTACCTTTGGTTAGAAAGGTTTTTAATATAGAAATAGTTGGAGACGTAAGGCAACATAGGTCTACTTTGGAAGGTAATGCTATAGCTAAGATTTTCACTATTCTAGTTCAAGGAACTATTCCTCCTACTAACTTGTTTAGTACTAAGTTTTTTTACAATAGTATTAAGTATAATATGATTAATGACATTAAAGCTATACAACCTCCACCTTTTGATTATTGGAAGATTTGTAATACTCCTCACTGTGACGCTAACAATAGACTTAACGGTAAGAATTATGTTGAGTCTAAAGTGTTTACTGAACAAGTATTAAACCTAACTAGAAAGATTTCAAAAGAACGTGTAAGGTTTGTAGGAAACGATCGAGAAGCTTGTCTTTTTATGCTTGACTGTTGTTTAGGGTTTATTAACAAAGACGTAGATTTTGCTAAGAGCAAGTTTAGTCTTAAGAGCAAACGATTTAAGTACCTTCTACAATATGTAAAGATACTAATCAAGTATATTAGAATGGACATCTACGAGCAGGAAAGGTAGAGATGATTAAGTTCTTTAGAAATACTCACAGAGACGGAGAATATAAGGAGTTAGATAGTGATCAAAAAAGAGCTTGGCGTGATGGCGCTTTCACTTGTTTCTTACTATCTAGCGACGAAGGTATGACTTTTGATGAGTTATATGTAAAACACCAAAAGTTTGCTGAGGAGTATCCTGAAGCTAGTTATGAAGTTTCTACAGTTTTGTATAATCTCTATGTCCTGTTAAGAGCAGATTTAGTTCGGTTGGAGGTAACCTAATGATTATAAAAGAAGATGCGCATAATTTACTGTAGAACTAGCGGATACTGTTATAAGGATATTTGATCTTGCTTGTCGCTTTGATCTTCCTATTGCAAGAGCATTAATAGCGAAGGTTAAATTTAATAGATCTAGGTCTCATAAACATGGAAAGGAAATCTGATGACAAATTTTTTAGATAGACCACTACGTGAGGTTCTTGCTGATCTTGAACATCAAAGATGGGCTAAGTGGCAGGCTTACGTACACAATAGAGGTAGTCGTAACTTGGATGGGTCTATTACAATCCCGTCTGAGCTTGTAAGTAGATGGGATCGACAAATAGATACATCGTATATGGAGTTGAGTGAAAAAGAAAAAGATATGGATCGTAAGGAAGTTGATAAAACTTTGAAAGTGTTAGAAGAATGGGGCATATCACGTAATAAGGGTATATAACGTAGTACGAGCTATGAGCATAGATAATGTAATCACTCATTTGTCTGGTAGACAAGTTGAGATTTTCTACGTACTCTTAGTTACTTGTGGTAGGTACACATTTTTACCTGAGCTATATGATATTTTTGGACGTGAAAATACTATTAAATTTCTAGAAATATTCGCAGGTTGTAATTTGTATGTGCCTGGTGTAGACAAGCTTGAAAAGCTTGCTAAGAATTCTGAAATCTATATAAGAATAGAACAGGTTTCAGAACAACAAAAACCTTCTGTTATAACTACAATAGCTGAAGAAATGGACATATCTGAAGACAGAGTTAGAACAGTTTACGTAGATACTAAAATAAGTATAGAAGACCTACATGGGTTTAAGGTTACTAAAAAGAGGAAATGCTAAAATCTTTCAAATATAGGCTCTATCCTAACAAGGTTCAAAGAGAACTGCTTTCTAAGCAGTTTGGTTGTTGTAGGTTTGTCTATAATTACTACCTTAATGAAAGAATAGAACTCTATAATTTAGTAGGTAAAACTCTTTCTTACTATGATACTACATCTGATTTAACCTTTCTCAAAGATGATTTTCTTTGGCTACGAGATGTTATTCATAATTCGTTAGCTCAATCTTTAAGAGACTTAGATAAAGCTTATAAGAATTTCTTTAGAAGATATAAACTAAATAATGGTAAGAAACTTGGTTTTCCTAAATTCAAATCTAAGAGAAGTAAACAATCTTTTAGATTATGCAAAAATTTTGTAATAGATAATACTTCTATACGAATTTCTAAATTTGGTTACATTAAGGCTAAAGTTCATAGACCTATTGAAGGTACTTCAAAGTTTATTACTGTATCTAAAACAGCAACAGGTAAGTACTTTGCTTCTGTAACTTGTGAAGTTGAAAAGTCTAATCCTTCTTTTGAAGGTGGTTCTATTGGTATAGATTTTGGTCTTAAACATTTTATAACTGATTCTAATGGTATGAAGGTTGATCATCCTAAACCTTTAAAGAAATTTCTAAAAAGAGTAAAACATTTTCATAGAAATTTCTCAAGAAAGAAGAAAGATTCAAATAATAGAGAGATAGCAAGATTAAAACTAGCTAAATGCTATGAAAGAATTTCTAATCAAAGAA
>SDBU01000231.1_pt1 | contig 80117 bp, 81 predicted proteins | sample 2277071 | NCBI WGS metagenome assembly SDBU01 (sample SAMN10397929, study PRJNA504765) | marine sediment metagenome | isolation source: marine sediment core GS08_GC12, 126 cmbsf | place: Arctic Ocean: Gakkel Ridge, Loki's castle | collected 2008 | reverse complement strand
TACCCGCCCGCCACGCAAGCCGAGCGGCGTCCGTCTGCTGAGTAGAGCGAAGAGGCCACGGCTTGCGAGGCGTTGCGGGCGGGGAGCATCAGTTTGAATTATGTTTTATACTTATGTATTAAAGAGCACAAAAGATAATAAAAGATATATTGGATTTACAGAAGATTTAAAGAAAAGAATTGAGGAACATAATTTGGGTTTGGTTCAATCAACAAAGCACAGAAGACCTTTTGAATTGATTTACTATGAGGCTTGTAGAAATAAAAATGATGCGGTAAAACGCGAAAAATATTTTAAAACAGGATTTGGTCGCCGTTATTTAAAGGAAAGATTAAAGAATGATCTTGCCCCCGTAGCTCAGATGGATAGAGCAAGTGTTTCCTAAACACTAGGTCGCACGTTCAAGTCGTGTCGGGGGCAGGTAATTTAATATGAACATAATTTTAACTGGATTTATGGGTTCTGGAAAATCAGCGGTTGGTCATTTATTGGCTAATCAATTGAAGATGGACTATCTTGACGCGGATGAGTTAATTGAGAAAACCGAAAAGATGTCGATCAGTGATATCTTTGCCAAGAAAGGCGAACCTTATTTCAGACAATTAGAATCCCAGGTAATTAAAACGCTCCAGGATTATGATAATTTTGTTATCTCAACTGGTGGCGGTATGGTTTTGCTCCCAGAAAATGTTAAAATGCTAAAAGAAGTAGGGCCTTTGGTCTTGCTCTGGGCTGAGCCAGATGTCATTTACCAAAGGATAAAGAACGAAAAGCATCGTCCATTGCTAAAAGTTAAAGATCCGCGGGGTGAGATTTATAAAATTCTGGAAAAGCGTGAGCCCGTTTATAGGCAGGCGGCTGATTTTGAGGTTGATACCTGCAAACTAAGTGTTGAGGAGGTTAGTTCTAAAATAATCACATGGCTAAAATCAAAGTAGATCTAAAAGATAGAAGTTATGACATAATTGTCGGCGCCGGTATTTTGCCTGATCTTGGCAAACTGATTAAGGAACAGGATTGGGGCAAAGAGATATTTATTATTACTGATCCTTTGGTCAATGACCTTTTTGGCGATAACCTGCGCAAAGGATTAAAAAGCTTTAATGTCCAAACCCTGGAAATGCCGCGTGGTGAAAGATATAAAACACTAAAAACTGCTGCTGAGCTTTATGATCAAATGGTTAGATACCAGGCGCATCGTGATTCATTAGTTATTGCCCTGGGTGGTGGAGTAATTGGCGATATCGCGGGTTATGTAGCCGCTACTTATATGCGCGGGATTAACTATATCCAGGTTCCAACAACACTATTAGCCCAGGTTGATGCTTCAATTGGCGGCAAAACCGGGGTTAATCATCCCAAGTGTAAAAATCTAATTGGCTCATTTTACCAACCTAAGCTGGTCTATATTGATATCGAAACCTTAAAGACCCTGCCAGCCAGGGAATTACGAACTGGCCTGGCTGAAGTTGTCAAATATGGAGTGATTGAAGACGCAGCCTTTTTTAAGTTTATTGAACAAAATGCCCATCATCTCAATACGAAATCCTTTGAATCACCAGATACTTTGCGCGCGGCGCTTAAGGTCTGGCATACCATTGTGGTAGAATCTGCCAAGATAAAAGCAAAGGTTGTTGCAAAGGATGAGACTGAAAGCGGGATCAGGATGATCCTCAATTTTGGTCACACAGTTGGCCATGCTATTGAAACCTTAACTAAATATAAGTCATATAACCATGGCGAAGCAGTGGCTATTGGCATGGCTGTGGCCGCTAATATTGCTAATAGGATGCGCATGACTGGACAGGATACAGTTGATCGGATTATTGAGCTTATTCAACAGTTAGGCTTGCCGACTGAGCCGGTTGGCTTACCAGCCAAAAAGATTGTTGCTGCTTTGCAGATTGACAAGAAAGTCAGGGGCGGCAAGGTGCTTTTTGTTCTGCCGGAGAAAATTGGCAAGGTTGAGGTAAAAGAAACTGTTACTCCCAGGATAGTTGAGCGTGTCTTAAAGGAGATGAATGCTAAATGAAGAGCGTTGAAGAGCAATTAAAAATAATTAAACGTGGAATTTCTGAGCTGATCCCTGAAGATGAGTTTGTTAAAAAACTGCAAAAAGGCAAACCCCTGCGCATTAAATGGGGTGCAGATCCATCGGCTCCTGATATTCATCTAGGCCATACTGTGATTCTTAATAAGCTCAGGCAATTCCAAGAGCTTGGTCACGAAGTTATTTTTTTGATAGGTGATTTTACCGCCATGGTAGGTGATCCAACAGGAAAATCTGAGACCAGAAAACCGCTGACTCGAGAGGAAGTCAAGATAAATTCAAAAACCTACCAGGATCAAATCTTTAAGATTTTGGATAAAAAGAAGACAAAGGTTGTTTATAATCACGATTGGCTGTCCAAGTTAAAGATAGAAGATGTTATAAATCTCGCGGGCAAATATACCGTTGCCCGCATGCTTGAGCGCGATGACTTTATGAATCGCTATGAAAAAGAACGACCAATCTTTATCCATGAATTTCTTTACCCATTAATTCAAGGCTATGATTCTGTGCATTTAAAAGCGGATGTTGAAATAGGCGGCACTGACCAAAAATTTAACATGCTGGTTGGCCGTGAACTTCAGCGGGAATTCAAGCAGGAGCCGCAAGTGATTCTTACTTTGCCTATTTTAGAAGGTACTGATGGTGTTAAGAAAATGAGTAAATCTTTAGCTAACTATATTGGAGTAACAGAACAGCCTAAAGAGATTTTTGGCAAAACTATGTCTATTTCAGACAAACTGATGTTTCGTTATTACGAGCTTTTGACTGATGAGGATTTAAGCAAAATAAAATCTATGCATCCTAATGAGGCAAAGAAGAAACTAGCACAAGTTATTGTTTCGCGTTTTTATGATGAGAAGGAAGCAAGTAAAGCGAGAGAGGGGTTTGAAAAGATTCACAAAAATAAAGAAATCAGGGCGGATGATTATCCAATATATAAAATCCAGCCAGATGCATTTCCTGGTTTTGAAGCCCCGTCAGACGTGATAATGACATCCACTGGCATGGCTTCATCAACTTCAGAAGCTAGACGAATTATTAAACAAGGCGGATGGAAGGTTAATAATAATACACTTTTGGATTACAAGAAGCCTATTAATGTCTCAATACCAATAATTGGTCAGAGAGGTAAAAGAAATATTAAGAGAATTGTTAAAGAATCGTAATTTGGAAACCGCGAATTCATTCGCAGGTTTCCACTTAGGAGTTTTTTTGTGAGAATATTAATCATCGGTGCTGACGGGCAACTTGGGACAGACCTTTGTAATGTTATTCCCAAAGAGGAGCAAATTCCTCTAACTATTAAAAATATTGATATAACTAACCGAGAAATAACGCTTCAAGAAATTAAAAACCACCAGCCGGATGTTGTTATTAATACTGCTGCCTATCATCATGTTGATAAATGTGAAGAGAATGTCACCCCGGCATTTGAGGTTAATACCTATGGTGTCAAATATTTAGCCGAGGCTTGCAAGGCAGTCGATGCCTGCCTTGTCCATATTTCAACGGATTATGTTTTTGACGGAAAAAAAGGCAAACCTTATGTTGAAACAGACCAACCAAACCCTCAATCAGTTTATGCAATTTCCAAGTATGCTGGAGAGCAGATAGTCAAATACACTTTAGATAAATTCTTTGTTGTCAGATCAACTGGTTTGTATGGGGTAGCTGGTTGCTTGGGCAAGGGTGGGAGCAATTTTGTGGAAAGCATACTTAAGCTTGCTGCCAGCCAGCCTGAATTAAAGGTTGTAACGGATGAAGTTTTATCCCCAACCTATAGCCTTGATCTAGCAAAACAACTATACGCGTTAGTGAAAACCAATAAATATGGCTTGTACCATGCTGTTAACCAGGGTAGCTGTTCCTGGTATGAGTTTGCCAGTGAAATATTCAAACTATTAGGCAGGAAAGTTAAAATTAACAAAACAACTGCCAGCGAGTTTAAACCCGCGGCCAAGCGTCCGGGATATTCAGCCCTAAAAAACGCTGCTTTACAAAAAATAGGCCTTGATAAAATGCGTCCCTGGCAGGATGCATTAGAGGCTTATCTTATTGAAAAGGGTTATTTGAAGACCAGATGAGAATTGCAATTGTCCACGACTATCTTAACCAATTTGGCGGGGCAGAAAGAGTAATCTCTGCCCTTCATGAGATTTGGCCAGAAGCCCCGATCTATACCTCTATTTACGATAGAAAAAAGATGCCTGATATATTTAGCAGGATGGATATTCGGACCTCATTTATGCAACGCTTTCCCTTTGTCTTTAATTTGTTTAAATGGTATCTTCTTTTTTATCCTTTGGCCTTTGAAAGTTTTGATCTAAGCGAATACGATGTTATTCTTTCTTCAAGCTCAGCCTGGGCAAAAGGTATTAGAAAAAGAAAAGGACAGTTACATATTTGTTATTGTTATACTCCAATGCGTTTTGTTTGGCGCTATGATGATTATGTAGAAAGGGAGAATTTTGGTTTTTTAATCAAGGCCATCTTACCTTTGGTCCTAAAACCCATCAAAAAATGGGAGCTTGAAACTGTCAAAAAAGTAGATAATTTTATTGCTATCTCAAAGACGATTGCAGAGCGGATCCAAATGACTTACAGACGGGAATCTGATATAATTTATCCACCGGTTGAATGTGGCTTATTTCAACCCTCAAATGTGGACCAGGACTATTTTCTTGTAGTGTCAAGATTAAATTCCTATAAGAGAATAGACATTGTGGTCAAAGCATTTAATAGACTTGAGCTACCCCTAAAAATTATTGGCGATGGTCCCGATCGAAAACCTCTGCAGAAGATGGCCAATTCTAACATTGAATTTTTAGGGAGAAAATCGGATAGGGAGTTAAAACAGTTTCTTGCGGGATGCAGGGCATTAGTTTTTCCGGGTGAAGAGGATTTTGGTATTGTGCCTGTTGAAGCCATGTCATGCGGCCATCCTGTTATTGCTTATAATGCTGGCGGGGCAAAAGAGACAGTGGAAGAGGGCGTTACTGGTTTGTTTTTTAATGAGCAGACCCCTGAGTCGCTTGTAGATGCCGTAAATAAATTTCAATTCAAGTCCTTTAATAAAACAAAAATTCGTGAGCAGGCCCTGAAATTTGACAAAGAAGTGTTCAAAAATAAAATCAAGAATCTAGTTGAGTCTAAATTTAAAGGGAAATAAATATGAAGAAAGCATTGATAACAGGGATAACTGGTCAGGATGGATCATATTTAGCTGAGTTACTTTTAGAAAAAGGCTATGAAGTGCACGGAATTGTGCGCCGGGTGGCCTTGGAAGACCCAGAACATCGGCTTTGGCGTATCAGGCATATTCTTGATAAAATCATTTTACATCCAGCGACATTGGAAAGTTATGCCAGTATATTCAGAACAGTGGGAAAAGTTAAGCCGGATGAATGTTATCACCTGGCTGCCCAAAGTTTTGTTGATTATTCCTTTGGGGATGACTTTTCTACTTTCAACACAAATATTGATGGGACGCTTCATGTAATTTCAGCTATCAAGGAACTGGCTCCCAAGTGTAAGTTTTATTTTGCGGCTTCAAGTGAAATGTTTGGCTCAGCCAAAACATCGCCTCAGGACGAAAACACCCCTTTTCATCCTCGCTCACCTTATGGCATATCGAAAGTAGCCGGTTTCCACATTACCAGAAACTTTCGGGAAGCATATAATCTTTTTGCATGTAGTGGTATTCTCTTTAATCATGAGTCGCCTCGGCGGGGTTTTGAGTTTGTTACACGGAAAATAAGCAGCCGTGTGGCTCAGATAAAGTTAGGCTTGTCTAAAAAATTAGAGCTTGGCAACCTGGAGGCAAAAAGGGATTGGGGCTATGCGAAGGATTATGTGGAAGCAATGTGGCTGATGCTTCAACAAGATAAACCAGATGATTATGTAATAGCTACCGGTGAAACTCACTCAGTGAAGGAATTTGCGGAAGCAGCCTTTAATTATGTTGGTCTTAATTGGCAAGATTATGTGGTTGTTGATAAAACATTTTATCGGCCAGCCGAGGTGCATTCTCTCCTGGGGGATTATTCCAAAGCTAAACAGAAGCTAAAATGGCAACCTAGAGTTGGCTTTAAACAATTGATTGAAATGATGGTTAAAGAGGACATGGAAAAATATGAAAAAAAATAAGGCGGCAATAAACTGGAATTCATCCCAGGCATTTAATTTTGCTATGGGGATACTGATCCTGGTTATTATCTTCATTATGCCAACTATTTTTGACCGCCGCCTGGGCATTGTCTTTTCCGGCACCAAAACAACCTGGATGCGTATTATAGGTTCATTAATGCTGGGTCTTTGGGCAACAAAGCTAATAGTTCTTAGGGAGCATCGTTTTGTCAGGACCAAGCTTGATTGGCCCGTACTTTCCTTTTTGCTCGGTACTACTATTGCTACCCTGACTTCCCTTAGTGTTTACACCAGTGTGGCAGGTTTCTACGGTAGATATGAAGGCTTGACCAGCTGGTACCTTTTTGGGCTTTTCTTTTTTGTTGTTACAAACTATATAAGATCTTTTGAGCAACTGAAGCGGATAGTTGTTAGTGTTATGTCAGCTGCGACTCTGATGGCTGTATATTCAATAATCCAAAGATATGCCTTGGATCCGTATATGTGGGGTGGGGTTCCTACTAAGGAAAGAGTAATAGGAACTATTGGGCAGCCAAACTTTTTAGCCGCCTATATGTTAATGGCTTTCTTTATGCTGCTTTCTCTGTTGCTCTTTGATAAAAAACATGAAATAAAACAAATTGATTGGCTCCAACAGTTGTTAATAACCAGCTATTTTATTTTTGTGCAGCTGGCTTCTCTGTTCATGATATATTCTCTGGATGCGCATAATTTTGTCCGCTGGTACCTGGTTTTTATCTTAATGACCGCAGCTTCCATTTTGTTTTCTTTTAATTATAAAAAACTACATCCAATAATCTTTAATATTCTTATCGGTTTTAGCCTGGTCCTGATTTATGTTTGTATCCTTTATACCCAGAGTCGCGGTGGATATATGGGCTTTTTCTGCGGTGTTGTACTGTTTGCCCTGGCTGCCGGACGCCAGGCAATTTTAAGCCATTGGAAAAAGATAGCTATCTTAGGCCTATTAATTGTAGCCATATCCGGCCTGACCATGATGCGGTCGGAATATTCGCCTTTTGCCCGTTTTGCCGCTGAGGTTACGACCGAAAAGGTGGAAACCGCTGAAAAAGAAGAATCGAAATTAGAACTTAAAGGTGCGGCAGGGTCGCGCGGCGAAACCTGGACAAGCGCTTTTGGCATTATTGCGGACAATCCGGTTTTTGGCATCGGTCCGGAAGTCCTAAAGATGGTTTTCCCTCGATATGAAACAGAAATGTTTCGTTTTAGGGAAGCCTTTCATGTCAAACAAGATCGTTGTCACAATGAAATATTTGATGTTGGCGTAACCAAGGGATTGGTTACTTTTTATGTTTATGTCTGGTTATTGTTTGTTCTTTTTGGAACTGGCTGGCGAAAAGCCGTTGTCCTAAGGGGACAGGAAAAGCTTCTGATGGCTGGCCTTTTGGCTGCTATGCTGGCTTTTTTAATCCAAAATCAATTTAGTTTTGGTGTTGTGGCAATCACTTCTCTTTTCTGGATCATCTGGGCCATGGTCATGGTTACTGGAGAAAAAGCAGAAGATGGACCAGTAAAGAAATTTTCCTGGCTGGAAATTCCCTGGTTGTCAATTGCTGGTATATTCCTCGTTGTTGCTTTTTCTATCTATCTGGCTTTTCTTTCAATGAGAGGGGATATTTGGTTTAAAGCTGGAAAGACTCAGATGCAAATGCAACGCTTTGATCAAGCTACTGCTGCACTTAATAAATCATTGAGTATTTTCCCTTATGAAGGTGGCACAATTTCTCATTTAGGAATTTCTTATCTAAATTTGTATTATAAAACAGGATCCCGTCAGCGCGAGTTTTTAGATAAATCAATCAGTTCTCTGCTATATGGCACTAAAATTGATCCCTATAATGCGGATAATTATTACATGCTATCTAAAATATATTTAATGATCAGAAAGCTTGATACTGCGGAAAAATACGCGGATATTGCGCTTAAAATTGACCCTTACTATGCCGAAGTATATTATACAAAAGGCTTGATTAGCCAAGCCAGAGGAAAAATTAGTGAAGCAGCCCAACTATATGAAAAGGCGTTTATGATCAACCCCAACTTAGACTATGTTATGAAAAGGCTTGAATCTATGGACCGAGGTGCCGGCAGGCAGGCACAAACAATAAAGTCGCTGGAAAAAGCGCTTGCCAAATATGATACCTACCTGCCTGTCCTGGACATGATGACAAAGTTATATGTTGGCGATGGTCAATTAGATAAGGCGCTTAAACTGGCTGAACAGATGATAAAAATTGATCCCAATAATTATAATGGCTATCTTATGAGGGGAGAGATTAACCTTAAATCAGGCAAGCCGGAAATAGCTTTTTCAGATTTCCAGCATGTTGTTATGAAAGACCCAAAGAATGTTATGGCTCATTTAGCTTTGGGGCGTTATTATTCTATGAAAAGGGATAATCAAAGAGCAATAAATGAATTTGAACAAGCCTTAAGGCTTGACCCGAATAACCAATATGCCAAGCAAAGGCTGTCCCAATTAGGTAAATGATGATTAAAGTTATTTTAGATGCCTTTCTAATAAATATCTCATTTATTTTGGCCTATTTTTTCAGATTTAGGGTATTAATTTTTATAACACCTGATTCAATCCCTTTCTTAAACCAATATATTAATGTTCTAATATTTATCACTCTCATCTGGCTGGCAATCTTTAAAATTGTCGGGCTTTATGAGAGCAAGAAACTGACTTCACTTTTTGATGAGATCGCTGTTTTGTTTTGGGCGGTAACATTATCCAGCCTTGCTTTGGTTGGCTTATTGTTCCTTTATCGGGAATTTTGGGTGTCACGTTTAGTTGTACTCAATGCTTGGTGGATCAGTTTTATCCTGTTAACTGGAATCCGACTTTTTGCGCTTTGGCTGCAAAGATATTTCCGTAGTCGGGGTTGGGGTATTAAACGGACATTGATTTTGGGCGCGGGTGAAATGGGACAGGTTTTAGCCTTAAAACTGCTTTCTGATAAGGGGTTGGGCTACAAGGTTGTGGCTTTTTTGGATGATAATCCAGCGCTAATTGGCCAGGTGTTTCATGATATTAAGGTTCAAGGGCAAATAAGCCAGGTACGCGAAGTCATTGAAACCAGCAGCATTGATGAAGTTATTATTTCTACTTCAAGGATTCCTCCTGATAAGGTTTTGGATATTATTACAGAGTCAGAACGCTTAGGAGTAGAATTTAAGCTTGTTCCAGGGATGCTGGAGCTAATTGCCAGCCGTGTGGATGTTGACGAAATTGGCGGCATTCCACTGCTTACTGTTAATAAAATCCAGCTGAGCGGTCTAAACGCCGCTATAAAAAGAGCAATGGATATTGTTATTTCGTTGACTTTGATCCTAATTCTTCTGCCACTTTATATTATTTTCGCTGTTTTGATTAAAAAGTCATCTCCCGGGCCCATATTATTTATTCAGGAGAGAGTGGGGCTTGATGGAAGATATTTTCCAATGTTTAAGTTTCGTTCCATGATTGAAGGGGCCGACCAAATGATTGGGGAGCTCGAAGCCTTATCAGAAACTGAGGGACATGTTTTTAAGATCAAAGAAGATCCACGGATGACAAAACTGGGTAAGTTCATGCGGCATTGGAGCATAGACGAATTCCCTCAATTATTTAATGTTTTTTTTGGGCACATGAGCCTGGTAGGCCCCAGGCCGCCATTGCCGCGTGAAGTGAAAAAATACTCACCCTGGCACCTTAAAAGATTAAGGGTAAGACCAGGCATTACTGGTCTCTGGCAGGTTTCTGGCAGGTCATTATTACCTTTTGAAGAAATGGTCAGGCTGGATATTTATTATATTGAGAACTGGTCTTTGTGGCAGGATTTTAAGATCCTTTTAAGAACTATTCCTGTTGTCCTTTTTGGCAGCGGGGCTTACTAATGAAGCACGATTATCTTGCCTTTTTTTGCTTCCCTCAAACCACCTGAACTAGCGCTAAAAACGTATGGATAAATACCATTGCTGACTGTTTGACCGAAAATATTGACCCCGCTCCAGGCCGCGGCCGCTGATCCAGCCGGCTGATTTGTTGATTCATAGCGCCAGATAATGGTGCCCGTAATGTCATAGATCAATATTTTGACATCCGAAGGCTTGGCCAGGGCATAGCTAAAAACCATGCCGCTGCCATGGGCTGAAAATGCCCCGGGCAGACGCTGGTGAGGAGAAAAAGGATTGGGCCCATGCACGCAATTTTCAATAAGTGCGCCGTAGTTTTGTACAGTTATATCAGCAAAAGTGCTGAAGCAGGCAGAACTGACATTGCCTGCCTTATCATAAACAGCGAGCTCTATTTCATTATTGCCAGGAACAAGCTTGACTTGTTTGGCCAAGCGCGTGCCTGAAAATTCAAAAGAGTCGACTACTTCCTTATTAATATAAATTTCTACTTTCTGCGGATAATTTTCAATAATATTTGCCTGGATTAATAAAGTGTTCATGCTGGTTTTTGCCTCGGGACTGGTCTCGATCACTATTTGTGGCGGGGTTGTGTCAATCACAAGGCTAAAAGCAAGTGTTTTTGAAAGGTTGCCAACCTTATCCCTTAAATTAATCTCAACTTCATAGGAGCCTTCAGGGATCAATGTATTTGAAGAAAGAATCAATGTATTTGCTTCAATGGTGCAGCTGCCTTCAACCGATATTCCATAGAACTTTACATTTACGCCAAGGGGATCAATTCCTGCTCCAAGATCAGCAACAGAAAGAGCTATCGTATCCTGAGAACTTGAGAAATAAGCATCATTAGTTAGTTCCACAATTTGCGGTGGAGCCCCGTCTATGTTTAAAGAAAAAATAACATGGCCGTCATTGCCTGATTTATCAGATAGAATAATTTTAGCAATATGTTTGCCATCTATAAGATTGGACGGCAATGTGACAAAGCCATAAAGCGTGCTATCCTCTGGATCAAAAACTAGTGTTTCCTCAAGCAGCATATCATTAATATAAACCATTGCTTCAGTTTCTTCGTCAATATCAGATTGCAAATCAAAGACCTTTGCCCAAATTACAATTACTGAATCAGGTTTAAACCAGTCGCTTTCACCTGGTTCAAGCACAAGAATTTCTGGCACTTCAGGGTTAAAGAAGACTTCATGCGTTAAAACTGTTGTGTTGCCGGCTTCATCGGTAGCTACCAACGCCAAATAATTGTTGCCAACTTCAACTGAGACTGAGCCAATAAAAACTGATCCTTCAAAAGTAACCGCTTGACCATTAATAGTCAAATTAGCTTCCTGATCGTCAATATAACCTTTAATTATCGCGACTTTTGATAGTATGTCTGTTTCAATTGAGCTGATTGTTGGGCCAGTATTATCAATTGTAAATTCAACAACATCACTATATGGGCTTTGGCTTATGCCGTCATGAATAATTGCACGCAAATAATAGTCACCGTCTTCTAATTCCTCTGTCAATCCGCCAACAATTATGGGATCAAAGGCTTCGCCAGAAGATATTTCAGGCTGGAAGACGAAAGGTTGGGACAAATACGCATCATACAAAACCTCTAAACTGGCGCTATTAATAACAACACCTGTTTGAGGAAAAAGAATAATTGGCGGTGCCAGTGCTGCCAAATCGATCTTTTCAATTAATAAGCCGGTTTTATTATTAAAATGAAGAAATAAGTCTTCAGGCAAAAGCTTTGTCACCGTGGCCAAGCCATCATTAGTCCAGACCAAATCAATTAATTCTTTTTCAAAACCAAGGTCCTTTTCCTTGCCAAAGGAGAGGCCCTTGTCTAGCGAAACTGATAAATATGTCTGTCTTCGCCCAAAATACTCTTTCTGGCCAAATGCGATTAAACCGGTTTTTGCTGCTTTTAAGCCGACATTAACCAGGTCATCAGCACTTAAAAAAACAGTGTAAGGTTCAAAAGTAGGCCAAGCGGTAAACATAAACCTCTTAAGCCCGGAGTTCCTGTCATCCGCCAAAAAACAGAGATAAATATTGTTTTCCTCATCAACTAAAAGCTTGGGATTGCTAATGCTTTCACCTGTAATAATATGGTTTTCTTTTTTTGTAAAGCTTAGGCCGTTATTGTCTGAACTTTTATAAGATAATTTGCCATCTTCTTCCCATACAATCGTTATCAATTCCTCAGTAACAGCAAGGGCAGGGTTGATGCCATTGTTGGATATGGGGATAGGGGAGAAAAAAGTTTGTCCCTTGTCGGTTGAAAGAACAAGTTCAATACCATCAACAGCAGTTGTATATGTAATGGAACATATATTGTTATCAATCTTGATATCATAGGCAGAAATAGTAGTTTCAAAGGTATAAAATATCTCTGGCTCAAGCAGGGAATCTTTATAATGATGAAGTTTACTGATAAGACGGTTAGATTCTGTAGAAGAGGTTGTTAGCCAAAAATATTCAATCTGGCTAGAACTATCAATAATCCTTACACTTTCAGGGGATACAAATATGTCATTAGCTAATACAAAACCACTTAGCATATAGACAAATGCTATGGCAAATAATAGTATTTTTTTATAAATCATACTTCGCCCAAGTAAATTTTAGCATGATAAAGACATAAATCAAGCAAAAATATTTTGCAAAGCTTTACTTAAATAAATTAATTAGATATAATATAAATTCATGAAGAAAATACCAAAAATCATTATTGTCGGTGCTGGCCCGGTTGGGTGTTATTTGGGCCAGCTCCTTAAACAAGCAGGCTTTGATCCGCTGCTGCTAGAAGAGCATGTTGAAGTTGGTAAACCTGTCCAATGCGCCGGTATTGTTGGCCGGGGTATTTTTGGGGAAATGCGTCTGCCGATTTCTGAAAAGTCAATCCTTAACAAAATTGACGGCTCAAAAGTTTTCTTCAATGGGTCATCCTTTAACCTGCGCCGCAGCCGGGTTGCTTATATAATTTCAAGAGAACTTTTTGACAAGGAACTAAGCAACGGCCTCAAGATTGAATTCAAAACGCATTTACGCGAAGTTACTAAAATTAAGGATGGTTACCTGCTTAAAACTAATAATGGTGAATATTACGCTGATATTGTAATCGGGGCAGATGGCCCCAATTCTCGGGTCAGAAAATCCTTGGGCTTTTTGTCTGACATGAAGCTTTATCGCGGTTACCAATACCGGCTCAAAATGGCACCCAAAGAACAAAATCTTGTAGAAGTTCATTATATTAAACCGTTTTCACTTTTCACCTGGATAATTCCAGAAGGGAACGGCACGGTCAGAGTAGGAACAATTTCTAATAACCCCTATCAGGAATTAAACAATTTTGTGGAAAAGTCAAATTTCAAAGCGGAAATATTAGAAAAAAATGCGGGTGCGATCCCGATTGGTACCTGTCAATTAGTTAAGGATTCAGCCGCCTTAGTTGGCGACGCGGCCTGTCAGATCAAACCAATTACTTCTGGAGGCCTATATTACGGCATGAAAGCCGCGGAATTCCTGGCTGACGCCATAAAAGAAGGAAATCTTACCCTCTATGAAACAAAATGGACAGAGGAGTTTCAGCAAGAGATCAAGATCTGTCTTTTGGCCAGAAATATTTTAGAAAATATGGGAGAAGATGTGTTAAAAAAGATTTTTTCCTATCTGAAAGAAAACGTGGGTTTAATTGAGAAGATTGGTGATTTTGAGAACCATTCATCAATCTTATGGAGTTTAGTCCTTAATCCACGCACTTATCCGACCATTGGGACCTTGCTAATGGGCATGATAAAAAATCCCAAATTTATTATGCGTTCTCTTTTTCGGATGCCAAGATAAATGAAAAGAAAAAGCCTTGTTCTAATTACCATATCTATTTTTGTTATTGTAACTTCATTGAGTTACCCTTTCTTTTTGAATAGTTTTGCTAAAAACCTTATTGTAAACGATCAACTTAAGCCGGCTGATATGATTATTGTCCCTAGTGGTGATGATAATGGGGAACGGGTCAACAGGGCAGTTAAATTATATAAGCAGGGCTTAGCGTCAAAGGTTTTGATGAGCGGCGGTCCGCTGCAGTGGCGGCTGACCTCAGCTGCCTGGATGAAAAAACACGCGATGGCGCTGGGAGTCCCTGCATCTGCTATTTTACTTGAAGAAAAATCTGATTCAACAATTGATAATGCTAAGTTTAGCCTGCCAATAGTCAAGAAGCACGGAGCTAAATCAGTTATTATAGTAACTTCTCCCACGCATACCCGCCGGGCCAAAAGGGTATTTAAGCGGATTTTTTCTAAACATAAGATTAATGTCAAAATACATAGTGTGCCAATAGCGGAAAGTAAATTTAAGCTTAAAGGATGGTGGCAGCGCCACGAGGATACCCAAAAGGTTTTAAAGGAATACGCATCATTGTTGTTCTATTTTTACAAGGGATATTAACTTTATTGTATAGTATAATTATTTGAGGAGAAGAAAATGCGCATTGGCTTTGGCTATGACGTCCATAAACTGGTAAAAGGCAAGAAATTGATTATTGGCGGCATTGAAATTGCCCATGCCAAAGGCCTTGAAGGCTGGTCTGACGGGGACGTACTTCTCCACGCGATCATTGACGCTTTAATCGGTGCTATTGGGGACGGTGATATTGGTTATCATTTTCCGCCTGGTGATAAGAGGTTCAAGGGCATATCCAGCGTTAAACTGCTAAGTTTTGTTAAAGAACTCCTGCGCAACAAGGGCTTTAGCATTAATAATATTGATTCAACTATTGTTGCGGAAGAACCCAAATTTGCTCCCCATGTAAACAAAATGAAAAAACTCATTGCCAAAACATTGGGAATTAAAGAAGATTTAGTTAATATTAAGGGTAAAACAGAAGAAGGCTTGGGTTTTACCGGCGCAAAAAAGGGAATTTCTGCCTATGCAGTTTGTTTGCTGCATAATGAATCATGACCAAATTAGGCGTTAACATCGACCATATTGCCACTTTAAGGCAGGCCCGCCAGGAAGCATTTCCAGATCCAGTCCAAATAGCCAGGGAAGCAATAGCTGGGGGCGCAGACGGCATTGTTTGCCATTTACGGGAAGATAGGCGCCATATCCAAGATAAGGATGTAATAGAACTACGAAAATTAAACACCCGGCTTGATTTAGAAATGGCCGCTACCCCTGAAATGTTAAAATTTGCCTTAAAAATAAAGCCTGATATGGTAACTATTGTGCCGGAAAAACGCGCTGAAATTACCACAGAGGGCGGATTGGATGTTGTAAAAAACCGTAAAAAGTTAAAACCCATGATCCAAAAACTGCAGGAAAAGGGAATTCTGGTTAGCTTATTCATTGACCCAGAAAGCAAACAGGTTGAAGAATCAGCTGTTCTGACTGCTGATTTTATTGAAATTCACACTGGAAAATATGCGCGGGCTTCTTATGTTAAAGGTAAGAAAGAGAGCCAGAAGCGAGAACTGGAGAAAATAGGCGTATTTACCCAAAAAGCCCGGTTAATTGGCTTGCGTATCAATGCTGGCCATGGACTTGATTACCATAACGTTAAGGAGATTGCTAAAATCCCCGGCATGGAAGAGTTAAATATTGGCTTTTCTATTATTGCCAGGGCTGTTTCCGTTGGCATGAAACAAGCGGTTATTGATATGAGGAGGGCAACGAAATGAAAGTAGCAATAGGGGCTGATCACGCGGGATTTAAATTAAAAGAAATCATAATAAATTATCTAAAAAGGAAAAAGATAGATTTTAAAGATTACGGCACATATTCAGAGGAATCAGTTGATTATCCAGATTACGCTTATCCTGTTGCCAGGGCAGTTGCGAATAAGGAGTTTGACAGGGGAATACTTATCTGTGGCTCAGGAGTAGGCGTGACAATTACTGCTAATAAAGTAAAGGGAATTAGGGCGGTTAATGCCTATGATACTTATACTGCCAAACAGAGTCGGGAACATGGGGATTGCAATGTCTTGACCCTGGCTGGCAAAAAATTAACCAGGGCCAAAGGCACAAAAATTGTGGACGTCTGGTTGAAAACTAAATTTTCTGGTGAAGAACGGCACTTAAGACGACTTAAGAAAATTGAAGCTGGGGAATAAACATGTTTAAAAAACTGGCCAATATGAAAGCCTTGATAATGGCCGCAGGCTACGGCACGCGGCTTGAACCCTTGACCCTGGCTGTTCCCAAGCCCATGGTGCCAATTGTCAATCTTCCCACTATGCAGCACAACATTGAGCTGCTTAAAACCTATGGTATTAGGGATATTATTGCTAATATCCATTATCACCCCGAACAGATACAAAACTATTTTGGTGACGGCCATGAATTTGGCGTTAACTTGACTTACTCTTTTGAAGAAAACCTCCTGGGAACAGCTGGCGGGGTAAGGCGCATGGCAGTTGATATTGGTAAGATCAATGACACCTTTATCGTTCTTTCGTCAGACGCACTAACAGATATAAACCTTGAAAAAATAGTTGATTTTCACAAAAAGAAAAAGGCTTTAATGACCATTGCCTTGTCCAGGGTTTCCGATGTCAGTCAATTTGGCGTCGTGATCCAGGACGATAACCAAAAAATAATTGGTTTTCAGGAAAAACCTGAGCCCGAAGAAGCCAAAAGCAAGATGGTTAACGCCGGTATATATGTTATTGAACCAGAGGTCCTAAAAATGATGCCCCAGGGTTTTTATGATTTTGGCAAGGAATTATTTCCCAAATTTATGGCAGAAAAAGCTGCCTTATTTGGCTATCCCATGGTTGGGTACTGGAGTGATGTTGGCTCGCTTGACCAATATATCGCTGCAAATTATGAGGCAATTAAAGGCCTGGTTCGCGTCCATATCCCTGGTAAAAAGGTGGCTAAATCTACCTGGATCGGTAAGCGGGAAAGAATTGATGCCTCAGCCCGGTTTGAAGGCTCAGTTATAATTGGCGATAGCTGTAGAATTGGCAAGAATGTCTATATTAAGGACTGTGTTATTGGTGATAAGTGCGTAATTGGTGATGGGGCTGTTTTAACAGGTTCTGTCATCTGGTCAGATGTCAGCATTGAAAAAGAGGCCCAGGTTAGCCAGTCAGTTATTGGAAATTGGTGTCATATAGCCAAAAAAGCACATATTAAAAATGGCAGTGTTATAGCCAACAGATCAACGGTAAAAGCAGGCGTAGAAATACCCGGCCGAAGCCGCTTAAAACCCAATTCTATAGTATAAAAAACATGCAAGATTTACCCCTCAAGACCCGATAATACAAGTGACAATCCCATAAGGAGGATGTACATGAAAAGAGCAATATTCCTGTTAATTGCCGTTTCAATTTTGACTGCAGCTTGTCTGGCCCAGGAAAACCTTGGCGCCCGACCAATTTCCATGGGTGGCGCATTTACTGGTTTAGCTGATGACGTTAACGCTATCTTTGTTAATCCTGCTGGCATTGGCTATCTCATTGGTGAATCAGCTTCTATTTCAACCAAGATTTCAAAAGGAACACAGTATACCATTATTGGTGGGGTGGAGAGGACATCGATCGGTGCTTTTGGTATTGGTTATATTACTTCTGCTTTTGATTTGGTTGACCCAACAGACACAGAGTATCTAAGCGAAGGCGGGGAAACACCTGTACGCGCTATGAACCAAACCCTGGTTCTTTCTTATGCCAGACAGCTTAACGAATTTATGGTTGTGCCGGATGATATGGGTAAATTATCACTGGGCGCCAGTGTCAAATTTTCAAGTAATAAAATTAACACTGCCAAAGGCTTATCAGAAACAAATGGCAGCTCAGGTCTTAAGGCTGATGTGGCAGCGGTTTTTAAGCCAAACGACAGCTTTTCTTGGGGCTTAAGCATGAAGAACTTGTTTACTAAGACAGACAAAACTGATGCTGCGCAGGCTGATGAGGGTTTTGACGTGGCCATGGGTATCTCCGGCAATGTATTTGACAAATCTTTAACCTGGAGCGCGGAAGGCAAATGTATAGGTTTTGAATACAAGCCAGCTCCTTCCTTAGCAGTGAGGGTTGGCAGGGACGGCGATTACAACACTTCTGGAATAGGTGTTAATTTAAACGGCATTTCTTTTGATTACGCTTATCTTGCAAAAGAGACCCCGGTGCATTATGTGGGGGTTTCAATTGCAATTGACCCATCAAATAATGAACCAAACTTAAAACAGGCAAATCTGGATATAAATTAAATCTTTTCTTTGATATAATCTTTACAACATGATCAGATATTTCCGCACACTTGTTTTTTGGGTGTTCCTTTTTTCTTCTGTAATTTTCTTAGGAACAATCCTTCCCTTACTGGCTATCTTCTCCAAGGATAAAAAAAGCTTGTACCAGAAATCTGTGCGGTTTTTTTTAAAACTACTTTTTATCCTTGTTGGACTAAGGGTAAAGGTTATTGGCCAAGAAAATATTGATTTGATTGACCCAGAAAAGGGCTTAATCCTAGCTGCGAATCATAGCAGCTTTATTGATTCTTTTGTTTTATTGGCTAAACTTCCCTTTACTGCGATATCCACTGTTTATTCCGCTGGCTTTAGGTTGCCATTTCTTAAGACCCTTTACAAAGGAACTGGGTCTATTGGGGTAGGGGCTAAAGGCATAAAAGAGACCACACACCTTTTTTCCTTATTCAAAGCCATAAAAAACAAGGAGCGAATTATAATATTTAGTAAAATTTCAAAAGATGAACAAAGTATTGAATTTAATCGTAACATAGTGGAGATATCAAATAAACTTGCAGCCCCGGTTTTGCCTGTGTCTATTAGCGGCACATCAAAAGTGCTTCCTTTAAAGGGTATATTGCTTGGCTCAAGGAACATCACTCTCTCTCTTGGCAAACCAGCTTATTTTTCCACTTCTAGAGAGTTAACAAGCAAAATCCACAATATGCATGCAAGAATTTCCTAAATGCTTACGATATATAAATTAGAGGTAATAGGTATGAACAATACTATTTCAAATTTAAATTTTGAACGAATAGATAATGAAATCACTTCGATTATTCAGGACATAAACAATTGTGTCCAGATAAAAAATAACGAGCTAAAACTAAACACCAACGATAAGGCACAAAATACTATCCCAAAAATTGATATTGAAACCTTTGTCAAAAACACAAAATAGAATGCAAGTTTTTATAGAGTTATTACGAAATATATTATAACTAGGGAGGAAATTCTATGTCATTCTTAAATCTGGATACAAATGGCTTAAGCAGTGTTCGCAAATATGGTCAAGAAAAGAAAAACCCAAAAGAATTGGCCCAGATGGGAAGAACTGCAGGAAACCTTTTTGCTTATGAACAGGTTTTACCTGGACCAAGAGGTCTTACTCAAAATGATCGAAAGTCCCTTCTCCGTGGATTCTCTGAGGGGGCCTTTGGAGGCCTTGGCCCAGTCAAACCTGGAGATATTGGTTTTTATACCGATCAGGTTAAAATTAATGGAAAACCAGTAAAAACTATTGGTGTTTCTGCTCAAAAAAAGGGCACCGGGGAAATCGCACCAAAAGTTGACTATTATCAGGAGTAAATTAAATAATGTTTGAATTCTCATTTCTAACCTGGTTTTTGCTCGTTATTGCAGCACTCATGGTGCTGCTCAGCATCATTAATCTAACGCGTGCATATCAAAGGAAAATAGAAGCAGAGAAAAGGGTTAAAGAACTTGATGCCAAAATTGAAGAATTCAAGAAAACACTTGAAGCAGAAAAAAAAGAAATTGAAGCGGAGATAAAAAAGCAGCTCGAAAAAGCCAAAAGGGAACAAAATAAATGAGCGCAGTAAATCTTAATACAATTGCTCAGAGCATTGCTACTTTCACTGGCGAATCGCAAACCGTTGAGCAAAAAGATCTAAAAAAGGCAGGCTTGAATGGGAAGCAACAAGCTCAAGCGCTCAAGTATGATATTAATAACAATGGCCTTTCACCCGAGGAATTTGTCAACTATCTCAACGCCCAAACCACACCATACGTTATCACCTCACCCGACGGAAAATATCAAATTAAAAACGGTAAAATAACCAAGCTTAGGGCTGGCGAGGATGCTATACCTTCGCTCCTGAGTCTGGCTGAAGAGATTGTTTTGATATTACAAGATTTAGCACCCCATACCAATATCAACTTGAAAAATTATAAAAACTGGCACGCAAAATGGTTTAAGAAGGGCGAGAAAAAAGGCGTCTTAAGGCTTGATGGCGGTGATTTCAAAGAGAGCCTGGCAAAATTAATCGGGCCGCTTCACATCGAAGAAAGCGATATTACAGATGCAGCCATTGACGCTATATTTGGTAATCACGACGGCAAACTGGATAAAAATGATCTTCTCACAAAAAAGCAGTTTTTAGAACGCTTGAAAATCGCTAAAAAAGTCTTTGCCGTCAAAAAACAGCTTGGCGAAACATTTGCCGGCTTCCTGCAAAGAAAACAAATATATTTTGTAAGCATGCCGTTATTAAAAAAGAGCTTCTTAAGCAATCAAATTATGTATCTGGTTTTAAGGAGCAGCACTGCCAAGGACAGGTTGAAAAAGCACTTTTTGGAAATAGCTGGCAATGCCTACATCCAATTAGGCAAAAATGATAAGGAAAAGAGTGAGTGCCAGTCTAAAGTGCAGGAAATCAGGGAAGCCCTTGAAGAGGGAACCATTGATCCAACAAAGCTGGAGATTCCAGAAGAACTCCAAGAAATCTTACTTTATACCTACATGGCTGATTTTGAAAGAACCTGCATCCAGAAAGATATTACCATTGATGAAGATATTCAATGGCAAGACCCAAAAATTATGGATGCCTTTGTCCGTGGGATTTTTGGCGGTAATTTCATCCTTGGCCTTGATACAATTTTACCGCAAGATGAAGATGGCGATTTTGATGAAACAGAAATCACTCAAGAAATGATTATGAAGCTTGGTCAGCGCCAGCTACCGCTGCCAGAACAAACTGCTATTCCAACCGCCCCTGCAAAATAATCAAATTTCCCTTGTAAATCAATAAAAATTCCCCAAAATCCATGCAAGTTTTTCCCCTTTAAAACCGATAATTATATAGAGGGATATGATGGAAAATTTTTCCGCACCTATAACAACAATTGATCAAATCCAGGATAAGGATACTGATGTTTATGAAGGCGGTATCCAGCCAAATTATTTAAATTCTGTAGAAGGAATGCAAGGAGAAGAAACATCTACCCAAGACAGTACTTCTGTTTCTTGTGCCAAAGGTCACCCTCAACCAAACCCATCACCAACCGCGCCTGCCGAAACAGAAAACACAGCGGAAAACAACTCCAATTATGTTGACAACTCTTCGCCCACAACCACATCTTCATCTAATAACGATGGTCAAACTACTACCACAGTTTCTCTTGGTTTAACTGTTGATGACTCTCCTCCGGGTGGTACAGTAAACAATGACAGCCACGATCCAATTGAACTGGCTAGCGGTATTGACTCTGGTCTTGATAGTCTTGAAGATGAATTCAGCAATGACGAAAATTTTTATGAAGTAGACGAGAATGGATACCGGGTGCTTAAGGAAGAGGTAGCCCAAAGAATTTTTGAAGACCTTGCAAATTATTTTGGCGTGCTAATGATGATTGCCCTTTATTACGATACCAAAACAGATGCCTTAAGAAGATTCCGTGACTCTTTTTCTAGTCTTCCTCCAGATGAAAATAGGGGCAATGTTTCCTCTATAAGCCAATCTGTGGCTGAAGGCCAGCAGGCCATCATGAAAAACTTCCACAAAGCAGTGATGTTGGTTGCCGAGAGCATCCAAACCAATAACAATGAGGTTTATAAAAAGGCCACAGAAAAAGCTGAATCTTATGACAACAACACCAATGATTTTGTCAAGGTAATAAGCTGTGGTCAAATTGATAAAGACGAAGAAAAAAAGATGCAGATGATGAAGACCGCGCACAAGAACTATGAAAAGGCCTTGGATGCCACTCTATCATCCCTGAAAGCCATTGTTGGCGGTTCATTTCATGGTATACGAAACATAGATGGAAAAAACAATAAAGTGGACGTGGATAAAGATGGTGATAGGGTTTTTAGTGAATTGGGCAGGGCTGAAGACTATATTACCAAGGACAGCAATGGCTATATTGACCTCCCCAAAATTAAGCAGTGGGTTGTTGACCTGCGCGAAACCTTGGTCAGCTTATTAGCTTATAACAAAATAACTATTGCTTCCTTCGTTACCAGGGAAGAAATTGTTAGAATGTGGGAAGAAGCCATGACAGGCAAAGACGCTGGTTCAACTAAAGGTAAGGCTGCTGAATCAGTTGTTGAATCAGATTCTGCCCGCTGCCTCTCTCTCTTTGATAAATTTGGCTCTAACTTTATTCAAGCAAAAAATCATTACAACGAAGCCAGGTACCTTCAAAAGCAAATAAATAAATTGAATAAGGCTGGCGGGCTAAAGGTTCTTGCAACTCTCATGGCCTACGTGGCAATAGCCCTGGGAACCCTGGGATGTATATTTGGAGGAGTTGGTCTGCCACTGGCTGCTGCAGGTGTGGCTGCACTTGGGGCGCTGGCAAGCTACGGCGGCCAAAAAGTTGCAGATTCAGTTAAGGACGAATATAAACCTTCATCTAATTCAAATCTTGTGGGTGGAAGCGGACTTTCTGATTCAAATAAAGCAGCTCGTAAAAACTTGAGAGATTCTTTTGCTACAACAGCAGCTGAACTAGAAAGGGAGCAAAAGGAACTGGATAGGCAAGTTGACAATAACTTACTAACCAAGGTTAAAGATGGATATTATGCAGTCGAATATGCGCAGGTGGCCAATTTAAATCAGCAATTGGCCGGTTTAAATGATGCCCTTAGGCTAATAATGCAGGCCCAGAGACAGGCGGCAGCGGTTGCCCGCGCTTTTTCAAGACCATTCAGCAAGATTCGCTCTGCTTCCAACTCTCCGCTCCTGCAGTCGTCTCTTGAACTTTCACTTAATCAAAGCGAAGTCAGATTTCAAGGCCTTACCAGTAATCTAAACGATATCGTAGAAGCACACAACTGGGAACGGGCACAAGAAATTAACATGGAAAAGGCTACTACTGTGTTGGTTACCCAGATATGTGTTGCTGCGGCTGCAGCCATCATAGGTGGGGCTGTTGGCGGAGCAGTTGGTGGAGCGGCTGTTGCGGGCACTGGAGCGCTGCTAGGTTGGGGCATTGGCATGTCAGTTGGAGCGGCAATTGGTGGCTTGATAACTGCTGCCTGGGGAACCTTCGGGGGAAGCGACTCCTGCTCATACGGTGTTACGTTTAATCCAAATATCTCAGCCTTTGAAAAGGCTTATCGTCGTGGTCAGTCAGCCGGTATTGGCCGAACGATTGATATGGATATCAACCAAGTCTATTCTGACATGCTTGCTTTTGACAAGAGTATTGCCAATGCCGGAAGCGCTAACTATGGCCATAATTATGGGGCTATTAATAGTGATTATATAGGCAATTTACAAAAGCAACTTAATATGCTGCAGAATGCACTTCTTTTAATTGTTTCATCATATGAAAAAGCCTCCAAAGTTAATGCAAATCTCTCTCGTGGATTTGGTTTTTCATCGGTTGAGGTTACCGATTTATCTTCAGCTGCTAAAGGTGTAATCTCTGCAAATTCTAAAAATTTTGAATATGTCCAGCGTCTGCTGGGAGAAAAAATCCAGGTTCAAAATCGCGCTGCGGCTGCATCAGAAGAACTACACGCAGCTAACTGGAAATTTGGCCTTTCAATTGCCATAGCCGTAGTGATGGCTGCCTGTTCAGCGGCCAGCGCATCTGTTGCTTACTTTATTTCGCCTGCCATAAATCTGGCAACCTCGCTTTTCGATATATTCAATTCCTTGGATAGTTCTGATCAGGGTTATGCTGATTTTGCTAAATATGTCAACAATGACAAGGAAACTGATAATAGGGGTAAAGTTGGTGAAGATGAAGAAGAAATTGCTATCCAGGTTGCCAAAGAATTAGATAACCTCCAAACAGAGCTTATTACACTTAACAATGATTTCATAATTAATGCAGGTAATGACAATTGGAGCACTGATATGGCAAATGTTGCAAAAAACCAACTTGCCATAAAAGAACTTTATCAGGTCCTGGAAACTCTGGCATCAGTCAGGGGCTTAATCTCCAAAGTAACCTCAAAATTAGCTAAGGTTGGCACTATAGAAAGCTCAAGCTCTGGGATTGCGCTACAAACCATGGAGCAAAGCGCCCTTGTCCAGCTTGATACACAGGTTCAAGCCATACAAACTGTGGTCCAGCGCCACAATCAGATGAATGCCCAAGCACGCGGCATGTACCAGGGTATAACCCAAGCTACATTGGCAGTAATTTCTATGGCCCTGACCGGGGCAAAGCTAGGTAAAAGTGCGGGTATTGAAAAAGCACAAACTAACGTCAATAAAGGAACTCAAAACGCTGAACATGAAAAGACCATAAAAAACAACACAAAAGCCATGAAGAATATGACCATAGTCAGCGCTTGTTTTTCAGTTTTAGGTTCACTTTCTGACTTACTAACAGGCATGATATACGATGCACTTCAAGATAAATCTGCCATTGATAAACGGGGAGCTGAAGAAAACAAGGAAAGGGCTCAAAACCAGCAAAAGAGGGTGAAAGAGGCTGGAGACCTTGCTGCTAAAATGGGTGCTCTTGAGGCAGCCACACAAGCCACCAGATTAAACACTGCTGTCATAAATTCAAATATTCAAGCCATGGCATACGGCCCACCCACTGAAGATGAGCTTGTAGCTGCTATGAGCAACACAGTTGAGTCCGTAAAACAAGGCACAGCTGATATTGTTGATGCTTACAAAGCAGAGAATAAGGCTGCCTCTTATGTGGAATTTTCTAAGATGCAAAGAGCCATAAGCGGGGTTTTATCATTATTTATGCAAAAAGAAACAGCAATCGTTGCTTCACAAATGCTTTTTGTCAATGTGCTGAAAAATTATCAAGTTTGCCTGGAGAAATTTAAAGTTGATCCAGAAAACCAGGAAACCAGAACAAATTTACAGAGTGCTTATCTTAATATGATTGAAGCTCAGTTAAGCGCCAATAAAGCACTATTAGAATTTATCCCTTCACAAACACTTGCAGAACTGGCAGAAAAGACTGAAAAACTTAAGCAAATGAAGGCTGAAGCGCTGGGCATCAAGCCCAACCTTAAAAAAGCTAAAACCCAGGCTGCCTTGCCTTCTAAATCTGATATAGAGGAAAATATTAAAGAACTTGAAGCACTAAAAGCTGAATATAAAAAGGCGCCCGCGGACCAAAAAATAAAAATCATTGATGCAAATGAGTTTGTCATGGAAGATATGATAGAAGAACTGACAACGCAAATAAAGCAAACCAGAGCAGTTATGACTAAAGCAATAACCAACGCTGCTGAAGCAAGCATAACCAATGAAGTTACCGCTAAAACTCAACAGGTGCTAAAGCAACAAATTGACAGCATTGTTAAAAAAGAGGGCAAAGAACTTGAAAAATTAAATGCTAACGAGCTGCAGCAGGCTTATGAAAATCTTTATAAGAAAATGTTTGTACCACTGCGACAGCAACTTCAGACCCTTAATGCTAAAAGAATGGAGCTGGCAAAGCAGACAAAAAATCCAAAGCTGACAAAGGCAGAAACAGAAAAAGCCCAGAATGAACTGAATCAATGTATGCAAAAAATCGGGACAATTAAACAGCAAATCCAGGGCTATAACAAATTTGTTGGAAAAATAGCGTCAATGCTAAAGTCTAAGTTTAAAAAGGAACTTCAGCCAGTTGTAGTTGCCAAAGAAGGCAAAAAAGCCCAGCTTGATGAATTTGGCAAGGCCTATGTGAAAAAACAAACGGCTGCAAAAGCAGTTGGAGATGCAAAAATAACCCTGCAAATACCAAAGTTTAGTCTGTCACCATCGAGTCAACCTTCTTTCCAACTGAAACCTCTTAATTTGGGCTCATTCTCACTACAACCTAGTCAACCTGCTGCTCCAACCAATGCTGTAGCATCAGCTGTAGGTAAGGCTGTAGATATCGAACTAAAGATTGACCCAAAATTAAATCCTGAACGAATTGATAATAAAGTCAAAAGATTTGAGCATGCAGTTAAGGCAAAAGTACAAACAGACTCAGACTATACTGCTCTTCATACTATTAAAAAACATGATAATTCACCCGTTCAAAAGAAAGAAAAGCCCGCAGTCAAAAACGAGTTAACAAATATTGTACCGACAAACACCGACCCAGATGTGGCAGAGTTTTTAGAGAAACCAGAAGAGACTATAGAAGAAGCTCTAAAAAGAATTGACAAGGAATTACAAAAAATGAGGACCGCTTCAAGTAATATACGCATGCAGATAAACACCCACGAAGTGACTTTTATGCCTAAGGTCGAGATTGCCAAAGGCAATAGTTCTGCGTTACTTGAATATGCAGATAAACTGATTAATCAGATTGAGGCCAATATGGCAAAGATTAAGGATCTTCCGCCTGCAGAAAGGGCAGTCAAGCTGGCTGATTTAAAGGCCCAACTTAAAACATTACAAGTTAAAGTGCAAAAGAAGGAAAAAGAATTATCTGAAGCTCGTGAAGCAATGAAACAAACAAAAATCAAATTGCCAAAAATCAAGACCAATCTGGGTACTTTAACAAAGAAATATGCTGCCTTAAAGAAATTGGTTCTTGCAGGCAAAGCAGATATTGCTGAATTGCCAAAATTAGAAAAAGAGATAGACATGACCAAAGCTGCCCTAAAACACCTTGAGGAAAACCTGCAGAAAGAGGGAGACATTATTAAACAGCTTATGACTGATGTAAAAGGCCTACGCGGTAAGATTAAAGGTGTGCTAACTGCTATCACTAAGGAGGAAGAAATAGTGAAGCAAGGGCCCGGGGCTAAGAAAGAGCCTCCTAAGGCCATAAAACCGCCTGTAACACTACCTAAAAAACAAACTAAGCCTGCACTTACACAAGCTCAAAAAACAGCCCAGGTTCCAAAAGTTGTTAAGCAAGGGAAGGGTTTCTTGGCTTCTGTAGCTGCACTCTTTGGCAATAATGGCAAGACAGAAGAAAAGAAAAAAGCAGAAAAATCATCCCCAAAAGTTGCTCCTCAATATTTAGCAACTGACGATGATATATATAGTCAAGTGGCCCAAGCCTCAAAGGCAGAAAGGCTTTTTCAAGAACAACAAGACCATAGTTCAGTTAGTATTGGAGCATAAATATAATGAGTATGGCGGGTTCATGTAATTCAGGTGGAGTAGGCGGATCCCAAAATCAGGGTTCTTATACCCTGGTTGGCAGTGATGCCCTTTCGCTACTGGACCAAAGGGTCTCAGCGTTCTTGTCCCAGGAAGATAACAAAGACAAAATTGACCCCCAGGAAGTCTTAAAAGCTATCTCAAATATTTCTCAACAACCCATCCCCGGCGCAAATCACAGTTTTTTAGCCTAAGGACATACAAGTTTTTGGCTTTCTAATCCGATAATATATGTGAGGAACAACAATGATTGAACAAGCTGGAATCGCAAATTTAACTAATAACCTGCAAAGCAAAGTTACAAAAACCACCTCACAAGCTGCGGCCACAGCTAATTTTCTTGAAAATTTTAAGCAATTTGGCAGCAAGGTTGCGGTGCTTGATAACAATACCGCTGCTGAACTTAATTTTTCTAAATGGAAATTTGAGGATATGTGGGAAGATCCCGACGACAAATTGTTTGAAAATCCTTATGACGAAATAGCCAGGATATTCAGAAAATTCCAAAAGAAAAAGTAAAATTTGATACAAGTTTTCGGCTGATTATCACGATAATATATATGGAGACAGATGATGAACTTAACAAACGCTATAACTCAAAATTTGAACCTTGGCACAAACAATAGCCCGGCAGACAGTCCAATCGCGGACATGCTGCAGGATCTGGTTTATTCAAAACTGGCTGAACAGGGCCAGCTACCCCAGACAGCTAAACCAGAATCAGAAAACAGTGGAACTAACCTGACCCAGCAGATACAAAATCGCGCAGTATATTTTACAGTTTAGATTGGGTGAAAATTTGGTGAATAAGGAGGTGAAAAGGTATGGTACAAGGAATGGAAGCACTTATTGGTCTTGGTCAAGAGATCGATTCTATGATGTTCGAATCACTGGAGAATTTGATAAAGGTTCCAGGAGATGCAGATGGCAATATTGAAGACGTTAATATGGGCCAGGCTCCTGAAGGAATGGACGCAGAATCTATCAATGCTATTAACACGTTGGCACAAACGGAAGGAAAGGGTTATTACACTATGATTGATGGTGTAGCAACTAGACTTGGAACTTCCGAGTCTGTTATCAGACAAGGTGTCCAAGGAATTATGATTGAAAACCTGACCAGCATGGGTTCTAAAGGACCAGAGATTAACAAACAGGTACTTACAGCATTTAACAGAGCTTTGCGCGGTTAATTCTGAAGTTAGCAGGTCCCCCGCAAGGGGGACCTCTTATAACAGGGATTACTCAATCATGTTATAGGAGGGAACAGAACAAATGTTTCAAACATACGGATCAACACATAATACAGCAACCGCTAACCAAGCTTTGCTTAATAAAGCCTCAAGCACTGATATTAAAGGGGCTTCAAAAGACTTTTATAATTTAGTTATGGAAATGCTCAGTGACTATATTGAACCTGAAAAGGATTGGACGCACCGCATCAATGTATCAGCTGAAAACAAATTGGGCTCTGCCGCTGTTACAATTATCCTTAACCAAACCATGAATGACTGGCTCAACTTTACTGAATTTGTTACCACGCTTAAAAGCAATATGATGGCCATGGAAAAGCAAGCTGGCCAGGCTCTTATTGGAAGCTAAACCGTGTTGTTATTTAAACCCCCAAAGCCATTTGCTCCAGCGTTAGCCCAAGCCCCAAAAGACACAGAACTTTATCTTCACTTTGGCGAAAACAAGGCAAATTTTGATCAATTAAGAACCAGAATCGCCTTTCTCCACGAAATGTTAAAGTTTTTTCCTAACTGGGAGCAAAATGGTTACAGTGGTGTGGCTGGCCCTCATGAAAATGAGATAAACGGAATAACTTTGATGAATGGACAAACTCAAAGTGAAGGTCAGTTTTATGACGAAGGAATTGGTTATTGGAGTGACGAGATAACTGGCAGGGGACATAATTATAAATGGAGAATCAATGGTGATGACCAATACCGCTATGGTGATTGGCACCGGGTTGGCCAAAAATTTACTATTGAAGGTGGAGAGACTGGAAATCCAGTTTATTGGGGATATGACGGCGGAACAATTGCTCAAAATCTTGACTTTAGTCCAGCTGGCTGGGAAAGCTTTGAAGGCATGGAAGATGCCGTAATCGACGCTAATGAATATGCCAGGCTGCTATTTGAAGGCAATAGTGATAATTACTTTGATGCAGATGGAGTTGAACACGAGACTGATAACGATACAAACTTAGGCACAATAAGTGCAGCTGAATTAGCTGATGCAAGAGCCTATTTACAGAACAATTTTGGTGATAAGAGCTATTACCAGATTGTAATGACTGGTGCAGATGGCATTGAATTTTTGGATGGCGGCACTCCTAACGGATTAAGTGCTGGCTGGAGTGAAGCAGAAGTAAGTTGTGACCCCGCCAACTTCCTCTACCACGGAACCGAGGGAGAAAACGGCATTAATGCTTATTACATGATGCTGAATATGTTGGAATCTAGAAGAAAGATTTTGTACAGCATGGCAGATATTTTTGGCTCTCCCTGGCACATTCAAAATGGAGACAACCAGGCCTCGATTGATCATTTTGACAATTCCATGAACGAAACATTCAAAGGGGTTGATGATCATAATAAGGCTTTACTCTTGATGTACTATCAAATCCAACATTCCTTTCACTATGTTTTGCCAGCTTACAGCGGCTCTGCCACAGATTGGAATGGGGGATTATATACTTCCAGGGATATTGTTGGGTTTAAAAAGTTTAGGGATTGGATTCAAGCTGGGGTAGGTCAATACAAAAATAGCCTGTCTGGCGCTGAACAAACCAGGGTTCAAGAACTATATGATGAGTTTACCTTTGAATATGCCCAACCTTATGGACATGACGGCCGTCAGGAAAGTATGCAAAAGTATGTTGGCTGGGACTACATTTCACCAGGATTTGATTTATCAACAAATACAAACTTTGAAGAAGGGAGCCGACCTAACTGGATAAACCCAAGAATGCAGACAAAAGACAGCGACCACTGGATGTATGCCTTTAGCCAATTAGGTGGCCTGTCTGGGGCACAAATAAGGGGTTACGCGCCATTTGTATTTGAGGGCAACAGTTATGATCTTTTTAACACAAACCCGGCTATTAATGTTGTTGGGACCTTATCCCGCGCCAGAGATATCGATGAAAAAAGGGCTACTGAAGCCTTAAGTATAAACCAGTTTAATAAAGCAATTTACCGTCGGTCAAAAAGGGCCTATAATGCAGCCAAGAAAAAAGAAAAAGAACTTAAATATGATGAATACATCGAAAAGAAAATTTATGCAAAAAGACGTGCGCAAACTCAAATGGCAAATAATGCTTCTAGCAAGAAAAAGAAAGAGATCAAAATGTCTTATGAACAAGCCCTGGAAAAAGCCCATACCCGTATGCTTGGAAAATCAGTTAATAGAACTATCCAAAAGATGAAGCAATTAAGAAAATCCGCAGACAAAAATCGCGCTGACCGCAAACGAAAATAACCACATAATTTACGCAAGTTTTTCCCTTTTTAACACGATATATTATATAGGGGGAAGGTCTATCTAATGAGTAACTCAGTAAGCACAGATATTGCTAAAGAAAAGATGTATGCCTTGGTTAAACCAAAGCTGGCTGATCAACAACAAGAACAGCAAGCCTTGGTCAAGCAGGATCCTTCTGCATCAGGTATCCAGTGGGCTTATCAAGCTCCACCAGCTCCTCAAGAATCCGCTCAAACAAATTTAAATGTTAAGTCCCACAACAAAACAAGTCAAACAAACGCAAAGCCGGAAATAGCTACGCCTGGAGAAGAAGACCTGGCGATACTTTCCACAACTGTTTCTATGCACGATAAAAGTGTTACTAAGGCTCGAGGCACAGGACTTAAGTGGGCTGTAAAATTAGGCATGAACGCTGCCGGACTTGAACAATCCTTTCGTGATCTTTATAAACAATCCAGGTCCCATAACCTGCTGATGGAGCGTTTTATGTCTATGGTAAAGTTTTCCGGGATTAAAATGCTTTGTTCCACGCTTGGCTTATCCGCCGCTGATCAAGACCAGATACAAAAAGAAGTAAGGCAGGAAGCTTTGGCAGAGATTGACACTAAATTAAAAAATGATTGGGCGCATGCAGTAGTTATATCTGAGTTTATAGGGTGATTTATGGCAAGAGGATCTAAAAGAAAAAAAGGGCAGCAAAGAGTATTAGGCGAAATTCAAAAGCAGCTTTTGCTTCAAGCAGAACGCTGGGGTAAGGAGGGTTATTATACCCCTATGAGACTTGAAGAAATGGTACTTGATCAGTGTTACAGTGTTAAAGGAGAATTTCTAGCAGAAAGGTCAAACCTGGAATATGAGCTGCAGAGAATCGGAACCAACAAAAGAGAAAGTTTGATCAAGCTGGAAAAGATTGGCATGTATCTAAAAAAGGCCGATCGGGTAATTAAAGGCCATAACAATAATATTTCAAAGATGTTAGATAAGATGGTTGGTCAAAGAGCCAAAGTGCTAAAAGCCCTGGGCAAAACATTGCGCAAACCAGCCTTTTCTTTTCTTATTGGAGATAATTAAGATGAAGCTTTCAGCCTGCATGATCGTTAAAAATGAAGAAGACATGCTCAAGAAAACTCTTCCAGACCTGGTTAAGTCTGTTGATGAGGTTATTCTGCTTGATACTGGTTCAACTGATGCAACTGTTTCTCTGGCCAAGGAATACGGAGCAAAGGTTTATCACTTTACCTGGATTGATGATTTTGCTGCAGCCAGGAATGAATCATTGAAATACGCATCTGGTGATTGGATTATCTGGATAGATGCTGATGAATATATAAAACCAGAAGACTCTGTCAAGCTAAAACAATTTCTGAGCAAGGCTGAAGGCAACAGTTACAATCTACCCACTTATGATTGCGCAATTGACTCCTTTAAACAGGATAGTTTCTTTTTCAAGCTTAAGGTCTTTAGGAATGGAAAAGGAATCCATTTTGAAAGACCTATTAATGAAAACATCTTTAACCAAAATGGTGCTCCTGTAGCAGCCGACGGACTGATAGAAGGGGTTTCGATTTACCACTGGGGCAATCACAGAAATGAAACTGACATGAAAAAGAAGAGAGAAAGATATATTCAGCTCTTTAAGAAGGCAGCAAGTGAACACAGCACTGACGTAAACTATCATTTTCTTTTAGCTGCACACTTAAAAAATTCCGGTCTATTGAAAGAGGCGATTGCAGAGTATGATGAGGCATTAAAATTTAGTCCGCGCCAAGATCTTCATGTAAGGATTTTAACCCTTAAAGCAGAAAGTCTTTATAAAATAAAAAATGGCAAGGGAGCTTATTTAACAGCCTGTGAGGCATTAAAACTTGATGAAAATAATCCTGCAGCGCTCAACATTATGGGTGCCATCCTTTTAAATCTGAGCAAAACGGATAATGCAATAGATGCTTTTGAAATGGCCCGCAATGTTAAACTAGAGACCAAGGAATTTGATTATTCACGGCAAAAGGACTACACAGCCAATCTTCTTCTGGGAGACGCATATTTGAAAAAGGAAGAAAAAGATAAAGCCAAAGAGGCTTTTGAACGCGCCTTGGCTTGTGACCCAACTGATGAGGTAAAGGAAAAGTTACAATGTCTATAAATCTCGTAAATCAAGCAGCATCGCAGCAAATGGCAGTCGCCCTGACTGAAGGAGCAGCATCGCAAATTCAGGAACAGGATTTAATGGGTAAGGCCGCCACTAAAAAGGCTGATAGCAAGTCCGCAGTAAAAAAAGCCCTTAGTGCAAAAACAGCTAAAGAAGCTACAAAAGGTATTTTAACGGACCTGGTTGCCAAAATGGCTTCATCCGGCATTAAATTAAACCCCAATACCTTAACAACTAAGCTTCAAGGAAATATTAAGGATGAATATGATCTCTTACTTAAGGGAAAAGAAGATAGTACCGATTCTGTTAGCATAACCAATCTTGAAAATGCAATTAAAGCAGCTAAACGAGCTAAAAATCAAAATAAGGGCGGCAGAAACTCCGAACAAAATGCAGCTGATACAGGAAAAATGAAGGCGGCTGTTGAGGAATATACAGCAGCTTGTATGCAGTTCTTAATTTCCGGGGGAAACGAAGCAAAAAAGAAAATGGAGCAGCTTGAGGCCAGGATGAGGGCAGAAGGGGCCAGCGTAAAGGATATCCTAGGATTAAAACAAAGTATTAAAAAACAAATTCGGGGTGCTATCGCTACCCAATTAAAAGAAAGCACTATTAAAAGGCTTTTAACACAACCAAAATCCCTGGATATGCTTATGGCCACAAAAGAGCTGCACGAAGCCTTTGCCAAGGGACAGTTTAACGAGCGCCTTGGTGGGTGGGATTTTGGTGGATACAATAAACATCTGCAGGGTACATATGATAAGGGGCTCAGCGAAGCCAGGGGAGAATTAAAGCAATTTGTTGCTGAAGAATTAGAGCAAAACATTATAGCCAAGCATTTGGGCAATGACTCTGTAGACAAAGATATCCAGGAGTTGCTCAAACTTGGCAAAAAAGTCGGTTTCAATTTTAATAAGTTTGGCATGGAGTGGCAGGTAAAAAAGCATGACATTGGCTTTGTCCCTGTGCCTGATAATCTGCCAAACCTGCAGGCCGGCACCCAGGATAGTTCATCTAATTCACGCAACTTTGGCGGCTATGAGTATGACCAGGACGATGAGAAGGAAATATTAATCAACCAGCTAAGGGCCTTATATATGCAGCGCGCTGTAAAAGGTGATATTGGCACAATTGTCAAAACTTCATTTAAGATCCGTAGACTAAAGAACGGTCTCATCAAACTGGGCATTCAATTTGGTGACCCTGAAATTGTAAATGTTGAAAAAGAAGGTTTTGCTTTAGCCAGACTTCGAGTAATGGATATGCTAAGGGAATCCCTGTATGAACGAGCAACCCTTTATGACTTATCTGGTCCAGCCTTTAAACTGAATGTGAAAAAGATTAAAGGTTTGATGAAGAATTTGGAACGATTGGGTATCAAGCTTTCTCCTGCAGATTTTAAGGCGTTGACCGATGATGCCAATCGAAGAATGTTTGATACATCTAAAGAAGAATTAGAAAAAGTCATGATTATTCGAACAACAAATCGTTCCCCAGCACTTGAAAAGAAGGAAAAGTTATTAATTAAACTTATGAACCGGCTTAAGGAAGAAACAAAAATTATAACCAATATTATGCCGGTGCTTGATTCACTGGCTATTAAGGAGGCGGCTTAAAATGGGCATTGCAGCAGTAAACAGCGCTGAAATAAAACCAGTAAAATTTCCATTAAAACCAAAGAGTGGTACCAGCAGCTCTGGCACTCAGCCACCTGGTGATACTGTCACTCTTTCTGGACAAGCGGGCAAAGCATGGCAACTAGATATATTAGCACAGATAGGAACATTGCTTGGCAACTTTTTTGGCCTGTCTGGGCAAACATCTTCTACAGAAGAACCAGCAGATAATAAGGCTAATAAAAACAAAGATAATGAAGGCGATTCTAAGGCTGGGACACAGTTAATTGGGCAAATTCAAGTTCCTACATATCAATCACCCTCAGAAATCCAATTTCTTATGGATTATTTAAAACACATTGAAAAAGTTTGCGATCTTCTTGGCAAAATGTTTGAGGAACCAGAGGAAACAAAAATCAGCCAAGAAGAGTATGAAAAGAAAACAGCAGAAAAAAAGAAAGAATTAAAGGAGCTAGAAAATAAAATTGACATTGCCAAACAGGCATCTGGAAAAACAATTGCTATATTCCAACAAATAAATGTACTACTGTCCGCGATTGCAGCTGATCCAAGCAATGCTCAAGCCAAAATTGCCGAGGCTGGAGAATTAATTTCAGAATTAAAGGTTAACATAACTACCTTGATATCTGTCTCGCAAAAAATCAACAAACATATTGCTGTCTTAAAAGATTTAGGCGTGTCTGGCCAGGAAATCGACCAACTAGCCCATGTATCAACTAAACTTTCTAAGACAATTGAAACTGCAACCATTTCATATGCCGGATTACGAAATGAACTAGCAGTTACTTAAACCCTGTGTTAAAATAACCTCGCTATGAAGATTATCTTTATAATGCATGATATTTCTCCTGCTTGTCGCTTTATTGAAGAAGCTATTGCAAATGCCATAAAAAGCAATGGGGTAGAGCATAAAATTTTAGACATTGGCAAACAAATTCTTCAACTCAAAAATGTTTTGCAAAAAGGTTCAAATAACTTAACTGAGGATAAAGCCTTTTCTTTGGCAAAATATTATGGGGCGCTCGAAATCCTCCCTGCATTGTCTGATTCAAAAGGAGCTTTTGTCTTTCTGATAAATGGACATAAGTTCTTCCCTCCCAGCTTACAAATTGCGAAAAAACTTGGCCTTCGTTTAATCTCATGGCAGATCGATGATCCATACTGGATTGACCCTAGCTTAGAATTTTCTAAGAATTGTGATTACATTTTTACCGTTGATTCATCTACCTTGGATATTTACAAAAAGAATGGTTGCAGACATGCATTTTATCTCCCGCTCGCTTTTCCTAAAACACTAAGCAATAAAGAAGCTGATCCAAAATATGCTAGTGAAATTTGTTTTGTTGGGACACCTTTTAGAGGTTCACGGCGAGTTGAATTAATAGATGAGCTTGCTCCCTTTCTGGCTAAACATAAAACCCAAATTATTGGCAGCCATCTTGTAGCGGATTCCTGGAAAAGTTCTTTAAAGAATTACTCAATACTCAAAGATTCCATTCATGAAGAATATATGGCTCACGATCAAGTATCGAACTATAATATCTCTACCAAGATTAACCTCAACATACACCGCGATAGCTTTGGGCATCCAATCGACCATAACAAAAATAATGTTGTTGCTCAATCACCTAATGACCGCACTTTTATTTTAGCTGGGGAAGGCGCATTTCAACTTGTAGATGACACAAGACCAGATCTGGAAAAGTCCTTTGAAATAGGCAAAGAAATAGTAACATTTTCTAACTCAGCTGATCTAAGAAAAAAAATAGAATACTATTTAAAACATGATGATGAACGCAACTCTATTGCTAAATCCGCCAAACAGAGAGTTTTAGCTGAACACACTTATGAGCATCGTATTAAGAAAATCCTAGAAAGCGTTACTTAGTGGCCTCAAGATAAATATTCGATTTCTCTTGCTCCTGCCTGGAATCAATATTTTTCAATTCTTTATGTTTACTTTTAGAAAACTCGCACAAGGTTATATTTTTGAAGCCCGCAAATAAAAGGGTCTCTTCAAGAAATTTGGTTGTATAAAGAACTATATGTTTCCATTTTAGCCAGTGGGTTGCCACAAGTGGAGCAAATGTCTGATATGAATCATTACTGCCACCACGTTCCTTCATTTTATCAGGCTTCATCCAGTAGGTAAGGTTGGGAGTGGAGATCCTAATAACACCCCCCTTTTTCAATATACGGCGACACTCTACCAGGATTAATAGCCCCATCGGCTGCAGAAAATGTTCGATGAAGTCTTCTGTGTAAATGCAATCAATTGAATCATCTTCAAATTGAAAAGGCTGTTTGCAATCCATTTGCTTGTAGTATGGGGCTAACTCAGATGGAACATTTTCTTTTGGATTAATGTCGCAGTTTATCCAATCTTTGAGAATCTTCTTTCCACAGCCTAAGTGTAGTTTTGGCATTAAAGCAGCTCTTCCAGCTTAATTTTCTTCTCGTACAAAGCCTTGCCAACAATACAACCTTCAGCGCCAATTGCTTTAAGCTGTTCAACATCGTCCTTGCTGGAAACGCCGCCAGAGGCAATAACAGGCACAGAGACCTGGGCGATAAAATCCTTGATGGCTTCAATGTTTGGGCCGATTAACATACCGTCACGGCTGATTTCCGTGTAAACAAAACGTTTGACCCCTAGATCAATGGCTTCTTTGGCCAGGGTAAAAATATCCTTTTTAGAAACCTTGGTCCAGCCCTCAGTCGCAGCTTTGCCTTCTTTAGCATCAATCGCCACCGCAATACTGTCGCCAAACTTATTACAATATCTGCCTAACGTGTTGGGGTTTTTAACTGCAGTTGTTCCCAAAATAACTCGGTTAACACCAAAATCAAGCAGCTCCTGGATAAGTTCAATATTCCTGATGCCGCCGCCAACCTGAATGGGGATATTCAGATGCTTGGCAATCGTCTTAATTATTTCAATAGCCTTAGGAATGCCCGTGCGGGCTCCGTCAAGGTCAACAATATGCAGCCTCTGGGCGCCTTTGGCTTCCCACCGCTGGGCAATCTGCACCGGGTCGCCGGCATAGACGGTTTCCTTGTCATATCGGCCCTGTTTCAGGCGCACACATTTTTCGTTCAAAATATCTATAGCAGGTATTACTTCAAACATAGCTTGCCAAAATTCCTTATGATTTTTAACCCAACTTCACCGCTTTTTTCCGGGTGAAATTGGATGCCAAAAATATTATCCTTCCAAACGGACGAGGTAAAATCAATGCCGTAGTCAGTTTTAGTCGCAATTACCATTTCATCGTCCGGAACAACATAATATGAATGAGCAAAGTATACCATATTGCCATCTTCGATTCCATCGAGGATAGGGGAGCGATGCTTGATTATCAGCCTGTTCCAGCCCATATGGGGAATACTCTGGTTTTCCCAGGGTGTGCCTGAGAAATTAAACTTTTTAACTTTACCTTTAAGAATAGACAGGCCTTTCTGCTCACCTTCTTCTGAAGACTCAAACAAATGCTGCAGGCCAAGACAAATGCCAAGAAAGGGCTTACCCAGGGCAATTCCTTCCTCAATAGCGCCTTCTAAGCTTGCTTTGCGCAGGTCTTTTAAGGCAGCATCAAACGAGCCAACACCGGGGAGTACAATTCCTTTAGCATTACGAATTGTAACTTTATCTTTGGTTATTTCAGCAGGAAAGCCAAGCTTTTCAAAGGCTTTTTGGACGCTTCTTAGATTACCGCTGCCGTAGTCGATTATGGCTATTGTCATATTAAATCCCAATTAGTAATGACCAAATCCCTTTTTTTTAAAATCCCAATGAACCAATGACCAAATCCCAACAAGGTATCGCCTTCGGCGATGTTACTTAAATAATACAAATCCTTGTTGGTCATTATTAATTGGTAATTGGTCCTTTTTGTTTTATAATGCTGGACAAAATTTTAATTATTTCCGTGCTTTCTTCGATAAGAGATTCTGTTTCTTCAATATTTGTTGGACTTCTTAACAATTCTGAATTAATCGTTAATTTTAACCAGTACCTTGTTTCCCGTGCTTCTTTACGAGAAATCGATATTTTATTGAAAAAATCCTTTCTCGTTGAGGCTCCATCGGCTTCTTCAAGATTAGCACCAATTGAAGTTCCAGACCTAAGTAATTGTTTACCTAAGACCATACCCCCAGTATCTTTAGGGAATAGTCTTGTTAATCTTACTATTCGTGTCGCAAAGTCTAATGTCCTATCTTTAATATCAAATTTCTGAACCATAACTTTATACTGTTTTATTAAGATTATGTGCGAAGCACACCTTGTTGGTCATTACTCATTACTAATTGGTCATTACAAACATAGCACCGCTGCTCCAAGCACCCCAGCATCACCTTTCAACTTTGCCCGAACAATCTTGACTGATTTAGCAGGCAAGGTGAGGGCATATTTTTTAAATTCTTTCTTAACCGGCAGGCCAATGTGCTGCCACATGTTGGACAGGCCGCCACCAATCACAATCATTTCCGGATTAAATATGTTAACTAAATTGGCTATGCCAATGGCCAGGTAGTGGGCCACCTCATCAAGCGCTTTTTTGGCTTTTTTGTCACCCTGATGCGCGGCAAGGTGCGCGGCAATCGCGTCCATACCGGTTATTTTCTTGATCGCAGTGCCTGAAGCAAGGGCCTCAAGACAGCCATGGTTGCCGCAGGCGCATTGATACTTATTTTCCGAATCAATTATCATGTGGCCAAATTCACCAGCAGCGCCAATTGCTCCGCGGTAAAGCTTTTTATCAATAATAATACCGCCGCCAATACCGGTTGAAACAGTGATATAAAGGAAATGTTTGACAAATTTGCCCGCGCCAAACCAGGCTTCTGCCAGGGCTGCGCAATTAGCATCATTATCAACAAAAACCGGGACTCTAAATTCCTTCTCAAATATCTCCTTTAAATGGACCCTTTTCCAGCCAGGCATGTTAGGGGCCTCAACCACAATTCCCTTTTCATAAAGAATAGGACCCGGTGCGCCAATACCAATTGCCTTGATTTTCACCTTGTGGCTTTTAATTAATGTATCAATTACCTTGGAAATATTGCTAATTACACGGGCTTTACCCTGATTTGCTTCAGTGGGGATTTGGACATCCATGAGGACCTTGCCTGAGGGCGTAGCTAAAACTCCAGCTATCTTTGTTCCACCAAGATCTATCCCAATAATCATGATAAAAAAAGTATATCACCCCCTTGACAGGTTTTCAATATGTATGTTATTATGTTAGCACTCGATGTTGATGAGTGCTAATACAAATTAATAATTAGTAATGACCAATTAACAACAATGTATCCGCCTGCGGCGGATGTATTATTTAAAATAATAAGTGCCGAGCGGAGTCGAGGCACACCATGTTGGTCATTATTAATTGATAATTATTAATTAAAAAAGGGAGGTGAAAAAAGGTATGGCCAAAAAGAATTTAACTCCCATTGGTGACCGCGTTGTGGTCAAACCTGAACCAGAGGAGGTCAAAACAAAATCAGGCATTGTTTTGCCTGAGTCTGCCAAAGAAAAACCCCAGGAAGGGACAGTTGTAGCAGTTGGCACAGGCAGGGTTTTAGACAATGGACAAAAGGTTCCCGTAGAAGTAAAGATTGGAGATAAAATTATCTACAGCAAATACGGTGGGACCGAGATTAAGATTGACGAAGAAGAATACATGATATTATCCGAAAGAGATATTTTAGCTATTAAATCATAATTAAGGAGGTGAGCTAAATGGCTGCTAAAGAAATTATATTTAGTGATGACGCATGGCGCAAGTTGCTCAAAGGGGTAACTAAAGTCGCTGATGCAGTAAAAATTACACTTGGCCCGCGCGGCAGAAATGTTGTTTTAGAAAAGAAGTGGGGTTCGCCAACAATAACAAACGACGGCGTAACCATTGCCAAGGAAATCGATTTAGAGGACCCATTTGAAAACATGGGCGCTCAATTGCTCAAGGAAATTGCCTCAAAGACCAATGATATCGCGGGTGACGGTACAACCACCGCAACTATCCTAGGCCAGGCAATTTTTAAGGAAGGCCTTAAAAACGTGGTTTCTGGTTCTAACCCCATGTTTATTAAGCGCGGCATTGAAAGCGCTGTTAGAGTGGCAGTTGCAGAACTTAAGAAACTGAGCCGCCCGGTTGAGACCAAAGAGGCTATCGCCCAGGTAGCTTCTATTTCAGCTAACAATGACCCTGAAATTGGCGATCTCATAGCTGATGCTATGGAAAAGGTTGGCAAAAACGGGGTTATCACAGTTGAAGAATCCAAAGGTATTGAAACCACTTTAGACGTTGTTGAAGGTATGCAGTTTGACAAAGGTTATGCTTCGCCTTACATGGTCACTGACCGTGAAAGAATGGAATGCGTGCTTGAAGACTGCACCATCTTAATAACTGACAAAAAAATCAGCGCAGTAAAGGACCTGCTGCCAAGTTTGGAAAAAGTTGTTCAGGCTGGGAAACCTTTGCTTATTTTAGCTGATGAAATTGATGGTGAAGCCCTGGCAACCCTGGTTGTCAACAAGCTGCGCGGCACGCTTAATGCTGTTGCTGTTAAAGCCCCGGGCTTTGGCGACAGGAGAAAGGCCATGTTAGATGACATCGCCATCTTAACCGGTGGTGAAGTTATTTCTGAGGAAAAAGGACTATCGCTCGAAAACCCATCCGAATCATGGTTTGGCCAAGCCAAGAAGGTTATCATCCGCAAGGAAGATACCACTATTATAGAAGGAGCTGGCACAGACAAGGCAATCAAAGAACGCGTTGCTCAAATCAAGAAGGAGATGGATCTATCAGATTCTTCTTATGATAAAGAGAAGCTCCAGGAAAGGCTGGCCAAGCTTTCCGGCGGAGTTGCGGTTATCAAGGCAGGCGCTCCCACTGAGACAGAACTGAAGGAAAAAAAGCACCGCATTGAAGACGCACTGTCAGCTACCCGCGCCGCTGTAGAAGAGGGCATCATAGCCGGTGGAGGTTCAACCTTTATCCACATTATTGAAGCCCTGGACAAGCTTGAAGCAGGCACACAGGGAGATGAGAGCATCGGCGTATCTATTGTGCGCAAATCCCTGGAAGAGCCGCTTAAGCAGATTGCAACCAATGCTGGTCGTGAGGGATCGATCATAGTTGAGAAACTTAAGTCTGAAAAGGCTGGTATTGGCTTTAACGCCCAAACCCTGGAGTTTGGCGACATGTTTGAAGCTGGTATTGTTGATCCGCTTAAAGTGACCCGCTCAGCCCTGCAAAATGCTGCCTCAATTGCTTCTTTGCTCCTGACCACAGATGTGTTGATTGCAGAAAAGCCTGAAGATGAAAAGGCTCCTGCAATGCCGGGTGGCGGTATGGGTGGAATGGGAGGCATGGGTGGTATGGGGGGGATGATGTAAGAGAATCAGAATATCAGAGTATCAGGATATCAGAGGGCCAGACTTAGTTCTGGCCCTTTTCTTTTGCCAAACCCTCACTCCCTCTTTCCCCCTCTCTCAAAGGGCGAGGGGGAAGAGCATTTTCTTAAACTAAAAATTATCCCTCTCCCTCTTGTCCCGAGCTTGTTTACCCTGAGCTTGTCGAAGGGCCGAGGGACTGGGAGAGGGATTTTAATCAAAATCAATAATCTTATCGTTTTATCAGGGTGAGGGCTGTTTTCCTTAATTTTACACCAAAAAATAACCTATATTTTCCATGCAAGTTCCGGCCTATTTTACACGATAATATAAGTAGAGGAGTCATTAAATGACCAACGCATTATTTAGTTTATTTACACCGGTTCGCACCCAAAATTTTGGGTTGTCCACAAGAACTGCAAAAAGGACTTTAACTTCTAATTTTAAACGCTTATTTCGATCACAATTTGCAAGTAAGTTAGACAGGTCACTGACTAGCCCAGAGAAAACACTTAGCCGGGATGTTAACATTTTAACCGAAGGTCCACGGGAAGTACCGAGCAGGGAAGTTCGCCTAACAGTTGAGACCCCAAAACCATCAATACCCAGCAGCCCTCGTCCTCCAATTACACCTGCAATTACAATAGTTAAACCAACCCCAGCCCAGTTAACTTATAAAGGTTCCTTACCTACAATAACAAAGACTTCTACCTCGAGGCTGCTCAAAGCATTACATACTTCTATTGCTTCTATTAACCTCAAAAAGTTTAACCTAGCTTCATAACCTGATAAACATCGACATTTTAAAAGCCAGACATTAGTCTGGTTTTTTTGTTATCTGACTCCCTCACCCCCTCTTTCCCCCTCTCCCCATGGGAGAGGGAGTTTGAGCAATAAGTAAATTTCAATGATAAAGCCGGGGGAGGGCTTTGAGAAATCTATTTGACAAGTTTCCTGTGTATTGCTATAATTCTATAGACAAAAAAAGTGGGACAAGACGCCCACTTTTTGTTTTAAATATACGATAAAACGAAAAATTGCACTTTTATTTGTGCAGAGGACTCTCAGAAGGGGGAATTAACGGTGAAAATCGAGAAATTTAATGAAATGCTGGAAGAAATCCAGCGGGAAAGGGGCATTCACAAAGAAGCCCTGCTTGAAGCTATCAAAGCTTCACTGCTTTCTGCTGCTAAGAAAAAGCTTAAGACTGAAGCTGAAACCCTTGAGGTACACATTTCTGATGACGGCGAATTCAAGATAATTGACAAAGTAGACGATAAAGAAAAAGACGTCACGCCAAAAGACTTTGGACGTTTGGCTGCCCAAACTGCCAAACAAGTAATTATCCAGCGCATCCGCGAAGCAGAAAAAAACGAAGCCTATGGCGAGTTCACTAAAAAAGAAGGGGAACTCGTCAATGGTTTGGTCCAGCGCCGGGAATACTCAGGTTATTTGATCAACCTGGGAAGACTAGAAACCGTCTTAACACCCCAGGAACAAATCCCAGGGGAAGTCCTGCGTGAAAGAGAGAGAGTTAGACTCTACATTGTTGAAACCAGAAAAACCCCCAAAGGCCCATTTGTAGTTGTTTCCCGCGCCCATCCAAATTTAATCAAAAAACTGTTTGAGCTGGAAATCCCTGAACTAAAAGAAGGCATCCTGGAAATCAAAGCCATTGCCCGCGAAGCTGGCAAAAGGACCAAAGTAGCAGTTTCTTCTAATGACCCTAAAATTGGGGCAGTTGGCACCTGTGTTGGCCATATGGGCGCCAGGATCCAGAATATTGTGCGCGAATTAGGCAATGAGCGAGTTGATATTATTGAATGGAGCAAGAAACCCCAGGCCTTTATCACCAACGCGCTTAGCCCGGCCAAAGTCAGCACAGTTGTGCTTAATACAGATGCAATGAGCGCCAAGGTAATTGTGCCGGAAAAAGAGCTGTCATTGGCCATTGGTAAAGAGGGACAAAACGTCCGCCTGGCAGTTAAATTAACTGGCTGGAAAATTGATATTATGTCTGAGGAAGAGGCTGAAATAGGAAAGAAAAAACAGAAGGCAAAGGAGAAGGAAAAGACAGATGATAAGAAGGCAAAGGCAGCGGCCCTCAACAAAGCCTTGGAAGAACAAGAAGAAAGCAGCGTAAAGGTTCATGAATTGGCTAAGGAACTTGGCCTTAAAAGCAACGAGGTTATTGAAAAGCTAAAGGAATTGGGTCATGAAGTAAAAGCGGCAAACAGTTCTGTTTCAGAAGAAGCAGTTAAAGCCTTAAAAGAAAATATTAGCTAAAAGAGAGGATCATTATGGTTAAAAAGAAGACAACAACAAAAAAGATAACAAAAAAACCAAAGCCCGCAGCCAAGGCCAAAAAAGCAGCTACACCCAAAAAACCGGCCACGCCTAAAAAAACAGCCCCCAGCAAAAAGAAAGAAACCAAAAAAAAGATTAAACTCACCCAATTAGCACAAGAGTTGGGTATATCAAGCCAGGAGCTGGTTAAATCGTTGGCTGATTTGGGTGTGCATGTTAAAGCCACGGTCTCTTCAATTGACGAAGAAGCTGCTGTGATTGTTAGGGAATTACTAAAACCTGCTGTTGAGCAGGTAAAGACTGAAGCCAAGCCTAAAGTCAAAAAGGAAGAAAAAGCCGAACCTAAAGTAATTGAAAAAGTTGAGGAAAAAACTCCAGAAAAGCCGCAACCACTTCAGGAAAAGCCCGTCCAACCCGTTACCTTAATAATTGAGACAGACGATATTACAGTCAAAGCCCTGGCAGAAAAACTCAATGTAAAAGTTTCAGAAATCATTAAAGCCTTAATGAAAAAGAGCATCATGGCCAATATTAACCAGCGGATTGCCGCTGATTTAGCTAAAGACATTGCTGCTGGTTTAGACAAGCACCTGGTCATCAAAAAGCCAGAAGAAGCTAAGGTTGAACAGGTCCCTAAGATTGAGAGCAAAAACTTAAGCGCCAGGCCGCCAATTGTCACCATAATGGGACATGTTGACCATGGAAAGACCAAGTTGTTGGATGCCATCAGAAAAACGCGGGTAGCAGAAGGTGAAGCTGGCGGGATTACACAGCATATTGGCGCCTACCAGGTAACAGTTCATGGGAAAAAAGTAACTTTCCTGGACACCCCGGGTCACGAGGCTTTTACTGCTTTGCGCGCCAGGGGAGCCAAGGTAACAGACATTGCTGTCCTGGTAGTCGCCGCTGATGATGGGGTTAAACCTCAAACCATTGAAGCCATTGACCATGCCAAGGCAGCTGGCGTGCCTATTATTGTGGCCATTAACAAAATTGACAAACCGGATGCTAATCTAGACCGCGTTAAACAGCAGCTATCAGAACGTGATTTATCTCCAGAAGACTGGGGTGGGAAAACTGTTATGGTCGCAACTTCAGCTATTGACGGCAAAGGGATTGATGAACTACTAGAAATGATCTTGCTGGTAGCAGAAGTCCTGGAGCTTAAAGCAGACGCTGACGGCACAGCCAGCGGAGTTGTTATTGAGTCACGGGTTGAAAAGGGCCGTGGTCCTGTGGCCAGCATCCTGGTGAAAAACGGCACAATAAGGATAGGCGACATCTTTACTATGGGTTCAACCTATGGCAAGGTCCGGGCTCTTTTTACCGATACAGGAGCACGGATTGATAAGGCTGGGCCAGCTATGCCAGTTGAACTTTTGGGCTGCGTGGAAGTCCCCAAACCAGGCAATGTTTTCCAAAAAATGCCGCATGAAAAAGAAGCCCGAGCGCTAGCAGAGCAGCGTCAGCAGGGCAAGGCCAAGGCCAGCAGAAGGTCAGTTGTTTCTTTGGAAGACTTTTCAAAACATATTAAAGAAGGCGAAGTAAAAGATTTAAAACTTGTGGTCAAAGCAGATGTCCAGGGTTCGCTTGACGGCATTGCCCAGTCAATTCAAAACATGGTTATTGGTAACATTAAAATCAATATTATCCATAGCGCCGTTGGGCCGGTAACTGGCTCTGATGTCATGCTGGCTGAAGCATCAAAAGCAATTATCCTGGCTTTTAACGTTGCCTTTGAAGGTAATGCAGAAAATCTCAGCCGCGACGAAGATGTTGAGGTTCGGCGCTACAACATTATTTATAAGTTAATCGATGACGTTAAACTGGCGATGGAAGGCATGCTGGAGCCGGTTTATGAGGAAGTTGTGTTGGGCCACGCAGAAGTCAGGAACCTATTTAAGTTCTCAAAGGTTGGTGTAATTGCCGGCTGTTTTGTAAAAGACGGTAAAATGCAGCGCGGCGTAATGATGCGCCAATTCAGGGACAAAGAAAAGATTTATGAAGGCAAACTTGAATCACTCAAGCGCTTTAAGGATGATGTTAAATCAGTTGAACAAAACTTTGAGTGCGGCATATCAATCCAAGGCTATAACGACTTTAAAGAAGGCGATATTATTGAAGCCTATGAAGTAAGGGAAAAGGCAAGGAAAAAATGACACGGCCAGAGCGAGTAGCTGAGTTGATCCGCAAAGAGGTCAGCAGGATAATCCGCGAAGATGTGTCTGACCCGCGTATTGGCTTTGTCAGTATTACAGGCGTAGACATTAGTCCGGACCTGGAAAACGCTAAAATACATATTAGCATCCTGGATGAAGAGAAGAAAAAGCAGGAATGCATGGACGGCTTAAATTCTGCTACCAGGTTTATCCGGGGGAAGTTAGGCAATGAACTGACCCTGAGGGCAGTGCCTGAGATTGAGTTTGTGCGTGATGATTCTTTGGAACGAGGCAGCAAGATATTGGGCCTTATGTCAAAGCTGGAAAAAGAGGATCATGAAAGAAACCTTAACGAAAATAAAGAAAGCGATTAAAGGGGCACAAACAGCGCTGCTGGTTTCCCACATTGACCCAGATGGCGACTCCATTGGCTCTATGTTAGCTACAGGGATGGTTCTAGCCCAATTTGGCATTGAGGTAGACTATTATTCAAAAGATGGTGTACCCAGGATTTACCGCTTTTTGCAGGAATCAGAAAAAGTTAAGAAAAAACTCACCTCAAATCGCCGTTACGATCTACTTATTACTTTGGATTCGTCTGACATTAAACGGGTGGGGGGTGACTTGCCTGAAACCGGATTAGCTAAACTTGTCATTAACATTGACCATCACCCAGATAACACGCAATTTGGTGATATTAATTTAGCAGAAAAATCATCTTCAACCGCGGAATTAATTTACTATCTGGCCAAAAGTTTAAAAGCTACAATCACTTTGGCTATGGCTCAATGCCTCTACGTAGCAATTATCACAGACACAGGCAACTTCCGTTACGAAAACACCAGCGCCAACACTCTGGCTATAGCCGAAGACCTGCTCAAAACAGGAGTTGTGCCCCCGGAAATAACAACTAAAATATATGATACAAAATCAGTGGCCAGCATCAGGACGCAGGCTACGGCCCTATCAACCTTAGAAATCTCTCCAGAGCGCAACGTCGCCTGGACAGTAGCAACCAGGGAAATGATGGAAAAGAACCATGCTAAAGCAGAAGATTTAGTTGGCCTGGTTGACCAGATACGCTCAATTGAAGGCATTGAAGTTGCTATCTTGTTTCGCGAAGAGGACAGCAAGGTAAAGGTTAATTTTCGTTCCAAATCAAAAATAAATGTTTCTGAAATTGCCAAGGTGTTTGGCGGTGGCGGGCACATGCGTGCAGCTGGGGTTATTTTTGAAAACAAAGATATTCAGCAGGTTAAAGAAGACGTGGTCAACGAAGTCTTAAAAAGAATTAAGGCTTCAAAGTATCTGGTGTAATTATGAACGGTATAATTATCGTTAATAAACCCACAGACTGGACCTCTTTTGATGTAGTTGCCAAGATTCGCAACCTCTCCAAAGTAAAAAAAGTCGGCCACTCCGGCACCTTAGACCCAATGGCCACCGGTGTTTTGCCAATTTTCCTCGGTCGCGCTACAAAATCAATCCAGCATTTTATGTCTGGCAAGAAGGGCTATCTGGCAGAGATGACGCTGGGGATAACCACAGATACATTAGACGCTGCGGGGACAGTAATGACGAATGCCGAATGCCGAATGACGAATGATGGTTCTATTATTAAAATATTTGAAAAGTTTGTTGGTCAAATTGAACAAACACCACCAATGTATTCTGCTGTTAAAGTCAAAGGCCAAAGATTATACAAACTGGCACGTAAGGGCATTGTGGTTAAAAGAGAGCCCAGGCAGGTAACCATCCATTCAATTAAACTGCTCAACTTCGAAGCGGGAGAGCATCCCAAAGTGACGTTTGAAGTCTATTGTTCTAAAGGCACTTATGTGCGCCAGCTTGTTGCTGATATAGGTGACGATTTAGGCTGCGGCGCGCACCTGTCAAAACTGATGCGGATCTATGCCCAGCCATTCCACATCACCCAGGCTGTTAACATGGAGACAATCATCACCCTGGCAAAAGTTGGTCGTTTAGAATCAATTATAGTCCCAGTTGAGGAGATGCTAAGTGGACAAGAAGCAAGCCAAGCAGGAAATTAATAAGCTCTGCCAGCAAATCAACCATCATGACTATCTTTACTCCGTTCTAGATAAACCAGAAATTCCAGATGCTGAATATGACAAGCTGTTCCGTCAGCTGCAGGATTTAGAAAAAGAGTTCCCTGAGCTATTATCACCTGATTCTCCAACCCAGCGAGTAGGCGGCCAGCCCTTAAAATCATTTAAGACCTACAAACATAAGAAACCTTTGCTTTCATTAGACAATGCCATGAACAATGAAGAGCTGCTGGAGTTTGATAGAAGGGTAAGGGAAGGCCTGGAAAAACAAAAAATTGAATATGTTTGCGAGCTTAAGATGGATGGCCTAGCAGTTGCCCTGGTTTATAAAAATGGAAAGTTTAACATCGGTTCAACCCGCGGCGATGGAGTTAATGGGGAAAACATTACTCAGAACCTAAAAACTGTTAGAAGCATTCCTCTAAGCCTTGATAAATCTGTTGATCTTGAAGTTAGGGGTGAAGTCTATTTGCCGTATGATGATTTTATTAAACTTAATGAAGAAAGAGAAGCAGAGGATGAAGCCAAGTTTGCTAATCCTCGAAATGCTGCAGCTGGGTCTCTTAGACAGCTTGATTCAAAAGTCACAGCAACTCGACCTTTAGACATTTTTCTCTATTATGCAGAAACACATCCCAAGCTTAAGTCGCACTTTGAAACATTAGAATATATTAAAAAGCTTGGTTTTAAAACAAATCCCAAGACAAAAGTTTGTCATGGCATAGAAGAAGTAAAGAAGTATATCAAGCACTGGGAAATAAACCGTGAAAAACTAAAATACGAAATTGACGGCATTGTGGTTAAAGTCAACGACTTAGCTGCCCAGGAAAAGCTGGGCAAAACCGCCCGCGCTCCCCGCTGGGCAATTGCTTATAAATACCCGCCAATGCAGGCTGTGACCGTGATTGAGGATATAAAAGTCCAGGTAGGCAGGACTGGAGCAATCACTCCAGTTGCGCACTTAAAACCTGTTCATTTAGCTGGGGTAACGGTTAAACGCGCAACCCTGCACAATGAGGATGAAATTAAACGCAAAGGCATAAAAGTTGGCGATCACGTGGTAGTTCAGCGGGCAGGGGATGTTATTCCAGAAGTAGTTAAAGTTATCAAGGAAAAACGGACTGGCAAGGAAGAAGAATTTAAAATGCCCAAGAAATGCCCGGTGTGCGGCGGAAATATTGAAAAGCCAGCAGGAGGAAAAATAGCGCGCTGCATAAACTCTGCTTGTCCTGCTCAAATCGAAAATCGCATCATTCATTTTGCATCAAGAGATGCCATGGACATAGAAAATGTTGGCCCAGCTATTATTAAACAATTAGTAAAAAGTAATCGAATAAAAACCGTTGCTGATTTATATACATTGAAGAAGGATGAGCTAGAAAGACTTGATCGATTTGCTGCAAAATCCGCTCAAAATGTGGTTGATTCTATTCAAAAAAGCAAAGACCGCCCACCCGACAGGGTGCTTTATGCCTTAGGAATTAGCATGGTTGGCAGTACAGGTTCGGCTGAAATTTCCCGCCACTATGGTGATGCTTTAGAGCAGATTTTTGAAAAGGGCATTGATGAAAACGAAAAGATCCCTGGAATAGGACCTAAAGTAAAGAAATCTATAAATGACTTCTCCTCACAAAAAGAAAACAAACAATTAATCAAAAAACTAAAGGAAGCCGGCTTAAAATTAAGCGAAACCAAGACCAAAGGTCCTCAACCATTAAAGGGCAAAACTTTTGTCTTTACTGGTGGCTTAGAAAAAATAGGCCGGCCGGAAGCAGAAGAATTAGTTAGAAAACTTGGCGGTCATTCATCATCTTCTGTTTCAAAACAAACTGACTTCGTGGTAGTAGGCACTGACCCTGGGTCAAAGTTTGATAAAGCCAAGAAACTGGGCGTAAAGATTATCTCTGAGGCGCAGTTTAGGAAGCTGGTTGCTGGCTAGTTTACGACCCCCTCCGTAGCTCCCCCTTGGAAAGGGGGAGCGTATTATTTGATACATTCTATTTTGATTATGGATTAAATTATGACTTTGTTATATAACAGGAAAAAAGATGAGAAGAAGAGAAGACGCCTACGAAATAATATGACAGAGGCGGAAAAGGTTTTGTGGAAGAAGATTAGAAAACGCCAGGTCAGAGGACAAAAGTTTCGCAGGCAAGTTAGTGTTTGTGGTTATGTTTTAGACTTTTTTTGTCCTAGTTTGATGCTAGCTATAGAAGTTGATGGTGGTTACCACCTATCTAGAGGACAAGAACTTTATGATGCTGAGAGACAAGAGGACTTGGAAAACCTTGGCATTAGATTTATAAGATTTACGAATGACGAGGTTTTTTCTGACATCAATCGGGTCGCAGATAAAATTTGCGAAAAAATACAACATTTAAAATAGTTCTTCCCCTCTGAGAGGAAGATGTCGCAATTTATTGCGACAGATGGGGGTTAGATAAGGAACCTGCTGTTTAATTTCCCCTCAGCCTGTTTCATCGCAGCCTGAGCCTCTTCCGTCCCTGGCTTCCCACTTCTAGCATTAGCAACATTTTTATATTGCTGCACCCCTGGTTGGATAAAGGGGTTTTGTCCTAACAACAAACCGCTTAGCACAATTGCATTCATCTCATACTGGTAAAGCATGCCCATGGTGTAAGCATCAAGCTGGGGCAGGAGATAACTCATAGTTGGCACGCCGCCTTCATAGTGTGCGTCACGCAAACCTTCTACAAAAGCAGTATTGGCAAAATGCATGCCCTTGCCATCAAGATATTCAACTGGCGTACCTTTACCAGGAATTTTTACATCAACACTAGGTTTTTCTACCATTAAGAAAAGTTCGGCAAAAATTCGTTTACCTTGTTGAACCATTTGGCCATCAGCATGGGCTTCGCGGGTATAGTATTGAGGAACGATAAATAAACCTTCACCATTTTTACCTTCGCTTTCTGGCCCCAATTGGTTCATCCACATAGTTGTGCTGCGCAGATCATAAACACCAGTTGAGGCTAACTCAACATCAATTCCCATATGCTTATGGGCCACAAAGCGCATAACTGCTCGCAGCATAGCAATATTCTTTTCATAACGATTCTCGCGCACTTGTTCTTCAGCAAACTTAGCCCCAGCAATAAATTCCTTAATATCTACTCCAGCAACAGCTAAAGCAAACAAGCCAACAGGGCAGGTAACAGAATAGCGGCCGCCAACATTATCTGGAACAACAAAGGTTTGATACCCCATCTCATCTGCTAATTTTTTCAACGCGCCTTTGGCTTTATCAGTTACCGCAACTATTCTTTGGGCAACCTTCTTAGCATCATAACTTTTTTCCATTAGATTCTTGGTTACGGCAAAAGAAATCGCCGGCTCAACTGTGCCGCCTGACTTAGAAATTACAACCGCCCCAATTTCGTTTCCTTTAATTATTTCAAGGACGCTAGACGTATAATCTGGATCCATATTATGACCCAAAAAGAAAATCCGTGGAGCACCGCCTCGGTCAGATCTTGATAAAAGATTAGTCAAATCAGTACTACCCTTAACAGCATCAACCGTTGACTGGATCCCGAGGTAAGAACCGCCAATACCAATAGAAATAAAATCATCAATTTCAGCAGCTAGTTTCTTAGCCGTTGATTGGATAGTACTAAGTTCAGAAGCAGAAACAAAAGGGCTGGCCATCTTCCAACCAGTCATTACCACATCTTTATCTTTTAAAAGAGCGTCTTTGCCTTCTAGCATTAAGCGATGAAGCTCAACAACTTTTTCAGCTGCTGGCCAGTATTGCGGCATTTCTGTCACGTGCTTGCCTCCAGCAACACCAAAGCGACGAAAATCAAGCCTGATTGGCAAGCGTTTGCCCTTTGGTAGGATAGAAACTAATTTTGAAGCTGACACAAATCCACTCATTGTTTGCCTCCTTAAAAACTTGAGACTACTATATATTTTAACCTGTTGCTTTTCAAGCCCCAAATATTAGCGGGTTAGCTTCGGCAACGATCCGATGCCAAAGTTGTTCTCCGCCAAAACTTTCAACATAAAGCTTCATTTTAGGTTCAGTACCTGATGGTCTAATGGCAAACCATGATCCATCCTTTAAGTTTACCTTAACTCCACCCATAGCCGCCCGGTTGCCTGGTGCGGTTGTTAGCACAGAAGCAATGTCTATGCCTGCTACTGAAGTTGCGGTAATTGAACTTGGCTGCAGTGCTTTAAGCACAGCTTTTTGCTCAGCTGTAACTGGTCCATCATTCCGTTTATAATATGGCGCGCCATATTGAGGGACTAATACGTTATTATAGATTTGCGAAGGTGATTGGCCAGTCTTAGCCATAATTTCAGCAGCAAGCAGGGCCAAAGAAAACCCATCTTTATCAGTGGTCCAAACTTTGCCATCCATCTGCAGCAGGGAAGCTCCAGCGCTTTCCTCACCACCAAAAGCCAGAGTACCGTTTGCTAAACCATCCACAAACCATTTAAAGCCAACCGGTACTTCATACAATTCTCTACCTAATCCAGCAACTACTTTATCAATCATTGTGCTAGAAACCAGGGTCTTACCAATTTTCAGATTGCTGCTCCATTGCGGTCGATGTTGAAGCAAATACCAAATAGCAACTGAAAGATAATGATTTGGATTCATTAATCCATCCTTCGTTACAATCCCATGGCGGTCAAAATCAGTATCATTACCAACCGCTACGTTAAAACGATCTTTATGTTCCAGCAAGCCAGCCATCGCATGGGGAGAAGAGCAATCCATACGAATAGTCTTGTCCCCATCAACAGTCATAAATCTAAAATCTGGTTCAACAACTGGGTTGACTACTTCAAGATCAAGCCCGTATCTTTCGGCAATCGGTGCCCAGAAATTTACGCCTGAACCACCCATAGGATCTGCGCCAATCTTGACGCCAGCAGCCCTAATAGCCTTCATATCAATCACACCAGCCAAATCCTCAACAAAAGATGTAACAAAATCAACTTCATTAGTTGTATTAGCTGATCGCGCTTTTTCGTAGGAAATTCTCTTAACAGCTTTATTATTGCCAGCAATCAGCTCATTAGCTCGATTCTGGATCCAGCCGGTAGCATCTACATCAGCTGGTCCGCCGTGCGGAGAATTATATTTAAAACCTCCATCTTGCGGTCCATTGTGAGAAGGAGTGATAATAATTCCATCTGCTAGTTGGCCTTTCTTGCCACGGTTATGATTAATAATCATTCGCGAGATAACTGGAGTAGGAGAATATTCATCTTTTTGGTGGATGACTACTTCTATACCATTTGCGGCAAGCACCTCAAGAGCTGTTCTAAAAGCTGGCAAAGAAAGCGCATGAGTGTCAAAACCCATAAAAACCGGGCCAGTTATGCCTTGTTTTGCGCGATACTCACAGATTGCTTGAGTAATTGCCAGGATATGAGGTTCATTGAAACTACCATTTAAAGATGATCCTCGGTGGCCAGAAGTGCCAAACTTAACTGGTTTTTGGGCTGCGCTGCTGTAATAAGAAGTAACTAACTTGGGGATATTGACTAACATGTGCCTGGGAGCAACTCTGCCTGGAACAATCGGCGCTAATGACATTTTAAAACCCTCCTTATTTGAGGGCTTCCTTGAGTCTCTGCCTTATTATCAGATATGTTTTTAAAAAATTTCATGCTTTTTACTAAAATCTATTTATGATATTATTAAGTGTAGGAGTTGATATCAATGACAGCTAAGAAAAAGAAAAAAAATAAAACTAAAAAGTCTAAGTTGATTCGATCAATCGGAGTAATGACTCCCGGCGGCGACGCACCGGGCATGAATACCGCTATCCGTGCAGTTGTTAGAACTGCTATTTATCATGGAGTAAAGGTTTGGGGAATAGAGCGTGGTTGGTACGGCTTGATGTACGGCTTAATCAGGGAAATGGGGCCAAAGTCTGTTAGCGGCATTATTAATAAGGGCGGAACAATCCTGTATACCCGGCGCACCCCAGAGTTTCATGAGAAAAGAAACCGTAAAATGGCCTACAATGAAGTTCGCTTAAGAGAAATTGATGGTTTGATCGTTATTGGCGGCGACGGCTCAATGAAATCTGCTTATCGTTTTATGCAGGAGTTTGGCGTGCCAGCCAATGTAATTCCAGCTACGATTGATAATGATATTCCCGGCACAGATTACACCATTGGTTTTGATACAGCGGTTAACACTGCTTTGGAAGCAATTGATAAGATCCGCGATACTGCCACTTCCCACGAAAGGGTCTTTTTGGTGGAAGTTATGGGTCGGCATAATGGCTTCATTGCCTTAGATGTTGGATTATCTGCTGGAGCAGAAGCAATTTTAATTCCAGAAGTTAAGTTCAACGTTGAAATGATTGCCCGCCAGATCCGCATTGGCCAGGAGAGGGGAAAGGATAGTTTTATTATTGTGGTAGCAGAAGGCGCAGGCAATGCCTTTGAAATAGGAGAGAAGCTAAAGGATTATTTAAATATTGAAGTCAGAGTATCAAACCTTGGTTATATGCAAAGGGGTGGGACCCCAACAGCTCTGTCTCGTGAACTTGCCTGTAAACTAGGCACAGCTGCGGTTGAAGCAATGATTGAAGGAAAAAGCGGCTACTTAATTGGTGCAATATCTGAGAGGGTCAATCTCTGTCCAATAAAGAAAATCATTAAGACCACCAAGCAAATTGATTATGAACAGCTAAGAATTGCTAATATGCTGGCAACTTAGTCCTGAGCCTGTCGAAGGACTTAACCAAAAAATACTTTCGCTATATCATACAGCTCTTTATCAACAGTCTTCAGCTTAGAGATAGCTTTTTCAATAGGAACAGCAACTATTTTATTGCCCTGCAGCGCAACCATTTTACCGAAGTGTTTGTTCTTAACCAAATCAATAGCGCCAACCCCAAATCTTGTGCCTAGAACACGATCAAAGGCAGTGGGGGAACCGCCGCGCTGAACGTGACCTAAGACAACAGCTCGTGTTTCAAAACTTGTATTCTTTTCAATCGCCTTAGCTAAGGCGTCACCAATGCCGCCAAGTTTAACATGACCAAAGGCGTCCAGGGATTTATCCTTGGTAAAAAACTCACCGCCAGACGAACCTTCTTTAGGTTGTGCGCCTTCTGCAGCAACTACAATGCTGAAATTCTTACCGCGGGAGTGGCGTTTCTTTATATGTTGACATACTTCATTAAGATCAAAAGGCTCTTCAGGAATCAGAATAACATCCGCACCACCAGCCATGCCACCGTACACCGCCAGCCATCCTGCATGCCTTCCCATAACTTCGACAATTATTACGCGATCATGGGATTCTGCTGTGGTATGAAGACGATCAATCGCATCCATTATGATATTAACTGAAGTATCAAAACCAAAGGTATAATCAGTGGCAAAAAGGTCATTATCAATGGTTTTAGGAACACCAACAACTGGAACACCCATTTTGTGCAGTTTATTAGCAACTCCCAGGGTATCTTCTCCGCCAATGGCAATTAAAGCATCCAAATTAATTTTTTTAAAATTTTCCTTGGCAACTTCAAAGCCGTTTTCTACTTTAGCCGGGTTAGTCCTGGATGTGCCAAGAATTGTTCCGCCTCGGTGAAGGATTCCAGAAACTGATTTAAGATCAAGCGGCCCAGTATTCATATTCATCAACCCAGCCCAGCCATGATATAAACCAATCATATCGTAGTTATAAACCTCAATTCCTTTTCTCACAGCAGCCCTAATAACAGGGTTTAATCCTGGACAATCGCCGCCTCCGGTTAATATTCCAACTTTTACTGACATACTTATTTCTCCTTTCTAAGCTTTTCCAGCTGATCCCAAAACATTTGTGTTTTTATGGATAATCAGCTTTTTTAATTCTTCGCGAGCTGGACCCAGATATTTACGCGGGTCAAACTCGCTGGGTTTTTCTGCAAAAACTTTGCGAATAATAGCAGTCACGACCAAACGGCCGTCACTATCAATATTGATTTTACAAACAGCTGATTTAGCTGCTTTGCGCAGTTGTTCCTCTGGAACACCAACAGCATTTTCCATCTTGCCGCCAAATTTATTAATCATTTGAACGTATTCTTGAACAATAGAAGAGGCGCCGTGAAGAACAATTGGAAAACCAGGTAGTCTCTTTTCAATTTCTTCTAAAATATCAAAGCGCAGGGGAGGGACAGATCCACCTGGTTTGAGTTTGAACTTATAAGCGCCGTGGGAAGTGCCGATTGAAATGGCCAGGGAATCGACCCCTGTTTTCTTGACAAAATCTTCAACTTGATCAGGATTAGTGTAGGTGGATTTTTCAGCCTGAACTTCATCTTCAATCCCTGCTAACACGCCTAATTCACCTTCAACAGTTACCCCATGTTTATGCGCATATTCAACAACTTGTTTTGTTACTTCAACGTTTTTATCATAAGGGTGGTGAGAGCCATCTATCATAACTGAGGAAAAACCTGAATCAATGCAGGACTTACACAGCTCAAAAGTGTCACCATGGTCAAGATGCAGGGCAATAGGGATATTGCTCTTTAAATCCTTTCTAGCCATCTGCACCGCGCCCTGGGCCATATATTTTAGTAATGTTTGATTAGCATACTTTCTGGCGCCGGATGAAACCTGAATGATTACCGGAGAGTTGCTCTCAGCGCAGCCCATAATGATTGCCTGAAGCTGCTCCATATTATTAAAGTTGTATGCCGGGATCGCATAGCCTCCATTAACTGCTTTTTTAAATAAATCAACCGTATTAACTAAACCCAATTCTTCGTATAACTTCTTTGCCATTTTATTTTCTCCTTTCTTTTCTTATTTTTTTTAATCCTTCCAGGTATTTAACGTCTTCGATATCCTTGGGACGAGAGGCTAGCTTCTTTAGCGCGATCAGATCGTCGATCGAAGGCAGGTTTATCTCCAGGCCGGTTTCGCCTTTTGCCACTGATCTTCTGTCGTACAGATCTGAAAAGGATGCTTTTTTCCCCTTGCCTATGGAGAAATGTTTGGCACAAAAGACATCTATGGCAACGTCATTTTCCAATCTGAATTTGAAATGCTTTTTGATCTTTTCTTTCGGTAAATTGGGATACAATTCAAATCCTTTAGCTATTTTCAGCAAGAGATTAATGTTGTCCTCACGATTGTCAATGTATATGTCATAGTCCATTGTCTGCACCGGCCCACCATAGGCGATAATAGATCGTCGGCCAATCAACAAATATTTTACCCCGGCCTGATGTATTTCGTTTAAAAACTCAATTGCTTCGCTTAGGTCCTGCATATTTCTTTATTTCCAATTTTCTGAAAAATTCGATCATCTTGCTGTCTTCTTCAGACAACTTGAATCTTTTCTCCAACGGAAACTTAATAAACCACCGGATATTTTCCAATATATCTTTTTCGATAATTTTCTTGGTTTTCTTTTTCCTCATAATAATACCACTAATATTTAATCAATTGCTCAAAACTCTCAACCTTCATACTTGCGCCGCCAACCAGGCCTCCATCAATATCTGGCTTAGCCATTAGCTCCTTAACATTATCCGGTTTAACTGAGCCGCCGTAGAGAATCCGAGTTTTTTCTGCAACTTCTTTTGGCAGGTGTTTGCGGATAAAAGCATGAACTTCTTGCGCTTGTTCCGGACTAGCAGTTTTGCCAGTGCCAATTGCCCAAACTGGTTCATAAGCTATGGTAATGTTATCCCATTCTTCAACCGGGATATTATTAATGGCGCCTTTAATCTGAGTTTCAATGACTTTAAAAGTTTCGTTTTTCTCTCTTTGCTCTAAAGTTTCACCAACACAAACAATTGGCATTAACTTATGTTTTAGCGCGGCAAAAATCCTCTTATTAACTGTTTCATCAGTTTCACCAAAATACTGCCTACGTTCTGAATGCCCTATAATAACGTAAGTACAGCCAACTGATTTAAGCATTGAGGCAGAAATTTCACCAGTAAAAGCGCCTTTTTCTTCCCAATAAACATTCTGCGCTCCTAAGGCAATATTACTGTCGCAAACAACATCACAAACTTTTGATAGCGATGGAAAGGGCGGGCAGATAATGATGGTTCTATCGTGGACATCTTTAACCAGGGGTTTTAATTTTTGGACAAAATCAACAGCTTCCTGCTCAAGTTTATTCATTTTCCAGTTGCCGGCCATAATAGGTTTGCGCATAACTACTCCTTTTTTCTAGTCAAACAAAAGATTATTATATCAAAAAAATGCGGGGGGTTAAAGGGGGGAATTATTGTGGTTCTGGCGGGGAACTAAGAATATACCTGGTTGACCTGCCAGCCCCCTCAGTTAAAACTAACCCTTTATCCGCTAAAAGAGTTAACTCTATATGCGCAGTTTTGTGGGAAACATTAAAGGCTTCACGGAATTCACGATTCGTAATATTGCCGTGCTCAGCCATCAGCTGCATAGCGCGGATCTGGCGCCTATTTAAGCCTTTGCCTGACCAGGGATTGGTCAAGGCCTTGACCTCATTGGCTTCAGCCGCCCGGGTGATGTTTCCATCCCTGATGTAACAGATCTCATCTGAGCGAAAAGGCTTATCATCACCGCTAGAAACAGTGATGATCAAAAGCTTTTTGCCGGCTTTATCTATAACTTCAACCGAAGGATTAATTGTGGGGGAACAGCTTTTCTTGGCAATACCGCTGACCCAGTCACTTAAATCAAAATTAACCTCAATGCCAACAAGATGTTTGTTCTTGTCGTCTAAGCCATAGATGATTTTACCGCCGTCGGCATTGGAAAAAGCCACTAATTCGCGCGCTAAATCATCTGCTGAGGGAAGGTTTTTTTCAAATTCAACTGTTTGGCCTTCACCCTGCTCTAAAAGAGACATTATCTCTTCCCAGGTCATAGGGGATATGATAGCATAGGGTTAAGAGTCAATCAATGACGAATGACGAATTCCCAATGACGAATTAATGAAACAATTAATCAATTCATTTTTAAATCTTATTTTTCCTCCACGTTGCGAAGTCTGTCGACAAGACAGTAGTGATCCGCTGTGCCATGATTGTTTAAAAGAAATCAAGTTTATGAAGCCTCATCTTGGCATTTACAGTGTGGCTGTTTATGATGGGACGCTGCGCACGGCAATTAAACGCTTTAAGTTCAAAAAAAGAAAAAGATTGGCCCAGGCACTTGGCTTTTTACTGGTCAAATACGTTTCCCAAATACCTGGACTTGAGATGAGGGAGCTGGATTTGATTATTCCTGTCCCGCTCCATGAAAAACGTTTAAAGGAAAGGGGCTTCAACCAGGCCCAAATGCTGGCTGAAACGCTAAGTCATTACTACGGCATTCCAGTCAAGAACGCTTTGACCAGAACAAAAAATACCACAGCCCAGTTTGACCTGGCTCGCGAGGAACGTTTTGCCAATATAAAAGGCGCGTTCAAAGTAGTTGACAATTCTATTCATAACAAAAGAATCCTGCTGTTTGATGATATTTACACAACTGGCGCCACAATCATGGAATGTTCAAAAGCCCTAAAAGCCGCGGGGGCTAAGAGGATAGAGGTTCTGACGCTGTCACGCGCTGTTGAGTAATAGACAAGATTTTGTTACAATGACACTTAGGACAATTTAAGAGGAGGAAATTATGCAAATTAATATCACTTGTCGGGGAACAGAAGTAACACCATCAATCCGCGATTATGCCCAGGAAAAGGTGGCCAAGCTTGAAGAATTCTTTAAAAACATTCAAAAAGTTGAAGTAGTGCTCGAAGCAAGGGATATTGATGACGCAGAGCGCGCCCAATTTGCTGAAATCCGCGCCTGGATGGCTGGCTTAAAAATGATCCAGGCAACAGCTGAAGCCCGCGATGTTTACGCAGCCATTGACCTGGCCCTGGAAGAAGCCAAACGCCAGATACAAAAACATAAGGAAAAGCATGTCAAAGAGCAGCGTAGAAAAGCCAGTAAAGCAAAACATGATATCCCAATAATAGAACGGAGAGAATCCATCACTGAACCCTACCTTGTTCAGTTAAATCTTTTAGGTAAAAAACCCATGAGCTCAGACGAAGCTAAAGAGGAATTAAAAGTTTTAGACCAGGATTTTATAGCCTTTAGAAATAGTGAGACCAATGAACTGAATATAGTTAAAAAGAAACCAAAAGGTATTGTTCTGCTCAAAGCTGAAAAAGCCATGTTGCCTGAAGAAGCAGTTAAGCACCTAGAGAAAACCCAACAAGATCTGGTCATTTTTAATAATAGCAAGACTAAAAGCTCCGCTATTGTTTTTCGTAGAAAAATGGGCAACTTTGGGTTAATTGAGGCCTGACTTGCGTCAATGATATTCAAATGGCTATTTAATCTAATAGGCGAATCAGACGATAAAAAGCTTAAAAGCTTAAACCCGCTGGTTGAGGCCATTAACAAGTTTGAACCCCAAATGCAAAAGCTGTCAGATGAAGAACTAAGGGCCAAAACATCTGAATTCAAGAAATTGCTGGCAGACGGAAAAACATTGGATGATATTTTGCCAGAGACCTTTGCCGCAGTTAGGGAAGCTTCAGTTAGAACAACTGGTTTGCGCCATTTTGATGTCCAATTACTCGGTGGACTAGTCCTGCACCAGGGCAGGATCGCAGAAATGAAAACAGGTGAAGGAAAAACCCTGGCCGCGACGCTGCCAATTTATCTAAATGCCCTGGAAGGTTTAGGCGCCCACGTTGTTACAGTTAATGATTACCTGGCAAAAAGGGACAGCGAATGGATGGGCCCAATTTATAAAGCCCTGGGACTTGAAGTAGGTGTTATCCAGCATGCAATGGAATATGACGTGCGCAGGCAGGCTTATCACGCTGACGTAACTTACGGGACCAACAATGAATTTGGCTTTGATTATTTAAGAGACAATATGTCAGTTTCTATTGAACAATGTGTTCAGCGCAAACCGCATTATGCCATTGTGGATGAAGTTGACAGTATTTTAGTTGATGAAGCAAGGACCCCTTTAATTATCTCCGGCATGGTGGAGGATTCTGTCCAGGGCTACCAGCGGGCAGACCAAATCGCCAGGAAACTGGTTAAAGGCAGTGATTTTACAGTTGATGAAAAAACAAAAAATGCCATGCTCTCAGAAATGGGCGTTAAGAAGCTGGAAAGAATGCTGGGCATTGACTATCTATTCGACATAAGCAACATGGATGTGGCCCATCAGATAACCCAGGCAATCCGAGCCCACCACAATTATGAAAAGAATGTTGATTATGTTGTCAAAGATGGGGAAGTGTTAATTGTTGACGAATTCACCGGCCGTCTGATGCAGGGCCGCCGCTATTCCGAAGGCCTGCACCAGGCAATCGAAGCCAGGGAAAGGGTCCAGATCAGGCACGAATCACAAACCCTGGCCTCAATTACTTTTCAAAACTACTTTCGCCTCTACAACAAATTGGCCGGTATGACGGGCACGGCTAAAACTGAAGAAGGAGAATTCTGGAAAATCTATGGTCTGGAAGTTGTTGTTGTGCCAACCCACAAGCCAATGATCAGGGCGGATTTATCTGACGTAATTTACAAGAACCAGCGCGGCAAGTTTAAGGCCGTGGTTGATAAAATTGCTGACTTGCACAAAAAAGGCCAGCCGGTTCTCGTCGGCACAATTTCAATTGAAAACTCAGAACTGCTTGCCCAACTGCTTAAGCGCCGCGGCATCCCGCATCGTGTCTTGAACGCCAAACAGCATGAAAAGGAAGCGGAGATCATTGCCAAGGCAGGGCAAAAAGGCACGGTCACCCTATCAACTAACATGGCAGGCCGCGGAACTGACATTGTGTTGGGTGAGGGCGTGGCAGAAATGGGCGGGTTGCACGTTATAGGAACAGAACGGCACGAAAGCCGACGGATTGACAACCAGCTGAGGGGAAGGTCCGGTCGGCAGGGCGATAAAGGCTCATCAAGGTTTTACGTTTCGCTTGAGGATGATTTAATGAGATTGTTTGGCTCTGGCCGCATCTCCGGCATGATGGAGCGCTTTGGTTTTGAAGAGGACATGCCGATTGAACACAAGCTGATTTCTAATGCGATTGAACGCGCCCAGAAAAAAGTGGAAGAATATCATTTTAGCATCCGCAAACAAGTGCTGGAATATGACGATGTAATGAACCGCCAGCGCGAGACCATCTACGGCCTGCGCCGCCGGATTTTAGAAGGCAAAGAACTAAAAGAAAAAATATTTGAAATGATGGACCAAACTGTTGAGGATTATATAAATAATTTTCTCTCAGAAAAAATCCATCCCGATGAATGGGATTTTGACGGGCTTATTGCAGCTGTTAATGAAATTGTCCCAATCCAGGGCCTGGGCGAAATCAGGCAAATCAAGGACCGCACAGAGATTAAGGACTCCATTGTCCAGACGATCAAAAAAGTTTATGATGCGCGGGAAGCTGAAATTGGGGCAGACGCCATGCGCGAAATTGAGCGCTTGGTTATGCTGCGGGTAATTGATCATGCCTGGATTGAACAACTACATAATATGGATTCCTTAAGAGAAGGGATTGGTTTAAGAGGCGTTGGCGGCAGGGATCCATTAGTCGAATATAAAATCGAAGGCTACACTATGTTTCAGGACATGATGCGCACCAGCCGCCAGGAAATTCTTGGCATGATATTTAAAGTCCAGCTGGCTGATGAAAATGCAAGTCAAGCAAGACCTAGCAATGTTAAATACGGCAGTCCAACACAAAGCCCAGAACAGCCTGCTGAAAGGAAAACAATTAAGGTCGGGCGCAATGATCCATGTCCCTGCGGTTCAGGCAAGAAATACAAGAAATGTTGTTTACCCCGAGAGAAAGTCGAGGGGCATGTTTAAATGCATGATGAATTAAAAGCAGAAATTACAAAATTAAGCAGCCAGGCTAAAGATCTTGGTAATATCTTAAAAGTCCAGGACAAGAAAAAGCGTTTAGGAGAAATTGAGCAGGAAGTTGCTGATCCTAAACTCTGGGAAAACCAGGCTCGCGCTAAAAAACTAATGCAGGAAAAGAAAGTCCTTGAAAAGGAAGTCTCTACCTGGGAAGCACTGGTTAATGGCACAGAAGATATCCAAACATTATTGGAAATGGCCAAGGATTCTGATTTAGGTGATTTAAAAAAGGAATTAACTGAACTGAGCCACAAAGCAGATAATCTCGAACTGGCTGCCCTGCTTGGCGGGAAATATGATAAGAATAGCGCTATTCTCTCCATTAACTCTGGAGCAGGAGGCACTGACGCCCAGGATTGGGCACAGATACTGCTTAGAATGTTTTCTCGTTGGGCTGAGAGCAAAGAGTATAAGGTTGAAATACCGGAAATATCCTATGGTGAGGAAGCGGGGGTTAAAGGCGTTACACTAGTTATTTCCGGCATGTATGCTTATGGTTATCTAAAGGGCGAGGTCGGCATCCACCGACTGGTCCGCATCTCACCGTTTTCCTCAGAGGGTAAACGCCACACCTCGTTTGTGGCCGTGGAAGTTATCCCTGAAATAGCTGAGGAAATTGAAGTTGATATTGATCCCAAAAATCTAAGGGTTGATACCTACAGGGCTTCTGGCCCAGGCGGCCAACATGTTAATAAAACTGACTCCGCAGTACGCATTACGCATATCCCAACCGGCATGGTGGCGCAAAGTCAATCTGATCGTTCACAAAGACTTAACCGCGAAGCTGCCATGCGCATCTTAAAAGCCAGACTTTATGAAATGATGGTTTCCCAGAGAAAAGAAAAAATCGAAGAATTATCCGGTGAAAAGAAAAAAATAGAGTGGGGTAGTCAAATCCGATCATATGTTTTCCAGCCCTATACAATGGTTAAGGACCACCGCACAAATGTTGAGGTTGGCGACGTTCAGAAAGTAGTTGACGGTTATCTTGATCCGTTTATTGAGGCTTTTTTAAGGAAGGGAACAAAATAAAAAATGTTAGACAGAATTGGTAAAGGTTTATTAATACTTGTTTTAACTGCAGCCGTTCTTCTTGGCGCTTATTTAGGCTATAGCCGCTATCTTATGGAACTGCAAAGCCGCACAGTTGAATTATGCGTTGATTTAAATGATGTGAAAAAAATCGCTGCCTTTGAAAGACGGCCAGTTGGACCGATCCTCAAAGAAATTTATAAACTTGGAATCCCTTCAATTGGTGTGTTTGAAGAAACCCTGCCAGATGCTGCAGCCCTGGGCGAAGTAGTTTACATAAAAGGTTCTGGCATTTATCGTTTGGGCGACGTTAACAAAAGACTAACTACTTTAACTAACAAGGGATTAATCAAACCTGGCCAAACATATATTTATATTCCAACAGCCAAGGTCAGAAAAAGGGTTAACAAGCATTTGGGTTTAATGCTGGACAAAACAAATATTAAATACTTGGGCAAAGATGTGCTTGAGGTCAACGAGGCTGAAGAAGAGCTGCGCGAAATTGGCCTGGGCATTTCAGAGGTCCAGCAGGAATTTTTGGAAAAAATTGGCTTTAACATTATTCCTCGAGTATGGAATGATCAACGTTATCACTTAGGCAATATTGGACCAAAGATCGAAACCCTAAGTGACTTTGACACGATTATTTTTGATGGTGAAGAAATTGTTGGATATAAAGATTACATAAAAGATCTGTCCCAGGCCTTAAAAAAGAACAAGATTCAATATGGCTACATTGAAATAGTAAAACAGGATGGGGATGCCTATTTGCGCAGGCTGATGGACCGAGATGTCATCCGCGTGCACAGCGTGCCCAAAAATGAACTTAAGAAACTACATAAGGATGAGGTAGTTAAACGCTTTGTCCGTGCAGCCAAGGAAAGAAAAGTTTCCTTTATTTATCTGCGGCCGTTTTTACCCCCGCAAATTGATGCTTATCCGGTCGCCTACAACTTAGATTTTTTTAAAAATGTAAAAACCGGTTTGGAAAGATCTGGGTTTGTCATAGGCAAGGCAGAAAAAATCACACCACTCCAAATAAAAGATTGGCAGTTATTGCTCTTAGGCGCTGGCGTAATTATTGCTGGTTTATTCTTGTTCAGTTATTTTATCAGACTCCATATCATTGTTATGTATTCAATGTTCTTTATGGCGCTGGCAATACTATATTTACTTGGCCTAAGAGTTGCGCCAGTAACACTGCAAAAGGGGTTAGCGCTTTTGACAACCATCATCTTTCCCGCGCTGGCAGTTATTTCATCTTTTTCCAGAAAAACCAAGCCTTTATCTGTAACCTGGGATTCGGCCTTGATTGTGCTCAATATTGTGGCTGAAGCCTTTATTGGCGTATTCATTTTAACCGGTCTCTTGGCTGACCATCGCTTTATGCTGGGCGTAGAAACTTTTCGCGGAGTAAAGATTGCTTTAATTATTCCCATCCTTTTGGTTGCGCTTTACTTTGCCTTGAGACAAAAAGACGAGGGTGATTTAAAAGACCGGCTGACCTACTTTTTAAATACAAAGGTTTCAATCGCCTCAATTGCTGGCGGAGTAATTATCCTGGCTGTCCTGGCAATATTTGTGGCCCGGTCTGGTAATTTTGTCCTGCCGGTGCCAGGTATTGAAAAACTATTTAGAAATTTCCTTGAAACACTCTTATTTATCCGGCCGCGGTCCAAGGAATTTTTAATTGGTTATCCATTGCTGTTCTTGTCAGCTGCGTTGTATTTAAAAGACCGGCGAACCTGGCTGTGGATCCTGGCGCCGCTGGGAACAATCGCACCAATCTCAATTTTAAATACGTTTTCCCATATCCATACACCATTAATGATTTCTATGATCAGGACAGTTAATGGTTTAGCTCTGGGCGTGCTAATTGGCCTGGGTGTGGCCTTTGTTGCTAATATCTTTTTGAAAAAGCAAGAATGGTAAGATCATGAACCTCCTGGTTTCGGGCTATTATGGATTTGGCAATATAGGGGACGAGGCAGTGCTGCAGGCAATTGTCAAAGGATTAAAAGACACCAGGATCACAGTGCTTTCTGCAAATCCAGAGTTAACCAGCCGTCAGCATAAAGTTAGAGCGATTAACCGCAACAATCCTTTCAAATTTATTTTAGAACTACTGAAGACAAACCTGTTCATCAGCGGCGGGGGGACATTGTTCCAAAATGCCACCAGCAGCCGCAGTTTAATTTATTATCTTGGCCAGATCCTCCTGGCAAAATTATTATTTAAAAAAGTTATGGTCTTTGCCCAAGGTTTTGGTCCGCTTAAGGGCAGGGGATATCAAAAGTTAACTTGCTGGATACTAAATAAGGTAAATTTAATCACGCTTCGTGATCAGGACTCATACAATGAACTGCACAAACTAGGCATCAACAAACCTAAAATTGAAGTAACAGCTGACCCAACATTTACCCTGCCAGCGCCTGACAAATCCATTGGCCGCAAAATCTTAAAAATTGAAGGTGTGCCAGAAGGCAAAAAGCTGGTTGGCATTGCAGTTAGGGATATTAAAGGTAAACAAATCAACCCCAACCTGGCTGAAGTTATTGATTGGCTAAGCCGGAACCATGATTATTTACCTGTGTTCTTACTCTTTAAATCACCAGCTGACATGGAACCAACTGCCCAAGCGCTTAAACATTTAAAAACAGATTCAAAAGTCATTTTCCGTCAATCAACTCCTGATGAAATGCTGGCCATCATCGCTAACCTGGACCTATTAATCGGCATGCGCCTGCATTCCCTGATCTTTGCATGTATTAATGCTGTTCCCATGCTAGGCTTGTCATACGATCCAAAAGTCGAAGCTTTTATGAAAGAAATTGATCAGCCATTTGTAAGGCTTGATAATGATTTTGATGTTGAAAAAGTAAAAACACAGATAAAAGCATCTCTAGATAACAAAAGTTCAAACCTAAATTCCTTGAAGCAACGAGCAGAAAAAAATTTTGAATTGGTTTCTGCCACCCCACAATGAATTGTGGGGAATATACCCCATATTTCAATGTGGGGTAGCAAAGAAATATAACAAGGAAAGTAATAAATGCATAAAACAATAGATTTCGCCGGCATAAAAGTTGATAATATCACTCTGAAAGAGGCTTTGACCAAGGTTGAGGAATTCATGTCTTCAAACAGACCTCACTTCATAGCCACCCCTAATCCAGAAATAATCGTTACCGCGCAGGAAGATGAAGAATTAAAAAACATTATTAACAACGCTGACCTGCGTATTCCTGACGGCATCAGCATGCTAGTAGTTTCCAGGATCCTGCAAACGCCATTAAAAGAAAGGGTCTCTGGCATTGAGCTAATGCTTAAGCTGGTTGAATTTTGCAGTGTAACACACAAAAAAATATTCCTGTTAGGCAGCAAACCGGGAGTGGCTGAAGAAGCAGCGGCTAATTTGGTCAAGATATTTCCAGGAGTGCAGATAGTTGGCAGCCGGGATGGTTATTTTAAAAATGATATGGAAATTGTGAATCAAATAAAAGCAGCTAAACCAGATATTTTGTTTATCGGCCTTGGGGCAGGGCGCCAGGAAAAATGGTTGATCAGACATTTAAAAACCTTGAATATCCCTGTCAGCATGGTAATTGGCGGCAGCCTTGATATTATTTCCGGCCGCAAAAAAAGGGCGCCCAAATGGATACAAAAACTTTATATTGAATGGCTGTATCGCTTAATTACCGAGCCAAACAGGTGGAAAAGACAGCTGGCCTTGCCCAAATTTCTTGGTTTAACATTATTTCGAAGGGTGTTATAATACTTAAAAATTATTCGATGGAGGACATGGTATGAACGAACAATTAAAAGAAAAAGTAATCCTTGATATTAATCTTCCAGGGTTAAAGCTCTTTAAAAAAGGCAAGGTTAGAAATGTATTTGACCTTGGCGATAAACTTCTCTTGGTAGCTTCAGACCGCATTTCTGCTTACGACTCAGTTATGCCCAATGGCATTCCTGATAAAGGCAAGATTTTGACCCAGCTTTCTGCTTTTTGGTTTGATTTCACTAAAGATATTATTGATAACCACCTTATCACAGCTGATATCAACCAATTCCCTTCAGACATTAAAATTCATGACGACATCAAGGCTGTTTTGGATAAGCGCTCCATGCTTACGAAAAAGACAGATTCAATTGATGTGGAATGTGTGGCCCGGGGTTATCTTTCTGGTTCAGCCTGGAAAGAATATCAAGAATCAAATTCTGTCTGCGGCATTAAACTGCCAGCTGGGTTAACTGAATCTGACAAACTGCCTGAACCAATCTTTACGCCAGCCACTAAAGCAGCGACTGGCCACGATGAAAACATCTCTGAACAAAAAATGATGGACCTGATCGGCATTGAAGCAGGCACTTTTTTAAGGGATAAAACCCTGGAAATTTACAACAAAGCCCGTGACTATGCTGATTCCAAGGGCATAATCATTGCTGATACCAAGTTTGAATTTGGTAAATTAGATAACAAAATCATTTTAATTGACGAAATTTTGACCCCGGACTCATCAAGGTTCTGGCCAAAAGACACGTATAAACCTGGCGGCCAGCAGCCCAGCTATGACAAGCAGTTTGTGCGTGATTATCTGATATCAATTAAATGGAATAAAGAACCGCCAGCCCCCAGGTTATCTGATGAAGTGGTTATGAAAACCAGGGAAAAATACCTGGAGGCATATAAGATGATAACTGGGAAAGGAAGTTTATGACAAACAAACAAAATCACCGCAACACAACCAAAGAAATAAAAATTGGCAATTTGGCCATCGGCGCCGGACATCCGATCACAGTCCAATCAATGACAAAAACAAACACCTCAGATATTGACGCCACAGTCAAGCAAATCCATGACTTAGAAAAGGCCGGCTGCCAGATTGTGCGCTGCGCTGTTCCTGACAAAGAAGCTGCGGAGGCCTTAAAAGAGATCAAAAAGCAAATTAATATTCCTTTAATTGCTGATATCCATTTTAACCATAATTATGCCTTAATCGCCGCAGAGGCCGGGGTTGATAAGTTAAGAATTAATCCCGGCAATATTGGCGATGAACAAAAGATAAAAGCTGTGGTTGACGCGGCCAAAGCCCATAAAATCCCCATCAGGATTGGGGTTAACTCTGGATCCCTTGAACCAAAGATCCGCAAAAAATACCAGGGCCATGTAACTGCTGAAGGCCTGGTCAAAAGCGCTTTAAATAATATTAAAATCCTGGAAAAACATGATTTTTCAGATATTGTTGTATCAATTAAAGCAACCAGCGTGCCAATGACAATAAAAGCTTATCAAATGATAGCTAAAAAAATCAACTATCCACTGCACGTTGGCATCACTGAGGCCGGCATTCCAAAAATTGGGGTTGTGCGCTCTGCCGCTGGCATTGGCGCGATATTAAATGAAGGAATAGGGGACACGATAAGAGTTTCCCTGACCGGCGATCCCCTGGAAGAAGTCCGTGTTGCTTATGAAATACTTAAGTCATTTGAATTAACTTTTCATGGGGTTACGATTATTTCGTGCCCAACCTGCGGCAGGACTGATATTGATGTGGTTAATATTGCCCAGGAAATTGAGCAAAAGACACAGCATATTAAACAGCCTTTAACTGTGGCTATTATGGGCTGTGAAGTTAACGGCCCGGGCGAAGCCGCGGATGCTGACGTTGGCCTGGCTGGAGGTCGAGGTGTTGGATTGATCTTTCGTGAAGGACAGGTTGTTAGAAAAGTACCTGAAGCTGAAATGATTGAAGCCCTGCTTGATGAAGTTGAGAGTATGGCGATTCAATAAGTAGTGCAGTAGTATCGTAAAGGAGGCGTCTAGATGATTGACAGGTATACGCTACCAAAGATGCGGGAAATCTGGTCTGAGGAACATAAATTTGGCACCTGGCTGCAGGTGGAAATTGCGGCTTGTGAAGCCTGGGGAAAATTAGGCGAGATCCCAAACACTGCGCTGAGAAAGATTAAAAGTAAAGCAAATTTTTCCATCAAAAGAATTAATGAGATAGAAAAAACAGTTGACCATGATGTGATTGCCTTTTTGACCAGTGTGGCTGAAAAAGTTGGGCCTGACAGCCGGTTTATCCATATGGGCATGACCTCATCTGATGTTGTTGACACTTCACTTTCCTTGATTATGAGAGACGCGGCTGATGTTATTCTCAAAGATATTGATGAATTCATTAAAGTGCTTAAGAAAATGGCTAGAAAATATATGGGTGTGGTAATGATGGGCCGCTCGCATGGTGTGCACGCAGAACCAATGACGCTCGGCTTAAAATTCGCGCTCTGGATGAAGGAAATGGAAAGGAATAAGGAGCGCATGTTAGCCGCGCGCAAGACTATCAATATTGGCAAAATCTCTGGCGCAGTTGGCACTTATTCTAATATTGACCCCAGGGTTGAAGAAATTGCCTGCAAAAAATTAGGGTTAACTCCAGACCCAATTTCAACCCAGATCATCCAGCGGGACCGCCACGCGGAATTCGCGACCACATTGGCCATAGTAGCCGCAACCCTGGAAAAGATTGCCTTGGAAATCCGCGGCCTGCAAAAAACAGAGATTGGCGAGGTGGAAGAACCATTTAAAAAAGGCCAAAAAGGTTCGTCTGCCATGCCGCATAAGAAAAATCCGATTACCTGCGAGCGGGTTTGCGGTTTAGCCAGGATTGTGCGTGCTAACGCCATGGTAGCCCTTGAAAATGTGGCCCTGTGGCATGAACGCGATATCAGCCATTCTTCAACTGAACGTATATCTGTGCCTGACAGCACTATTTTAGTTGATTACATGCTGCAAAAGATGATTTATGTAATTGATAATCTGGTTGTGCTGCCGGAAAAGATGAAGCAAAACATAGAAAAATCACAAGGCTTGACCTTTTCACAAAGATTATTAATTACTTTAATTAATAAAAAGCTTACCCGTGAGCAAGCTTACTCCATTGTCCAGGCAGCTGCCATGAAAGCCAGGACATCCGGCAAGCACTTAAAAGAACTGATATTAAACGACAAAAAAGCCCGGCAATATTTGTCTGCCGCGGAAATTGAAAACATTTTTGACATTAGGTATTACTTAAGAAACGTAGATAAGATATATAAAAGACTCGGCCTATAAATTAAGCAGCAACTGAATGGCAAGAAAAATACTAATAATATTGTTTTGTCTAATTGTATTATCAATTAATTGTTCAGCCATCAAAATTCGTGAAATGCCGTTTGCGTCAGATGTCCACCTGGGTTTTGTAACTGGTATTGGCACAGGCATTAATTTTGGTTTTGATGCCAGCTTCAATGTTAATGAAAAACTAAGAATTGGCCCGGAGATTGAACAAGTAATTACTGATGTAGATTATACCTCAGAGATAAATGCTACTAGATTGGGCTTGTATTTGAATTACGACTTATCTGAATTCATAGAAAAGCTGGCTTTTAACATGCATTATGGCTCAACTGGCTTTTATGTTTCAAAAAATGATATCAGATATGAGTATCAAGGCAAAATGTATTATTTATCAGCCAATAATTCTTACAGCGGCCAGTATATAGCATTTTCTTTGGATTATTATCTGGAAGAATTCTTTATTTCACCAAAATTAGTCATTAATAGCATCCACGGCGGCGGAACCTTCAACGAAATTGACATCAATGTTGGCCGCGAATTTTAGCATACCAGTCATTCTCTTGACAAATTTTTAACGCGGTGCTACTGTTCACGCGATAGCCTCTAAAGGGGGTTAAAAAGGGGGTAAAAAATGTTTAAATATTTAGGTCTTCTTTGTGTTCTAGGTTTATTGATTGTTAACGGCTGTCAGACAACCACCAGCACGACCACTACCACGACTCTTCCTACTGATCATTATACTATCGCGGGTACTCTTAACCAGGGAACTTGTACCTATGAAACAGCAGTGGTAATGTTATCGAAAGATGAGCCTAGCGAGGACATGGATATGATTCTATCTACAGCAGTCATGGGTACCTTTGCATCGTCTTTTACTTATTCAATATCTTATACTACTAGTGAAGGAGAATATTATGTTTTCGCCATGGCTCCAGTTGATTGGGATGAAGACGGGGTGCCGCCATTTATGACCTGGACTTTAATAACCCTTGGTGCAAGTTCAGTTGTAAACGTTGATGCATTAACCCTTCAATCATTTTCACATTAATAGTTTCAGAATAATAAATAGCTGGTTTGCATTCTTGCAGGCCAGCTTTTTTTGTGCATTTTTCAACTCAAAAGTTAGCTTACCTGGATACGTTTTCCAAACCTAACGTCGCTTAAAACGCATCTAATTTTGAGTGATTTTGGCTGATTCTTGGCTTTTCTTCGAGTCTTGGAGTCTTTGAGGCCATTCTTCATTTTTTGCCTCTAAGGCTCTAAGACTCAAAGTTGAAGTGATGATTAAAATATTTTGAGCCAAGTAGGGGGCCAAAAGTTTTTTCACAGCCGCTTATTAATAAGAAAGAGTATCCAGTTAACACAACCACACACAATATACTGTTTTATGCGACATATTATTTCTTAATGCTTTCTTCAGAAATGTTTTTTTCAATAAATTCTTGAAGCATTATTTGGTATGTCGCTTCTCTATAATAACTTTCATTCTGCATATTTATATAATTTAAATAAACCAAAAATCCTGTTGCAAACACATATGCAATTGTTGCTATAACTAAAATAGCGGTCCACCAGCCTTGAGATTTCATTATTTTGGGCAGCTCTTTTGCCGCCTTATCCATATTTTCTGAAGCAACTAATACACCTTTAACTATTTTATCTGCAGATTCCTTATTGAGCTGTGCTCCTTTGTAATTAAGTAATGCAACTTGTGCTTGCATATAATTGGGATTTGTTTGTGTTACACGATCACCCATATGCTTTACTAATTCCTCAGCTGACTTATCCCAATATTCTTCAATTCCCATTGTAATTCCTCCACATACAGTTATTATTATTTATTTTGAGCTTTATTAAAGTATTCTACGACAGTCTGAATAATAGTCAACCTAATTATCTTCAAATCGAGATTGTTAAAAATCAACTCAAAAGTTAGCTCACTTGGATACGCTTACCAAACCTAACGTCGCTTAAAACGCATCTAATTTTGAGTGATTTTGGCTGATTCTTGGCTTTTCTTCGAGTCTTGGAGTCTTTGAGGCCATTCTTCACTTTTTGCCTCTAAGGCTCTAAGACTCAAAGTTGAAGTGATGATTAAAATATTTTGAGCCAAGTAGGGGGCCAAAAGTTTTAATACAGCTACTTATAAGTAAGATAGAGTAAACAACTGGTACAACCACACACAAACAATAAACCCACGAAAGGCCAGGCATAAACAAGCAGGGAATAATACCCAAAACAACTGTTTACAACGCATGGGGATAACTCACAGGTGATGCAATTTTTGGCTACATTACAACAAAAATCAACTAATCATCACCCCTTCCTAACTTGACATAAGATATATTATGCGACATAGACCTTTCTGGGTTTTTAAGGCGTTTTTAATGCCCTATTGGGGCGATTTGTTATGTTTGGAGGTTGATTGGAGGCGTTTTCTAGAAGATCAGAATAACAGAATATCAGAAAGAGAGAATCAGAGAAGCAGAAAATCAGAATAATCAGAACGATTAAAGCAGGCAAACTCAAGCAAAAATCACTGAAAATCAATAGGGCCCTCACCCATTAAGCACCATATTTTGGCTCTTAATTTAGCCCAGAAAGTGCGTGGCCAAGCTATCAGATGCTTGACATATTCTTTGTTATGCATATAATTCCTTCTAGAGGTGATATATGGAAAAAATTCAAGTTTATTATGATTATGATCCTAAGAAAAGTGAAAATCATATCTGGGTAGTACAAAATGGCGCAATTAATCCTTCCAAAACTCTTCGAACCAGCATAGCAAATATAACCGATGCGAAAAGAATGGCAAAGGAAGAAGCTACTCAAATAAAGAAGGATAATCCAAATTGTAATATTGAATTAATTCATGGCACTCCCTATAAACAATAATTCTAAAATTCACTTAGGAAATAAATTCGGTAATATTATAAGGCGGTGAAATATGATAGAAAAGAAATGTCCCTTTATCAATAGAGAATGTATGAAAGATGAATGCATGTTTTATGAAAGCAAATTGAATGCAGCAAACCCAAACACAAAAATTTGTACATTTATTCAACAAAGACAGCTACTGAACTCCATTGATGACGAAAGAAAGAACAAAAGATAAAAGTTAACAAAAAAGATTAATAAAAACCATTAAAAGCTGTTTGTTTTCTGCCCCCTTAACTATCTAGAAGGCGCGGCTTCTGCCAAAGTTTCAAAAGCTTTTTGCAATTTTTTGGGTTTGAAGCGATCTAATTGAGGAGCCTTAAAAACTTTGATAATTTGCTGAATGTTGATATCGATCTTACTAGGATTTAAAAACTCCATTCCCCTCATCTTTCCCTTAGAATCAACATCAACTAAAATATCATTTTCAAGCTCAATGGTTTTGGCCACTTTGTTTGGAGATACCTGTATATACATTGCTCCGGCTTCAGGATCAAATGAAATATTAAAACTTACAATCTTTCCGTTCATTTATTATTTCCCCCCCCAATAAGTTGTAATTATTACAAACTTCTTCTTATACTCCTTACAAACAACAGTCAAAAATCCCTTGTCAGGAATATTCGCTATAATCTTTTTTATTCTACCTTTTATAGAGAGCTGAATATTATCGCAGTGATTTAAAGCATAATTTAGTTCTTTTAGAGTTACATCACGGGAATGTAATCGTTCATTTGCATGTTTCGTGAAAATAATCTTTTTCACTATTCCATATCCTATAATATATATCGTGGACAGTCAACGAAAAATTACATAAAAACTAATCAAATCAGCAAGTTAAAACGCAGCGGCCTTGCTCATGAAGGCAAATTCCCAGGATTCCTGGCGGCGGTCGTAGGGGGAAACTGCATTATTTATAAACTTGCTTGCGATCATCGATCTTCAGAATGCGAAGGTTCTTTTTAATTGAATCGAATGTATAAATAATTCTATAACTTGAATATCTTACCCTATAATAAGATGAAAGATCACCTTTTAATTTTATGCCCAACAATGGATCTAGCTTTATCTTCTCAATAAGGTCAACAAGTTTTTGTTTCGTTTTTTTATCTTTTAATCCCTTCAAAAACTTTCGGACTTTGGGATCAAGATAAAGATTATAAGCCGAGCTCATCTTTTAATTCATCAAGGGTAATTGGCTTTGATTTCATAGCTCTTTTTTCTGCCTCTTTCAACTCATCAATTATATTGGGATTTCTTAATATAAGATCGGCCGTTTCAGCAAGACTTTCAAGCGCTTCAAATGCTGATTTATTTATAAGAACAGTTTCTTTTTTGTTTTTAGGATCTATAAATATTATAGCTGTATTCTTAGGTAGCTCTCTGGCCAACCCTTTAAACTTAACGCCATAATTATCTAGTGCCTTTTCTTTTTCAACTAATGTTGGTACCATATATAGTTCACCCCTCTATATAATTATCGATCAAAACCAGGAAGGATTTCAGTCTCGGAGAAAAGTCAGTTCATATTCTATCAAAATTACACACTCCCACGCCCTTATTCTAGTTATATTATCATATCTTGTCAAGAGTTTCTTGGGTGATAATTCAGAACAGCCTCCCTAAAACGCTGCGGCCTTGCTCATAAAGGCAAATTCCCAGGATTCCTGGCGGCGGTCGTAGCGGAGAACGGCGTAGTTGCCCCCAGCGCGCACCCCTACATAATAAGTCTCATTATACTGCTGGACATTGGTAATATCATATATAATCTCATTACCAAAGATAAAATCCTTCATCTGCAGGTATAAATCTAAGGTGGCGCTGTCCATTAAGCGGCCGTATTCTTCAAAAAAGAAAGGGCTTTGCCCCGAGTCAAGCAATGTCTTAGTTAAAACTAATTCATAATAAATGCCTAAGTCTTTTAAACTAGGCCGGCGCACAGTTATGGAACCTGAAAATCTGTCCCTCTCTGCCCCACCCGGATTATAAACCGAATGTTCATAATCAGCACCCAAAAGGATGCGCCTGATATATGGATATAACCTGGGCGTACTTAAATAATATGTATAGTTAATCTGGCCCTTCATGCGATTAAAATCACGATTTACATCCTGAGGGGCTGCGCCTTCTGGATATATCTTTTTCTCCTTAATCTTTCCATAATGAAAAGATGGTGTAAAAGTATAAGTGTGATCATTAAAAATGCCTCCGTAATAGCCAGTTAATGACAAATCAGGATAACGGTCAACTACACTGCGCTTGATTTCCTCATTAGCTGTGTAATCTGTATGAAAAACATAATTTGGGCTAATACCTGCAATCTTTTTTTCTAACTCCACCTGTTCTTTAAACGATAATTTCTTGCCCGCCTGGCGCGGATTGTCAAAAAGATGATATTCATAAGCAAAGCTTGTTTGGGTATCTGCCTTTTCCCAGGCAGTAGCTTTAAGCTCCATTTGATGCTCATCAGACAACCTAAAAATCTGCTGCACACTTGCCCCGGTTCCATCCATGTCAGACGATTTCAAAGACAGATCACCGTAGAATTTAGGGTTTATAAAATAATGTGTGTGGATAGCAGCTTGAGTGCCATGAAAAATATCCTTTTTTCCCTCCAGCGCAGGAAAAGGCAGGTCAAAATATGCCCTCCTGCCCTCTTCAACATAAAGGGGAATATAATAAAATGGAACGAAAAATAACCTTAAGGTGTTGCGCTGAGCCAAAGAATAGCCAGGATTGATTATATATTTGCCAGTCTGCAAATTAAAAACAGGATAATGCAGAGGAGAAGCAGTAATATTAGTTACAATAATACTGTCGCCCCAAAACTGAAATTCTTCGCCATACAAAGAAGCAACCATGTAACCAAACTTTAAATTGTAGCCAGAATAATTACCAGTCTTAGGATTTACCCTAAAATAACTTCCCTCAAGCCGATATTCCTCAAGCTGACCTTTAAACCCTTCATACAGCTCAATGACCCCGGTATTATAATTATAAGCCATGCGGTTGGCTTGGACATCAAAGTCCTCAAACTTAACCTTGACGCCAAACTTCTTGGCCGGATCATAAAATATTTTTTTATTGTCTTCAACATATGAGGCCGGACCTGATACAGACAGAATGGTATTGTTTATCTTCTTTTCAAAAACCTGGTCTTTTGCCCAGACTGGAGAGAGGATTATTAAGGATAATATGATTATTAAAAAGGCTGACTTTAGCCTGGCCATTAATAGATTCTAGACCCCAGGGGTTTGACCCTTATGCCAATTGAAAAATTCCTTTCACCTTCGTTAAGCAAATCATCTGCTTTAACAGCCAAATCCATATATTTTTGCAGCTCATATTCATAACCAAGCCTGATCTTAGGCCAATTTGGTCTTGGGTTATTCAGATCATATATATCCCCTCTTACAGTAACCTTATCTGATGAATACAAGGCCATTCCCCCACCAAGCTGGTTATTGATAACACCAAGCCTAAAGCCAAAATCATTTGAAACCCTGGAATTGTATAAAACATCCTGCAAGCTCATGGTGCGTGACGGGCCTTCACCCATACCAAAAGTAATATAATTATCTTTATTTTGGATAATATCCAGGTTGCCGCGCACAGCATTTGACCTGGTGCCGATATCTATGCCGCCGGTTGCGCGCAGTTGAATTGCCGAAACAGTTTCAAAGAACTTATTAGCAGAGGTTAATGTTTTTTTGGTTTCACTAATTGTGCCCTTCACATTATCCTGAAATTTGGGGTCATCCACAATGTCCCTGATGCCGTCATTTGTTTCGCGTATTTCCGCGACTAGAAGCATTAGGCTCTCGGTAATTTTATCCACGTTCAAAGCAATACTAAAAATCGAATTGTGCAGCCGGGGATCTTCAACAATCATCCTGATATTTTCCATAATCTTTTTGGTCTCAACCAGGTTCTGGGCCCCGATATCAACAAAATCAACAATACCCGAGGTCTTAATACCGTGCAAATCTTCACCAGCTGTATACATGGTTTCTGAAGTGCCTGGCCGAATTTCCAAATACTTTAAACCAACTATGCCGTCATACGAAATTCTTAAAGCAGAATCATCGGGAAATTCAATTGACTTTTCCACAACCGCATAGACCTTGATCTCATACGGCCCTGGATCAATATTTAAAACCTTGCCAACCTTTAAACCGCGATAGCGAACTTCTGAGCCGATAGTTAAGCCTTCTATGCTTTGGAATGTACCAATTAAGTCATAACCCTTTTGGACCATAAAAAGCTCTGTTTTCCACATAACAACAGAACCTAAAGCAATTAAGGCAACAAGGGTCAACAAACCAACCTTGGCCGGAGTTGACAGCATCTACAGACCTCCTGTAATAAATTTTTTCACGATCGGATCAGTTGTCTGCCGGGTTACCTCAGGCGTGCCGGTCTCAATAAATTTACCCTCGTGTAGCATAACAATCCTGCTTGAACAGCGATAAACTGTCTGCAGCACATGCGTCACAATTATTGAAGTAACTTTTAATTCTCGGCTTAATTTTATCATCAAGTCTTCAATATTAACAGAGGTAATTGGGTCAAGCCCGGTAGTTGGCTCATCATATAAAATCAGGTGCGGATCAAAGGCCAGCGCCCTGGCAATACATACTCTTTTTTGCATGCCGCCAGAAAGCTCCTCCGGCATCACATCTTCAATGCCATCAAGGTCAACCATGGCTAACTTTTGTTTTACAATTTTGGCAATTTTGCTTTCATCATATTTTGTATGCTCTCTCAAGGCAAAAGCCACATTTTCATAAACATCCATAGAATCAAACAAAGCAGAGCTTTGAAAAACAAAGCCAACTTTTTTGCGCAGGTTGATCAAACCCTCCTGCGACAAGCTATGGATATCCATGTTGTTAATAAATACCTTGCCGGAAGTTAGCTCCTCTAACCTGATCAAAAGTTTTAACAAAGTACTTTTACCGCAGCCAGACGGACCAATAATTGCCAGGGATTCGCCATCCTTGATCTCAAGGTTAAGACCTTCCAAAACCTTTAAAGTATCAAAATATTTGGTTACATTCTCAAGTTTTATCATTTAAAAAATAAGGTCGTTAAGAAATAATTAACAATAAACAAGGTTATTAAGGACGTAACAACCGAAGAAGTGGTTGCTTCCCCCACTCCCCTGGCCCCTCCCCTGGTGCCCAAACCCTTATAACAGGCAATTACCGCGATAATCATGCCAAAAACAAAGGTTTTGATCAGCCCGCCAAAGATGTCCCACACACTCATCAATTGCTGGGCAGTTGCCAGGTACTGGACGGAATTAATCTTGCTAACATAGGTCGCGATAAAATAGCCGCCGCCAAAACCAACTACATCAGCCAAAATAGTTAAGACCGGCAGCATCAGGGCCGCGGCAATAAAACGCGGGATAATCAGGTACCTGACCGGGCTGGCGCCCAAAGCCTTTAAGGCATCAATTTGTTCTTTAACATGCATGGTGCCCAGTTCCGCAGTGATGGACGCTGCCACCC
>SDBU01000230.1_pt1 | contig 80211 bp, 135 predicted proteins | sample 2277071 | NCBI WGS metagenome assembly SDBU01 (sample SAMN10397929, study PRJNA504765) | marine sediment metagenome | isolation source: marine sediment core GS08_GC12, 126 cmbsf | place: Arctic Ocean: Gakkel Ridge, Loki's castle | collected 2008 | reverse complement strand
GCCGAACCGCGCTACGTCGCAACCCAGCACCGGCACCCCCGTCGGCATCAACTCAAGCCGCCGCGCCCGCTCGACCGCCTCCATCGGTACCAGCGCGTTGACCGCCGACTCCGGGAACTCGCCGAGCACCCGCGCCCGGTACATCGGACTGCCCTCGCCCCAAGCCGCCTTGCACTCTTCAACCCATTCCCGCGTTGCCAGGCCGGGTATCACTTCGCGGCCCTCGACCACATTTGGACTCTCCAGGCTGCTTATATGAATCTGGTGGAATCCCGAGCCCGGTTTATGGCTGTCGTAGAAGTTCCCGCTCGGCGTCGTCGGGTTCCCGATCAGCAGCAGCCGCGCGTTCTGTGCCGTGAGCACGCCACGGATCGCGTCGTATATCTCCGGCTCAACACCGCCCGCTTCGTCCACGATGACCAGCATGTTCGGGCAATGGAAGCCCTGGAACCGGTCGGCCTCGTCCGTAGACAATCCCAGTGCAAACCGCCGAGGCCCCAACCGCCATTCGGTCTGTAGCAGCGAACCCTTCCGCGCCAGCGACGTGCCGTGTACCAGGCTGTGCAATTCCCCCCATAGCACCTCCTTGACCTGCCGGTGTGTCGGTGCCGTCGTCAAGACTATCGCCGGATTGAAGATGTTCAGAAACCACGCGGCCAGAACGGCCGCCGTGTGGCTCTTGGATACGCTATGCCCGCTACGCACCGTCACGCGCCGATAGGCTGCAACCGCCCGCATGACCTCGCGTTGCCTTGACCACGCCGTCACGCCAAGGTAGGCCGCTGCCCAATTGTCGGGACACACGTAGGCCATGCGCGCCATGTGCAGCTCTTCGGCGTGCGCGTGTTGGCGCTCTTGGGTTGCGGTCTGCGTCATGCGCCGTCCAGGTTCGTCAACTCCTGCCGCTTGAGCTTCTTGCCCTGCACGCTGTAGACCTGCCCCTTGTGCTGGATCGGCTTCCGGCCGAAGGCGTGCGACATATTGACCGCCGTCAGCTCTGCCGCCGCAAGAGATTCTCGCAGGTCCGCTAACGCCTGGACCGCCTCGTCAACGGCTGTGCGTCGCGCGTGGAATACGTCCAGGGCTACGCGCAACTCGTCCTTTGTGGCCCCGGGCACGACTTCCGGCTTCGCCTCGATCACGGCTCGACCCTCCTCAAAAGATTCTCAGATATTCCTGATTTTCCGCTTGCATCCCGCGCAAGCGTGCGGTATAATAACAAGCGTGAAGAACGGAATGCGACAACACGGGACGGACAGTGAGAGGAGCAGGACGATGGCGAAGCCAGCGTGGGAAATGCTTACCCCCAGCGAAATGGACGCGGCAACAGAAGAATGCCGCGAAGCTCTCTGTCATGTGGAGCAGGCCCTGTCGGGGATATCCTCTTACGCCCATCCCCGAGACACGGCGCCAAAACTGGCGCGCATAGCCAAGGCGCTCGACCGCATCGCTGACCGTATCAAGCTCAACACCGTTCAGGACTAACCCCGACCCGGTGGGCCGCGCATACCGATCACGCGGAAAGGAGAGGACGCAATGGACGCAACGCTCAAGATTGCCGGAGTCTACAGCGCCTACCCATGGGGCTACGCAGGAATGCCCGTCACCCTCTACCGCGTCACGGCCAACGGCTCCCGGTTCGGGCTCCGCTCCGTGCGCGGCGTGCTCGCGACAGCGGACAACCGCGAGGAACTCATTGACTACGCCCGCCAGGACTTGTGGCGCATCACTTACGCGCCGGAGCCCTGCCAGGAGGCGTCCGCATGACCGCCGCCGAACTCAAGGCCCTGCGAGACTCCACCGGCCTCACCCAGATACGATTCGTCGTGCGCGTGCTCGGTATGGAACTCACCACCACCACGCTGTCCAAGTATGAGAACGGGCGCACGCCCGTCCCCGCGTTTACCGCCGAGGCGATCCGCGCGCGGGTGCAACGGTTCCTTGACGAACGGGAGGATGAATGATGGCGCACACCGTGACGGTCTACCAAGTCGCCCACAGCAGCGACCCCGCCGGTACGGACTGCTTCTTCCCGAATCTCGCAGACGCCCGCGCTGCCGCCAAGGAGCTTGTAGACGAGTTCAAAGGCGATCCCGAGAACGTTATGGGGCCAACGCCACTCCGGATCACACTGACCGGCGAGGGTGTGTGTGGCGCCCTTTGCTCCTATCCTTGGCGCTAACCCGCCAGAATGAAAGGGACGACTGATGAGACCGCGAACCCCGACGGAGATCAAGGAAGCCAGGCTCGCCAAGTGGCGGGCAATGCTGGCGCTCGATATCGAGCAAGGCCGCGTGTGGACTAGCGACGTGGCAAGCGATCAGGCGGACATGCCTCCACCGCGCATCTACACCGACGGCTTTCGCGCTGGCTTTGAGCGCGCCATGGTGGTCCTGTTCCGTGACGTGCGAGAGTTCTACGACTGAACCCACCGGGCCAGTCTCCACCGCGAGGCTGGCCCGGCCCCGTGTCAGTCAAGCGGTTGACCTGGTTCCCCGCCAGGCTTCCGGTCGCATGCCATTCGCGCCATTGCAGACGCGCATCGACCTTGATGGCCTCGTGCAGCCCATCCGCGCCAACGGTGCGTTACACCTGTGGACTCTTCCCCGACGCTCTCGCGCCGCAACCGCCTATCCTTTTAGCTTGCGCCCAACCTCTAGTAGCGCAACCCCGAGGTGGTACTGAGCTTCCCGCAGTCCCCTGCGGAACCGCCGCCACGCAAGTCGATACCTGTTTACCGGAAAGCCGCGAAACATCACCGTGTTCCCCATCCGTCTCCCTCCCATCCCGTGTCCAAAACCCTGAACAACTACAAGATGTGGTGTTGTGGCCCAACCCGTCGCAAATGCAGCAGCCCGTATCTTGTGTGTCGAAAGTCAAGTGCCGTAACCGCAAGCACTTACGCCACCTTTGAATGCAACCTACTGTGTGTTATCGGACGTTGGCCGCTTTCTCAAGAGGGCGCTGACCCCGCGTCCGTGGGCTCGTGGCTCCCACCGCATGAGCACTAAACCGCAAGGCCAGGCGCGCTCCTCTCTGGGCCACCACTCCGTCACCGGCCCCGCCGGCAACGAAGGTCCTCAGTCAGCTTCCGCAGCTTCCGCAGCACACGCCGTGGCCGCCCCCACACCCACGCCGCGAAACTGCGTACCTGGCCGAGCGGGGTCTTGCCGTGGAATCTAAGCGTATATTCCCAGAGCGCAAAAGACATCCCCGCCCAGAAGATCGTCATCCCTAGTAAGAAGAGCGCCCTTGTAATGTCCGGCTCTCCCGTCATTCCTCAGTCCCTCCTAGCTCCACAGCCGCAAGCCCGCGCTCGCGTATCCGCGCCGTCTCCGCTCCGCTCGACACCGTGTACTCCACGCCCGCGCCCTCGTCTTCGTGGACCGCCTTGACGGTCAGCACCTTGCCCAGCCCGAACGTCGGCGACATCGCCTCCGCGCCGATGGCCTTCACCTTGTCACCTACCGCGTACTTGCCCGTAGGAGCCGCGTCGTTGCCGTCAGTGGCCTCGATGATAGGCAGTGGCGTATCCGTCGGCTCGACCACTTCCGTCGCCACAGGCGGCTCCTGTGCGCTCTCCGTGACCCCTGGCAACTCCTTGCACTCCGTCTCGATCAACTCCTGCCCCGGTATCTCCGCTAGCAGGTGCGCCAGGTCCGGGCCTTGCTGTAGCACCGCCTCGACCTGGACGTGCCGAACATCCCGCCACCGGTCGCTCCGGTTGATTAGCCAGAAGATTTGGGCTGTCACGTGCCCGCCCACGGCCTTGACGTACAAGGCGTCTTCGACGATACGCACCCGGCTGGTCATCGCTACGTCCACGGCGAGCTTGAACTCGGGGTCTACCACGAGCCAGGTGTAGACTGTGCGCCTGTGACAGCCCGCAGCCTCGGCCGCCTTGACGATGGTCTGCCCGGCCTCCAGGCTCTTGACGATGGCCGCCTTCTGCTCCGCCCTGCGTTCCTTTGCGCCCATGCCTCTCCCTGTCGTGCTCGTGGGGTGTTACTCTTTTAGTAACAGGTGGCGTCCGTGTGCGGTATAGTCCCCACCTATCCCCGTGCTCGGCACTCGTCTTTGTCCGACCCCCATACCCGACCGCTTTGCTCGCCTACGCCACAAACAGAGCAACGGCCCCTACGCTGAAGCCGGCGGTGTAGAGCAGAGAAATGCCTACGTTGCAGAACTGCCCGCAGCGGTCTCCAATCCAGCAGTCGTCAGTCAACGACCCCCATGCTCCGACGGCGGCAATAACGGCCATGCAGCCACAGAAGCTACCGATAACATACCTTGCCACGTCAGTCATTCTGCATCCCTCCCATGTTCCCTGTCACTGAACCGCACATCCCATCCCGCGCTATCCCTACACCCCCACCCGTGTCGGATTGTCCTACACGCCTGCCACGGCTACGATACGCCCAGCATCCTCGTCACGATCCCGACTCGGCTCCCCTGCTTTGCTCAGGTATCTGCGGGCTGGCGCTATCCGTGCTCTTGTCCGATACGGGCGCGAGCGCGATAGCTATGGGCAGGCACACCATACAGGCGATCAAGAAGAGAACGGCGAGCGCCTTGCAAATCCTGTCCCCGATGGTTGGGCACATGAACCCTGTGGTGGCTGTTGCAACGACCGCGAACAGCATGGCCAGTTCCCCTAACACGAGCACGATAACTTTGGCGGCTTCCGGCATCTCATTCCCTCCCGAGTTCCGTTCCCGTCTTGGCCTCGATGGCCTTGACGCAGGACGGGCACGTCTTTGTGGCCTTGATGGCCCGTTCGATTCGCGAGAAGCCTGCGCTGATGGTGAAGTTGATACAGGCTATCCAGAGAACAATAACGATCCCGATTGCAAGCCCGTCTTTGACTTGAACCTGTTGCAGCATGTCCTTCCCTCCTCAGTTCCCTACAGCGCCAGCACAACAAGCCCGATGAGGCAGAGGCCAATCATGCCGTACACTGCAACCCGTATCGCAGCTGGCGCTTCGGGGTCCCGATGATATTTGACGGCCAGGCACGCCGTGCTTGCGCACAGGAAGAATGCGATGCAGGCGATTGAGAGCAGTATCCAGCCGATAACGACTTGAAGGCTTGCTATCGCTTTCCCTCCGTCAGTTCCGTCCGTCGCGCCTGGTGACTTCCCCTGTGTCCATATTCCACGAGACGCCGACCTTGTCATAGGCTTCGCGGCGTTCGCGTTCTTCGGCTTCGCGCGTGTGTGCGTGCGCTTTATCGTTACTGGGGAGTTGTTGATAGGGAGTTTCGTCTGTAATGGCTACAGACGCCGGGGTGCAAGCATTACAGACGCCAGTGTCTGTAATGGCTGCAGGTGCCTCTCCGTTGTTCTTGTCTGTAACGGCTACAGACGCCACGGGCCATTGGTACACCGTTGGGCGACTGCCCGCGCCAGCCTTCCAGGCCAGTCCGGCCATGCCTGCGAGTTGCTTTCGCGCGGCCTTGAAGGTACGCCAGTCGACGATTCCAGCAGTGCGCATCAGGGTTCGGCACCCCGGATAGCAGCGTCCGGCGGGGTCCATAAACATGCCAAGCGCGACGGCGAGTCGAACGGCTGACGCGGTGAGTTTGTTGAGCGCGTTCACGACTTGAGGCGGTATGACAGACGTTCCGGGTCGCATGGCTGCTCCAATTCCACGTGCCCTTTGGAGGGAAAGTCACGGGGGCAAGGCGGTCAGGATTCCGCCGGTTCGGCTCATGTTGCCTAGCCCCCGGAAGTCGGTTACGTCTGCGGCTCGACGCCTACGGGAAAGCCGTCGTCAACGGTCTCGCCACGGTCCCGTTTGGCCGATCGCACTCGCGCCAATCGTTCCCATTCGACGGCGTGTTTTTCCCCAAAGTACTCAGCCTGTCGCGCCCGGTCTTCCATCAAGCCCCTTTCGCGCTCGATAGCCAAAGCACGCTTACCCATAGCGGCAAAGCCCGCGAGTTCCGCCGGGGACATCTCTTCCCATGTTTTGCCCATCATTCGCCCCCTTCGGGTCCCGCCGGGTCTGCGTCGTCACTGTCTTTGCTGGGCGTCTCTGGATGATCTCGGACATACGCCGCACGCTCTTCAGGCGTCACAAACATGAACTTCATGTCGGTCATGCACTTGCCCGCCGTGACCGCCGTGCCCGCCGTGCCCGCCTCATACGCCTCGATGAGCGCAACTACGTCCTGCCGCCGCGCCGCAATCTTGACCTTGCCCCCCGCCTTGTAGATGAGGACCGTATACGCACCCCGCCCGTCGCCCTTGGCCAGAATCGCCGCGAGCCCGTCAGGGTCAAAGCAGTCGCCCTTGCTGGTTTTCAGGAACATCATTTCCTCCCTTGCCCGTCATTCATACGGCAGCCACTCGTGTACGTACCGCGTCCCGCGATAGAACGAGCACATCGGGTGATACAGCCAACGCCGGGTATTGCAGGCCAACGTCGGCCACGCCCACCGCGCGGTCGGGTCCAGAACATAGACCCCCTTGACGCTGTACCACTGCACCCACGCATGCCAGCCGCGCGGCGTCTTGTCGCGGTTGAACAGCATGCCCACGACCAGGCGCACGTCCGTAAACCCGTCGTCGAGCAACTTCGCGTAAAGCCAGATCGCCTGGTCTTCACAGTCGCCCCCGCTAGCCGCTTCCGTCTCGTGCGGCATGCGCCAGTAGTCACCCGGCCCCTCGCGCTGGTACGTAAACTTCCCGGCGTCCTCTAGGTACTTCTGCACCCGTTCATACTTGCGATCCCAGGGTGTCGCGTCCGTGACTTGGCCGTGGAAATCCCGCGTGTCCGGGCTGAGGCATCCCACTAGGAGGGGCACGCAAATCAGAATCCACCATGGGATGCGCTTCATGTCATGCGACCTCTCTGGTATCGGTGGAGGCGGCCGGAATTGAACCGGCGTCCCCGGTCATTTTCTGGTCTGTCGCGGGATGGCCCGCGTCCGTGCCAGAGACTTCAACCGGGTCGAGGCCTTTCGCCCCCTTCATTACAGCCGCAATCTCCGGGCAATCGGGCCGCCAGTGGTCAGCGTCTCCACAGTAGGAACACGGCCCCGGAATGCGTTGCGCCGCCGCATCCTCTACCGCAATCCGGCGGCTTGCATCGGCACTCGCACCGGCTACCATCGCGGCAATCTCGGGGTCTATGGCGGCGTTGCTCATGGGCTTGCTTTCCGAGCCCGCCAGCGAGTAGTTCCCGCGTCGCCGGTCCTTCAGTTCCCCGATCTTGCTCTTGTTCCAGTTCTTCGTCGCGCTGTAATACCCGACGATGCGCGTGACGTGCGTCACGTCCTGACCGTCGATGACGGCCTGCAATATCGCGGGCCATTCCAGGTCCGGCAGGGCCTTGGCGGTGACATGCCGGACATCCTCGCCGTCCGGCCCGTTCGGGTTTGTCCAGTGCAGGAGCCAGCCCGGTTCGCCGGTTTCCTCGTGGGTAGCCGCAGCCCAGTCGACGCCCCCGTTGTAGCAGGCGGTTGTGAGTTCGTCGGGTGTCACTTCGCGACCACCTCCTTGACGCCCGCATGCTTCACGCACACCGCGACCGGTGCGCCGTCCGGGCCTGGAATCTCCACCCAGTCCGCGCCCGTGCTCCGGGGCGGGCTGCGTCCGCAGACAAAGCAGCGCCGGCGCTCGTGCTTCATGTTGACCTCGACTGGGGGAAAGAGACGGGATTCGAACCCGCAACCTCCAGGTCCACAACCTGGCGCTCTGTCCTGTTGAGCTACTCCTTCCAGCACTCTTCCCCCGCACATTGACCGCCCCGGCTACCTTGCGGAGAGCCCCCTGAGGCTCTTATCACCAGGACGGAACCTTTGGACCATTTATTGAACACCCGCCATTCCCTTGGCGCGATTCCATAAACCGAATCGGCGCTTACATGCGCAAGCGCAAGCGCTGCCAGGGCCTCTCAGCCTATCGTATTCTTTTGTGGACAGCCTGCTCCGAGTCGAACGTTTCGCCGCGCGTCGAATGCCATCCAAAACCTGGTCATCACTGTACCGTTCCCGTTGCCCGCGACGCCTCTCTTCTGCTGTGAAGATATGGACTCCTCGCCGCGCCTCCTCCGGCGTAAAGACGTGCAGATCGCCTTGCTCACGATGCAGTCGTGTGTGCCCCCCACGTGTCATCACTTGAAGATTCTGCGCGCGGTTGTCATGGCGGTTCCCGTTTTTGTGGTGGACAAGCTCCCCTGTCGCCAAGGGCCTCCCGAGCACTCCCGCTGCTCGCCATCGAGCATGTATGCCTAGAGTCTTGTCACACAACCCGCGCATCCTTTTTCTCCTACCAAGCCTTTCAAGTGGAGCCCCCGCATGTCATCGCCGGGCGTGCACACCCGACACGGGGGCATCAATTCGAGTTGGTCAGAACAGAGCCGGTTGGCCGGGTTATTCCACGCGCTTGTTCCCGCATGGCCCCACTCGTCACTCGCTTGAGTACCGGCCGCCGGGCGTCATATACCTTGCGGGCGGTTGTGGTCCGTGAATCCCGCAAGGGCAGTGACTTACTGGCCGCGCCACACCGCAACCGGCTCTGTCCTGTCTTTAGTACCCCGCCAGCGCTACCTATACCCCGCGTGGTACGCGGGCCTTCACGCATGGCAGGGCAATCATCCGCGCCGGGCTAAGGCTCCCCTTCCGTGCGGAGCACAGGAGCATGAGCCCCGGTTTCGCCCGGCGTAACTCTTTGTCGCTCACGCATTAGCAACAAACCGCGTTGTCGCTCACATTTCGCGTTTTAGTAGCAACAAGGGACTGCCCGCCCCCGGAGTGACGGGCGTCGGGCCGAGGACGAACTCCGGCGGGGCATGCTCGCGTGAGGTGCGCAACTCTCCGGCCTCGCGCAAGACATCTGCAACGGACGCCCACGTCGGACGACCGAAGTACTCCTTCTGCACTTGGCAGATGAGCTAAAGGGAACCCGGTAACTCCAAACCCCCTTGCGAGGGTGCGCCTAGCAGGCTTCGGGCTCCCCGGTGGAATCCTACTTGCGGAGAAAGCTCCGGTTCAGATTCGGGAGGGATAAGCTCCCTCCGGGCTGCGGGTCGATTTATCGGGCTATCCCGGCCGGAATCCCGCGCGGCGCAAAGCTCGTCTCCCCGTTCCCCCGGCAGCTTTCGCAATCCGTCCCCTCGCGGCGTTCAGGTCCTTGACGATGCGCTTGTCGCCCATATCCACGAGGCCGAGGGTCTGCAATGTTCCGTAGGCGTACCCCGAGCTATCACCGTCCATCCTGGTTTCCCTTGAACGGTGTTCCAAACGGACACTCACAGCATTCGACAGAGGTTTCCGCCGTGCATTCTCGAAACAAAGGCAGGCAGCATTCGTCGCGCCACCGTTCGCGGTCGCCAATCGGGTCGATATGCGTGGCTACCCCCTGGGGGCTCGTCTTCTTTAGGTGTGTGAGAAGCCCGGCCAGGTCATAGATATGCCACGCGATAGTATCCCGCGCGTCTTGCGCGAACGCCTGCACGTCGCCCCACCCGCGTTCGCCGTCAAGGACGGCTTCCGTGAAGGTCTCGACCTCCTCCAGATACCGGACCGCGCCATCAAGAACTTCCGGCCCCGTCCGCTTCTTCGGTTCCCTCGCAATGGCCATTCGGCCCCTCCCGCTTCTTGTGCAAAGTGTATATCTCCTCATATAAGCGACAAGCGTTAGGTATGTTCGGCGAGTTTTAGCCTCGCATAGACTATGTGCTGGTGAACCACCGGCCCCTTGATACCCATCTCCCGTGCCGCCTGCCGCATCGAATAACCCAAGCCCCAGCAAAGGCTTACGGCCTCAAACTGCCGGTCCGTAAGCCGGTATCGAATGGCTTCTGCCGCCGCGAACAAAATTCTTTCGGATTCTGTCCGAACGTCTACCAGCCGGTGATACTTCGTGACTTTGTGCGAACACCGCTCGGCCTGCTCGGCATCGACCATCGTCGATTCCCAGAGACCCGTGAGATTCTCACGCCTCCCCCGGCCCGCGGTAGGCCCCGGCAAGACCGCTTCCAGCTTCCCACACGGCGCCTCGCACGTCTCCCGGTCCTCGCACCCCTTGCAGCCCTCAAACGCAGAGCGGCCCATCGCGCGTGCTCCTCATGCGCAACAGGCCGCTGGCCTCAAGGGCTCTGTGGGCTCGACGTTGCTGGTCAGTCAGATCGTGCGGCTACTCCCGCGAGCAGCGCTTGTGAAGTACAATCGCGCCAGCGATGATGTTGGTTATCGCTATCAGTCCGCAGAAGACGACGCCGGTGCAGATCCGCCCGTTTACGTCCCGGTCGTCTATCCCGGTGGCCGCCACCATGCCCCCAAAGAGGCCCAGCAGACAGAGCGCCTCAACCCCGACCCACGCAAGCCCGACGAGGAGTGCGGGGCTCACGTGCACCGCCCCTGTCGGCCGGGGCGTGTCCTCTGACTCCTCACTGGCCGCCGTCGCTGCCCCAAGCCACGCGGCCGCCCGGAATACACGCGCCACGACGCCAAGCGCCAGCAGCGCGACCACGCCCGCCAGAATCATCCGTTCCGGCGTCACGCTCACAAACTCCCACACGGATGCTACGTCCATCTCACGCCTCCTCTCAGAAAGGTATGTCCTCAGTCGAGCCAACATCGAACCCGCCGTCACCCGACGGACTCGCGCCGGCAGGCGGTGCCTTCTCAACCGGCGGCCGTGTCGGCGGCCCTTCCCGGTCCTGCTTCCCGCTCCCCAAGAACTGGAACTGCTCGACCGTCACCTTGAGCTTGCTCCGCTTGGTCCCGTCCTGCGCTTCCCACTGGTCCAGTTTCAACCGCCCTTCGACGAAGATGGGCTTGCCCTTGTGCATGTGCTCGGCTATCACTTCCCCGGTGCGCGCCCACGCCTCGCAGTCGACGAAGCACGTCTCTTCCTTCTTCGTCCCGTCCTTCGCGGTCCACTTCCGGTTGATGGCAATCCCGAACGCGCAGACCGCCGTCCCGCTTGGCGTGTAGCGCAGTTCCGGCTCGCGCGTCAGGTTGCCCATGAGCATGACCCTGTTCAGGTTCGGCATGATGCCTCCTTAGTCTGTCGTGGGCCCATCGAATAGCCGCCCTTGTTTCGCGTGTGATTGACCGGCGGCCTTGGCTAAGTGGCGGACAGCTTGCTTGTAGTACGCGGGCTTCAACTCAATGCCTATCCCTTTTCGACCGTTGACTACCGCGCCGTAGACCTCGGAGCCTACACCCATGAAGGGCGTCAAAACAACCTCGCCGGGATTCGACCACAGGACACAACACCGGTCGATCACGTCAAGCTGCAACGGGTGGACGTGCCTTTCGTCGTCAGGGTCTCTTGCTTCCTTGTATGGTAGCACCTTCCCGATCCTGATATCATCCCAGAACGCACTCGCGTACTGCCGCCATATCCAGTGGCTATACCGATTGTGAATCTGGTTTTTCGTCCACCCACGGAAGCGATGCAGTTCGCTCGGGACCGCCCGCTCTCCCGCATAGCGTGTCAGCCCGTGCTCGTGGGTCACGGGTACCTTGTTGTCACCTTTCTTGCGGAACATGAGAAGGTAGTCTACCCCCGCCGCCTCGCACAGCGTAGAGTCATCGACGATCTGCTTGTGGGCCAGGCTCTTCGCCATTGTTCTGTTCCGTACCCCAAGGGGCTCTTTCCAGATATGATAGCGTGCGACATATCGAAACCCGATCCTCTCGTGGAGCCGGACGATGTCGCCTGGAAAGTCTAGCAACCCACCGCCGAGATTCGCGCCAGCCCTCGGGATGTCCATACAATGGACGGCGGTTATCCGGCCAGACATGGTCAACCGGAATAGCTCTTTGACCACAAACTCGTAATGGACAAAGAACTCGGCATGATCTCGGCAATTGGAAAGGTCGCGGCTTGACGACGAATAGTTGTAGAGCCCGGCGAACGGCGGGGAGTACAAGCTAAGATGTACCGATCCTTCGGGCAATGTTGGCATGACATCGCAACAATCGCCGTTGTAGAGTGCGTAATCGTCCGTGAGTTCTTGGTCTAGCACAGCCATGAAGGGGCCTCCTCTTTGACGGTGGGTGGGGTGACGGTAGTGATTTGCAACTCGTCCCCCATCAGGGAAACGAGACTCGCGAACATGCGTTGTGCCGCTTCGCCCTTGCGTTCCATATTCTCGACCACACGCGACTCGCCTTCTGAGGTAATGACATCGATGGTGACGGGCTTCGTCTGCCCGAACCGCCAGCATCGCCTGATCGCTTGATACCATTGCTCAAAGCTATGGGACGGGAAAAACGTCTCGTGTGCGCAGTGCTGCCAGTTCAGTCCGAAGCCCGCAATAGTCGGCTTTGTAATGAGTACCCGGATATCCCCGGCCGCGAAGGCAACAAAGGCTTCCTCTTTGTGCTCGTCAGTATCTGCGCCAGATACCTGGACGGCCTCCGGTAGCAACCGATTAAGGGTGTCGCCCTCGTCATTCAGATGACACCACATGACGGCTGGCTGTCTAGTGTTGGCGACCAGTGATGCCGCCATCTCACAGCGCTCAGGCAACGTCCTGCGCCGCTCTTCGCGCTGTTCGCTCAGGGTTATCGCCGGGACCTCGAATAGAAATCCGGGACGGGGCTTGCTTGCCTTGACGATATGCTGTCGCGTTGTGAGTCCGGGCAATGCAAACCGCCCGTCATCAAAGCCAAGGTCAGAGGGCTTCCTGAGAGCACGCGCCCACGAACATACCCACCGCCAGAAGTCACGCTCGGCATGTCCGCGAAAGCGAAACCGGCCTCCCATGATACCGCGCGGATGCCCCGTATGAAACGGGTGAAGCGATCCGTTATTCGCCTTGAAAAACCTGGAGAGCATATCCATATAACCTAGCTCCCCCAGCGCCTCGCTTGACGTTCCGAGTTCCACATGATCGTTCGGCGCGGCCGTTGCCGTGCATAGCAATCGGTAAGGCAACGTCCGCATGAACTCTGTGATAGCCGCCTTCGTCTTCCCGTCAAAGTTCTTGAGGATACTCGACTCGTCACAGACCACACCAGCAAAGTCCTTCGGGGCGAAGTAATGCAACCGCTGGTAGTTTGTAATGACGATACGCGCGTCCCGGATCTTGCCGTCTTGACAACGTGCCGCTTCAATGCCGAACTTCTCAGCTTCCCGTTTTGTCTGTTGCCCTACCGCAAGCGGGGTCAGTATCAAGACACGCCCATTCGTTTTCTGTATGACATTCTGAGCCCAGACCAGTTGCATGGGCGTCTTGCCGAGTCCACAGTCTGCGAAAATCGCAGCCCGGCCTTTGCGGATAGCCCACGACACAAGGCTCTCTTGAAAGTCATACAGGAAAGTTGGTAGCCACAACGGCGAAAAGCCGAAGTCGCCCGACAGGTGTGTCTTACCCTCCAGGAACTCTGCGTAGTTCGGCATGTCTCCCTCCTGTTTCACTGTTGGCTCCCGTGACACTCCGGTCATGTTCCCCCTTCGGCCTCTAAGTCCCCTCGGCCCCCTGTGGCGATCTTCACGTCACATCCGATCCGGTCGCTAATCGCGTTGAACTTCGTAACAAAGGCGGCCCCTAAGTCGATCCCACCACACGCCTCTGCCAGCAGGTCCAGATACGTCAGTGCATCCGCGAGCTCACGCGCCAACGAGGGCTTAGCGTATATCAGCATGAAGTCCCCACGCCGCACCTTCTTCAGGATGTTCGCCGCCTCTCCGATTTCACCGGCGAGCGCGGTCATCCAATCGTTCGGCGTCCAACAGTCGCCCTTGCCCCCATGCTGAGGAAGCGCCTTGAAGTGCAACCGATCTCGCTCCAGGTTCGCCGCCCGGATCGCGTCCATGCCCTTCTTGATCTCGCCTCCAACACGTAGCATTCCGACTCCTTTCACTGTGGTCTTTCGCGCCTCTGTGGCAAGCCGCCCTATCATGCCGTCTCCTTCGCTTCCCGCCGTTCTCGCTTTTCCCGCTTCCGATTGCTGCCGTTGACGGCCTTCGGCTTCTGTACAGGCATCCGCTGCAAATAGGCGATAGCGGAATGCAGGGACCGCGTATCCGCTTCTACCGTCAGCGCCCGCGCTTCAAGTCTCCCGGCGTCAAGGCCGAGGTTCCGGCACGTCCGCTCAAGCCGGGCAACGATCTGCTCAAGCCTGGCAACGTCCCGCTCGTATCGCTTGCGGCTCACCCATAGCCACTTCATGTATCCGCCTCCTCTGTGGCCTCTCTGTCCTCTGTGGCGGGCCGTACCCGTACAACAATCTCCCGCCGGCAGTGGCGGCAATACACCCTCAGTTCCACGGCTCCCGTCACCGACACGATTTCAACCGGCAGGCGGTGTCCGCACTCCGGGCAATGCAACACCCGTCTGACCACCTCGCCCGCCAGCACAACCGGCCCGCGTGCGTCCAATGCTGGTACTCCGTGTCATTCCGAGCCCTCCTTCGTATGCAACCTCCGTCCAGAACGCCGTCCACTCCACGTACCGCCGCCCGTGGTCCGAGACGTTGCCGCGTATCATTCTCAGCTTGCGGCTACGGCTTGGCATCGCTGGCATCCTCGGGGGCGCCCCGTGCGACCAGGGCGAAGTGGTGACGCTGGCGGAGCCCATCTTTCCGGACTCCAGTGAGCGTCGTGGCAAGTTTGTAACCGGCCCTGTCTATGCGGACTATCCGGCAGAGCCCGTACTCCACGTCCCGCACTACGTCTCCGACCTTGATCTCGGCGAGCTTGACGCACTTCCAGTGGTGAGCCGCATAGACGTAAGGGGGATAGCCGCCATACGTTACGACTACATACCCCCCGACAACCGCAAGCACGGTTAGACGCTTAGGGTTGTCGTCTAAAGTAATCACGTCCTCCACGCCCAGCGGCGCCTCGGGGGGCTCGGGGTCCGGTTCTAGCTCCGGCTCCGGCGGCTTGGCGAGTTCGGCGGCCTCGGCTCGGAACATCTTTGCCCTCTGCCGATATTCGTCGGCTGTCTCAGCAATCGCCGTTGTCAGGGAACCTCCGGGCCTGCGATGGCTCTCAAGGACTTCAAGAACAAGGGCCACTATATCGTACACGTCTGCCGCCGTCACCGGCTTTGCGTCGCTCATCGTCACTCCTCCTATTCCTATGATACCTGATACCGCTGACACAGGCAAGGGCCAGCATGCGGGTGCCGTTACTCCTGCGGGTCTCCCGTTAGCAGTTTGCGGATGTCGGCGAACAGGGCCGTGATATCCGGGTATAGCACGGTGCCTTTCACGTTTGGACCCCAGCTGGAAGCCGTCTGGTACGCACCCTCAAACATAGCCATGTTCTCCAGCACGTTCGCCTTGAGCTTCTCGTGCTCGTCTGTCGGCAACGGGTCGAGGTCTTCGGGCTCAATCATCGGGGTTGCTCTCCTCAGTCAAACCAAACGCGGTGATCCTCGTCAGCCCAATCGTACAGGTCCTCCAGAGCGTCATTGCATTCGTCCTGTGTGTCCGCGTGGTCGAAGTCATCAATATAGGGACACTCCGGCAAGCGCACGCGCAGTCGCGCAGCAAGCGCACGGGCACAGGCCGCCCCGGCCACGTCCGTCTGCTCCGGGTGCGCACTAATGATATCCTTGATCTTGACCCGCTGCCGCCAATTAGGCATTGCCTTTCACCTCCGGGTTGAAAAACCACTCCGGTCGCTCGGTCCAGGTTCGCCCGTCAAGCAGGGGAATGTGCTCGACCTTGCCGTTGCTGTCATGGCCCTGCTTGTAAAAGAACGGGACGCCCGCCACGATACACTGGTCGCGGATGTCTCTGGCCCACTCGGCCTGGAAGGGGCGGCGGTTCGGGCCGGACTCGCAGCCGAGGATGACTTGGTTGAGAATCGGCACGTCAACACGGGGAAGTCCCTCAAAGGTGTACAGGTCAAGCGGGCTCCACCAGTGCGGCTCATCTCCGGGCTCACGATACTGGTCTCCGTAGTACTCCATGCGAAACGTCACCGGGCTAAGCAGCGGCTCCAGGCTCACAAACAGCATCGCCCACGGTCCGAGTTCCCAGCGCAATCTGCGCAAGGCTCGCGACCCTCGCTCCAAGCTCGCCTGATCCCACGCGCTGAATCCCAGTGCAACGTTCGCCGCCGCACCGTCCCGGACGCGCGCATAGCATTCCATCCACTCGTGGTCTATGGGCATGCCGTCGTCGTCAAGCTCGCGACCGTCCGAATCAGTGTCCGCCTGACAAAAGATCGGGCATTCAATGTTGCACTCTCCGTCGCTGTCCGGGTGTTCGCAATCCCAGCCGCTCTCAGACGTCGATCCCTCGCCAACCCACCCGCACTGATCGCGATAGTAGATGTCCTCAAGGGCCGCGTCGTCTCCGGGCCTCCACGGGGGTCTCGTCGTGTGCGTCCACCCAAATTGTCTGCGGGATGCCTCCTGAAGTACGCACTTGACCATCCGCTCCGGGCGCTTTGTCAGCACCATGAACCGATGCTGTCCGCAGGCCCACATAGCGTCCCATATCTGTCGCCGCCATTTGGCCCACACGCCCGGATGATAGAAGTCCGTCATGGAGCCCGCGAAGATGCACGCTGGCTTTTGCCTCCGGGTGATCTCTTGGAGCCGGTCCTCGTGAAAGGTCACTGAGAACGGTTTGTCCTGCGGATAGCCGAACCGCCCCCGCAGCCGATTGGCCATGCGCTTCGCATAGCAGTGTTCGCACGCCGGCGAGCAGGGCGTGCAGCCCGTGACTGGATTCCACGTTCGATCAGCCCACGGAATCTTAGTTCTTGCCATCGTCGCCTCCTCACTTCCCGATGTCGCCATTGTCCGGCTTCCAAGGCGCAGCCATGGCCTTGCCAACCGCAATCGCCAAGGTCGGCCCCGAGCCCGTCTTTTGTTCCGAGCCACGATCCTTCGTAGCCCGCGTCAACGCCACACCCACGTACAGGCGTTTCACCGTAACATGCCAGCCGAACGGATGTCGCGGTCGCATTACGCAATACCCTCGACGCGAATAGTCGATCTTCTGCCACGCTTCAAGTCGTTTCCATGCCTTCCCGTCTGTCCTCTGGTTACGCATCCTCGCCTCCCTCCTTTTCCTCGCGCGGCACGATATGCCACTTGCAGCCCTCTTCGCAGAACTCGCCCGCCGTATCGGGGCACGGGACCTTTACGCCAGCGCGGCAGTCGTACATCATTTGGCTGCATGGGGCCAAGTCTTTGAGTAGACACCCGCAGTCGTCAGCGTAGAGCCCATCGTATCGCTCGTCCTCAAGATACTCTGTGACGATATCCACAATACGGCTGTCTGCATCGAAACCGAACCCGACGATTTTCAGGACGGTCACTGTAGCCTCCCTCCTCGCGCTATCCGCCGCGTGAGTTGCGCCCGCTCGGCTTTCAGCTTCGTGATGACGCCGCGCAGGGCCGCGTTGCTTCGACGACGATAGATCAACTCTGACAGCCTACATGCCGCCACGCCCTTCCAGCGTTTGACCTCCGCCTCCAGGTCCACCTTACTCTTCGCCATGCTCTCCATGGCGTCGGCCATGCGCAACTGCGCACCGGTCCGTAGCTCTTCTCGCGTCGCATAGTCGCTACTGATGTTCCAGCCTTCCCGGCTTGCCTCTCTGTGGGTTTTGCTACTCATCGCTTCTCTCCCTCCTCATCTCCACGTCTCTCAAGAGCGCACGGCAGACGGCCAGCGGGCCGGTGTCTGCGCGCATCTCGTCGCCCTCGAATACCACGAAACGACCTTTCGGCCCAAGGTCACGCTCGGCCACGACGTATTGCCCGCCATCGCGGTACAGTTTCCACCTGTCCAGCAGCCCCGCATCTTCGGCGGCCGCCATGGCCCCGTTCCACTCAGTTGAGTAGTCCGGGCGTAAGGGCAGCGGGTTGCAGTAAGACGGACACCAATGGTCCTCATATTGCTCGCCACATTTCCCGCACAGATATAGCTCTCGACCCAGCGCCTTGGCCACCAGCGCGTACGTCTCGGGTCCGGCTTCCAGCGCGTCGATGTCCTCGGGGCTCATGTCATCTTCCCTTCAATCACCAGGTCAGCCCACTCGACATGGCCGTCGAGGAATGCGCGGATGCCCCGGATGCACTCACGGGCCTTGGCTCGGTTGACCTTCGTAATACGCTTGCAGATAAAATACTCCCGCTCCCGTCCAAACTCCAACCTCACTGGCCGGTTTGCCCGCACCGCCCGAAGCGAAATGCCATTGAACGTCGGGTTCACGCATTGGAATCCGCCGCCTCCGGGCCACACGCAATCGTTACAGTGCCCCACCACGTCTTGGCAATGGGGACACCCGACAGTAGTCATGAAATGCCTGCGGTTCCATTGGCCCTCCTCACGCCACTCTGTCAGCCACTCGCCCTTCAACAGTGGCCTTACCTTCTCAGGCGACAGCGCATCCAACAGCCCTTGACACCGCCGCTTGATTTGCTTCGCCTGCTCGACCGTCGTCTCGGGTAACGCCTTGAGTTCCTCGGGGGTCATGTCTTGAACTCTCCGATATCTCTAAGTCCTGTGAGTTTCAGGCAGTGTATCTCAACCCACTTTGCGTGGCACTGGTAGCAATAGACTTGCACTTCCCATCGGGTTGGCGCCGCTCTCCAGCCTTGCGTGCAGACGTCCACGCCGAACGCTTGGCACTTCGGGCACTGCTTACCCCCTTGTTCCAGGTAGCGGCTCCATATTTGCTCTGGTGATAGGCCACTCATGGCTTGCCCTCCACCTTGGTGGGGCATGTCCGCTTCTCCCAATTCACCGTTATCGTGATCTTCACGAGGTCCCAGTTCTCAAGCCACTCCAGCCCGCAGGCATGGCAGGTGAACATCCAGAACCCGCCAGTCCCGTCCGTGTCAAAGTCGCCACGGTTCAGTTCGTGAAGCTGGACTCGACACTCAGGGCAATAGCGGCCAGCCTCCTTGACGTACCTTTCGGACCGTTGATCGTCGGTCAGTTCTTTTTCCACCCGATCTGGCAAGCAAGTCCCGCAGACATAGTACACTTCCTTGGTGTGCGGGTTCTGGTGTGTAACACAGTGGCGGCGGGCACCACAGGACTGGCAGTCTGTGTAGGTATTGCTCATGTCTCGCCCTCCGCCTCAGCGATTGCGGCGCGAGCCCGCTCAACGTCTTTGTTGTCTTCTCCCCACTCCGTTGCCGCCATGGCGGTCATCGCCTTGAGCGACGCCAGCAACTCCGGTACCACCTTCTGGGCTTGCGCTACTCGCATTGCCACCGTCCGCGCCTCGGCCTCTGTCTCATAGCGACCGACGGGGGCGCCACCCACGGGCATCCACGCATCGCCTGACTTGTCGCCGGAAATCTCCAAGCGGACTACATCCACAGAAACTTCCCATCTTCCACTCATCACTCACCCTCCCAATCCGAGAACCGTAGGTCTTCGGCGCGCTCTGCCCCCACGTTGACACGGGCGTGGAGCCGCTTGCCCACCTGAATTCTGTGCAATAGATTTTCCGGGACGCACGAATATGGAACGGGTATCATCGCGTCCGGATGCCAGCCGGGAACGACCACGGCGAAGTAGCCACTTGCCCGGTTGGCGCAAAGAACACGCACAAGTGTCCTCGACAGAACTTCGGTTGACCTCTCGCTCATCACTCGCCCTCCTTGATGTCGGCTATGCCGGTGAGCGGGTGCTGCTCGACCCATATCGCACCGCAGTGGGCACACCGGCAGTTCTGAGGTCCGGCCTGAACAGCGAATGCCTGGCAATGCGGACATTGGCCACCGCCCTGCTCCACGTACCGCGCCGACCGCTCTGCGTCGCTCAACTTGCCCGCCATGTCAGCTCTCCTTGTCAAGCCGCCTGTCATGGCCCCTCACCTCGATAACCTTCCATCCGCCAAGCCGTGACGCCAGGCTCGGGTCGTGCTCGGCTATCTGCACCGTACTCAGGGTGCTCGTGACGACAGTAGGCAACCCGTTGTTGTACCGCTTGTCGATGATTGTAAACAGCCGCTCCAATGCCCAGGGCGCGAAGTGCGCCACGGTCATGTTGTCGAGCACCACCGCTTCCGCCCGGAGCAGCTCGCGCATGATGGGCCGCTCAGACGCGCCCTTCTTGTCCCAGGTATCTCGGATGCGCGCCATGAGGTCGGGTACGAAATACCACCTCGCGCTGACGTAGGACCGCTTGAAATAGTCCTGCCGCGTCCGCGATGCACGACCGCTCACAATCCAGTGCCGGAAGATTGCGGCGGCCAGGTATGTTTTCCCCCGGCCCTCCTTGCCCCATACGTAGTAGCCCGGCTCTTCCGCGAGGTTCCCGAGGGTTTTCTTGAATGGCTCCCCAAAGTTCTCAAGGCTGGCGGCCAGGAACAGCCTGTCCACGCCGTACTGAGCGAGGTCAATCGGCGTCGGCGTCGGCCGGGATGCTTCGCCGCTCATGGGCTTCTCTCCGTTCGCGTTGGTCGTCACTTTCGCCCGCACCAGGTCCGCCACGAAGTTGCCGAGGCGCTTGGCCTTTTTGCTGCTCATTGGTCGGGTATCCTTCCGCAACCCAGCGTTGCAGGATGCGATTCGTGTAGCTGGCGTTCTTGACGTCGCGCCGCTCTGTTTCGAGCATGGCCTGGCGCACCCGTTTCTCGTCGTGGATCGTGAGCCACTCGGCCACGTTCGCCGTTGGGACCATGCCGTAGATGCGGAAGGCCAACTGTTGAAGGTCGTCTGACACCGTGAACGGTGCCGTCTCTTTAGTAGAAGAGGACTCGCGCGCGACCTCGGGTTTAAGCGTAGCCAGAGTAGGAGTAGGAGTGCATTGCGTCCGCAATGCGTCCGCATGTTCCCCGCATTGCTCCCAACGTGCGTCCGCAGCAGCCTTTGCCTGCTCACGGCGGCGCCCCTGCTTCTCGGCCTCCTTGCGTAAGCCGTTACTCACAAGATAGTTACCCTCTATCGCGAACAAAGGGTTGTCGGGGACCATGACCTCGGCGAGCCATACAGTTGTGTACGCGCGTTTGGTCAAACCGGTCGCGCTACAAATTGAACGGTTGTCGTTTGTAATCCGGAACCCGGCGTCCGAATGGAGCCACATCCAGCACAAGGCTTTGTGGTACGCTTGGTACGCGCGGGCGCTCAGGTGATACGTTCCGGCGATCCACTTATCGGGGTAGAACTGGAATGCGGGGCCTCGATTCATGGCGCGCCCCCGCGGCCGGTGGGCTGGACGATGCCGGCCTGATTGAACCGCGTGGCCACACGATGTAGGAGTCGCGCTTCGACCATAAGGCTCTCAAATTGCCGTCGCTCACCGCGCACGGCCACCTCCAACGCACGGAACTGTCCCCATCGGGTGTTCCACCATCCAGAGTATCTGGCGGGCTTGATATGCTCCCGTAGCCGCTTCTGCAAGTCCCTTGCACAACCGATGTACAGGGGCATTGCCTCACCGGGCACACAAATTACATAGACCCCCGGAACGCCGATACCCCTAGGAAACAGGAGGGATGGCCCATCACCCACTGTGAACCTGCGCCACCGCCCCCTGTACGGAAAGGGCTGGCCCGGCATGTTCGGACGGCCGTCAACCTTGCGCGAGTCCTTCATGCGGCTACTCCACTCGGGTCTGACACGGGGCTACTCCTCTGAGAGAAAGTGCTGGTCCACAAACTCGCACCACTCGATGTATGCCGACAGGCTGTCGGCATTCCGCGCGTTGTCCTCATCCAGGTACTTCGTGTGATTCTTGATGTCCTTTTGTATCCCTTCAATCTCCCTAGCGCGGAGGTCATCCCACTCCGACGGGGCCTCGGGTGGCGGGTATCCGTAAGCGTGCGCGTCCGAGAAGTCGTAGGACATCGTGCTCTGCAGTTGCTCAACGGCAAATCGGCACGTTCCCGTCGCCACTTCCCCCGTTGCGCGCGCCAGCATCCTCTCTGCAACCTCCAGCGCCTTCTCGTGAGCCTCCTTTCTCTCCTGATACACCTTCTCTTTCTCGGCGCCCTCCACGCGCTCGGCCTGATGCAACCCCAGTGCGCGGGCCTCCCACTCGGGTTGGGTGCGGGCTTCCGCCGCAGCAAGTACCGCCGCGGCCTCAGCCAGCGCCTTCTCGTAATAGCCGCCTGACTCATGCCGTAGCCTGTCCGCTATCTCCTCAGAGTTCAGGTCGTAGCTGTCGTCCCGCATTGTCACACAGACACCCATGCCGCGAATGATGTTCTCCTTCATCCACCGCTTCATGTCAAAGCCCATCTTCTCTAGTGCATTCGTATACCCTGTTCCCATCGTTCTCTCCTCTCAAGTCTGGCGGCCGGCCGCATGGCTCGTGAGTCGCGAGCCATGCGCATAATGGTGATGCAAGGCACCGCCGGCCGCCGGGTTGTTATCTCCTATCCGTCAAGTAACTCGACCAGCGCGAGAGCCAGTTGCGAAGGGACAATCCCGTTCCCAAGGGCTCGCAGCTCGCCCACCCGACCGGGACGCCCATGAGGCAACACACCCAGTCCGGATTCAGTTGGCCGGTTGCCTGCATCGACAGTGCTGTCCCGCCTTGCGCATATCGTGCCTTTCGATGCGACGTGTCGTCCGCGCAGGGGGTTGTCCACAAGCCTCGGCGGCTCCCATCCGTACTGCTCCGCTCCGTAGAGGGCGGGCCAAAGTTCGCGTCCGCATAAGCCGGGCGCTTTGGATCGTTTCCCGCAAACCGGGCCTGTTCTAGGTCGCCCCATGTCATCATGCTGGCCTGCGGCGTCGGCCAGTTCCATGCCGCGGTCGTCAGGTCCCCGCCTCCGCTGTTCTTCCTGCCGAATTCCTTCTTGCGCTCGGCTGACTCGGGTCCGCCCGTGATCGTCCGAGGCGTGGGCCAGACAGAACCAGCGGAGCCTCTTGTGCGGGGCTCCCGCGTCGGAAGCCGGTATACTTTTCCACACCGCATCATACCCGCTTTCGGCCAGGTGGCGGAAAATCTCCTGGACGTAGTACCGCCCGCGTCTGCGAACAGAAAGCAGCCCTGAGACGTTTTCCAGCAGGACGAGGCGGGGCCGCACGGCTCTAATGACGCGAACGGTCTGTGGCCACAGGTTGCGGTCGTCGAGCCCGCCCTTGCGCTTGCCTGCGTGACTGAACGGCTGGCACGGGAAGCCCGCAGTGACGATATCCACGACGCCACGCCAGGGCTCTCCGTCGAAGGTGTGGACGTCGTCCCAGATCGGCGCATCGTCGAGCCAGCCGTCGCGGATCCGGGCTTGGAGGATTTCTTGACAGTACCGCTCGATCTCGACGTAGCCGACGGTGCGCACTTCGAACCCGAGCAGCCGCCCGGCGAGCTTGAGGCCAAGGCTGAATCCACCGTATCCGCTGAACAGGCTGAGTTCGGTAAGTGTGTCCACATCTACTCCCACCTCGCGGTTCTGACCTTGCGGACTGCGGTTGCGAGGGTGTCGGCCTGGCGTTCCTTGCTGATCCACCGCCGGTCGCCATCGCGCCATTCAGCAATCAGGACATGGCATTTGACGGATGGCTCGGGTCGCCCGATGCTCACCTGCACCTCGCGACGGTTCCGGCCCATTGCGCCTGCTTTCCACTTCACGAGCCACGCCCACGCCTGCGCGTCTGTTTCGATTCGGGGCATCAGGCTTTCCTCGTAAGTGCTAGTTCAACCTCGCAGTGGTCACCTGGCTCTAGGTCAAAGCCGAAGGCCCTCTCAAAATAGCCGGGCTTCATGCTGCCGAAAAACTCTGGGCCACCACAGCTAACCCATTTGTCGGCGCTGCGCGTGGGGTGTGAATCTCCGACCCATACGGCGTAGAGCGTGCCCCTCATGCTAGGCCCATCTCGCGTCACAGTAGCTTTCATCACGCTACCCTCTCAAGGTTCCAGCGGCTCTCCAGTCTCGCCGACGGGGACGGGGCGGACCTCGCAGACGAGCATCGCCGTCCACGCCTGGGCCTCGCGCCAAGCGTTCCTGTAGCCCATGACGAGTAACGCCGCGTCGAAGATGGCGGTTATCTTCAATCCGGTGCTGGCATCTGGCCTGCAAATCCACTCGAGCCTTGTGCTCTTTGGGTCGATCACCCGCAGCGCGTAGCACTTGCCGCTCATGGCGTGGCCTCCGGGGGGCGGATTAGGGTGAGCATTGCGCGCGGTGCGAACGTCCACTGCACAAGCCCCGACACCTGCGGGCGCATGAGGCGGCAGATGTCGTCGCTGACATTTTCAACCTTCCACGCCTCGCCAGCGTGCCACACGGCGTACCCCTTCTTGATCTCGGCGATGGCGGTGCGCTCAAGTGATGCCTTCTGTTGTGTATAAAGCGTCCCCTTTAGCTGATAGCACACTCCGGCAGGAGTGACGGCCACGATAGTTCCACCATCCCACATGTGCCCTCTAACCCTATCCCCCGGCCCCCAAGGTGGCTCGGGGTCGGCGGGCTGACGGCTCTCGGGCTCCTGCGCTGCCTTACGGTGCCGGGCGGCCGCCACTTGAATTGCCAGGTGGAAGTGCTTCTGCGGATCCTGGTACGATTCGTACAGGTATTCGAAGTCGCTGGCGAGCATGTTGTGGACTTCGGCTCTGTCTTCAGGCGTCATATGCTTTTCCCTCCACGCGCCGAATATAGAAATTCTTCCCCCACTCAAAGCCACCTGCAACCAAGTCCTCTTTTGCCACCATGGCATCCCCACATTCCATTGCGTGTCCAAGCTCAGACATCTCAGCAATGATGGGTTGCTCTTTACGTAGAAGCACACGAGCGGCTTCTGTCTTGACTATGAGTAAGTGCGTACCATCAAACTCGCTGGTCATTTGCTCTCTTCTCCTCTAAGGGTTCCGCCAGAAAGGCCCGTACTGTTTCGATGTCCTTGCGCCGGTCCCGCCATACGGTCGTTAGCAGCGTATTGACAAGGCATGACCTTATCGCCTTAAGAAGCCTATCGTGGAAGGCGGCGCGCTCTTCAGGCGTCATTTTACTCTCTCCTCTGTTTTGCGGTCCAGATGCAGAGAGATTGCCAGGCATAGAAAGAAGCCAAACCCAGTACCGAGCGCAGCCCCGATAAGAAGATGGTAGAGAGAGTCACTCATCGGATTTCTCCTTCCAGCCACCGCCGCCATAGGCATAGTGCTTACAGATTCCATTTTCGTGGATTTCCAGCACAAGGAGGTCCCCAAACTTCTTGCATTGAGGGGCTCGTGTCGATGCAACATACCAACTGCACTCCTTGCAACACTTACTGCGGTCGTTATACTGCATCCTGTTTAGCATCTGATTCTCAAAGGTCTCCATCATCTCCCTCCTTCAGTATCGCCGCCACGGCCTGGATGGCGGACTTGGACCGGGCTTCGGCTTCGGTGTGCTCAACTACATGGGCGATGCGCGCACCGTCGGTACGATGCCAGGAAACAGCGCAAGCGCCCCCTGTTCTGTGTATGAAATGTGTCCAGCTATCCTCAAATCTCGACTCAATCCACGCCTCAAGGGTTGCGAGGTTCTCGGCGGGGGTGTGTTGTTTGGGCAGGGTGACATAGCCAGCGTCGTCTATCATGGCCCCGACACATCCCAGGGGTTCGCTTTCGGTGATATCCCTGTGGTCGTATCCACCATCTGCCTCGGCGGCCAGGATGAGGCGCAGGGTAGCCACGTGCCCGCAAAGGTCGCATCGGCAGAGGGGGACATCTTCGGTGTCCGTTTTGGCGATGCTCTTCACCGCATCCGCGAGTTGCTCGGCGCGGTCACTTGCCATCCTTCGCCCTCTCGTTCCATTTGATGCGAGCTTCCCACTTCGTGATGCCCGTTGGCCCCCGCCCTTCGCAGCAGGCGCACATGACAAAGCGCCTACGGTAAACATCTGTCACCTGGTACTCCCCGTCCTTCTCTCCGCAGAACGGGCACGGCTTGAGGTCATGTGCCATCAGTCTTCTCCTCGCCCATAGATTTCATCACCTGGACGCACCGCGCGCAGAAAGGGGGAACCGCCTTGCGAATCAGCTCCAGGCAGTTCGGGCAGATGTCCTTGTAGGCGTCTGTACGAATCCTGGCCCACGACTCTGGCGGCATGTCCGAGGGTGCCGAGGTGGTCTGACAGGGACACAGGTCGCAGGTCCAGGTGGTCTTTGTCTCACTTCCCATCGCTCGCCCTCCGGTTCCACTTGCGCTCTGCCCAACTCCGTGTCTGTGCCTTTGGCCCACGCGCTTGGCATCGGCCACACTGTACCCAGTAGCAATCCGGCCCCTGATTGACGACAAAGGGGACGCCCCTGCACGGCGGGTGCGGGCACGACTTCAGGTCAGTCGCCATCGGTTATCTCCCAAGCAATAGGGTCAGCAAGGCCGTCACCGCGACCCCAAGCAGGAACCCGTATACAAAGGCCGCTCTTGCCATCTTTCTCTCCCTCACATGTTGATCCCACCAAGACTCACTGCTTCCCATCGTTGCCTCCGATCATCTCTACGCGCACGCCATAGGGTAGCGGCGTCTCCTGTCTGATGTTCCACCGTATCCGGGGGTCCTTATCGTCCATGCCGAGCGCATCAGCAACCCCGTCCTTGATATGCTTTGCGGAAGTCCACAGGTTGTCCGGCTCGTCGAGCTTGCGCTTGCCATAGCGGGTGATGACGATAAGCCAGGATCGGTCGCGGTTGACTGTGCCGAGTTCCGCAAGGGCCGCCGTCTTGGCATCGCCACGTTGCGCCTTGGCGCGCCTGGCCTTCGCCATGTGGTGCTCGCGCAAGTTGGTCAGGCACTTGAGGCGGCAGTTGAGGGTGAAGGTGAACTTCATCGGTGTCTCCCGTCCAGAAGCCAGGCCACGATGACAATGCAAAGCCAGTTGCCGACGCCTAGGCTGCCGATGCAACCCCAGAGGTATAGTCCGATGGTCACCTTACGGCCTCCAGGGCGCGGCGGGCGGCGGCGGCGAAGGTCTTGCCCTCCCCGTCGGAACTGCCGCCCTGCTCAGTGCCACGGGGCCATGTTCTAACCCACCACGAGTCTTTACGATGCACGATAATTACCGCGTGACACGTCTCTGTGTTTTCCAGCGCCTCGAATGCGCTCACGTCGGTCTTCGTCATGCGGTACTTGGCCATCGGTCTACCTTTCAAGTCGCGGGCGGCTGGGACCGACCGTTCTAGGCCGCACGCCTCGCCGAAGAGAGGCGCTCGAGCCAAACCCCGCCGCCCGCTTGCTCACTGTGAATCCAGCAGGTCCACGAGTTCCTGGAGCCCTACCCTCGCATTGCTTAAGGCATCGACCTCTTCGCCAAGGTCGCTTAGCCGAACTTCCTGTTGCGCGTGGTCTGCTTCGAGCGTCTCCAGCATGGCGGCGTACTGTTGTCTGCGCTTCGCCGTCGCACTGTCGGCGGTCTTCTTCGTCGCTTTCATCACGCCTCCTCCTTCTCCTGCTTTGCCTTGTCCTTGAGGTCGCGGACCATCGACAGCAGCTTGTCGATAACGCTATCGCCCGCGTCGTGGCCCTCGCTCGTCTTGCCGGGGTCTGTGGGCTCGATGCCAAGGGAGTCGCAGGCCGAATGGAAGTCTGTCCACACCTTGTCCTTGGCCTTGTCGGCATACGTCTTTATCTCCCTGAGCGCGGCGTCGCGGTCGAATGCAGGAGTGACGGGGGCCGGGTCCTTCGGCGTCGTGTTCGGGGCGCTCTTCTCAAGCCAGGCGATAAGCTGCACGGCCTGCGCTTCCGTCAGGTCCGCCCCGCTTGTGACGCCGTAGGTGCCAAGGTGCTCGGTCCAGTCTTGCGCGGTCAGGGCCTTGTCTTTGCGCAGGGCCTTGAGACGCTCAACTTGCTCTGCCGTGATGGGCGGATCGGCTTCGGGCTCAGGTTGCGGGTCAACCTGCTCGTGTCCTGGCTTGACCGGCTCTGCCTCCGTCTCGACCGCGCCCTCCAGGAGCGCGGGCAGGTCGTCGCCTTGGTCGCGCGGGGCTTCGATGAGGTACTGTGTGGGCGGCGCGCCTTCGCGGATTGCGAGGATCGTCTCCATGGGCACTTCACAGGTGAGTTGCAACGTGTAGTGCGTCGAGGCCACGCCTCCCCCGTGCGTCTTGCGGGGAACCCGCCGGAGCTTGAGCGGAATCCACGAAACCCGGCCGTTCGTGAGCGCCCGCACGTATCCGCCGGGGTCATTGGGGTTGCTCGGGTCCGGCAGGGCAATGGCAGAGTTCACGTCAATGATGCTGTTGAGGCTCCCGGTGTCGATCTGCCAGACACCCCCGAGTTGGATTTTCGGGAGAATCACCATGAGGCTTGCGACCGGGCGGCAGATGTTGCGCTCAAGGCGGTCGCACGGGCACTGCGGGGCGGGAGAGTCCACGCGGGCTGCGTTCTTGCAGCGGCAGTCCATCTCGCCGCACTTCGCACAGAGGAACTGCGTCGCCTCCAAGCCGTTGCCCGTACACTTCAAGCCGTGCGTCTTGCCGTACAACTTGTAGCGTTGCGGGAAGAGTATGGCCGGGTCTTCGACGGGACAGAACACGTCGAGTTCCTTGGGCTCCTCCCCGTATAGCTCGACGATGGCCGGGTAGCGCTTCAGGCTCTCGGGGTCGAACCTGAAGTACTCAAGCTCGGCCGGGTACTCCTTGCCTTGTGCGTTCTTGCGCTTTTCGCCAAGGCGAATCTTGCCAAGCCGCGGCAGGCGGCGGATGTTGGACAGCCCATGAATCCCGCTAGGCAGTGCTGTACTCACTTCTTGCCCTCCTCTTTCAGCCTCGTGACGGTCAGTTGAAAGTAGCTCGCGGGCTCGACCGTGTAGCCCTTGCGGAACTTCTTTTCCCACTTTGCCCGCATGCCGTCCGGGGTGCGCACGGCCTGGGCTTTCGCGGCGTCGAGCAGGTGAACGACCTCGGCCTTGGCGTCTTCGCGCTGGCGGTATGCGATCGCGTACTCCCTGCGGGCCACGTCAAAGCGGCCGATGGCCCCGATGAGTTGCGAATCCTCTGTGGTCCGTTCTTCTTCGCGCTCGCCGTCGTATCCTTCCCAGCAACGCCGCGCGTACCGGCAATACGAGCACTGCCAGTCCACGTTGCGGTTGTAGGGGCGGTCAGGGACCAGCTCCAATCTTGCGCACCTCTCGACGGTTTCGAGTTTCACAAGGGCGTTGATAGCCGCGCCCTTGTCATACTCCACAATGAACTCGCAGTACTGCCCCGTGTTCTTGTTTTTGATGAGCAGAACTGCGGTGTCGATTTCCGCCTCTCGCATTTCCGTGCTGTGCAGGTACAACTGGATTTGCGCGAAGTACGGATCGGCCAGGTCGAGACCAAGCCCGTCCTCAATGCGCTTCAGGTAGCGCTGAAAGGTAAAGTGGTTGATGGCCTTGTGTTCCCACATAGCTTGCCAGCCCACGGGGTCCTCAACAACGCCGTCGATCTCGCCCGTCACCTCCTGCCCCGCGACGGTTCCAATATGCACCTTGAGTTGCTGGCTATGAATGGTAAACGCGGACTTCTGGAGCCACTGGACCGTCAACTCCTCATGCCAGTTTCCGTCGTCAAAGATGACGGCGAACCGGTCGGGCCAGGGTTCCGGCGTGAGCCCCATGCGCTTGTAGACCAGGGCGCGGATGCACCGGCCGGCGGCGCTTGGCCGGGGGCGGTACGCTTCGTCCCAGAAGCCCTGCTCCATTCCGGCGACCTTGAGAATCACGTCTGCGAGCACGGCACGGCCTCCTTTATGAGTTCTGGCGCGGGAGCGCGAGGATCGGCGTCATCGGGCTTCGGCTCCTCATGGTCTGTGACGGCCTCGATAATCTGCTCGACCATTGCCGTCAGCCGGTCGAGCGGGTCCGTGTAGTTCGGCTTGTTGTGGACGGCACTCAGCTTGGCGTTGCCCTCTTGCCACGCCTTGTCCAGCACTTCGTCAAGGCGGGTCATGGCCTGATCGGCAAGGTCCACCGCCTCGCCCCGGGTAATGTCTCGGTCGGGGTGTGTGGTCATTCGTCGTTCCCCCGCTCACCATCCGCAAGGCCCTCGGAATAGCCGTCCTCATAGCCCGCCTCGTGGCCATCGTCATACGATGTATTCGAGCAGCTTGCACACGGTATCACCGTCACGGTTGCGGCCTCGACACAGAAATGGAAGCCAAGGTCCGCGCCGCACTCCTTGCACTTGACCGCAATCTCGCCCTTCGCGTCGATATTCACGGGCTACTCCTTTCCCACGACAGATGACACCATGCCCTGGCTCTCCGGCGTCGGTCCGTTAGTCAGCGCCAGCATCGCCGTGAAGGCGTCCCGGTGCTCTCCGGAATCCACCAGCGCCAGCCGGGCATTTTCGCGTAGCAGCGCCTCGTCTTGCTGCTCCTTACTCACGGCCGTCAGCAGCCCGACAAGCCGCGTGTCGCCGTCCGCAACCTGAGTGTTCATGTCAACCTCCTTGCAAAGCTACCGCAGCCCACATGACGCCGGCCACGCAGGCGACGGCGCATATCACTATGACCACGCAGCCCCCCAGCCCAGCCGACGCGGCCAATAGAACATCCGTCTCCAGGGGTTCTTCAGTCACCGCGTAGCCTCCTTCTGATAACGTCACGCACGCCCTCAGCCCCGAGCAGGGCAATGATGTTCTGCGTCGCCTCTTCCCGTTCGTCATCCGTGAAGAAGTCGAAGAAACTTTCCTCGTGATGGTCGCGGCCACGCTGCACGGGGGGAATGGCGATGGCCAGGAAGATGAGAGCACATTGCCGCGTGCCCGGCACGCGCGGCAACGGGGGCGCGCAAGCAATACCGTCCACGTTGCCCATGCGTCCGCGTTGCCCGTCCGCTCCGGGGCGCAGCGTACCCTTGAGGTGTAGCGGGGTCACAGACACGCTTCCTCCTCCGTCCGATGTCTCACGGCGGCGATGACGCGCATCGCGCTCTGACACCAGAGGTAGCCCGCCAGGTGTTCGGCGTGGCGATCCTGAAAGGCGTCCTTCACCCGCCGACCCCCGAGCGCCCCAATCTTTGCGGTGCCTTCCACGGCAGCCGTATTGCCACTGGCTTCCGGCAATGTACAAGGATACCGTGTCACGCCGCCTTCCCTTCGCATGATCGAGCCCTCCAGGCGTGGCCGGGCCGCTTTGTGCGGGTGAGGGCTCATGTACCCGCGCGGCCCGGCCGAACGCACCTATATTCGGTCTACGCCCTCGTTTCGTCTTTGCTCTTTGCCTCGCTCAGTGGTTTTGATTCGACGCCAGCGGCTACTTCATGTCTCGGTCCTCCAAAACGCCCAGCCCTTCCGCGCGGGCGGCTTGCGCTTACTCGATGCGGCATGAGGCCGGTAGCGCACGGGACCGTATCACTGCCGACCTCCCCGCTGCCGCGTCACTTGTCATGTGCCTGTTCACGGGCTGTCCATAGCCAAAACAATTGCAATACCCGCAGACCCACTGCGTGTACCACGCCTCCGGCGGGAGATCGCGCGTGATCGGCAGCGAAAGCCCCCAGCGCGTGTCGGTCTGTATGAGTTCATACGATAACTCATCATGTTCGCAGGCCGGGCAAGACTGGAGATATCCGATGTCTTGGAGCGTCGACACCCAGCGCGCCTCGCCGGCCCACCACGGTTCCCAGAACCGGGCGCTCCTCTTCGCGGGAAGTGTCCCCGGATTGGGCTCCCAGTTGAGGGGCTTCGTCCAACTCACGTCCCTGCAACGCTTACACGTCCGTCGCATGGCCTGTGCCCACGGCGGAAACTCACAAGTGACAGGGTATTCGGTCACCCATGTGTCGTAGGTCTGTTCAAGCGTGTATGAGAACGCCGGGTACTCACACGCGGGGCAGCGCGTCGTCGCTATAGACTCCCATTCAGGCAACCCCTCTACCCACCGCGCCTTTTCTGTCCACCACGGCTCGCGGCGTTTCCAGAATCGCCAGCCCATTATCGCGTCTCCTTTGCCTTCACCCGCCGTCGCGACCTACGGGTTGCTGATGACCACGCGACCCAGGGTCGCGTTCCATTCCGCGCGCTCGTTCATTTCCCCGGCGAACAGGGGCATGGACATCACGAACTCCTGCAGTTCAGCCACGGGCTTCGCGACCTCATCGAAGAGCCTGCGGATGGCCTTGATGGCTTCCTGGTGAGGCACAACGTCTTTCGGGGCGCAAGCCTCCAGGGCGATGCGATTCGCCTGAATCGTCCTGGACAGAGCCCGGTGTACCCGCTGCCAGTTCTCCGTGCTGGTCATCACCGCCAAGTCCTGCACGGCCGCGAGACGCCGCCCGTAATCCGTCAGCGCCTTGTCGCGCTGTTCCGCTGCGGCGGCCACCTTTGCCGCCTCTTCTGCGATCTGCTTCTCTTCGTCACCGTTTGCCGTTTCCTGTTTCGCCATCACCGTCTCTCCAAATGAATCGCCGATATCCTTCGCCGCCTTCACACCGAATATTCTACCCCATCCCCGGCGGCGGTGCAAGAGAAAAATCAGAAATCTTTTTTGCTTGACACGGCGGCCAATGCCCGGTATAATGTAAATGGAATCTAGCCGGTTGGCCTTCAGAGGAGGTTGGAAATGACGGCAAGAACGGCGGGTACGTGGGCGGTTGTGGCGGCATGTCTGATTGGCCTGACGGCACTCGGGGCATCGTCGTGGCCGAAGACCATCACCCTGGAAGAACCGGAGATCGCCTACGGCGCGGGCGGGCTCGCCTTCAACGCGACGGGGACGCGCCTCTTCGCCAAGGTCAGTCGCCAGCAACACACCCACAGGAAGGCGCGCGCGGACGCTCAGTATCAGATCATGTGCATCGAGGTCCCAGCCGGGAGCATCATCTGGCGGTCAACCCTGACCTCGGGCGTCGCAAAAGGCATGGCCGTCAACGCCAGCGGCAAGTCCGTGTACGTCATCGAAGCGGCGGCCAAGGCGACGCAGGGGCCTGGCTCGACAACCTGGACGTTCCTGCACAAGCTCGTCGTCTATGAGGGCGAGACGGGACACCGGCGGCAATCGCGGGAACTGGGCAGGCATCCGTTCCGCCACGTTGCGACGAACGGCTCGCTGATCGCGGTCAGCAACATGCCGCGACAGTTCCGGGCGGGCGCCGAAGTGGTCCGGGTTCTGAACGCGACGACGCTCGACGAGGTGGCGGCGTTCTCGGTTGCCGGTGAATCGGGCCAACTCGCGGCCTTGGCGTTTCAGCCCGGCACCAACATCCTCGCGGGGCTATTCGTCCAGCATTACCGCAAGGGGCACCAGCCATCGGCGTGGTGCATCTTCTGGGATGTCGACCAGTTAGCGGAGATTTGGCATACGACGCCGGTATCGCCGGTGTCCGCAACCCCAGCCCTGAGCTTCACCGCCTCCGGTACCCGGCTCGCGATTGCGCATGACGGCCACCGGGTACGCGGGCACCCGCGTATACCGTCACGCATCGAGATATGGGATACCGCCAAGCGCTCGCTCTTGAAGACGTGGACAACCGGCGCTGTGCAGACCCGCGGCCTGAGCTTTGAGCCGCAAGGCGGCCGCGTGCTATATCGCACCATTGGCCACGACGTGAGTCGCCTGCAATACTACTCGACGGACACAGGCAGTCTTGCCGCGACCATTCCCGATGTCAGCGACTTTGCCATTGATGCGGCGGGCAAGTACCTCGCGTACACGGTTCGGCGGCCGAAGATGTGGGCGTCGCCGACGGTGCGCCTTGCCGACCGCGTGCCGGCCATCATCAAGATATATCCGGCGGGGACGTTCTGAGCCGACAAAAAACCCGCGCCAGGCGGCGCGGGTCGGTGGGCAACGGCGGGGATGTACAACGGGGAAGGTGCGCACCGGCTACCCGTTGGCGGGGGCCTGGACGGGTAGCGGGGGCGGCGGGGAGTTCGGCTACGGCTTCTGCCGCATGAGCTTGAGATGCCGCATGGCAGACCAGCCGGACAGGTCCGCAAGCTCTTCGGCGATCTCGTCTCGGAAGCTCTCGTCTGTGCGCTTGAGATAGTCCATACCGTACTCCGCACGGCCCGCCTCGATCTTGCGCAAGACAAGCGCGAAGTAGTCTTGGAGGCCCTCGTATTCCCACGTCTCAAGCGTCGAGCCCGGATGCACCGTCACCTGTCCGGCAACACTCATGCGTTCCCTCCCCTACTTTCCTATCAGAACCGCGCCCACGACGATGAGTACGCAACCCACAACCGCCTTCGCGGACGCGCCCTCGTGCAAGACGCATAGCGCAAGCGTCCAGCCCAGCACGTGCGTCATGGCGCTCATGGTGTAGCGCGCCGTAATGAAGCTCGGGGCCTTGCGGAATCCCCACCACAGGAACAGTTCGGCGATCACCATCACCGGAATCATCTTGAAAGCCCAAGCCTGGACGCTCAGGTCCGACGTGCGCTCCAGGTACCACAGGAACGTCAAGGCGATGCTGCCAGCGGCAATCGACGCTACCCACATATCACACCTCCCCCAGCAGTTCCCGCGCGTCCGGCTTGATCCGGGCGCACACCGCGCCAAGCGGAACCGGCCGGTAGGCTTTCTTCTCTCCGTAGGTCGTCACGCCCTGCGCATACGTCTTGAGGAATGACCCGCAGATCATCCCGAGCTTAACCCGCTCGACCAGCTTGTCGCACGCGGCGTTCGCCCCGATCTGCACGAGCCGCTTCCCGATCTTGTCGTGGACGTGGCCGATGAAGAACAGGTCCGCGTCAAAGGCCCGCATGAAGTCCATCAGCCTGTTGAGCTTGCCGCCTTCGGTTCGCGCCGCGCCGGACCCGTGATGCGTGTAGACCCGCACAGGCCAGCGGTTCGCCGTGTCGTTCGGCCCGCCCGGCGATTCCGCCACGAGCTTCGGCTTCTTCGTCCCCGGCACCCGGACAAACACCACGTCGAAGAGTGCCGAGTAGCCGAGGTTCGGCACGTCAAGTTCGCAGCACAGCCATGCGTGAAGGTCCTGCTGCTCCTTCGCGACTTGGTACTTGTCTTCGTGATTCCCGAAGCCCATCCCGAGACACTTGTCCCGGATTGGCCGGTAGAGTTTCGCGACCCGCTCGACGAAGTACTTCCCGAGCCGGCCGAGGTCTGCGACCTTGATGTCCGGGTCGAACGCGGTCGGGTCAAAGCGCTTGTCCCGTGGCGAAATGTACTCCGCATTGTCCCCCGTGTTGACCCAGAGCGCATGCGAGTCGGTGCGAATGCGCTCTACCGTCTCTTGCAACCTGTCGAAGTCGCACGCCGGGCTTCCGATGTGCTCGTCTCCGAGACACCACAGGCTGAACTCGTCCGACCGCGACCCGTAGGCAACGTACCGCTTCCCCGCGACTTCCATTACGTCCCTCCTATGCAGTCCCATACTGCCTGACTCAACAACGCCTCCAGTTCCTCGATCACCCCGTGGTCCAAATCCCACAGCCGGGCGTGAATCAACTCGTGAATCACGGAACCCAGTTCCGCCTCTGCCGTTTGCCCGTCCGCGATGCGCACGAGACGCAGCCTGCGATTGCAGGCCCCGTCGTCACCCGCCAAGCGCGAACGCGGAACCCACTTGACGCGCCACGGCTTGCCGTCGATGACGTATGTGTGCTCGCGCCCCATGCCCCGCGCTACCGGCCCGCTGCGTCGGCCGCATCCGCCTGCGGTATCGTGATGGCCGGGAGTTCGGGCAGACCAGCGGCCGTTTCGTCACCAGCGGCTGCACGGCCGATGGCCTCGCGCAATGCGTTGACGCTGCGCCAGGTCTGAATGTTCAGGCCCACGAGCAGCGTGAACACCACGAGCAGCACCTTGACGGTTGCGCCAAGCCGGGCGATGGTGAGCGCCCGCTTCTGGCATGTGCCGTCGGGGCCGAACATCCCGCCCAGGGTGTCCTTGATAGCCGTCACGTCTTCGGTCAAGCTCTTGCGTTCGCCGTTGCTCACGCCCTGGTCATACGTCTTTCCCATGGTGTGGGTCTTTCAGATAATGACAATTCCGATTCCCGACTCGTGCAATTTGCCCCATCTTCCGTGAAAGATTTCCGCCGCCTTGCGGCCCCCCTTGATTTCCGCCCACGCCTTGGCAACGCCGCGCGCTCCGGGGTTGTCGGCCGCCTTGACGTCGTGCATCAAAACCAGGCCGATTCCCCCGCCCGTGTGGGGAAGCCACCCGCCGTGGTATATGCGCTTGGCGTCGCGGTCCTTTGTGATCTCCGGCCACGCCCTCCAAACGCCGCCGGAGCCCCGAGCGTCCGGGGGCCGGACATCGTGCAAGAGCGCCTGCCCGCTCTGCACAAGCGGCGCGTAGTTCTGCCAGTCTGCCAGGACGCCTTTGCGGCTGTGGTCCCCATCGATGTGCAAGAGGTCCACGTTGCGGCCGGCCAGCAGACCCTTGACGGTCGCGATGGTGTCCGGGCTGTGCGAGTCGCCAAAGACGGTCAGAACCTCAAAGCCCTCGTCTCGCAGCAGTTCAACGGCGACTTCCAGCAGCGCCTTGTGCTTCTCGCCGCGCGGCTTGTCCACGAGGACGATGGTTGCGCCCGGCTCGCAAGCTCCGGCGTAGACGTAGGCGCTTCCCCCCTGGTAGGCCCCGACCTCCAGGAACACGCGCGGCGGGTGCTCGGCCACGATGTCAAGTGCCTCGGAGAGTTCCTGCGGGTGCTGCTTGACGGTGATGCCATGGCGCTCGGCCGTCGATAGCCGCGTCAGGCATTCGACGCTGCCCGGCATTTCGAGGGGAAGCCAGCCCATCGACCGCCAGATTGGCAAGGACTTCCGCTTCGCCTTGTAGCGCCCCGGCTGGCGGGCCAGGCTGTACTTGGAGTTCTCTGAGGACTCGCGATACGGCGCCTCGCACGTGGGCACGACCACCGGCGGGTCCAGGCCGAGCATGCCCTGCGCAATGCCCGAAATCAGGTCGTCCCCGGACGTGCCCTTGACGACCTCGCGCATGCGCTGCCAAAGATGCGCTTCGCCGTAGACCCGTTGCGCCAGGTCGCGGGAGATCAACTGCCCCTTCGGCCACAGCATGTCCACGGGCTCGGCCTGCTCGACACGCCGGGCCTTGATGTATTCGACCTCGCGGTAGTTTGTGAACGGCGGCTTGAAGCGCCCGCCCATGAGGCCGAGGTTGCCGCCGGGATAGCGTACCGCGTAGGCCCGAAGCGAGTTCAGGCCGTCGCCGGTAAGTTCCACGTCGTCATCGACGAAGAGAACCCACGGCGTCTCCACGAGCGGTATGAGCGACCAGCGCGCCCACGTCATCGAGTTCTCCGAGTCCGTGAAGACCCGCGTCGCATCCTTCGGCGGGGCCGCGCCCTCTTGGCACCACACCCAGCGGTTCGGGACCCCGAGCTTTCTCAGGCGCGTCACGCAGCGCTCGATGAGCTTCGGCCGCTTGTAGTTCAGAATGACGGCGGTGATGTCTGCAAGCGGTATCGGCTTGACGGGCGGCCCGTCGGGGTAGAATGCCTCAAAGAACTCGGCGTCTGTCCGGCGCTTGCAGTTGACCTGAAAGTGGTCTCGCTGCTCCTCAAACTTGCTCGCGGCGACCATGACCTTGCCGTGTTCTGTCGGGCAAAGTTCAGACCATGCGGGATCCCATAGCTCAGCGACCGTCTCGGGGTCAAAGACAATGCCGTGGACGTAGCGGTGATTCGCCTTGGTCTCGCTCGTGCGAATCTTGTAGTAGGCGTAGTTCCCGCTCTTGTTCCAGTTGCGGTAGCGGTGTCCGCACACCACGTCCCGCGCGGTGATAACGGGCACGGCGGCGAACCACGTCCGCAGCGCGAGGCCGATCTCCTGGGAGCCCCAACGGCCGGGGAGGGAGTTCCAGCCGCCGAGGCGTTCCAGGAGAGTCCGGCCCGAAAACATGAAGATCGCCCACCAGGTGGACGTGCGCAACTCATAGGGTTCTGACGGCTTGCCCGCGGGCAGAACCTTAGCCCCGCGTGGCGTCGCGCCGATCCAGCCGCCCCATGTGGTGTTCTTGCGGCCGTGGTCCGGCGCCGGTTGCTCGTTAGGCTGGCAGTGGAGCGGGGCAACGCCGGGCGCGATGACAACCTCGTGTGCGGCGGCAATGCGGGCGATCTCGTCAAGCGTGCCCTCCAGGACCCGGCAGTGGCCGTCGGCGTGGAGCACCACGTCATCGGGCAGGATGCGTTGTGCGATCATGTCCTTGGCCCGGCCGCAACCCACGCGCTCGGCATTGCGAATCACCGTCACGTCATCGCCGAGGTCATCGCAGGAGCCGTCCGTCGTTCCGTCGGCCACGACGATAGCCGCGAACGGGCCGGAGTAGGCCGCGCGGAAACTGTTGATCGTCTCCCGAACGTCCGCGCCCTCGTTGAACGTGTTGATGCACAGCACGAGCCGGGGCAAGGCCGCTTCGGGGTCGAACAGGGCGTACTCGGCGCACGCCCGGCACTTGGTATCCCACACCTCGCGTCCGAGCTTCGGGCAGTCGAATATCTCGACCTCGCCGCAACAGGTGTGTGTCTCGACGCGCTTGGCGGGCGCGCGGTAGCAGCAATCAAGCACGGCCCTGGCGGGCGGGTCGCGTTGCGCGTCGCCGTCATCGGCCTTGTGAACCGCTTGCAGCGCGCCCTGAAAGTCATTCGCTCCGAGTACCTGATACAATGCCAATCTCCCTCCCAATGTCCAGTGCAGCGTCCGGCGACAACCCCCGCGCCGACGCCTCCAGCAACGCCTTCTGCAGAAGCTCCTGCACGCCGGGCTCGGTCGCGTCCATACCGGACTTGCCCTTGCCCATGATTTCGGCCAGCACCTCGCGGGCGCGGCTCGTATCCGCACACATGCCGCGCGCAATGTCTCGCGCAACGCGGTTTACAAAGTCACTCTTGTCCGGCACTTCATAGCCGCCAACATTGAACCGGCAGAGACGGCACGGCGGGTTCTGGGGATTCATATACCACGCACCGCCCGCGCCGGTGAAGCGCGTACACTGAAGCCGGGTCCTGCCGGAGAAGTGGTGCGCGGCCCATCGCGCCTTGTCACAGCAGATGTCGGGAACGGATTGCTTGCTCATGTCACCCTCACTCAGTGATTCGCCGTGGCCGTGCAGGTTGGCGTGGACTCGTCGTCACAGTCACCATAGCTCACGATGTGCGGCACGCCGCTGGCATGGTCGCAGGCGTCGCCCTCGTCGTCATCTGCCGCAAAGTAAACCCAGTCGGCCGCGCTATGATAGCCGGTTAGGAACAGCCAACTATGACCCAAAACCATTTCAACTTCTACGGCCGCGTAGGGGTAGGCGTCCCCGTCATCCCAGCGGCAGTCTTCCTGGCATGGCAACTCGAATGTGTCATTCAGGTCGGCACACGCTCCGGGTACACCAGAAAACGCCACGGTATACGTATCCGGCACATTCGTCCCTTCGCCTCGCGCACAGTCACCACAGGCGCATGCCTCGCCCGCCTGGGAAGCCTCCTTTGATTTAGACCTTGACCGTGACCTGGAGACGCTGCCAATGATGCCCGCCAGTTTGCTGTGGGACCTGCTCTTGGATTGAGACATCGACTGTGATCTGGACTGCGAAAGGCTGGCAAGCTGTGAGAGAGATTGCGAACGAGACTGAGAGAGACTCGCAAGCTGTGACAAGGACTGCGAGCGAGACTGTGACAGGGACATTGACCGCGACCGGGAGCGGGATGGGAACACGCTGACCGATGCCGAGCGCGATTGACTGCGGGAGGGGAATACGCTGACCGACGCGGACCGGGACTGAGAACGCGATGGGAAGTTGCTAACGGAAGCCGAACGCGACCGAGACTGCGAAAGGCTCGCCAACTGGGAACGGGACTGAGAACGCGACTGGCTCAAAGATGCCAGCTTGCTCGCCGACATAGACCGCGAACGCGAACGCGATGGGAAGTTGCTGATAGACATCGAACGCGACCGCGACCGGGAGAAACTGACAAGCCGTGAACGGGACTGTGACATGCTCGCCGCAAAGCTCGCGCTTTGGGATCGGAGCTTGCTACCCGTGGTGCGCATGCTCGCGGACCGCGACCGGCTCTGGGAGCGGCTGGTCGATACGGAGGCCAGGCGGCTTGCCTGTTGACTCGCCACCGCGCTCGGCGGGTCTTCACCTATGATGCCGCCGCCGTCCCACGGCAGGTCCCACCCGCCGTCCTGTGCGTTTTCGTCTGAGCTTGAATCCTCGGGGTCCGTGTACTCTTCGTCGGGCCACAAGTACGCGCCGTCATAGAATGCGCTGCCCGGCACGACAATCTCAAAGCCGATGGTGTCGATGGCGTCTTTGCTGCCGGGGTTGTACGTGACGGCCCGAATCCAGCCGCGCTGCGCACTGTCATACTCGGCCGTGTTGACCTCAACAATGTCCCCGACCTCGGCCTTCAGTTCGTGCAGGAACGTCTCGGCAATCGCCACGTCGTGAACGTAGCGGTCCATGTAGAGATACCAGGCCAACGCCCAGTGGACCGGGTTCTGATGGTTGTAAATCCACGTCGCCATTTCCCGGCGCACGAGGCCATAATCGTCAATGGACCCGCTGTCCCTGACGGTCAGCCACTTCTGGTCGTCTTGCCAGGGGTACGTGCCGCGAATGTGGTTGGCGATGTCCCGCACGTCCGTGGAGGCAAAGCGGCGGGTGTCGAGCTTGTAGTTCGCAATCGTGAGCGTGAACGCAAGGGTAATACCCACGTCGTCAATGTCGTCTCGCCGGGTGATGATGCGCAAGTCGCCGACGCTCCAGTCGATAGCGAGCGCCGCCTGATGGGCGATCTCGTTCAGGGCTTCGGACAGGGCAATCTGCGAGGTGTAGGCGAAGGCGCATCGCAGGTCGGTCCGAGCCGCCTCTGCCGCCGCAACGGCCGTCGCGTCAATGTCGCCGGACGCAACGCCCCCGCGCAAGGCGATATGCTCGATAATCGTGGCCGGGTTTTCAATGAGGGTCCCGCCGTCATGCGGGCCGCGAACGTCTGCTGTGATAACGTCCGTGATCGACTTGCCTACCACGTCACTTGCCAACAGACCGGGGGGCCGCGTGAACGTGATCGTCGTGACGTTGTGGCCGAGCGTACCCGCGAACTGGTTGTCGTCAAGGTTGACGGTGTAGAAGTCCGTGGAAAGCAGGTATGGGTCCTCGTCGCCGTCTTCGGTCTCGGCGTAGACCCGCTCCACGTCCTTTGAGGCGCGGTCGTTCACGATGTAAACATAGGAGTCGCCCGTTGCGCTGCCCGCGTAGAACACCTCGTCACCCCGGTCGTGCGCCTCCAGGCTCGTGGTGATATCACAGTCATAGCCGACGAAGAGGTTGGCCTCGCTGGTCAGCCAGAGCGTGCCCGACATGGAAATGTGGGAATACTCAATCGGGATGTACTCATACCACGGGGCTTCCTTGTGATAGGGTTGCTCGACCACGACTTCGGATTCGTCCGTGTCGTTTCTCGTATAGCTCGTGATGCGCCGGTACTGGTACGGGCCGATCTTGACGGGCGGCGTTTCGCCCTGGTCATATACCTTGAATCGCAAAGCGCAGCCGCCTACCCAATAGCCGCTCGCGTCGTTTGCGTCCAGGTTGAACCCGTTGTACGGGCCGTAGGGCTCATAGCCTTGGCAGGTCAACGTCAGGCCGGCGCTCAGAACAATCGGTCGCGTGGTGGGCGTGAACACGTTGTCCGTGAAGTACCCGTCCATCATCTCGCCGCCGACCCATATGCGGATTGGACTGCCGACGCTTGACGCGGGGAAGTCGCTCGCGTCCTTGACGGTGAACTCGGTAGCGTTCCAGTCACAACGGGTCGTCAGATAGGTGCGCGGCCCCAAGCCCTGGACGGGAATAGCGGCAACGTTCTGCTTGTACCCGTAGACCATTGGCAGACTGCCGCCGATGGCATCGGGGTGCGCATAGGGAAACGTCGTCTCGTCAATGTTGTCGAGCAGGTCCCCCGAGTGCAGCGCGTCAAAGCCCATTACGGGGATGCTGATAACGCCGGTGTCTTCATTCCACACGGGCGGCGTCGATGTTGCCCCGCCGAAGATGACAACCCAATCGGCCTGCACCGTCCCCGGCCAAAGCTGGTACAGCGTGACCTTCTTTGCGCCGTAGCCGACGGTCATCAGGATATCGCGGATGGCCTGGTCGTCGTCAAGCAGTTCAAGCGTCCACGAGCTTCCGCCGCCAAGGGTTGTAGACGGGTTGCCCCAGTTGGAGACGCGGGGCGCGAACCCCTGCCCGTCTATCGTTCGCGAGGCGTCCGAATACCACAGCGTTCCTACGGCCCCGCCCCATTCGACCTTGACGGCGTTGTAGGCGGAGGCGGCGTCCAGGGCGGCCTTGGTCTGCGCTGTTGCGGTGAGCGTCTTCATAGGCTAGGCGGTCGCCCCCTGCTTAGCCTGAATGCGCTTGATTTCCAGAACGGCGTCCTGCATGGTCATGCCCGTGGCCTGCTTCATAATCCGGTCCATGATGGGCGCGAGCTTTTCACCGACCTTGTTGAGGTCTGTGAGGCCATGTACGTTGACCTCGTTTCGGACCTCTGTGTTTTGCGTCACATTCGTCTGCGGGGCCTGCCGCAGGACATCCCGTCTCGCCCGCGATGCCATGCCCCTAGTCCACGCACCGATGCCGCCCCCGAGGCCGAGTTGGCCTGTGCCGCCGAACTGTCCGAGGCCGGTCCGCCAAGCGCCGATACCGCCGCCCGCCCTTGCGGCCGCCTGTGCTGCGAGACGCCGCTGGGGGTTCATTATGCGGTCCAGGTTCTTGACGTGATCCTCTGTGACCTGTTTTAGGTCTTCTGTCCACGAATCCGCGTTTGCCTTGAGCACCCGGTCGATTTCGTTAGCAATCTGCTGGGCTTCGGGGGTCAGCTTGCCAAGCCCCGGAAGCTCCTTCTCAAAGCCGGGCCGGTCAAGCCCAGACAGGCGCGCACGGTTTAGCATCTCCCTCAGAACATCCGCCTGCATCGCGGGCGTTACCAGCATATCTGCCGCCCTCTTGCCCTTCCCTACCTGGAGTTGCCATACCTCAGTTAGGCTTTTTGCGAATGCCTCAAAGCCGCCGCTAAGCATCTCCATATCAGCCGCAACATCACGGACGGCCACACCCAGTTGGGCCTCGCCTTCCTCCAGATCACCGGCCAAATCATCTATCCATGCGGGTGCCTCAAACTGCCCCGGCCTTCCCATGGCCGCTTCCCAGTGACGCCTAAGCTGTTCATCCCACCTAGCGAGCGCCGCCGCGCGCTCCCCCGTGGCGGTTTCCATGCGGCCCCGTAGCGCCATGCGGGGTTCGGCCACCTTGCGCAACTCGTCGAGAAGCACCTTGTTGTGCGCCTGTTGTGCCTTGGCCCATGCCGCCGCGAAAATCGTCTTATCGCTCGTCGTGAACAAGGGCAATGTTTGCACTGCCTTTGCCAGCGCCGCTTCAAGATCGGTTGCCGTCAGCACCTGACGACCGGCCTCCATAATGCCCATCTGCCGAAAGCGCTCTTGTGCCTCCTCCTCCCGTACCTCTTCCTGACGGCCAAAACCTGGGACTGGGGTTTTAGCAGACTTCTCTGCGAACCCCAGCATCTCTGCCCAAAACCGGGCGGAGTCACCCATCGCAGACGCAAATTTGGCCGCCAATACCACAAGGTTTTCAAGGCCGGCTATAACCGGCTTCCAATCCCACTCCGTCATTTCGCGACCGAAGCCAACGATCTTCTCAAACCACTCGACCGCCTTAGACTGGATTAGCTCCTTGTTCTTTTCCGTCCACACCCCCACATGCCGCGCGATGTCCCCGAAGATCGGCGCGAGCCTCTGAATCATCGGCGTGCCGATTTCAATGGCGATGTTCTTGACTGAGTTCCATAGCTTCGCCAACTGGATCGCGAGCGTTTCGCTCATCGTCTTGTAGGCGGATTCGACCGTGCCCGCAGAGTCGGCGATGGCCTCCTGCTTTTCCACCCATACGTCGGCGAGCTTGCCTGTTAAGCCGATGATGGCGTTATAGGCTTCCGCCCTGCCCGTCAGCTTGAAGATGCCCTCTTCGCTTCCGCGCGTCGCTATGATAAGCGCCTGCAGTGCGCCGCGCAACCCATGCGTTCTGATCGCCGCCGGTGTAATAGACGTTGCCAGCACCCGCAACCGGTCGATCTCTTCGTCAATGGCCTTGGCCGCCGGAAGGTCGCCCTCTTTGAGGGCTCGCTTGCGCGCTGTCGCGTATCGGTTTGTCTCGGCTACGATCTTGCTCTGCATTCGCAAGAGGGCTATGAGCGCGCCCTTCAACTGCGTCGCGACTTCGGCAGTGTTACCGGTGACACCCGTTAGCGTCGCGGTCGCGCCGAACAGTTCTGTCATCTCGACGCCAAGTTGCGCCGCGATAGGAACAACGCTCCCCATGTTCTGAGCGAGTTCGGCAAACGTCGTCACGCCAAGGTTCTGAGTCTTGAGCGCGATGTTGAGGATGCGATCAACCTCTTCCCACTGACCGCCGTATGCTTTCAGGGCAAGGGCAGAGAACCGCACAACATCATCGACTTGCGCAAAGCCCGCGATGGCCGCCTTGGTCGACCGCTCGATAAACTTGACCACCTCGTCTATCGGAACGTTTGACGAGAGGGCCTGATACGTCGCCTCCAGGAGTTCACTGGTAGACTTGCCCGTTTCGGCAGACAACTTCTTGATCTCGTCGGCGAGCGCCGGGATCTTCTTCTTCGCCATGTCGTCGAGCAGCGTCGAGACCTTGGCTAGGCCCGTCTCGAATGATATCGCGAACTTGAACGGGGCTGCGAGCAGTGCGCCTGCGCCGGCCACACCGGCAAGCATGGCGAACGGGCTCATAATGAGGCTGGCGACACGCTTGCCCATCCGGGTCGCGATGCCGATCATGCCCCGAGCAAAGCCCCGCATGCCTCGCATGGCCTTCTTTGTGGCCTTCATAAGCGGGCCGGTCTCGCCTGTGAAGATAACGGCGAGGTCGTGGAATGCAGTCTTGCGCGCCATTTATAAAGTCCCCATTGCGTTGGAAGGAGGGAGGGGTGCGGAGGGATCAGGTCGTGACGAGTGCGCTTGTCTCAAGCAGGATCGTCAGGGACCAGCGGTTGTCGATCTCCTTGCCGAACCGCAGGTCAGTCTCAAGGAACCGCGCCGTGTAGTCCGTGCCGTCTTCGTCGGTGAGCGTGAAGGTGTCTACCGCGCCGTCCGTGGTCGCGTCAAACAGCGTCGTCAGGCTAGCCTTCTGGGTATCGGTCAGGTCTTCCCACGTCACGCGCAAACGGTATCGCGTCACGTCCTTGTTGTAGACGCGCACGGAACCGGCCGCCGTGTAGCCGATGGCCTGGGCCTTTGTGACCCACGCTTCGTAGCCCTTCTTCGGGTCGTCAAGCGTTACGCCGCCTACGGTCCAACTCATGTCTGCGATTCCTTACGTTTGCGCTTCGCGGCTTCGTCGGCCTCGGCCTGCCGCTTGCGAACGTGCGCCTGCAACTTCGGGTCTGTGAACTGCCCGGCCGCGCCGGGGGCGGGGTTACTGATCGTGGTGAGACGGGCAAGCGCTCGCTCAAGCCAGAGTTTGCGGTCCGATGCCTTCATCCACGCCCAGCCCGCCGCCTCGCGGGCGTCCATTGCCGCGACAATCTCCCACTGTTCCAGCAGGAGCGCGTGGCGACAGACCGATACGAAAGCCCCGTCTAGGATGTCTCGTTCTTGCCAGCGGTACTCTCGGAAGAACGGGGAGCAGAACTGCTCCCATCCATCTTCGGGAGATTTCGTAGCAACGCCGCCAGACCCCGCCTCTGCGGCCTGACGGCTTGCCCGAAAAAACGGCGGCAGACCCCCGCGATTTCCTTGAGAGGGTTCGCCGCCAGTACGGCAGTGCAGAGTTTCAGCGCGTCCTCAATGGGCAATTCCTGAATGTCGATTCCCACTATTTCACCGTCGGCCTCCGTTTCAACGGTCGTTGAAAAGAACACGAAGGGCCGCAGGAACGGGAGCGCTTGGGCGGCGACAAGGAACGCCGCGCCCGTCTCAGCAGGCTCGTCGGCCTTGAGGAGTTCCAACAGAGAGGCCGACAGCTTTTCATCTGCCCCGAGCGAGGCCAGCACGGGGGAAGCCCCGCCAAAGCGGAACCTCCCCACGGCAACTTCGCGTCCGTCTGAGAGCTTGACAGTATCAGCAGGCATGCTTCCCTCCCGGCTGTGTCTAGGCCACGCCGCCGATGTAACCGAACTTCTTCCCGTCGGCCTTGGCGTCATCGAGGATGGCCTCGAAGGTCACGGCGAAGGCCCGCTCCTCATCGTCCGTGTAACCAACGGGGTCGATGGCAGTCACGACGGCCTTGTGAATCACGAGGTCTTCGCTGTTGTCATCGTCGATGTCCTTGTCGATAGGCCGCAACCGAAGCTGCTGTGCGTGCGTGGACATCTTTGCGCCGGGGATGCGCCCGAAGTAGCGGGTGCTGCTTACGCTAACGCCCTCGGGGAAGGCGATGGCCAGATTGGCGATGCTGTTCTCTGCCAGCGTCAGCTTGACCTGGTGGCGCTCGCCAGTGTGAATGATGTCCACGGCGGACTCGCCGTGCCGCGAGGTCACGCGGTTGCGGGTCATCAACTCGGGCGTCCATTCGGCAGGCCCGAGCGTCACGCCGATGCTCGTTCCGCCGACGTAAACCACCGCCGCGCCTGTCTTCATGTTGCCGTGCGTAAACGTTCCAGGCATGTGCGTCTCCTTGTTCTGCGGCTATGCCGCGTACAGCGTCACCTCGAATGTGACGCGGTTGATGTTCAGTTGCTCTTGTGTATCCGGGTCGAACCGGTCAACGTCGTCCGGCTCGGAACTGATGATGCGACAGCGTTTGCATTTCCAGTTGGTGGTATCGAGCGTCGATGTCACTTCGTCAAGCAGGGCCTCCAGGGCGGTCTCGATTTGGTCGAGCACGTCCGGGTCGTCGCCGACTGCGGAAAGGATCAGGGTCATTTTGCGTACGCCCTCGCGGTTGACCTCGGGCCGATAGGCGGTCGTGATAGCGTAGAAGAGCGCCGGGTACGTGACGGCCGCGCGTGGGTTGCGATAGTAGATTGCGTCCGTGCTCGCCAGCAGGTCCGTGAGTGTGCTGTATGAGTCGAGCACGTCTACGAGCTTGACCTTGAACTCTGTCAGATGTCCGGCCATGGGTTACTTTCCCTTCCCCGCTTCAACAATCGCCTTGACCGCGCCGTCCTTGATAAGCCGCATGACGCGCTCACGCTTGACGTAGAATGCCCGTTGAAGCCAGGGCATCGTCTGCATACCGCTTGCCCCCCGTTCGCGCTTCGCCCGCCATGAACGCACCGGGCTACGGGCAGTCCCGATCTTGATAGGCTTGACCCCGTGCTTGGATATCCATACCCGCCCGCGCCCACGGCGAACCTGAAACTTCAGTAGGTTGGCAACCTTCGGGCGAATGAGCCCGCCGCCTCGCGGGGTATTGCCGAGTTCTGTGTAGACCGCATGCTTCGCGTTGGTCCCGACTTCGCCCGATATCTCGGAGCCCCGCGCGTGCATGAGGCCCCTGACGCTGGCATGCAGATGCCCCTTGTCCTTGGGTGTCCGCGCCTTGGCCGCATGCTCAACGACCTTAGCCGCCGCCATGAATGCAATCTTCTGCCGGCGCACAAAGTTCGGGCCAAGTTTCTGAAACTTGCGGGCCAGGCCCTTCGGGTTCTTGAGCTTGAATCCGAACATCACGCATGCCTCTTGAGCAGCACTTCCTTGTGGCTGCCCCGCTCACCGGGATCGATGACGGAGACGACGTGATAGAAGATGCCATCGATGCGCAGTAGGTCCGCCTGTCCGTCGCTGCTGCTGTCATGGCCTTCGGGGCGAATGTCTGCGGAGGCGTTGACGTGGAGCTTGGCGTCGGCCTCGAATGCCAGCCCGTTCCCGACCGATACCGCGCCGTGGACGGGAAACAGCTTGCCCTTGTACGTGTCGTCTTCGGCACTGCCCGCTTTCGCGAGCGTCACCGTTGCGGAGGCAGACCGCGAGGGCGTACCCCGGAACACGTAGACCGTCTTGTTGTACCGCCTGTTTCGACTCATAGCGTCCTCTGTGCTAGCCCGCGATCATCAAGCTGGTTTTCTCGGATGTGCGCTCAAAGGCGGTCAGTTTCCGCAGGAAGCGGGGCACGTCCTGATTCCGAAAGCGAATAACCTGCACGGGGCCGCGCTTGCCCCCACAGCCCCGCAGTGCCGCCAGCAACGCCTTGCGCCTTGCGTCCGCCTTGGTCATACCACCGGCACCTTTCGCGCGTCGAGAATCGCCCGGACTTCTGCGGGCATGGGGGCCATGCTCCACTGTTGGCGCTCACCGCCGATGTTCTCAGCCATGAAGCCTTCGCCGCCCTGCTTGGCCCTGTTGTACGTTGCCGCCGCCCACAGAATACAGGCGTTCTCCAGGTCGTTCGGGATGGTCGAGTAGCCCGCGACATATGTCACGATGATGTTCCGCACGCCCATCGGGAACGCCCCCGCCGAGTAGATCATCCCCGCGTCAGCGTCGTCAACCGTGAAGGCGCTCAAGGGCGTCGCGCCACGATACACCGTGACGGACTTGTCTAGGGCAAACAGCTTGCCATCCGTCGGCAGAAGGTCCGAAGCGGGGAAGGTGTCCGTGCCGGTCGCATCCCATCCCTTGCCGAGCGCGTCAATGGCCGCAACGAGCAAAGCGACTGTCGCATAGCTGGCGAGCGTCAGGGAGTCCGTGCCCGCGTTGTCTCCGCCGACAAGCTCCAGGTATATCTTCGTCGAATCCACGCGGACAAAGGCGTGCTTCGCGCCGGACGTTGCGGAGACATTCGTTACCGTGAGTACAGACGTGATGCCGACGCGGATGTCGCTCACCTGGACGATGGGCCACTGCTTGAGCCTCAGTCGCGTCAGCCCGTGCCCGTTGTACCGCTCCTTCGTATACGTCGTGGAGATGATATCCCGGCCAAGGTCCTGCTGAATCTGCGCCGTGACCCGCTCCAGGATGCTCGTGATGAGAGCGTTGTCGTCTGTGGTCGTGACGCCAAGGTGTACCTTGGTATCCGTGAGCGTCGCCAGCCCGGAGTATGAGGTCGGGCCGGTGAGCGTGTCTTCGATCCAGTACGTCTCGCCGCCGTAGACGTACTCCAGAACATAGGTGTACGTCAGGTCGTTTGCCGGGTCCGTGAACTCGTATTCGTAGACGCCGGTGCTGAGATTCGTCATGGCCGTACCGTCGGCCACGACCACGGCGTCGGTATCGTTCCGCTTGACCCCGTAGGTTTCGGCGTAGCTCGACAGCTTGACTGAGGTCATGTTGGCCTTGACGCCATCGACCTTGAACGTCTTGACGATTTTGCTCACGAGCTTGAATCCTCGATGGTGATGTCTTGGCCGCCTACCTGGACATGCGTTGCCGCCGCGCCGGTCACGTTCACAAGGCTGTTGGTGTCCTTGACGAAGCTCGTGCCCTTGATGTCCACGAGGTCCTCAAGGAGCAGGGCTTGGTTTGCGGCGGTCGCGTCGCCGCTAATCGCTGCGATGAGCGCATCCGTTATGGCGTGGAGGGCGGCGGCTACTCCGGCTGCGTCCGGGACCGTTGTATTCGCGCTGTCCGTGCCCCGCATGGCCGTCGTCGGAATAGCGTCCAGCAGCAGGTCGAGCCTGCCGCCGTCGATCAGGTCCGTGAGCGCACCCATGCGGGCTACGGTCACGAGTGACGCCAGAGCGGCGTTGTCGGTCCCGCGCATGGCCGTGGTCGGGATCGCCCCGATCAGGCCGTCCGTTACGCCGTGCAACGTAGCCGCTGCCCCGGCGGCGTCGGGTACGGTCGTGTTCGCGCTGTCCGTTCCACGCATGGGGGACGCCACCGTGAGCAACGGCGTGGCGATGTTGAACAGCTTCTTGAATCCGGCGGCGATGAGGCCCGCCGTCTCGGTCAGCGCAGTCCCGAGAATCTGCGCAAGATTGCTCTTGACGACGCCGGAGCTGAAGTCAAGTTGGCCTGTACCAGAGCCGCTCGACAGCAGAACGTTCGCGCCGATGTTCCGCGCGGTCTGAGCCGTGCCCGATCCGCTCGGACCGAGCTTGACCGCGTTGGCGTCTGCGAGGCCCGCCGCGTCAACCGTGAGCGCGTTCGCGGGCGTCGTGGAGCGTACCAGCTTCGCGTTGCCGTGATCCGCGTGAGACACAACAGCATAGGAGTTCCCGGTCTGGTCAACGCTCTCGACAGTAGCAACCGGAGTCTGAATGTTGAAGAACTTCTTGAACCCGGCGGCAAGGTAGCCGCCCGTCTCCGTCAGCGCTGTGGCGAGAATGGACACGAGATCGGCCTTGACTACGCCGCTCGCGGTATCCAGTTCGCCCGTGCCCGTCCCGTCCTTGATCGTCGTCTTGACGTATCCCGCCGTATCCGGGTCTGCTATCTGCACGCCCGCCCACGCGGCACACATTGCCGTCTCAGGAACCAGGATCGAGAACGTTGTGGTATTGTCGGGGTCAGTTGCCCAGTTTGGCGCGACGGTGCACTCCCTTGTGGCCCCGTCGTAATCCGTGACGAGCCGCGCCTGCCCGATGCCCGTGTTGCCGGTCAGGTGGACATAGCAGCCGATATAGAAGTCGTCTTTGGCCGAGGCGGAGGCGTCGAGCTTGCACTTCGTCTCAATGGCAGACGGGGCCTGACAAGTGCCTGTGCGAATCGACGGCAGGCGGCGCGGATACATGACGATGGGCGTCGTCTTGACGCCATCGCCCTTGCTAATGACGCCCACGCAGTCGGCCTGCTGTTCGAGGTACGTCAGGTCGAGGTAGTGCATACCACTGTCGGTAGCAACCTCAGTCGCCTCGTTGGTGCAAGCCGCGTATGTTCCGATGTCTTTGGAGACTAGCGCGTCCGCACCCGTTACGCCCGGCACAAGGTCGCCGTCAGCATCGAGCCACGGGAACTGTATGCAGATGGCCGCGCCGTAGATGGGGAACGGAAGGAAGTTCTTGCCAGCAGCCATTAGTTACTCCGTAATGCGTAGGTGTGCGGCATGTAAGGAACGTGTTCCCAGCGGCGCATGGCGGGCTGGCCTGCGGGCGGTGCCCCCCCATCCGTCGCCCCGAAGAACTTCCACTGTGGCTCGCGGATCATGCAGAAGGGGTCGGCGGAGAGGCGAATAGCATCGGCCTGTGTCAACAGCCTGTTCCACATGCCGTAGGCCGCGATATCCATATCCACGTAGCCAGGAAACCAGCCGCCGTAGCCTTCGGTGTCCCCCCCGAGTTGCACCTTGAAGTACACCCATGCCGTAGCCGGGTCTGCATGATAGGCTGTCAGGCTTTGGGGCTCCCCGTCAACGTATACTGCATACGTGTTAGTCGCCAGATCCACTACGGTAACAATCACATGCCAGTTTCCGTCCGTATGCTTGGCGTTGCTCCAGTAGAAGCTGCTGCGGCCATCGGCAACGTCGCTGTGATACAAGTAGAAGATGCTGTTGACGGTGTGCGTATTTCCCCAAGCCCCGCTCCCATTCAAGCGCCAGACGTGCCCATCATTCCCTATCATATTCGTCTCGGCTTGGTGTGTTGTTCTGTAGCATAGCATTTCCGACACATGAAACGGTCCAGGGAGAACGACGGGTGGCGTTTCTACATAGTCGTTGTCGCCGTCAAAGGCCAGGGCAGGCCCATGCTGCCCGCTAATCCAGTCTGTCGCGGGGTCCATGTTTTTCAGTACGCCATCATGGCCGTGACCAGACAGATCGTGTACGCGCCCCCCTGCCATTTCCCACATTGGCAGATACAGAACATTCCCTCGCCACAAATTCAGAGCGTCAGGGTTGCGGCCCGGCGACCAGAACGGAGGTTTGATGATCGAGGCCATGCCTTAGCTCGCTGCCGGGATGGTTGCCAGCTTGTAGTTCTCGGTCACGGCGAGTTCCTGTCCGGCGTCATTCAGAACCTGCAACTTGAACTTGCTCACCTGAGCCGGGGAGACTGAGAACGTCACCTTGCGCGTCGCATTCTGTACCACGTCAATCGGCACGCCCCACACGGGATCGGTGTAAACCGGGCCGGTCGTCGGGCCGACCTGATAGCCTTCGCTGTCCGGGTCGAGGTCTGAGCGGAGCACAGAAACGTAGGCGTCGCCATCGACAGCCCCGGTATTGTCCTCAATGACTGTCACAGAGACTTCGCAGGCCGCGTAGCCGTCCAGGTCCACCGCATCGCTAACAAGTCCGGCCGCATCGGCAACCGCTACCCCGTCTATGGGCGTACCTACAGAGTGGGTGAAGTGAGCCAGCGCCCCCCAGTTAAATCCTGTGTCGGCCATCAGCTTGTCTCCTTCGCGTCGAGAGCAGCATTGAGCGCGGCTTCCCAACCGGTCAGCATGGCCGCCATCGCCGCGTCTTTCGTAGCCTCTGCCTCATACTCAGCAAAGAGTTTGTTCACGGCGTCCGCCTTGATCTCAGACAGCGGCTTTGCTGTCGTATCCACCAGCATTGAGTCAAGATGGAACGTGCGCACGTCTTCACCGTCGGTTCGCGTTGAACGAAGCGAGACCTCTTTGCGAGCCAAGTCCTTGACGGTGATCTTTGAGTCCCATGTCGCTGCCATCGGGGAAGTCCTTTCGCGTTACGTTGATACCGTCGCCAACTCGTTCGCTACCATCTCAAGCCGCGCCTTGAGCGCCCGGCCTGAGTGCGCCCACGTAAACCGCTCGCGTATCCGGCAGGCCGCCAAGTGCCCCTTGCGAAGCGCCTCGCGGTAGTTCCTGCGGATGCGTATCATCTGCCGCGCAACGTCTGTCACGTCCGCGTTCGCCGCCGGGACCGTCTGAAACTTGTCCTTCGCGTACTCCATAGTGAAGTACGGCCCGACCGTGAACTTCACCGGATATGCGCAGTCCGCGTCGGCAAGGTCCGCGAGTGCCGTTGCGGGTGTGTAGATGCACGGCAGACCGGTTGCCATTGCTTCGCCAAGAGTGAAGCCGAATCCCTCACCCATCGAAGGAAAGACAAAAGCATGCGCGGAATGGTAGAGCTTGACCATCTCGTCATCGCTGCGTTTCTCCGTGTCGATGATGACGTTGCCATGCCAGCCGGACTTGAGGGCGTCGCTGGCGAACGTGGTCTTGACGTAGAGTTCGCACGTCGGGTCTGAGGCAAAGGGTTTCCAGGCTGCGAACAGGTGCTTCCAGCCCTTGCGGTCGTTCGGTGCGCCCACCCACAGATACCGGAAGGGTTTGCGTCGCTTGCGCGACAGCGGCTTGCGCTTGGCCTCAGTAAACAGGTCCGTGCGGATGCCCTGCGGAACGTAGAAGGTCGGGACACCGCTTGCCTGCTCGAATACGGGGACAAGGAACTTGGCCGTGCAGAACAACACGTCGGCGCGCTTGAGGCCCTCGACCTCGGGCGGCGTCAGTTCCGTGAACTCCCATGCCGCCCACAGGATGTTGACCTTGCCGTCGATGGGCTGAAAGGCGTGGGGGGGCGCGTGGTGGACGGCGATGTCCGCAGTGGGGGTAACGTCCACCCCCTGTGCCGCGAGGGCCTCACGGCCAAGCCTGGCCCCTAGAACGTGTCCGTATGCGTTCCCCACGCCGGTGTGCTCGCTTGCCCAGCAGATTTTCATGTGTTCCCTCCAGGAGGCGGTTGATTTGCCAGGCTGGCTCAACGGCCAAAGCGCTCGATAGACCCGTCTACCGTTGGTAGCGGGCTCATGTCAAACAGGAAGGCGGTCGGGGAATCGAACCCCGCTTCCGGCGGACGCCGACGGGGTAGCTAGCTTCGCCGCCGTGGCCCGTGCTCCGGTTGCGGATTCTGCCGCATGTGTTTCTTCCGTCAACACCGTCCGCCTGTCATTCTCCGAACTCAAAACCAAACCGGCTCACGTCCTCTGCGTAGACTTCCCCGACCCGATCGCGCAAGGCGTCGTCATAGAAGTGCGGATAGGTCGGGAAGGCGTCGTGCCCGCGCAGCACCTCCGGCGTCCAGTCGGCCACGAGCGGCCATTCGCCCCCGAGGCGCGGCGTGTTGTTCCGCATGCCCACGGGCGGGTTGATACCGATACGTTCACCAATCTCCCCAAGCCGCTGCGTCATATCGCGCAAGGGCCAGACAGCATCGAACTTCACGTCCCCGATAAACCAGCCCATCGGCTTCCAGTGCCGGTTGAACTCTGCGGGGTTGCCCCGGCAATGCCGCGCGATAAACTGGCGGAACGTCATGCCGCTTGGGAGCTTCTGCCCCAAGTAGACGGAGACGAGTCTGTCCCACGGGTCGCGAATGAATACGAAGGTGAAGTAGTCCTGGAGAATGGCCGCCCACGTTTCCGGCGAGCGCTTGCGCAGCCAATACTGGCGGGGCCGGTCGCGCTTGTACTCCTGTCCGTGAATCTGGCAGAACCACGCAAGCCCGCTTGAACAGCCCGCCTTCTGAATCGGACAGTAGACGAGGCGGTGCTTGTCGCTGACGAGGTAATCGCCGCGCGTGTCATGCGCCACTGTCGTTACCCTCAAAGACGAGGCGGAACAGGTCGGCAGAGAGCGGGAAGCGTCGGCCCTCTGGCCCCGTGACAATCCAGTCGTGTCCCTTGACTGACCAGCCCCCGCGCGGGTGTTTCGGGTCGGGAAGCCAGCCACGCGCGACCTTCGGGACTTCGATGGTATACGATCCTTGCACCCCGCACTCGACATCATTCACGCCGGGTTGCCATTGGACGGCCAGGACTTCGGCGGCTCTCGGGTAGAACCAGGGCATCAGGTGACGAGCTCAACAAGCGCGACCCCGCGTTCGCCCACGAGGGCGATGCTGTCTATCCAGCCCTTGTCGTATCTGGGTGCGCTAGTTGGGTCCTCTGCCTCGACCCGGTACAAGGGGGCACAGAGCGGTTGGCGGCCCTTGAATAGTATCCACTCCCAGAACGTTGGCTTGCGGGTGACGCGGACTCCTATGGTTGTAAAGACGCTTCCGGCAGGTAGCCGTCGCGGGTCTTTGCCACTCGCGATATCCTCTGCCAACGTTGCGCCGCCCATGAGCCACACGGCGGCCTTGAGACGATATGTTTTCACGAGGGCCAAGTCGAGCACGTCAAGAACTGCACTCATGCGATTCCCTCCAGAACCTTGCCGACAGACAGTTGCCGCATGCACTGCGCATCCCGACACGTCTGCTCGCGACCGAGCATCTGACACGGCTGGCATTCGAGCCCCGCCGTGAGTATCCGCACGTCCCGACCGACGGGCCGGTTCTTGAGCGGCGACGTAAACCCAAAGAGTACGGCCGTCTCGACGCCCAATGCCGCCGCCATGTGCGCCAGCCCGTTGTCAATGGCGATGACCCGTTCGGCACCCGCGAGCACGCCCGCAGAGGCCCGAAGCGATAGCGTACCCCGCAGGTCCACGTCAACCGGCAACTCCCCGAGGCCCGTGTCCAGTGACGAGCCGACGCAGACGAGCCGCGTCCCGCAAGCCTCAAGCGCCTCGCAGAGCTTCCGCCAGTGCGGCCACAGTTTACGGTCCCACTCAGGCGACCGGTCAGACCCGTAGCCGGGACAGACAGCCGTGTACTCTTGTGGCAGGTCCAGGCCGGGCCTGTCGTGCTCGCAGTGCGGCATGGGCGTCGCGCCCTTGTGGCCGAGCTTGCGCGCGACTGTCATGTTTGCCGAGGTCTCGTGGTGGACCCGCATGTCCAGGATGTCCGGCGACAGGTAGTCCTGCGCTTGCAGGAACACCGGCGGCCATTTGAGGTTGCACCACGCCCCCCGGCATACCACGTCGTAATGCTCTTGAATCAGGGACAGGTCGCCCCATGAGGTGAAGACGTGCTCGATAGCAGCCCAGCCGCGCAACAGGGACGCCGCGTTGCACCTGGCGTTGCAGTACACGTCCACGGTGTACCCGAGGTCGTGGACGGCCTGAATCAGCGGCGTGGCCATGATGACGTTGCCGACGCCTTGCGAGAGACAGATGAGCGCTTTCATGTCTGCAGCTCGTATTTGCTCGCGTCGATTCGGTCGAGCGCGCGCGACCCCTCGTGCAACAGGAACGGCTTGGCGGGTACGCCCCTGACCGCAGTGTTCGGCGGCACGTCCTTTGTCACCACTGCCCCGGCGGCGACAAAGGCGTTCTCTCCGATGACTGTCCGGTCCACGACGATTGCACCCATGGCGATGTATGCGCCGTCGCCGATGTCACAGCAGCCGGCGACGTTCGCGCCCGGTGAGAACGTCACGAAGTCGCCGACGGTGCAGTCGTGGCCAAGCAGGACGCCCCGGTTCAGGAAGCAGTGGCGGCCGAGCTTGGTATTCGAGGCGACGGCGACGAGGCGGCTGAATACGCAGCCTTCACCGGTCTTGGCGGTCTCACTTATGGAGGCGGATGGGTGGCGTAGCGCCCACCAGGGGGGCTGAAAGCGGGCTTGGGCGGTATTGACATACTGGCGCCGGTGGAAACTGGAGGCAATTCCGCATACAAAGTATCCCCCGAGCCGCAATCGCGAGAGCTGTTCCCACCAGTAGACCGGCTTGCCCGCAAACGCCTTCTTCTTGCGCCACTGGTTTTCGACGTACCCGCCGAACGCCCATTTCGGATGGATCAAGTCCGCAACTTCGCTCGAAGTCGTGCGCGTCCCCAGAACGTAAATCATTTTAGCACCCTCACCCGAAACGCGATACACTCCACGACGTTGAACAGGTGCCGCCGCGCCAGTTGCAAGACACGCTTGGGCAGCCCTTGCCACTCCTTGAAATACACGTACTCGACCTTCTCGGTTCGCAAGCGGATAGGCGTCCGCTCATTCGCAGACCCGAGCAGCTTGTCAGGATCGAACCAGTCAAAGCTGTGCTCGTTGAAGTTGACGTGGTGGTACGGGTTGCAAAGGTGGTCAAGTGAGCGCGTGACATAGGGCACGCTGATGTCGAGCGTCGCATCGGGCTGGCAGACGCGCCAGAGTTCCCCGAGCATCGCCAGATAGTTCCGGCTGTGCTCTAAGACGTGGCTGGTGAAGACCTCACAAAACGTATTGTCGGGGAATGGCCAAGGCGCACCGTCCATGTCGAAAACCATGTCGGCCCCCACGTCGGGGTTCACGTCGGCATTGACCCATCCGTTGCGGTGTCGCCTTCCGCAACCGAGGTGCAGGTGGTCGATCATGCGAGTCCCTCCGCGTGAAACTTGTTATAGTTATCCCCGTGTCGGTCGTCTACGACATAGAGGACGTGCGGCACGCTTACTATCTGCGACGCCTCCAGGCCCGCCGTCATCTTGGCGATCCAATCCCAATCGACGGACCGCTGGGAACGGCGGTATTTGACGCCTACCGCAAGCTCGCGGGCGTAGAGAAGTGAGCCGTGGCCCACCTCATTTTGCGCGAAGCTCTCGCCGTGCGTCCGCTCCCGGAGCGGCTTGTTCCCGGACCATACCGTCGCGAGCGTATGGCAATACGTGACCTTGACGTTCGGGTCCGCGAGGATCGGGGCCATCATTAGTTCGACGCAATGCGGACGCAGGATGTCATCATCGTCGAGAATCTTGATATACGGCGCGGCCCAGGGGGTGTCGTTCCACAGCTCCCGAACCGCCGCACCCCAGAAGCCTTCGCGTTGCTCCGTCTCGACGAACATGAGCCCGCGCCGGCCAAGGTACGGCTTGACGATCTCCCACGCGGCGTTCGGCCCGTCAGACAGCACGACCGGGCGCGCCTTCGGATAGGTCTGCGCCAATGCCGAGACGATGGCAAGTTCCAGGCGTTCCCGGCCGATGGTCGGGATAACGATGTCAACTCGCGGCAGTCGCGTCATGGGTTCCCTCCGCCGGCAATGGCGCGTGGTCGAGCATTCCCTCCAGAATCACTGCGAGCTTGGGGCGCTTGCCGCGCGTGGTAAAGGTCCGAGTCGCAAACGGCAAAAAGTCCTGAAAACCCCACGCGGAAATGTGTTCCTCTTGCGGCTTGTCCGGAACGGTCTGCACCCAACCGACCGGCCATACGGCGAATAGCCGCTTGCAGCGGTAGGCCAGGAAATGCACAAGGTTGATGCCCGCCGTCTTCGGCAAGTGTTCCAGCACGTCGCCAAGGACCACGAGGTCAAAGGTCCGACTGCCAAGTGCGGCCCGAACCGCCGCGAGGTCTGCGAGGTCAACGGTCCACACCGTTTCGTAGATATCCCGGAGGTCGTACAGCAGGACGTATTCCCGGTCCACCTCGATGGCGAACCGTGCGCAGCCCGGCAGAAGGTCGCGGGTGCGCATGCCGTACTTGCCGCGCCCGGCCCCACAGTCGAGCAACGTCTTCGGCTTTGCGGCCGTGAGCAAGCCCGTGAAGATGTGGTCCAGGTCGTCGCGCGATCCCGGCATTACGCTCTCCCAACGCCGAGCATGAAGTCGGCAACCCCGAAGTCCTCAGCACAGGGCCAGATGGGCTCGATGCTAATCACGTCCTTGCGCTTCGTCGGGTACGTCTGCCCGTACCAGCACACGTCCGTGAACCCGGCTTGCCGCCAGAGGTCCACGAAGTCTTTTGCGCCGTAGCTCCGCTTGAAGTACCAGTGCGGGACGTGCTCGGCATCCGTCTCGAATCGGCCGATGGACAGAACGCAGACGCCGCCGGGAACGATTGCCTTCATGGCCTTGAGCAGCGCCACGTCGTCAGGGATGTTTTCGTGGCCGATGGCCTCAAAGCAGGACGCGATACCGCCGGACGCATTGAAGAGGATACTGTCGATTCCGCCCTGGACGAAACGGATACCGGGGTGCTGTTCGCGGTTCGCCTCGATCACGTCGGGGTCTACGTCTACGCCGACAATGTACAGGCTGGGATAGCGGCGGGCAACGGCTTCCAAGTTCGCCGCATATCCACAACCGATGTCGATCAGTGTCCAGGCGTCGCGGGCCTGTACCACGCCTGCGAGAAACGCATACCGCTCCCGCGCGTGCAAGAGCCGGATATCATTCGCCGTGAAGGCGTTGGCCTTGATACGCGCAAGGGATTCGGCGTAGTCTCCCGTCGGCCTCAGTGCAAGCGCGTTCATGGCGACGGCCTCCCTGTGCTTGGCGGGCGGCCGTTTGCTAAGTCCTCCTTGCGGAGCGGGCCAATGTCAAGGCTAGCCAGAACGCGCGGACTCACGTCGTCAAGCGCTGCAAAATGTAGCGGAATCATGCCGCCAATGGCTTCGGCGGCATCCTGGAAGGTGTCCCCACAGGCCGCCGTACCGAACTCCGTACAAACGACGCTCCACTGGCCATCTTCCCATGTGAACACCACCGTGAGGCGCATTGGCTGTCTTCCGGCAGACGCCCGCCTGCGCGCGGTCATAGGCCGAGCCTCCCCCGCGTATCCACGCAAGACGACAGCGGCCGGCCAAGCGCTTCGGCTATCCCGACCACGCGCTGTACCAGTTCCGGGTTGCTCGCCAGCTTCTTGCGCCCAACGTCCAGATAGATATTGTCCTCAAGACCAACGCGAACCCCGCCGCCCATGACGATGCCCATGGCGTTCGCCTGCAACTGGAACCGGCCGATGCCCGCGACAGCCCACACGGAACCCTCGGGAAGCGCTTCAACCATGGCGACGAGATTGCGCGGGTTCGCCGCCAACGTGCCCCTGTTTCCGAGCAGGAGGTTGAAGTAATAGGGGGGACTTATCCCGCTCTTCGGAATCAGGTAGTCCCGCGCCCAGTCGAGATGCCCGACCTCGAATGCCTCAAACTCGGGCCGGATGTCTCGTTCCTTCATGGCCGCCAGCAGGTCGAGAATCATCTGCGGGCAGTTGACCGACGCCTGTTGCGGGAAGTTCAGGCTACCCAACGTCAAGCTCGCCATGTCCGGCTTGCAGTCGAGCACGGCCGCGCGGCGGTTGAACTCAGGCCAGTTGCGCCCGGACGTGGACGCACAGACCACGAGGTCCGACGCGACTGTGCGCACGGCGGCGATAATGTTCCCGTAGACGGCCGGGTCCCACGTCGGCGCACCGTGAGCATCCCGCGCGTGGACGTGGACAATCGAAGCGCCCGCCTCGTGACAGCGCCATGCGTCCTCTGCAATTTCCTCTGCGGTGATTGGCACAGCCGGGTTCGCGTCCTTGGTCGGGACCATCCCGGTCAGCGCGGCGTTGACGATGAGCGGCTCGTCGAGCGCGGTTTTCAGTGGCATTATTCCGAACCCTCCAATGTGACAAAGGCCGCGAACACTTCCGCCCGCCCGCCCGCCATTTTGTAGCAGACCCAATCGTCGCCGCCGGTGCGCTCTGGGATACTGTTATTGATGATACTGCTGAGCGAATAGCCCGCGTCTTCCGCGAAGATCGCAGCCGCCTTGAAGTTGGCGAAATACCGCTCCGTCAGCATTTCGTCGCCTACCTTGACACACACCCGCCAAATCACGTCTGGCATTTCTCAACTCCCTCCAACACGGTCTTCGTAACCGTCTCCACTTCCTCGTCCGTCATGTCCGGGAACATCGGCAACGTCAGCAGGCTCTCCCACACGGACTCGGCCACGGGCACGCTCTGCCGTGTGCCGCTGTAAAGCGGGTGCAGGTGTAGCGGCATGTAATGCACGCCCGTCGATATCCCGCGCTCCCGAAGGTAATCGCCCAAGGCGTTCCTATCGGGGACGCGGACAATGTAGGCATGCCAGGCGTGGCCGGGTGCGTCCGGCGGGGTTCTGATATCATCGGCGGCTGCGAATGCCGCCGTATACTGTCCGGCAATCTCGCGCCGCCGCGCGTTCATGCTGTCGAGCCGCGCGAGTTGGACAAGCCCAATCGCGGCGGCGATGTCGTTCATGTGGTACTTCCAGCCGACCTCGGTGACTTCGTAATACCAGCCGTAGCGGCTCGCGCGGTCGCGGACTGCGGCGTTGCCCTTCATGCCCATGCGGGACCACGTATCTTTGGTGATACCACACCAGCGCATCCGGCGCAACGGCTCGACGAGCGCTGTCTTGTCCGTGGTAATCATACCGCCGTCGCCGGTCGTCATGTTCTTGACGGCGTGGAACGACCAGCAGGCGGCGTCGCCGAACTTGCCGACGGGTGCGCCAGCGGCGTGAGCGCAGTCTTCGATAGCGGCACAGCCCTCGCTCCGAAGCGTCCAGCGTGTCGTATCCGGCGGGCACTTGTAGCCCGCAAAGTGAACAGGCACAACAGCCCGTGTCTTAGCGTCCGCTTTCTTTTCTACGTCCTTCCAGTCAATGCAAAGCGTCTCTTCGTCTACGTCGGCAAAGACAACCTTTGCCCCGCAGTGCGTGGCCGCCAGCGCGGTTGAGATAAACGTCAGCGCCGGGACGATGACGGTATCGCCCCCGCGCACGCCGAGAACCCACATGGCAAGGTGCAGCGCGGCAGTGCAGGAGTTGACGGCTACCGCGTGCTTCGCCCCGACGTACTTCGCGAAGGCGTCCTCAAACTCCTGGACCTTCGGCCCGCAGCCGAGCCAGCCGGACTTGAGCGTCTTGGCAACGGCGTCGATCTCGGCTTCGGTGATGCTTGGTCGAAAGACAGGTATTGTCTTCACTTGGCACGTCCCTCTATCACAAGCGTTCGCCCGTCCTGGAGCCTGATATCCCCCGGCCCCTTGCCGTGCGCACAACACGAATGCCTCATGTCAATGCCGCCCTTTTGTAGGGCCTTGACAATAGGCGCAATGCAGCGGTCAATCTGAAAGCGCTTCCAGCGCCGCTTGCCAGTGCATGACAGATCGGCGGGCACCCTTACCTTGACGGGAATGGTATCTCCATACTCACACATGCCTATCCCTCCGGCTTCCTGTCACTGAACCCCGGTCCGTAGATGCCCCGCAACCGCGCCTTCGCCGCCTCGATCTGGCGGCCGTGCTCTTTCTCGTTCATGTTCGCCCGCATGATCTCGTGCCCGTGATGGTAGATCAGCAGGTCGGTACAGATGCCCACGCGCCCGCCGCCTTGCCAGACGCGCCAGCAGTGGTAAATGTCTGCGCAGCCGATGCCCTCGAAGGAATCATCCCAGTAGCCGTGGCGGTCGAGCAGGCGACTCTTGCTCGTGATCCAGAGCGCGAGGTTCGGAGCCCATACCGTCTCGACCACCGGGCCGCCCTTGAACTTGTGAGGCCACTGCGGGCGACTGTTCATAAGCGGGGCGATGATGGCAAAATCCGTGGACTCGTAAGCTCTGAGCAGCGTGGCAAGCCAGCCGCGCGGGAACTCGATATCCAGGTTGGCGACGATGACGACATCGCCGGGTGCTTTGCGCAGGGCGATGTTGATGGCCTTGGCATAGCCGAGGTTACGCCCGTTCCACCAGTAGTCAACATCGTTTCCGTCGATAGGTCGCGGGCTGGCGCTGTTGTCGGAGACGTATAACCGGTAAGGGACCGTCGTGTAGCGCCGGACCTGCTCGACGAAGGCATCCGTCCACCTTGCGGAGTTCCAGGGGACTACGCAGATGGGGATTGTCACGAGAGCACCGTTTCTTGCAGATGCTCAGCAATGGCTTGCATCATCTTCGGCGGGACGCTATTGCCGATTTGCCGCGTTGCGGTCTTCCGGTCAAGGAACCGGAACTCATCTGGAAAGGAAGCAATCCGACAACGCTCAAGCGTACTGATAGCCCTGCATTCCGTTGGGTGATACGGTGCGCCGTTGCCCTCCACCTTTTGCAGTGTCAGGGCTACGCGACTCATAGATAGCCGAGTAACACAGTCCTGCTTCCCCACGGTTCCGCCCTGCCCAGCCTGCCGCCAGTACGCTTGATAGCGCGGCGTAAGGGGCGGGGCATCACCGCTTCCTGATATACCCGCGAAGGCCGCCCGCACCGTGATCGGCGCTGTCTGCGGTCGCGGATGGGTCGGGGCGGTCCCTACGTCTGTCCGCGCCCCAAGGAGAATCACCCTCGCCCTGCTCTGGGGCACGCCAAAGTACATAGCATTCAGAACTTGCCCCTTGACCATATACCCCGCCTCCCGCAATGTCTTGACCATGAGCAGGTACACTTGCTTCATGTGTCCCTTGACGAGCCCCGTCACGTTCTCCATGACGAATGCTTTGGGTTGCAACGCCGTCAACAGTCTGGCGAACTCCCCGAAGAGCGCGTTGCGCGGATCGCTCCACTTGCGCTTGCCCGCCGTGCTGAATCCCTGGCAAGGCGGCGAACCGTCTAGCACGTCCAACTCTCCGGGCTTGATACCCGCGAGCTTCATACACTCTTCGCCGCTCAGCTTGCGGATATCCCCGTGGTATATCGGCACGTCCGGGAAATTGAGCTTGAATGTCGCGACCGCATGATCGTCCCACTCGACGGCCAAGAGTTCCTTGAATCCGGCCAACTTATAGCCAAGGCTGGAACCGCCGCAACCCGCGAATGTCGAAATGACGGTGGGCCGTTTCACCACTTAAACCCACACTTCGGGCATTCGTTGTCAGTGTTCGCGAGGTCGTCTTCGTCGATGTCCTGATTATCCTCGGGAATGACTAACGGCATATCAAAGATGATCTCCGGGAACCGCAATGCCTCGCTCAGGTCCGGTAGTTCAATCGTGATGTCCGCTATCAGCGCCCCGAGGTCCGGCGTAAACTCGCCCTCGATATGCGGGTTGTTCGCCCCGACGTTTGCCGCCTTCTCTTTCGCGTTCGGCCAATCGACGATACGCACCGGGAACCGCTCGCCGTCCGGGGTGACGACTGCGCCGTCTTCCAGCACAAGCGCGTCGCCGTGCTCTTCTTTCAACGCCCGGATGCGCTGGTGTCCCGCGACAAGATGGCCTGAGCGTGAATTGAACAGCAGGCCGGAAAGGTCCCCGAACTCCCCAAGGCTTACCTTGAGGCCGCCAAGGGCTTCGTCGTCAATGCGCCTTGGATTGTATTTCGCGGGCTTCAGGTCTGCAATACTCTTCGGCTCTTTCATGCGCCCGCCCCCCTGAGCCTTGCGACTTCCGCCGAAAAGCTGGCCTCCGTTTCCTCGACCGTCCAGGGCCGGATGATGACGAAGGTCCCGCCTGCCATAAGGTGCTCACCCGTGAGTTGCTCGCCGAAGGTAAGGACCGTCTCTAGGTCGCCTTCGGGGACGCCGAAGACCTCGACAGTCAGGAACCCGTCCTGTTCGCCGCCGAGATACCCGGCGGCAAAGCCCTCAAAGCCAGCGGTCACATGCGGGAACTGTTTGGTCAGCGCCGCGCAAAGGTCTATCAGGAACGCCCGATCTTTCGCAGTCATGCGCTCGGCTTCCCTCCGTCAGGCCACAGTGCTTCCGCCATTCTGTCAGTGAACGGCACGGCTATATCGCAGTCGACCTCAAACTCCAGGCCGCCCTCTAGCTCGTAAAAGGCATTCCATAGGACGCGCCTGAGAGCGTCAACAATCTTAGGATCATCGACGAATGGGAACGTGAGTGAACCGTGATTGCTGATAAGCATATAGTCAAGAATCGCGAAGCCTACAACTTCACGGGCTACAGGATCGATCCTTATCAAGACAGGTCCCGCGCCCTCTAGGCAAGTGACGTGCTGAGACAATCGCATAGTCATGTATGCGATGCCCGTGTCTACGTCTAGCAAGAATTTCAAGGCTTCCCCTCGTCAATCTCCGGCCCGTACTTCGCCCGCAACTTCTTCCGCGCGTCCCGGACCAACGCCTTGTACTCGTCCTGCTCGATGTTCGCGCCCGCAACCCCGCAGCAGTGATGGTAGACAAACACGTCCGTCTGAATGCCCACCCGGCCGCCCGCTTTCCACAGCAGGTACGGCATGTAGATGTCAGCGCAGCCAATCGGAAACAGGTCTTCGTCGTAAGTGCCGATGCGGTTGTACAGCCGCGACTTGCTCGTAATCCACAGCGCCGAAGTCGGGCACTCGTCAACCTCGATAACGCCCGCGTCTACCGGGATGCCCTTGCTCTGAACTCGGACGTTCATACGCGGACCAATGATGCCGAAGTCGGTAGACTGATACGCCTCGACAAGACTCGTAAGCCAGCCCTGCGGCAACTTGAGGTCACAGTTCGCAACCACAACCACGTCTTCGGGACAGATGTGCAGCGCCCGGTTCATGGCCTTGGCAAACCCGAGGTTGCCCCCATTCCACCAGTAGTCAACATCCTCACCGGCGATGGGGTCCGGGCTGTCGCTGTTGTCGGAGACGTATAACCGGTAAGGCACGGTGGTGTAATACCGGACCTGCCTGACGAATGAGCGCGTCCACCGGAGCGAGTTCCAGGGCACTATGCAGATGGCGATGGGCTCGCTCATGCGTTCGGCCTCCCCTCATCAACCTCTGGCCCGTACTCCATACGCAACTGCTTCCGCGCCAGCCGGATCATCAGCTTGTACTCCAGAGGCGTCATGTTCTCATGCGCCACGCTACAGCAGTGATGATAGACAAATAGGTCGGTCTGAATGCCCACCCGGCCGCCCGTCTTCCACAGTAGATACGGTATCTCGATATCGCCACACGTCAGGGGCCAGTCATGCTCGGGGCACCCGCCGCCGATGCGATCCCACAGCCTGGACTTGCTAGTGATCCACAACGCCAGCGTCGGCGCTTCGTCAACCTCGATGGCGCCTTGGTCAACCGGAATGCCCTTGCTCTGTACCCGAACATTCATGCGCGGGCCGATGATGCCGAAGTCGGTAGACTGATACGCCTCGACCAAGCTGGTGAGCCAGCCGTCCGGCAAGTCGATGTCACAGTTTGCAATGACAATAATGTCTTCGCGGCACCGGCGGAGTGCCCGGTTCAACGCCTTGCAGTACCCGAGGTTTTCGGCATTCCACCAATACTCAATGCGCGGGCCGATCTTCGGAAAGGGCTCGTCTGAGTTGTCTGAAATGTAGACGCGCCACGCGGGGTAGCTCGTCCGCTCGGCAATCTGCTTCAGAATGTGCTCGGTCCAGGTGTCCGAGTTCCACGGGACTAGGCAGATGGCTACGGGCTCACCCACGGTGCAATCCCTCCGTCGTGTCCAGGAAGTCCAGGAACACCTGCATATGCCGCCTGAGCGTGTCCCGGTCCATACCCTCTATGTCGATATGCGGCTCGACTTTTAGCAGCCCGTCCGGCCGATACGATGCGATGCTCTTGTCCTCAAGGTCGCGCAACTCGCAGCCGAACTTCTCGGGGTGCTCGTATATCGCGCTGCCCGGCATGGGGACGAAGACCGTCACGGCCACGAGGTCCAGGTACTCCCGGTTCTCACAGACCCACGCGATGTCCCGCTGTAGCGTCTCCCGCGTCTGCCCTGGCGTTCCAATCATCATCAGCGCCCGGACGTTCAGGCCCGCCGCGTGCGCCTCTCTGACCGCCCGCGTGTTGTCTGCTACCGTGGCGCGCTTGTGCATCGCCCTGAGAACATCAGCGTCGCCGCTCTCGATTCCGATGCTGACCTCGCGACAACCAGCGTTGCGCATGGCCTTCCACACGCGCGGGATGCTTGGCTTGGCGGCTACGGTTGCGCGCCATGCGATACCGTCAGCGCTAAGGGTGATGCTCTCCCCGATGGCCTCGCAAAGCGCAAGCACGTGCGCCGCGTCAGCATTGAAATACTCATCCCAGAACGTGAACTCCCGGATGCCGTAGTCCACGACAACCCACAGCATTTCGGCAGCAACAAGGCCGGGGTCGCGCGTCCGCCGCTTGCACCCGGTCAGCCTCGGGTTCGCGCAGAACGCGCAAGCGTTCGGGCAACCCCGCGAGGCGAGCATTCCCGTGGACCCTCCTTGAAAGTAGACCTTGCCACGGGCAAACGTTGGCCCGCCAAGCGAACCCGGCCACAGGTCGCGGGCGGGAAGCGGGAGAGCGTCGAGGTCTTCGACGATCAGTGGCCATGAGCCCGGCGCGTCCGGCTCACCCATGATTTGCGGAATGACGAGTTCGCCGGCAACGGAGAATGTCTGGTCAATCACGCCATGGTCAAGCTCGCCGGCGGATAGCCATATCGGCCCGCCCACGACAACGCGGCAGTCGCGATTGAGCCTCTTGAGGTGGCGCGCCAGCGCGTTCACCACGGCTACCTGCGTGTGATAGCCCGTGATGCCATACACGGCCAAGTGTAGCGGCACAAACTCCGGGTCCGTGTTCATGTCGTGTACGCAGACGCTGTACCCCGCCGCCCTCGCAGCCGCCGCAACGTACAGCAGGCCAAGCGGGGCCTGAGCGTTTGGGTGAACGAGGCCCGGCGATGGCGGGTTGATGAGACATAGACCGTACACGGATTCCCCTCGATGCCCCCTGCCCCTATGCAGGCGGGTTGCTGTAATACGGATGCGCCCTCATGTGCTCCGGGTGCTCGCCGGTATACGATTCAAGCCGCACGTCCGGCATTGTCACCCGCGCCCCGTCAAAGTGCATTGACCTCAAGCTCTTCGGGTGCGGACACCACTTCTTCCAGCGTTCCCAGTGTTCCGCGTCCTTGACCTTGGAATAGTGATAGATACATACGTCACCCGTGGGCGGCCCGGTGATCTGCGGTTCGGCCATCTTCGCCGTCGTCAGGTTCACCGCGCCACTGATAAACGCTCGCTCGCTCCACATGCGCCACTTGAGGTTCTTGCGCGTGTCCAGGAAGCAACTCGCCTTGCCACGGTTGCACGTCCAGAAGTCATTGACGAATTGCCAGCCCGTCACCCACCCGCCGATACACTTGTCGGTGCTATCAACCCACGCGCGAAAGTTCCCGACAAGCCGCGCATCCCATATCTCGTCATCGTCACAGCAGAGCATCCACGTCCGGCCGAACTTGGCCTTGACCGTCGCGAGCATCCGACCCCATTGGTCCATGATGCTCGGCTCGTTCGCGTGAATGACCGTCACGCCCTCGCGTTGCCAGTCTGCGAGAATGTCGAGCGTCCCGTCGTTGCTACGCGCCGGATAGCCCGCGTCGAGAGACTTCTTGATCGCCCCCTCGATGACTATCACGTCGTCAACGTTGCCAACGAGGCCGCGCAGACAGTAGTCGATGTATTCCGCGCCCTGCCATACCATGACCGCCGCCGTGATTCGCATCCCTACCCTTTCTGCCAAATGCCGAGCATGGCATCGCCCGCGTTCTTGCCCCGGTGATAGCCCTCGTAAACCGTGACCTCGAAACCGAGCTGCTTCAGTTCAACCGGTTGCCAGTGGTGACGATGCTTGTGCGGGCCTTTGTCCTGCGGGTTGTCACCGGTCGCGCCCACGGGCACAAAGGCGATGACGAGGCGCTTGGCAATACCCTTGGCGCTCTCGACAACCTCTTCCGCGTCGGCCTTGGGAATGTGCTCCAGGCTGTCGCGGAACAATACCACGTCAAAGGTGCCCTGCTCGTATGCGATGCCAAGGTCCCGCATGTCCAGCAGCTTCGTCGCCATGCCGCGTCTGCGGGAGTGCTCGACGCCATGCGGGTCTACGTCGATGCCCACGACGATGGGCGCTTTGGTAAGGCCCAGCGCCTTCGCCCGTGAACCGCAGCCCACGTCGAGCAGGCTGTCGATGTCCTCGGGAATCAGGTCGCGCAGGATATCGTCGATGTCAAACACAGGGCTTCCGCCCCTCCATACAGAACCCGCTCCGGCGCTTCTCAAGCCCGCACAACGCCGGTATCTTGCTCAGGGTGCGCGTCTCTTCGTGGATGTTCTCAAAGCCCGCCAGCATCAAATGCTTCTCAAGCGTCTCGCAGTCCCACAGCATGTGCCAGCCGTAGCGGTGAAACCAGTTGAAATGCTTTTCGGCTTGTGTGAGGTCATGCCACTCCGGCTTGCGCGTTTCCCACGTCGCCAGCAGAGATTGGAAGTTGAACTCGTTGACCCGTATCCACCCGCCCGGCTCAAGAATGCGGTGACAGTCCTTGAGCAGGTTCATGCCGCCCCGCAAGTCCAACTGCGAGAGCGCCATTTCCATATAGACGAGTTCAGCAGACCCGTCCGCGAATGGCAGGGGCGTCTCGCGCACGTCGTGGATAACATCCGGCGAGTACTCCGGGTTCATGTCCACGCTGATCCAGTCGGGGAGTTTGTCGGCCCCGCTGCCAATGTTCAAGTTCACGGTTCCCTCCTGAGTAGCCACAAGTCCTTTTCGCGGCGGTCTGCGATGTAGCCGTCCAGGCCGCGCTCGAATCCGAAGAAGCCGCGCCGGACGGGGTGTCGCTCGTCTTTGGCGACGATAGTTTCGTCAAGCGCATGGGCCAGTCGCGGGCTGGGCTGGTCGAGTACGGTCACTCCCTCACCTCTCCCCCCGCCATGCGCCCGCTGATTTTCTGCGCATACGCCTCCTCGAATCCCTCGTCGCTCTTGTGCCGCGAGAAATGCCGGTTGCGATGCTTCGCCCGCTCGTAATCGTCCGCGATGTGAATGACCTCTTGCAGATGCCAGCACTGCACGCCGAGATACGCCCCGACCTTGAACCCGGCCTTCATGGCGAACCCGTTGAACTTGGAATCGCCGTAGACGAAGAGCGTGTGCGCCTCGCGATACCGGATGCCCGATTCAAGCACCGCCCGGCTATGCGCGATTGCCGCGCCGCCGCAACCCTCAGTCTCTACCCAGCGGTCCAGGTCGATGTCGCACAGGTTCTCCGGGTCGAGCTTCTCTCGAATCATGCGGGTCAGCGTCGGGTCGTTGACGATCCACGCGGAACCGATGTCAAGGCCGGACTCAGGGAAGCCAGCCATGAGGTCGCGAAGCCAGTTCTGCGGGAAGAGGATGTCATTGTCGATGTTGACCACAACGTCCGCGCCCTCCGCAAGCCCGTACTCGAATCCCTTATTGCGCAAGACGTAGTGGCCGACGTTCTCTGGGTTGCAGATGGCCTCGACGTGTTGATATCGTTTGGCGAGCCCGCGCAGGCAGTCCGAAGTCCCGTCGCCGCTCCCGTCGTCAACCAGCCGCCACTCGGCTGCAAGGCCCGCGTGGTCGATAGCGATGGGCAGGCACAGCCTGGTGAACTCGGGGCGCTTGTAGCAATTGCAGGAGACGATGACTTTCATGCGCTGCCCCTGCGTTTGCGCGCGTACCGCCGGTCACAATGCCACAGAACATCGTCAAGGATGGTCTTCTTGAAGCGCCTTGCGGGCCGGGTGACAAGCAGCTCCCACAATACCGCCTCGATTACCACGGCGGCCATGACGACCAGGCCGGCAACGAAGAGCACACCCATCCAGAGATCAAGCGTTTCCATTGTTCCCTCCTTGCTTGCTTCCGCCACTCCAGTCCTTCTGGCACCGCTCGACGAACTCGGAGTTGACGACAAACTCATAGCCCCCGGCCTGTAGCCAGGCGCACAGGTGGTGTAGGCTCTGCCAGGTCTCCGTATCGCAAAAGTGCTGGCCGTGTCCCGCCAGGTGTATGGGCTTGTTTTCGTGACGCAGGTTCCAAAGCGCGTCGTAGTCAATCGGCCTATCCAGGTACGCTGTCACAGGCACAAGGAACGGCTCGGGAATCTGGTAGGCGTTCTCGGGGTCGATGGCATACGTCCGGGCCATCGTATGGCCGACGATGCCCACGACCTCCGCATAGCGCAGCGTCGCCTTGCCGCACGGGTAGGCGAAGGGCTTGACCTCTTGCCCCGACCACTTCTGCAGGCGCGGCCTCGCGGCAATGACCTCGGCAGACAAGTCCTTCGTCTCATTGAGCCCACGTCGCGGATGCGTGAAGGTATGGCTGCCCGCTTCATGTCCGGCGTAGACTGCCGCGTCGAGTCTGCCCGTCCGCTGTGCGATAATGTAGAACGTCGCCTTGATGCCGAACCGGTCAAGCACCGCGATAACGCCCCGGTCCCGCTCGTGCCCGTCGTCAAAGCTAAGCGTGGCGAGTTTCATGCCTTCCCTCCCATTCGCCACACCGGTCGACGTCACACACGCGGGGCCACTCACGGTCGCCAGTCGGTGCATGACGATGGCAGCGGCGCACGCCCTCCGGAAGCCTGACATAGCAGAACCGGCAGACCTCGCAGGTTTGCTCGCAAGCCGTGCGACCCTTCCGTTTTGCCCGGATGGCCGCGAAGCCATGCTCCAGGACGGCTCGCGTGCCCTTCTCAATGTCGTGCGCATTCACGCTGATTTTGGTCTCTAGGCCCAAGCCGACTTTGACGCACTGAAAGCAAAGCCAGCCTTGTTTCTCAAAGAACAGCGAGAACTTCCAACTGACGTGAATGCCGGACTCTTGTGGTGGCATTGCCCGTCCGCAGGCGAGACAGTTCACGGTGCAATCTGGCGGTTTCATGTTCCCTCCAACTCCCGAACCCAACCGAACATCCCCTTTTTCAAGCGTCGCGCGATAGGCTCGGGGTGACGGCCCGTCCACGTCTCACACGTCCCCTTCCCCATCGGATGCGTCCCGATTGCGTTCATGCCCTCCGGGTCCGCGCCCCAACCCAAGAACACCCGGTCAACGTAGTCCTCCGGTATGAACGTGTCCGGGCATTGCCGACGGTAGTATTCGAGCTTCGCCCGGACTTTCGCCAGCGGCTTCACCCATGCGTAGTGCGCCACGAGCGGAAACGCGAAGTGCTTCTTGCGGGCTACCTGGTTGACGAGGATACCGTGCTTGTTGACGACCTTCAGATGCGTGTCGTAACGGTAGCCTTCGCCCACGCGGAAGAACCGCATGTCGAGCCGGTACTTTTCCCACACGCCCTTGCCAACGGTGTGAAAGTCCCTCCAGAACAGAAGCCAGTCGGCGGACAGATAGTCCGCCTCGTGCATGGCCATCGACAGCCGCCAGAGCGTCGACTCCCAGAACACTTCGTCCGCGTCGACGGCAAGACACCAGTCGCCCACGGCGAGCTTGTCCAGGTAGAACTGCCGAGCGGCCGTCTTGTCGCGCCACGGCTTGTCCGGCCGGTAGACCTCAACAATTTTGCGCGTGTCATGCCTGAGCTTGAATCGCTCGATAGCCTCCTGCTGACCGTCCGTGCTTCGGCCATGCTTGTCACACGCACCGGTCGCGACACTGAACTCGTTCCCGCCCTCGACGATGAGAATGCGGTCTGCGAGGGCGTACACGCTTTCAAGGCACGCTTCGATGTACTCCGCTTCATTCAGCGCGAGGATGCACACACACACCTTGCCGCGATGTACGTTCCGCCCGCGCTCCTTGGCAAACTTGTCCACGAGGCCCGTCTCGATCCACCGCCTGTGGAATAGGTCGCGGTTCGCCTGGTAGCTCGGGTGCTTCTGGCCAAGGTGGCTATGGCCGACGGCATGCGTTATCTTCGCATCCGGCTCGTATCGAATCGCATACCCGGCATGGCGGATGCGCATGCACAGGTCCGTGTCTTCCCAGTACCCGAGCCTGTACGCTTCGTCGATGCCCCCGAGCGTATCCCACAGGCTCTTGCGAACGAGCAAGCACGCGGCGGTCATCATGTCCCGGGTACGCCCGCGAGGCGCTTCAGTCACATGAGGCCAATGGCCTTGCACGTAGTCATACTCGCTGCCCATGCTGTCGACTCGGCCGTCCGGTCTGACGATCGTCGGTCCGACCGCGCCAGCGTCGGCAAAGGCGTTCAGCACATGACACAGCTTGCCAAGCCATCCCGGCTCGACCGTCACGTCCGCATTCAGCAGGCACACGTACCGGCCCGTCGCGTAGCTCGCGCCCGTGTTGACGGCCGCCCCAAATCCGCCGCGCTTCCTGCGGATGATGACCTTGCCCGGCAACTCCGGGTACTTCTCTTCGTCGGCGTCGATGACCCAGATGATTTCGCGCGGTCCCTCATACCCGTCCTTCGCCAAGCTCTCCGCAAGCGGGCCGACGTGCGCCGTGCTCTTGTAACACGGAATGACAACGGACACTTCCGGCGGCGGGGAAGGGAGCGGAAAGGCGGGCACGACTTTGCCGTCGAGCAGCAGTGGCGGAGGGGAGGGTTCCACCGCGCTCATCGGCATCCCGCCTTTCCGGGGAGGGAACAGTGAACCGGTCAGGGCCAAGTAGGCGTAATGGTCCGCCGCCTTGGTCTGCTCGGGTTTTTCTCGAATGGAGATGCCGTCGCCGACAGTCGGACAGCGGCACAGCGGCGCAGCAATGTGGCAGATGGCCGCGCCCGCCGCATTCCCAAGGTGCGCCTCGAATCTCAGGAACAGGGCGTACTCGCTTGCCAGCTTCTCTTCGGGGCGGCGTCCGCCTACGGCCTGATACAGGCCCTTGCGGTAGGCGCGCATTCCGCCCGCCTGGTTGCCGTCTTCGCGGAACGCGCCGAGGCGGTAGTCTCCACGGGCAATGCGGTCCCGCAGGCGGCCTTCGGCGTCCACGCGGTACTTGTCGCCATACACGGCGTGGATGGCCGGACTGTCAAACTGTGCCGCCACAAGCCGCAGTGCGCCGGGCTCGGGGGCGTCGTGGTCGTCGATCTCGACGATGACGGCGCCTTCGGGCACTTCGGCGTTGCCGCGTATCCTCGCGGCGGCTACACCCGCGCGCTCTTCTAGCACGACGTAGTGGAACTTCCCGTTGTGCGTCATCTTCCAGCGGCCGACGACCTTGACCGTCTCCGCGTCCGGGCCGTCACTGACGATGACCACACCAGCAATCGGCGGCGGCTCGAAGAAGATCGCCGCGAGCGTCCGGTCTAATTCCTTTGCCCGGCCCTTTGTGGGAATGACAATCCACAGGCCGGCGTCAGGAACGATCTCGGTTGAATCGGAATCGGGTCGGATGCCTGAGCGCGGCATACGGGCCGATTCCGTGTGTGCTTTTTTTACCGAGGCTTTCCGCGCGGCGCGACGGATCATCTTGTCGGCGGGTGGGCCGTCGAGAGTCTTGGCCCTGCCTTCGGAAATTAGCTTCCGGGCGAGTGTATCGTCTACGTCTTGCGGGCCGTCGTGCGGGTAGCGCCAGATCTTCCCGATATGCACGGCCTCTAGCAATACGACTTTCACGGTTCCCCTCCGGGAATGCGTGGGGTGCCCCGAGAGGCACCCCACTTGAATGCTCTAGCCGAGAGCCGAAGCCCCGGTAATTCCATAACTCTTGACCCAGCAATTTGTCGTCCAGACCAACTTGCCGTCCCAGCGCTCCCAGACCTTCAGGCCGATCTGGTGACGGCGCCAGGCCGTCCCGCCAATCGTGGTGCTCTCAAAGCCCATCTGCTCGCGGTCAGCGATCCAGTACTTAGAAAGCGGGCCAAGGGCGATGTAGCCGGTGGGCACGTTCGGGTTGACGAAGATGGGGTGGTCGAGCAGGACGATGGGCCGGCCCTCGCGCATCGGGTCCTGCGTCATCACCGGCTGCCCGGTCGAATCCTTGATACACCGGATGTACCGGCGAACTGTCTGGTTGGTGATCCAGCACAGGCTAGGATCAGCCCGATACTGGTCCAAGACCGTCTCGTCCATCGTCAACAGGTCGCAATAGGTAAGATCGCCGATTGCGCTGTCTACGACGGTCACGCCGGTGGCGCTGAAAATGCCCTCCGGTTGGTCGGAGCCGTTACCCTTGACGATCACCTTGTCCCTCTCGCGAGAGACCGCCTCGGCGAACAGCCGCATGAGAATCGTCACCACGGCGGGCGCGCTGTCGTTGGCCAGCTCCCGGCTGGTATAGGTGGTCGCGTTCGCCCGGTGAATGGAGAAGGTGGTCTGCCCGAACACTGCATCGGATTCGTCGAAGTCTTCGTTCTCAGCTTCGTCCCACGAGATCTCTACGTCGGTCGCGAGGTTCGGAATCTTGACGGCATCCCGAATCGTGGGAAAACGGAAGCATCTCGGGTACAGCAAGGACAACTCGTTGGTGCGCATGATGACTTCTTCGCGGAAGTCGACCGGCACCAGGTAGCCCCCGGCAGCGTCCGATCCTTCGGAAAGAGCCTTGGCGCCGCTCGCCAGGGCATCGTCATGATTGCCAAAGATCGCGGCCTTCAGAAACGCGGCTTGCCTCTCGACCTTTGCCTTCTCCCCATCTTCCTCTACGCCGGGGAACATAGCGTGCTTACGGTCTACCTTGTCGAGGCCGAGGTCCTTGACCTGGGCATCGACGGCGGCGGTGACCATCTCCGTGAGTTGCGGGCCGGCCTTGACCAGAAGGGCGTCGGCCAACTTGTCTGCGTCAAAAACCTCGGGGGCGTCAACAGCCCCATCGGGCGTCGGTTCGTCTGCCATGTCTCATGGCCTTTCATGCTGTGCAGCGGCGTGGAGTTCTTAGCCGCTACTGAGTCAGGAGGGGTACTGCAACCGTTTTGTCAACAGCGCCCCGCATCTTGCGGAACTTCTGATCGACCCCGCTTTTTACGATGGCCCCAAACTTTCTGGAGACGGCATCGGCAAGGGCGTCGATCTGTGCCTGTGCTTCTTTCCGCTTTCGATCCGCCTCTAGCTGCGCCTCATGCTTCTGGCGCTCCGCTTCCGTGGCTTCGATTGCGGCCATACGTTTTTCGATTCCCTCGATGGCCTCGAATGACATCTTGAGGCCATCGTTAGTCACTGCTTTTGCGAGTTGCTCTTTGACTTCTGCCAGCATCGCCATGATATCCGGCCCGTCTACGTCCTCTGCCGGCACGTCGCCGAAGACCTTGGCTTCCAGGCCCGCGTGTCCGACCTCGATGTCTGCAAGCCGCCTCAGCACCTCCGACATTTCGGCGGCATGCGCGTCAATGGCCTGATCCTTGAGAATGACCAGGGCGTCAGTAGTCTTATCTTCGTCCGGGTTCTCAACATCCTTCGGCGTGGCCGGGTCTGCCTTTGTCGTGGTTGCCATCACGGGAGCGGGCGGGGGCGCAGCAGCCATGTGTTCCGGGAGCGTTTCCCGGCCCTGGTCTGCGAGTGCCTTCGCGATGTCCCGGTCGTTCGGCGCGTCTGCGTCAGTGCTTTCGTCAGCCGCCTCGGCTTTCGCCGCCTTCTCTTCCGCCGCCTTCTCTTCCGCCGCCTCGGCTGCCTTGCGAAACGGCTCGATGGCCGCTCGCAGGGACTTGACGACGTGAAAGGCCCCAGCCTCATATCCCTTGGCCGCATACTCATCGACCTGCTGGATTTGCCGGGACAGCGTGTCGGGGTTTGCCGGGACCGGCGCGGCCGACAGTTCGAGCAACTCGCACTTTAGGATTTGGTAGCCCGTGAACTTCTCGGTCTTCGGGTCTGTGATGACTTCCCATTTGGTGGGAATGAACCCGATAGACCAGCCTCGCATGACCTTGCGCTGATAGAGGCCGAAGACCTCTTGGCCGGCGACGGAGCCCTTGTCGAAAACAACGTCGGCCTCGATGCCCTTGTCGCTTACGGCGAGCGTCTTCGTATCCACGACGCCGATGGGGGGCATGTTGTATTGGTGAGCCCACATGACCACGGGGTTCTTCTTGAACCACTTGAGGCTCACGCCCTTCGGCACAACAATGTCACCCTGGCGGTCCACGGACGGCGTAGTCATAATCGCCCTGACGCGGAGTTCGCCGTCGGTGCCCTTCGTCGCCTTCGTCTCGGATACGAGCGGCATCTTGAACACGGCCTGCCCAGCGCACTCTTCGGGCACGGGCAGGTCATCGGCCCGCACAAAGCCACGCTGCGCAAGCCACTTGTGGAACTGTCCTACACTCACGATAGTCTCCTTGCCCCTCCGGCAAATGACGTGTTGGCGCACGTGGCGCTATGGCATGAAGCGGTCGCTTCGGGAATCCTACGGTTGCACAACTCTGCGCACGGCACTGCAACGGCAGTTCGCAATTTCCTTGATAGGCGCACTCGGGTCACGCGGGAACATCATCTGCGCATTACCCACGAGGAATACCGCCTGCTCGTCTATCCAGCCGTTCCGTGGCCCGGCCTCGCGGTGAGACTTGCGGGTCACATTGTCCTCCGCAGACTGCCAACGCTTCTGAACCCCAGCGCCCGTCTCTTCCGTGAACGCCGTCGCGGTCAGATGCCCGCCAGCCTCATACGCGCCGCCGATTTCCGTCAAGGCTATCAGGCTCGACCGCCAGCCCTTGGCGACTGCGAACACGCCCTCAATGCGAAGGCGCAAGTCCGCCAGCGATTCGCCGGCGTCGATGCCCTCGGCAAGCTGGTTGTGAATGAGGTTGATGGTGTGCGCATTCGGCGCGCTGTCGCTTTGCCAGTAGTCCGTGCCCTTCTCAGACTGCAACCAGTCCGTGACCCTCGGGTCGGATACGCTGAACGCCGGGTCTGCCCAGTTCAGTTGGCCGATGCTCTGGTCGATGCCCGCGCCGACCGCGCGTGTGATGCCGCCGATCAGCGCGTCATGTGCCGCGATAGCCTCAGCGCGCTCGTCAAAGATCAGTGGAACAAGGGGCACTCGTCTTCGGACTCGGCGAGCCCAAACGAGTACCACGGAATCCCCGGTATCCACAAGAGTCCACTGAGACACAACGTCCGTCGGCCAGTCTCTTCGGTTCGCATAGGTACGCCCGAGAACGTCGGGGGCGAGTCTGTCAAAGGCAGATAGTACGCGGCGCTCTTGGGCACGGAAAAACTTCCTGACCGTTGCGCGGAACGGCTTGACGAGACGGGCTACCATTCGCCGGGCCGCCCGACCCGACCGCTCGCGCCGAGTTGTCTCACGGGCCTTGACGGCTACCACGGCTTACCCCGTTCAGTTTTACCACGTCCCCCGGCTCGTCGAGTAGAACCCCGTCAACCGCGACGGCTGGCAAGACATCCGGGCTCCCATACCACGCGGCCATCGCCCGCCCGCATACCGTCGTCACGTTCCAGTCCGCAAAGGCGATGCCCCGCTCGGTCAACTTCGCTTTCAACTCCTGACATCCGCTGCAAAGCGGGTTGCTTATCACTTCAACCTTCGGCCCCGTCCAATTCGCAACCGGCTTGCGCCCGGCCTGGGCGCAGAGCGGGATTTCCGGCATTTATGGATTCGCCTTTCATGGCGTCAGCTTCAGTCCTCTTCCTCAAGCTCCTCAACGTCCAGCCCGTCTTCGTCGGTTATTGGAATGACCGAACTCGCGAGCACCCGCGTGTCATCGCCAAGCGGCTTCTTGCTGGTCAGCATCGCGCGCACCTCGTCAACCGTCAACGCCCCCCGGTCGAATGCGGCCTTGACATCCTCGCGCACCTGCTCGCGGTCGGCGGGCACGTCCGGCTTGAACGCCAGGCGCAAATCCGCCGGATACCACCGCAGCATGTCCTGCTCGATCTGCTGCGAGATCAGCGACAGCTTCGGCTGCAAGGTGTTCCGCGCGAAGATGCGTTCCATGGCGTCGGCAATCGACTTGTTCGCATCGTCCGTCTCGCCAGTCATTATCAGCGGCACGCCGAAGATGCCCATGATTTCCTTCTTCGTGGAAATCTTAGAATCGAGGAAGTCCATTTCCTCGGGCGTCAACGTCAGCCGCTCAGGCTTCAGGCCACCGTGCGCGACCATGATCGACTCGCGGTTGTCCGACCCCGCGTACTTCTGTTGCAGGCTTGTCGTCAGCCGCGACAATGCCGCCTCGTCTGAAATGACCTGCGGCGTCGTAAAGACAATCTTCGGCGGCTTCACGCCATGGCTGAATGCGACCACTTGCGCACTCAACATCTCCTCATGCGCGTCCACCGCGCCCGCCGCCGCTTGCAACGGGCTCCACCCGTAGTACAGACTGTTCGGGTTCGGATACCGGAAGTGGACGATCTCGTCACGCTCAAACGGAATGTTCGGCTTGCCGCCGCCGACGATCTGCTCGTAACGGTCCACGAAGTCAGTCTTGCTCGGCACGACCTTCATGCGCTGCGAAGGCATCAACCAGATTTCGCCGGGTATCTTGAGCCGACTCTGCGGCACATACCAGTAGGCATTGCCCGTTAGTTCCAGGAACTCGACGGTGCCGGCCAGCACCTGCCAGCGCGTCTGAATCGGGTTGACGCGCCGCATGAGTTCGAGAAACGGATGGTCGTCAACCAGCGCCCATTCGTCGCCCACCTTGCCCGTCAGCGTCATCTCGGCGGCTGCCGCCCGATCACGGATGGCCCGGATCGCCGCGTAGACCCAGTGCTTGTAGTGCTTGACCTGCTCACTCTGGTCGCCAGCCCACGGGGCGGGACGGCCTACGTCCTGGTCGTGGATCAGCGCAACATGCGGGTTTTCGACGGCTTTGGCGGGGGCCTTGCCGAACATCGCCCGCCAGGCCGACCCGACTCTCGTCAGTATGCTCATATTCGATCCGTCCTGCCCCTCCGGGAGATGATGTCTGTGGTGTCGCCAGAAGGCCGATGCATAGGCCATAGCTTGCGCCTGGCGAACGCAAGGGGTCATGGGCTACCAAGACGCCCCCGGCACTTAACTGCCCGCACAGACGGCTCTGTGCGCGTCCGCTGGCTCCCGGCCCACCTCAACCCGCCTTCTGTCCCGGCAGATATCGCAGAACCGCCGCCTCTTTGCCAGTAGCGCCCCGCACTCGCAATACCGCGCTCGGCCCCGGTGACTCCCGGATTCCGCCGGGGATTGCGTCGTCTGCGCAGCCCATTCCGTCACGTCGCCTGGCCCCCGCTTCGGCAGAACATCATACAGCACCCGCAACTTCGGCCGTCGCGGCAACACAACCCGCGCAAAACTCGTGCAACGCTTGCCCGCGAGCAGGTTGCACTCGCGGTCGTGCGCCATCATCATGCACGCCCCGTCGCGCTCCCGACAGGCGATACAGTACTTTTGCGCCGCCTTGTGGAGTTTCGCGCCCGCCTCAGCTATTTCGCCCGTCGTGTGCCGCAACCGTTCCCTCCCGCCACAAGCCCGAATACCACCAGCGCCGCGATTCCCGATAGCCAAGCCGTTAGTTCAGCCATCTCCACCCCCCAGACCCCGCGCCGATCCGGCGTCCTGGCACGACTTGCCGTAGTGAATCTCGTTCTCGACAATCGCAGCGACTCCCCAGAACAACACCGCGACCACATACCCGAGCCAAAAGACGTATGGCCCGCCCATCTCGGATATAACTATGGACCCCATCGCACCACAAAGGCCGCACAGTGCCGCCCGAACAACAAGATGCCGGATCATTTTCACGCCGCTTCCCTCCCTCAAAATACCCAATTCACCGGCCCTCCCGTCCCCGCCGCATACGTCAGCGCCAGCGCATCACCGTGGTCCGGCGAACGCTTCAACCGCCGCTTCGTCTCCGCCTTCTCCTCCAACTTCCGCTGGCCCTTCGACGTGAACGAGTACGTCGGCGCACACAAGTCACCCACCAGCCGCTCAGGCGCACCCCGCAGACTCAACTCGCCCTTCACCACCGCATCGGCCATGCGCATCCACATCTCCGCCCGGACGTTGGCGTATTGCTCGGTATCCTGTGCCGCTGCGCCAGCGATGACCGCCGTCACGTTCTGCCCCAACTCCCGAAGCCGGTCCGTCACCCCGCCTCCCACGCCTGTGTCGTCGATGCGGATGTCAGGGTCCAGAACCTTCCAGCGCTTCGCCATGATCCGAACGCGCCCCGTCGTCTCCATCAGGTCTGCGCCCTGCCGCTCGTCCCATTCGCGGATCACCCCGCCATGCCGGACGATGATGACCGTCTTGTCGTCGCCGAACCGCGCTACGTCGCAACCCAGCACCGGCACCCCCGTCGGCATCAACTCAAGCCGCCGCGCCCGCTCGACCGCCTCCATCGGTACCAGCGCGTT
>SDBU01000229.1_pt1 | contig 80267 bp, 142 predicted proteins | sample 2277071 | NCBI WGS metagenome assembly SDBU01 (sample SAMN10397929, study PRJNA504765) | marine sediment metagenome | isolation source: marine sediment core GS08_GC12, 126 cmbsf | place: Arctic Ocean: Gakkel Ridge, Loki's castle | collected 2008 | reverse complement strand
GTTGAGCGGCTGGCGGGGGACGGGGTATTGGTGTGAGTAGGTGGATCAGGGAGGTCATAGTCAGACAGGTATCTCGTAAGAGATAATGGGAGGTGCTAGCCGACGCAGGAGAGGGACTGAGGTACTGTGGCTGTGGTGGTGCGGCAGGTTACACGCCGCAGGTAGGTGGTGTGGAACTGGGACAGGTTACGAGACGGCGCTGAAGGCGTCTGTATCAGGGACGAGGGAGAGATGACGACGACGAAGTGGGTCGATCAGGGAGGGGACATGAGAGCGCCCCCGCTGGCGGGTCAAGGTACAGGGGCGCTGCTCGGAGAAGCGAGTGTGTGTTGGGGCTAGAGGCTGCGTACGATCAGTTCCTTCCGTAGGAGGTTCCGCAGGGCCACGTTGATGATGGCACTGCGTGCGCCGCGGCCAAAGACTTCAACAGAGCGATTCCCGACGATCTGCGCTCTCGTCTTCCCCAGTCGCTGGAAGCCGGCAAGGTACTTGAGGATGTTGTGCTCGGTTGTGCTGGCCTGGTTGATCAGGGAGGCTGCGGCAACAGCTCTCAGCTTGCTTTTCGCTCTCCGTAACCCCGTGGCTGTTATCTTGAGTCTGCTCATCGTGGCCATCGGATTGTCCCTCTTACCAGTTACCTACCACCAAGGTACACTATCCACCTATACAATGTCAAGTCCCACTCTAGCGGCAGGCGTGGCAAGATGAGCACTGCTTGCAGACGATTGCCCTACCAGACGCCTGCATAATCCTGATCGGGAAGGACATCTTCTCTTCCTTGACGAAGACGGGTGGCTCATACTTCAGGGGCTTGTCCATACTACCCCTTCGTCCCGAACCCGTACTTCCGTCTCTCGATGTTGTCCTGTGGCACCTTGCCGGCAGCCAGGGCCATCATAATCATCTTCCGGCCGTCTGGTCCCACCTTCTCACTCAGCGGTATCTGCGCCATCAGGTGGACGAACCGGGGGTCGATGTACGGCACGTAGACTTTCGTGTTGCCCGAGTTCTTGTCCAGGGGCGCCAGGTGTCCAGCCTGTAGTTCCCGGAGATAGCTGTAGTACGTACTCTCTTGAGGATCCACCTGGTGGGGGTAGTAGCCGGCCATGAACTCATCGACGCCGTCGCCGGTTATGATCCTGTCGGTCCACTGACTCAGGCCGCTGTAGAAGGCGTGTACCAAGTCGTCTCCGGTGAGTCCCGCAGTTACGCGGAAGTGGCTCTCAATCTTCACCCTGAAGGTCAACTGGAAGGCGTACAGTGCCTCTCTGGCGTACTGCACATCGGGGTGATCTGGATCGCAGGTCATCGTGAAGGTGCGCACTTGTCGGCCCTGCTTGAGGAGGTAGTAGAGGAGGAGGCAGGAATCCACGCCACCGGAGAACGACAGACAGTCGCAGTCAATCTCGGTCAGTATCTTGTCCAGGGTGGTCTCCAGCTGCTCGAGGTGGATGGGCTGTCCGACTGTTGCCCAGTTCCTAGGGTGGACTATCATGCTACAATCCTTTCTCTGGCGACCCTGTTCGTACGCTGGACGCCATGTCATAGCCTCCGCCGAGTCGGCGTGTGAACCTGAACCATTGGGGTTTGCCGCCGCGCCCGTGGCCTCGGGCTATGCGTGCAGAGATGACGTGCTTGCTGTTGAGGTGACGAATGGTGTAGGGGTACTTGCCGCTAGAGGAGCAGTGATTGAGGCCCTGAGGGTCGTGCTCGAAGTTATGGAAGAACTGTAGGACTCCGGTGTATCTTCTCACTCAACCATGTCTGCTCCTGTAGCCTCTACCCAGCCCGTTGCTGGGGAGTAAGTGTTGGTGGGGTTACCTGACGTAGACAGCCCATCGGTCGCCTTTGTCGCGGTTGCTCTTGTCCGCCGGTATAATCCGGACCAACTCGCCTGTTCTCTTCAGCAGAGCCGCCTCGAACAGCGCTTTTCTCTTGGTCGGATACGCTCCGGCAAACCCGTACAGCTTACCGTTGAATCGCCTAACAGACTGTCTGACCACAGGTTAAAGCTCCCTTGGGTTCTTTACTACAAGGTACCTGACTGGTGCCTCCGTTTCGACAACTCTGGCACGGTGTCCCTTCTTTCTCAGATGGGCAGCTTCTCTATGTGCCAGAAACAGGCCGTTTTTGTTGTGTGTGAACGTCCGGTGGAAGAAGTAGGGTCGGCGATTTATTACTCTTTCCGGCATCGTCTCTACATTCCTCGGCTGTTGCCTACTTCCTGCCCGGAGGAGTCTTGGTCGTGACCTGGATCTCCTGTAGTGTGAATCTTGTGTTCTTGAGGAACTTGCCCACCGCTTCGTCCATGCTGTTTGCCGGTATACGGTGCCACGTGTCGCTGAACTTACGGCCTATCTTGAATCGACCCCAAAACACTCTCTTTGCCATCGGTCAGTCCCTCCTACCTACCGCTTTCAGTGCCGGCTTGTAGCTTGTCTCTGCCGACGAAGCGGTCGCGCAGTTCGATAGCGTAGGATGTGCCAATGAAGGAACTCTTTTGTCTTGTGATGCGTACCTGCACCTCAAGTCCGCTGCGGGCACCCTTCGCTACCTGTGCTTTCTTGATCCGTTCGGCAGCTGACTTGGATGCCGTTGATCCAATGAACAGCCATTTCGACCATGTCGTCCTGGGCATTGGTCTGTCCCTCCCTACCCTAGTTCCCGGTGCTGCGCCGCAGCCCACTGCGCCCGCGGTATGAAGGTGATTCTCTGCTGGAGACTTCCCGGCCCACGGAGAACCAAGTCACCCTCGTAGGCAGCGTGTCGTGCGCGGAAGCGGAGAGACCCGTCTTTGTTGCGACGCTTGAACTCGACCACTGCGCCCACCTTTACTTCCCACCTGCTCGTTCTATGTCGTGGGACGTTCCCCGGAGGCGTTGGTACTCGATTGGTCAGGACGAAACCAGGGCGCGTGACCCTGTACCTGCTTCCGGGGACGAGGCGTACTCCCATTGGTCAGCTTCTCCCTTACGGCCTACGGCGATAGATCACGTAGAGTATGCGCCCTTCAGGCGCCGTCTCTCTGACGATCCTTATACGCCAGCCCTCCCGTCTCATGCGGTTAGCGGCTATTCGGGCGTCTGCCTTGGTGAACCGATCAGCGGCCTGACTGAACCTCTCGCCTCCGAAGGTGCGATGTAACCGGATACTTGGCCGACCTTTCCCTCTAGTTCTCGCCATCAGTCGGTTTGTCCTCCTACCTGCAGTGCCTTGAGCGACTTCCTGGTGCGCCCATATCCCCACAGGTTCCGTGCTGGATGCTGGTGCCGCAGGTGACCGCCCGGATGCTGGTCTTGGCAGATGCGGTGGTTCCGTGCATCAACGAGGAGGTGGTAGTGCTTCATTGGGCTATCCCCCGCCTGATCCCCATATCTCGAAGCCACCCCGTACAGGGAACACGCGCAGGCGCTGGGTGAATGGACTGGCGCTGGTAGACCCGATGCCAAATCTCTTCTTGAACGCATTGGCCTCTGATCGAGTCTTGACCGTCTTGATGAACGTGAACCTGCGTCCGGCGATTCTTCGGCTGGATATCCCTCGTCTTGCGCTGGGTGTCGCCATCGTACTGTTCCTCCCCTACCGGACACCGGGATGCGGTTTGACCAGTCTACCCTTGTTCAGCCCCACAGCCTTCATCCGGATAGCCGTCCTGTTTATCCGGGGCATCAGCACACTCAGCATCAACCCGCCGAATAGCATCTTGGTCGCGGCGTCCAGCCGTATGCTGCTCTGCTGGCCGGCGCGTCTCCCGAGGTACTTGTCCAGGACGTCCTTGGCGAGGTGATCGGCGAGCGCCTTGCGCGCCCTGGCTGTGACGAAGACCCCCCTGGCCTTCTTCTGGGCGAAGTTGTTGATCCAGGGGATGAGGCGCTGCCACTCCAGTAGCCTGTTCGACTTGGCGAACTCGACCAATTCCCTTGCTAGTATTCGGTCTGCCATCGGTTGATCCTCCTACCGGCGCTTGCTCCGTCTGAAGACCCAGTACTTGGGGAACTCAGTTCCCCGTCGCTTCACCCGGATGACTCGCACGTTGAATCCCAGTCCCCGAAGCGCCGCTGCCCGTTTTGGTTGGTCAGCAGGAACTTCTTTCCGTCGAACTGTCGGGATATGGCCATCAGTCAGTCCTCCTACCTACAGTGGTGTGAACGAGGCCCGTGTGCGGCCATACCCGACGAGGCCACGGGACAGGTGCTGATGCCGCAGGTGGCCACCAGGGTGATTGTCACGGACGAGGGTGGAGGTGGCGTTGTTGAAGTGGTAGTGGGGTGTGGACTTGCCTGTCTTCTTGCTGGTGGTACGTTGTCGGCGGCGACGGTCATCCTCTCTGGCAGCCAAGATTCCCTCGGTGGCTGGGTCTAGTCGAAACTCTCGCTGTCTCGGCATCAGGCTGTCCTCCTACCGCCTCTTGCGCAGGTGTTGGTTACCGAACTCGATACCTTCCCGAATCGTGGTGTAGGCTATCCCCGGTTGCGGCTCGCTGTCAAACACCCCGAAGAACCTACCGACACGCCCAACCATGACCCGTCCTCGGCGGTTATGCCCACGACGGAACCCCGTGGCGAAGTTGCGTGCCCCGGTGACGTTGGGGAGTATGCTGTTCCTTATGAGACGTCTCTTCCGCACGGGCATCCGTCTACCCCCGTCTCTTCGGTCGCGGCTTGGGCGGTGACTTGACTGTCCTCTTGGCGGTGCTCTTCTTCCGTCGCCGGGTCGGCTTGGCACTCAGCCCCTTGGAAAACTGTGCCAGCCGCTCAATCACACTGATGTCCCCGGCTTCGGTCTTGGCCTTCCTGGCAGCGAGTTCCGCCTTCCTGGTAGCCGTCTTCGCCTCGGCCAGTTGCTTGTCCAGGGTGGCGTGTTCCCGGCGCTGACGGAGCTTGACCAGTTCCTTCTCGTTGCGCGTCCGGGCGCGTGCCAGATCCCTCTCGGCCTTCTGGTCAATGGCACCCTTCGCCGAGTTGTATGACCTGCGGATGTTGGCTAGTATCCTGCTGAAACTGACTGTCGCCATTGGGCTACTTAATTCCCAGTGCCCGCTTGGCATTCCTGAGTATCAGTGTCCTACCGTCTCCGCGTGGGAATGTGCCGTGAGCACGCTGCCATTGGAAGGCGTAGCGGACGAACTGACGTAGGACACCTTCCATCTCCGCTTTAGTTCCCTTTGCCATCAGTCAGACCTCCACACAGGCTATCTCTCCCCACCCTACACTACCTACCTATCTGTTGTCAAGTCCCCCTCTCACCGCCCCATTTTACAAACTAGAACGCTTGCCCTATTGACAAATCCCGCCATCTCTGTTATCGTTGACCACTATGACTAGCGATACGAAAAGTGTAGCCATCCAAGGGCCGGACGGCACGGCCATACCAATCGACCATCTGTACGCCGCCGTCGATGCAGCCGCCTACTTGGGTGTTACCACCATGTCGCTGTGGCGGTGGATGCGGGAGGGCAAGATATGCCCTCTCCGAATTGCCCGACGCAACCTGTTCCTTCGCTCCGACCTGGACAAACTGCTGTCCACTCGGTATCCGGTATAACGAACCCACTGGAGGGAGCTACATGGTTGCCAGCTTACGACCAAGTCCAAAGCTACTGGGGGAGGTCTCTGATGCCCGCACCTGTGACCACTGCGGCGGGCGCCTCTTCCTGGACACGGATCCCCGCGACCTATACAACCCGAACTTCCTGAACTGCACCAACTGCGCCCGACACTTTCGCATGGACGGTACCCCGATCCGTCAGTCGGCGATGACAGTCACCCCGCCACGACGGAATCCCAGAAGGTCATACCGTACTCGGCGGTCCAACTGGGGTAGTCTCGTCCGTACCCACTAGACTCGTCCACACAACACCGAATTGAAATGGAGCTACACCCTATGCCGCCTGATGGCGTGTTAGTCAAGCCCAGCAGACCCAAGCTAGTCGGTGGTCTCTCGATCTGCGCCGTCACCGGCTGCGGCAAGATGTACGTCCAACTCAACTGGTTCGGGGGGCGATTGTTCGAGGTATTTGCCACGCTTGGCAAGAGTGGCGGGTGTGCTATCTGTCAGTCCGAGGCACTGACCCGGAGTATCACAGTCGGACTGAAGTGCGGTGTCCCTGTAGACGAGTATGTCCGCCAGGTTCGCGGTATCCGGTGCCCTGAGCCGAGGATGTTCCCCAAGGAAGAGGCCGCATTGAGTTGTCCTGATGCCCTGTCCCGTGTCCTCGAGGAATACGGTTCCCTGTCCGTCGAGAACGTCGTCAAGCTCCTGCTGGGGTCAAACGGCGTCGTCGGCAATGGGGACGTAGTGGGCGTAGTCGCAGGGGAACCTGACCTGACCTTGGAAGAGGCGATGGCGGAGGTGGAGCGACTACGGGCCATACGGGTTACGGCCATTCCCGGCTACTAGGATGGAGGGGCAGCGATGAGCACCGATAACCCACGAAGTGTATCCCTGTCCCCCGCTACGGCGGTAGACTCTATCGCTGAGTGGCCACTGGGTCAGGTAGTGCAGTATCTCCGGAAGAAGGAGAAGGAAGAGAAGGGGCAGTTGCTACAGCCCGTTCGATTGTTCTGCCGATCATCCATCAAGGGTCTGTCTGATGTCCTGGACGCGCTGGCCGTATCCCACGGTGCCTCCCGCAACAGGATGAGCAGGTGGGCGTCCTACCACGGGATGTCGATGGCACGGGAGGATACGGCAATTGCTCGTATGTCCGAGGCACAGACCGCGATACGGAGTGCGTGTTTGCTTGACGACGACATGGACACCTTGGACATGATGAACGGCATGATACCGTACTCTCCGCGTGTCGTGACCGCTGATCCCCTCCACCTCCAACTCTACGATGCTTGGGTGTCGTCGGACTTCGAGGACATGGCTCGCGTGTGTGGGGTGCATCGGTACCGTGTTGTTCAGGTTTACCTTGTTCGGTCGGTATTGACTGCCGATGTCGCGTCATTCCGGGAGGTGGCCTCCCGATTGGAGACCGAAGTCCATCGCTGGGATGTCTGGATGTCGGCTCGGTTGGCGATGCTAGAGCAACTGGCAACCCGCAAGAGAAAGTGACATACGTTTTCGGGTGTATGTTGACATACGAAACAGGCCGTATGCTGACATACAAACATACAGTGTACTACTCCGTAAGGGGGTTATAGGGGGGTTTTGGTGGGAGCACAGAGAACTACATCTGGTCGGGACACTGTCGCCGCACATCGGTGGGAGTTGGTGGACTTTCTCGGTGGTCGCTGCGCTTGTTCTCTGAATGGTGGTTGCTGGCACGACGGGCCGTGTGATGTGGATGACGCTCGCTGTCTCCAGATAGACCACATTCACGGCGGTGGGACACAGGACATCAGGGACAAGGGCAGTAGCTACCAGATGATCCAGTACTACATGAATCATTTTGCGGAGGCCGTCGAGAAGCTACAAGTCCTGTGCGCCAACTGCAACTGGGTAAAGCGCGACCGGAATGGGGAACACGCAGCTGGCATGAAAAGGAGAGCAACCAACAATGAACTTCGATGAGTACCAAGCCAAGGCCCGATCAACGGCGGTCTACCCGGACATCGACAACAACCTGACGTACCCCGTCCTCGGTTTGGCAGGAGAAGCCGGTGAGGTGTCCAACAAGGTCAAGAAGATATACCGGGACCGGGGTGGCGTTGTCTCCGGAGTAGACAGGTTAGTCTTGTGCGGGGAACTGGGTGATGTCCTCTGGTACGTTGCCGCTGTCGCGTCTGAGTTGAACTTGCCTCTTGGCCTGGTCGCCAACGAGAATCTGGAGAAGCTGGCGAAGCGGCAGCGGGCTGGGACAATCAAGGGAGCGGGTGATAGCCGATGACGGTGGAGCAGGAAGTGGCAGTCGGTACATGGCCGCCGGACATCGGTGTGGACTGGGACTACCTAGACGACCAGCGGGTTATCATGCACGTCGACTGTCGTGGGATACTCCCAGCGTTGGCTACCGGCAGTGTTGACTTGGTGGTCACCGACCCGCCCTACGGTATGTCCTTCATGGGTAAGGATTGGGACAAGGTGCTCCCCGACCCTGCCATCTGGCGCGAGTGCCTACGGGTTCTCAAGCCGGGTGCCTTTGCCTTTGTGATGAGCAGCCCGAGGGCTGACCTGCTCTCCCGGATGATTGCGTCTCTGGAGGGCGCTGGGTTCAATGTGGGGTTCACCCCGATCTACTGGGCCTATGCCTGTCTTTCTGCGGATACCGAAGTGTTGACGCGAGACGGGTGGAAAGACTGGGAGCAGTTGCGTACGTCCACTATTCGTGATAAAATAGTCGTGTATGACACGGAAGCAGAGGTTTTCCAGTTCGAGTCGCCTAGTGCTTGGCACGCATACCGAGTGCGAGAAGATCTGCTGCGAATTGAATCACAGGACACGGAGCAGCTTGTCACGCGTAACCATAGAGTTCTTACGCCTCTCGGGATGGTCTACGCGGACCATTTGGAGGATGAGGCGAGCGTGGTTTACCTGCCGCGTGTGCCAGCGCATATTCGGTGTGTTCCTGGCAGAGGTTCGCAAGAAACCAGAGAGTGCGGGGCGGTATTGCTCAAGCAGTTGTCGGCAAAAGGTGACGATTCGGGCACTGATAGCCGGTGGCAGGCACGTTCACTCGATGTCCGAACCACAGAAACAGCGGCAGCGCGAGGCCATGACGGGCGAGAGGAATCGGGCTTGGAAGGGTGGCGTCACGTATTTCAAGACACACGGGAACTACGGTGCGGTCAAGTATGTCAGGTGCCCACAGGAGTATCGGGCGATGGCTCGCAAGGACGGCTACGTGATGGAGCACCGTCTGTTGGTGGCGCGGTGTCTGGGGAGACCGCTGTTGCGGACGGAGGTCGTCCATCACAAGAACCACGATCCAACGGACAACAATCAGGTCGTGATGCTCTTCAACGGCAACCAAGAGCACAAGCTGTACGAGGCGGGTCATCCTATCGAACCACTGTGGCAGGGGTACATCGGCAATGGTACGACGGAATAGTCTACTGCCCGACAGTATCCACTGGCTGTTTCGTGGCACGTCGTAACGGCAAGATGTTCCTGACTGGCAATTCCGGCTTCCCGAAGGCGCAGAATATCGGCAAAGCGGTTGACAAGCGACTGGGTGTAGAGCGCCCTGAAACTGGTGAGCGGGTAATGATGCACACACCCACACCTGGAGGCACATTTGACGACGACGGGTATGACTGGGGAGCTAAGTATAAGGCAGTGACTGGCGCAGGCTCCCTGCAAGCCCAATCCCTCGACGGCAGCTATGCCGGATTCCAACCCAAGCCCGCCGTTGAGGTCATCATCGTCGCCATGAAGCCCCTCAGTGAGAAGACCTACGTAGACCAGGCGCTGGCGAACGGGCACGGGGTGACGTGGATGGATGCGGGGCGAATACCGTATCAGAGCGACGGTGACAAGGGAAAACGAGAGCATCATGGTGCTGTCTATGCGGGAGTGGCGGAGGGCTACAAGCGTCTCAACAAATCCAGCTACACACACAAGACCGATTGGGAAAGCCAGCCGGGAGGCCGTTTCCCCGCCAACCTGCTGTGCTCGGACGATGTGCTGGATGATGGGATCGAGGGCAAGGCGACGAAGCCGCACCCGATTGTCAGTTCTGGTACGACGGATGACGGTTATGGCAACATCACGGAGCGGCGTGGCGAGGTAGGGAATTACGGGGACGGCGGCTCCTTCTCCCGCTACTTCGACCTCGACGCTTGGTGGGCCGAACGCCTCAAGAGCCTGCCGGAATCGGTGCAGCGCACGTTCCCATTCCTCGAAGTCACCAAGGCCAGCAAGCGTGAAAAGGGGAACAGCAACAACCACCCCACTGTCAAGCCTGTCAAACTCATGTCATATCTGATTGAGCTAGGCAGTCGTCCGGGTGATGTCGTCCTCGACCCGTTCGTCGGCTCTGGCACTACCCTGCTGTCCGCTGGTGCCTCCGGTCGTTACAGCATCGGGGTAGAGCGCGACGAGATAGCTTACGCAATCGCTGTCAACCGGTGTGCTGCCGATGCTGTAGACCGAATCCGCAGGGGGGAATACTAACCGTGACACCACTACCCTCACCGTCCCAGCTCCTCGGTGCCGGCCAATTCAACGACTGGTACCCTGGACAGTACGACCTCCTCGAGAAGACCCTGGACTGGTACGACTCCCCGGCCCGGTTCCTCGGGCTGTCCGTCGCCACCGGGCTAGGCAAGAGCTTATCTGCCCTGCTGCTGTCCAAGATGACAGGCGGTCGCACCGTAATCCTGACGGCCACCAAGGGGCTCCAATCCCAGTACCTCAAGGACTGCGCGGCTATCGGCGGGGTAGAGGTCAAGGGACAAAACAACTTCCCCTGCATCCTCGTCAACGGCCTGACCGCCGACGACGGACCCTGCCACGACGGTGCCGCCTGTGCTATCCGTGAACAGTGCCCCTACCGCGTCCAACTACGCGCTGCCCTGGACTCCAAGCTGGTAATAACCAACTACGCCTACTGGCTGGCGCAAACCAACTTCTCCACGGGACTCGGCGACATAGACCTGCTGATCGCCGACGAGGGGCACAGCGCCTTCGGGTTCATGGAGGGCTACCTGACCATATTCCTGTCGCGGCTCGACCTGCAACCCCTTGGCATCGGGTTCCCCACCGACACAGACCAGTGGTCGTCCTGGCGGACATGGTCGCGTATGTCCGAACCCATCGCCGAGGACTCCCTGAACCGCCTTGAGATGGATATCAAGCAGCTCCGGTCCACGAACAGCTTGGTACCGGGTAGTATGTCACGCGCATACCGCAGCACCAAGGGCATCGTCGCCAAGCTGGAACGGCTATCCACCGTCACCGAGGACTGGGTCATCCAGAAGACCTACCACGGCTACCGGTTCATCCCCAAGTGGGTGTCCCACTACACTCGGCACCTGTTCCAGAAGATACCCAAGGTCGTGGTCATGTCCGCCATCCTCTCCCACCGGTCGTTCGACTATCTCGGCATTCCGTCAAACGGTGACCGTGCATGGGTGGAGATGCCGTCCCACTTCCCGGCAGCGAACACACCGGTATGGCACGTCCCGACCACCCGCGTCAACTTCCGTACCGACGACTACGGGACGACCCTCTGGGCGACCCGCATTGATCAGATTATCCAACGGCGCCTCGACCGCAAGGGAATAGTCTTCACCGTGTCCTACGACCGCGCCCGTATGCTGCTGTCCCGGTCCCGGTTCAAGGAAATCATGCTGACTCACGACACCCGCGATGTGGTGGACGTGATCGAGAAGTTCAAGCGGACAGGTGCGCCGGCTGTGCTGGTGTCCCCGTCTGTGACTACCGGTTATGACTTCCCTGGAGAGGGGAAACCGCAGTACATCATCATCGGGAAGATCCCCTACCCGGACACCCGCGACCCCGTCACTAAGGCCCGTCACGAAGAGGACAAGGACTGGACTAGCTACCTTGCGATGGACACCATTGTCCAGTCGGCTGGCCGATGTAGTAGGTCAGTTGAAGATCGCACCGAGGTGCTGGTGGTGGATGATAACTGGTCCTGGTTTTGGCCGCGGTACAAGCAGTTCGCGCCGCTCTGGTTCCATGAGCGGGTGCGGGGTAGCCTGTCGTCAGTACCGGATCCCTTGGTGTAGCGAATGAGCAACAGGAGATGTGAATGACCGCCTTGTTCTTCGAGGGTAATGCGTTATCGGTGCTGCCTGGTTTCCCTGTGGACTACTTCCACAGCGTCGTGACTAGCCCCCCGTTCTTCGGGTTACGGGCGTACGACAGTGGCCGTGAGGTATGGCCCGATGGGTGGGAGGGGCAGCTGGGTGCGGAACCGACTCCCGACCTGTATATCGAGCACCTGATACTGATAATGCGGGAGGTTCGCAGGGTACTACGCCCTGATGGTGTGTTCTGGTTGAACATCGGGGACAGCTTTGCCCGGAATGGCGGTGTGCCAGGTGGCGGCAATCGGGCACTGCACATGGAGGGCAAGCAGACACGGATGCTGAAGGTGCCGACTGGAACCGGTCTCAAGCCTCTCGACATGGTGCTCGTCCCGTCCCTACTCGCCCTGGCTGCTCGCGCTGACGGTTGGTACGTCCGATCAATGGCTATCTGGGTCAAGGGTGTATCATTCTCTGACGAGTACAATGGCAACCCTATGCCAGAATCCGTCAATGGCTGGCGGTGGGAGCGACACAAGGTCAAGACTGACACCCAACGGCTGGAGTGTTCAGGTTGTCCCAAGTGCTCTGCGAACGATGGCTATGTTCTCCGCAAAGGCTCTTGGCGACCCACGGACTCCTACGAGTTCGTCTTGATGCTCACTAAGACGGGTAGCTACTTCTGTGATCGAGAGGCCGTGCTGGAATCCAGTGTCTACCCGTCCGGTGAGTCACGGTCTGGTGGAAATGGTCACAAGTCGTTGAACGCAGGTAGCCGGACAACTGAGGGGCTGCACAACAAGGAATGGGTCGGGAACGGTGGCCGCAACATCCGGTCCGTCTGGATGTTCCCGACTGCTCCAGGCAAGTTCAAGCACTACGCCGCATTCCCACCCCGTCTACCTGAAATCTGTATCAGGGCGGCAACGTCTGAGAAGGGATGCTGTCCAGTGTGTGGTGCTCCGTGGGCTAGGGTGATCGACAAAGGATTGACTGCTCACGACGGGGCAACGCAGACGGATTATCCCACTGGCTCCACCGCTAGCCGTCTAGCGTTACTCCGTCAGGCCGCACAGGATCGTGGGGAAGAGTACGTCAACTCAGTACAGACTATTGGCTGGCGTGCCACCTGTTCCTGTCCTCCTGCCGACCCTATCCCCTGTCGTGTCCTTGACCCATTCTCTGGAGCTGGCACGACCGCTATGGTCGCCGAGCGCCTGGGTGTGGACTCGTTCAACATTGATACCAGTGCGGAGTACATCGCGTTATCCGAGGAGCGACTTGCTGACGACGAAGACAAGCGGGTACAGGTGGAACTCAAGCAGATCATGCGGGACGCAGGTGTGCGCCCGAGACGGAAGAGGAAGGAGAGTAGCACGACATGAGAGTAGTCAAACCACAGGCAATCATCTTGTCCGACATCAACGAGGACGCGATGCTGGAACGCTTGGAGAGGGCTGGTCGAACAGCCTACAAGTCGGAGGACGCGATTACACCCGGCTCGGCTGCGACATTCGTCCAGAAGATCATCAAGTCCGGCCACGAGTCGGTGCTTGAGCATGAGGTTATCCAGGTGCGCTTCATCTGCGACCGGGGTGTTACCCACGAGCTGGTGAGGCACCGGATTGCTGCTTACACGCAGGAGTCCACTCGCTACGTGAACTACCGCAGTCGCGGGATGGAGGTCATCGAGCCCTGCTTCTGGCCTTTGGGGCTTCAGGAACAGTCGTACCGCATCTGGCGTCAGCACATGGGAGCGTGCGAGAGCGCCTACAATCGCCTCCTCATCATCGGCGCGTCTCCCCAAGAAGCCCGTTCCGTTCTCCCCAACTCTCTCAAGACCGAGATCGTCACCACCATGAACCTGCGCGAGTGGCGCCACGTCCTGCGGCTGCGAACTGCGCCGTCTGCCCACCCGCAGATGCGCGAGATGATGAATCTCTTGGCGGTCCAGTTCGTCAAGCTACTGCCGTCGATATTCGGCGACGTGGTGCAGTAGAGTGTATGTCGAACTATGGGCGAAGCACGGACTGGAGTGCCAGAGTGTAGAGCGAACGGCACTCGTCCTGAACTACGAGACTGGAGACGTGGCTAAGTGCATAGTCCACATGGCTGTGAACGGGCCAGTCGGGTATCAGAGCGAGCTGCAAGTAGCCCTCGCCGATGCCGTGACCCAGATCGGGCTCCTGATCGAACAGAATGGTTGGGATATCGACGGCGTACGGGCGATGGGCCTTGAGAGATTCGACCATCGGCTCTCCGAGATGGCGAAGTGGAGGGGGTCTCAGTAGAACACCTGTCCTATTGACAACCAACAAACCCCGTGATAAAGTGATTGAGTAGGCAATCCTGATTGCCATGACAGACTAGCGATAGAGGAGGTGAGATTAGTGTATCATGTCGGCCTGGACCTGACCGATGATGAGAAACGCGACCTGAAGAAACTCGCACTCGAACTCAATCAGACGGTTCGTGCCCTGGTCACAGAACTGGTCAAGGAAGCACTCGCAAAGAACCGGAAGCCCAAGTAGCGAAAACAGAGGGAGGAAAACACAGACAAATGGTAGAAGGAGTATCACTGAGACCCAGCGAAGCCGTTGAAGGTGGCGCCGTCCCGGTAGACCGAAATCTAACCTGGAAGAAGTGCCTCTTCAACCTCTTCGACTATACCAAGAAGGACGGCACTGTTGTTGCGACGACAACCGCCCTTCGCGTGACCCTCGTTGACGACGATGGTTTGGAGATGGAGCAGCAGTACAGTGCCGGCGACCCCGAGCGGTTCCAGCCATCCGAAGACGGGCTTACCCTCGTCCCGGTCGGTTCGGCCACCGCCTTGAGCAGGTCGAGCAATCTCTACCAGCTCCTGAATGCCCTCGTCAACGCCGGCTTCCCCGAGAACAAGATCACCGGCGACTGTAGCGTCTTTGAGGGGCTGTACGCCTTCCACATCGGGATGCCGCAGCCGAAACGCTCCGGACTGACTCAGGCGGAGCCCGTCGAAGGTGGCCGCGTGCCCCAGCTTTCCGTCCCGAGCGAGATCCACACCCTGCCGTGGGATGCCAAGAAGGGCAAGGGGAAGGGCAAGGCCGCAGCGGCGACCGCCGAGGCCGAGGACACCGACGCCACCGCCGACGCTGTCAAGCTGGTCAAGGGGCTGCTGGAGGACACCGACTCGGTCACCCGGGAGAAGGTTGCCACCGCCGCCATCAGGGGCAAGAAGCTGGCAGCGGCCAAGGTCGTCTACGCCGACGAGTTCCAGGTGGCGCTGCTGGCCAACGGGATGTTCCTCGACGGCGAGGATATCACCGCCAGCTAGACTGGCAACTCGCAATTGGACAACTGAATTGAGTGCTGGTGTGGTGAGGGACAGCGTAATCCGTCTAGAACGGTAAGTCAGCCGAAGAAATCACCTTAGTGGTAGTGTGAAAATGGTGGACTACCAGCCAGCAGGTGGGGGTGGATCACGCCCGCCGTCGCAAGGCGGTAAAGCAAAGAGCCGAGGGGCGTGGCCAGTGCGGTAGGCGGCGCACCGGGCGAAAGTCCGGTACCCCCACTACGGAGAGATTGAAGCCGGGAGGAGCAGTGATGTTCCTCCCGGTCTCAGAGCTAAGTTCCGGGTAACTAGTCGGGTGGAACTTAGCTCTGAGACCGGGACAGATGAGGAGTCAACTAATGGACGAGGAAATAATCAGCCCGTGGTGGATTAGCTTGTTCCTGTTCGGCCTGTTTGCGGGTGGGTTCGCCGTGGTGGGACTACTGCACGGGGCGTGGAAGTACGTCCGCTTCGGGGTGGGGTTCGGCCTCGGCTTTGCCATGTTTCCGCTTTGGATCGTCTCGCTGCTGGACGTAGTCAGCGAGTGGAGTGGCCCAACGGTGCTGTTCGGCGCTGTGCCTCTTGTCATATTCTCGTTGCTTGTCAACTTCGGGCTGGCTTTCGGGGTCGGTATTCAATTCTACGGGCGGAAGCGGTGGGACGTTGACGGGGAGAAAGAGCTAGCAGAGAAGGCAGAGGAGGAACCAGCCAAGTGACAACAAGACGCCGACCTCGAATGTACTGTCGCGGCGAGAAGTATCAGTCGGTTAGCGCGTTCGTGGATGATTGGCAGAGGCAGAGGGGTAGGACTACCATACAATACGCATACTGGAATCATAAGTTGATGCACTTGAACTTCGTTGCGGCAATGAGTCTTGCTGCGATTTCGCGGGCTATTGGAGAAGGGATACTATACCACGCAATCAGGAACAAGGAGGAACCAACCAAGTGGTAGTGAAGCAAGCAGACCAGGCAACGATACTACAACTCAAGGCGCTAGGATTCTCAGATGAGCGGATGGACATTCCGCGGCGGCTAGTTGGATCCGTGTCCGGCAGGCCGAAGACCGGGAAGACCCACTTCTGTCTTGATGTCCCCGATGAACCCATCCTACTCTTCAACATCGATCTCGGCACCGAGGGCGTCATCGAGAAGTTCCAGGATGGTTTCGACGGCGCGCCACCCAAGCAGATATTCAAGTACGATGTCCGGGTTCCCAAGGACGCGTCCAAGGGTGTGTACGAGACCATGTGGGCCGACTTCAAGAAGCGCGTTGAGACAGCCTACAAGCTGACTCACGGTACCCTCGTCGTTGATACCGCCACTGAGGCGTACGAGCTGTGCCGACTGGCCCATTTCGGCAAGCTCTCCCAGATCCTCCCGCACCACTACGCCGTCGTTAACAACGACTGGCGGGAGTTCATGCGCTTGGCCTACGACTCGGCGCTGAGTACCCTGTTCATCCACAAGGTCAAGCCGAAGTACATCAACAACGCCCGGACCAACGAGTACGAGATATCCGGTATGTCGGAGATCCCGTACCTCGTCCAGATCAACATCGAGACATTTCGCGTCGATGACCCGGACGGCGGTGATCCAGAGTTCAGCATCAGGGTGGTGGACTCCCGGCACAGCCCGAACCTGAACGGGGATGTCTACACCGGAAGCCCGATGGCGACGTTTGGCTTCCTGCTCAGTCTAGTTCATGGGGAGTGAGGACGACGATCACTGCTGCCCCTACTTCGTTGTCCTGGAGTGCGCTGACACCGATGAGCATTGCCACATCGCCTGTACTGGTGCCTTTGGCGACACGATCACACTGAGCCAATGGCCAGGCCAAGGAGCGGTGCTTGGGGGACTACGAGGACTGTCCCACGCGTCCGCGGGGTGAGGATGGAGGAATGGTGAGATGAAGTTGGGGATATTTTTAGTGTTGCTGGGATCTGTATTTCTGGTTGAGGGCGGTGTGCGACTTGTCGTTCTCTTGTTGTCTGGTGAGCCTTGGTGGGCAGTTCTCTCTGCATTAGTGCTCGCTGCTCCTTGTTTCTGGTTTGGGATTAGACGAATTGTTGCGCACGGGTACAGGTCGGAGGGGAGGTCCGGTGAGAAGGATAGTCCGTAATTGCTTTCTGGTGGTGCTCGCGATTCTGTTGTTGCTGGTAGGTCTATCTTATACGGACATACCTGCTTTGACGCCCCTTGCTTCGTATAGGAGCGAGATTGTTGACAGTGTATCGTCCTGGTGGGGCGAGGTATCCCCACCATTCCCTTACGATGTTGTTATCGTTGCTTGGGCAGGTCGGGGAGCAGGAGAAAGTGTGTTCGGTTGGTTGGATGTTACTGCGAATCGACAGACAGAACTGGGGAAAACATACTGTCTTCTGGATACCGAGTTCGTGTTCACTGCATTAGGGGAGAGTTACGACATCCCGTACTCCCTTTCTCCGGAGAAAGCCGAACCTCTTATTCACCAAGTACGACAGCGACTAACGAATGAGCTGGACTTACTTCTTCGGCAACGTGACCGAAACGAAGCGAAGATGAAGAAACTCAAGGACGACAACGAGGAGGCGCAGGTGCTCTGGTGGTTGGGTGAACAGACTGGTCAGCGGATCCTTGATACGGCGAAGTCAGGAGTTGCCTTGGAGTCCGTGATGGATGCTAACTTAGCCCAATTAGAGATAATTGAACGCAAGTTGAGAACTACGGTATTTGCAGCTGATGTGCGCTTGTCTGATTTGATGCCACTTCTTACGTGCCGGCGGGCGGGATGGATTGAGTAGACAGGTAGTCTACCGATTGAGGTTGAGACAATGACCATCTACACGTCCAACCTTCCCAACGACGCAGACATGATCCGCGCTCTCGGTTCAATCGCTGTCCCCATGCCCCTGTTCACGGATGCCTGTTTCGCTGGCGTCGGTGACAACGACACCCCACTCCTAGTCGGCGTCGAACGGAAAAAGCTCGGCGACCTGGCATCCTGTATCCACGACGGTCGTCTCATGTTCCAGCTACAAGTCAGCAAAGAGGCAGGCTGCGACGTCCTCTGTCTGATCGTGGAGGGCGACTGTCGCCCCAACCCCGAGGACGGTGTCCTCGAGATGCCCGTCTGGGGAATCAACGCCAAGCTGAAACGCTCCCAGTACTGGACGCCGGTATTGCCGATCACCACCTACTCCCGGTTCGACCAGTACCTCACCGAACTGGACTACTTGGCTGGTGTAGTCGTCAAGCGGTCGAGGAACGTCCTGGAGACAGCCGCCATCATCAAGGCTCTCTGGCTGAACTTTCAGACGGCGCCGGGTGATCACAACTCCCTCAAGCAGATGTTCAAGTCCCCTGTCCAGGGTGTCCAGCTGGTACGCCCGTCCCTGGTCCGCAGGGTGGCGAGCGAACTGCCTGGCATTGGGTGGGAGCGGTCGCGGGTGGTGGCAGAGCACTTTCAGTCCATCAGGGCGATGGTGGAGGCGCCGGTACCGGAATGGGCGGCGCTGGATGGCATCGGGAAGAAGACGGCTGCGAAGGTCGTTCAGGCTCTGGGCGGTGGGATTCGTGGATATTGACGCGAAAATAGTTGAGAATTGGCCCGAACCGCTATTGACAACTGTGCGGTGTTGTGTTATTCTGTGGCTAGATGGTAAGTATTGTACCGTAGCGGGAGGGATAACATGAATTGGGAAGATTGGACAGCCCTGAAGACGGTTCACATCAACGATGTACCCAGTTACCTGATTCGCAGGCGCGACGCCTGGAGAAACTTCTGGCAGTGGGTTCCAATTCTGGGTGAGGTGTATCGTACCTTCTGGTACGTGCGGGCTTGGGACAAGTGGAGCAACGCTAACCAAGTAGCGTTCATCAGTCACGAGTAAATGAGCGACTATCTCAGTATCACCCAAGTAGCCGACCTGCTCGGTGTCCACAGGAACACCGTGGTCAACTGGATCCATGCAGGCACAATACCCGCCCGGAAGTTCGGCAAGCTGTGGCGTGTACTGCGATCCGACATTGAGAAGATGGGGAAGGATAATGGATAATCGTAGCAAAGGACGGCTGGGGTTCCTACGGCGAGCAGTCGAACTGGATAGACGCCGCAAGGAACTGCTGGACCTTCTACAGATGGTGGACGTGAGGAATCACGCTCTTTGCCTCCCTAGGGTTCTCCAGGAAGCCGAGGATATTCTGCACGAAAAGAGTCTGGAGGAGAAGTAAGATGTGGAAACCGGTAACTAGTCGAAAGGGTGTCCTATCTGATTTTCGGTTGGTGACCTCTAGGGGTGAGGTCACTCTTGAGCAGTATGTTGAAGAGTGGAAGAACATCACCGATAGTGTGGAGGCTTCTCTGGTCAAGAGTCGTACCAACCAGGGTCGGTACATCAGGATCAGTCACCGGGGGGACACGGTCGCTGTGGTTGACTCTCTGGGTGAGAATCCCCCTAACCTGAGTAGCGGATTCGAGATTCGGCGACCGAAACACAGCACCTACAGCGTTGAGTACTGGAGAGTCGTGAGATGACGACCAACCGGCTCAAGGCGAACATACTACCCCGAGTGAGGCAGTATCCCAAGGCGATGCTCCGATTAGCAGACGCGCTACCGGGGTGCCGGCTGCGCTGGTCGGCCAGGGGAGTACCGCACGCCGTGAAACTCGGGGAAGGCAGCTACAGTGTCTGTTGGTTCGGTGAGGGTCGATTCTACCGTGTGTTCTGGCCCTACCCCAGCGAGTACGGCCAAAGGCCGGTTACCAAGACGGACTTCGCCACTGTTGCGGAAGTAGTGTGGTATCTTGGTCAGGGAGGGAGATAGACGATGACGCGCACACCTGGACCGTGGGAGAGACATACGGCATCGAACGGTACGCATATCTGGAAAGGAAATCAACACATTGCTGATGTTGACGACCACGATGACGGTCGCCTGATAGCTGCGTCGCCGGAGTTGGAAGATGCCCTCAAGAGTTTGCCGTCGAAGACTGTTCGTGTGATTGACGGCAAGGAGTATATAACGTTTGCTTACGCGGTGTTCGCTACCTGGGATGCCGGGAAACGGATACCCGCCATAGCCAAGGCAACAGGGCAAGTAGTGCGATGACCAACGAACCAACCAAGGATTACCTACTCTGCCACCGGGAGATGACGCACCTCCGTGACGATCTGTGGGAATGCTCCATGCACGGTATCTTCAATATGCCGATGGATGACGAGGACGACTCGGTGGCCAGTAGCGACACAGCCTGCCCGAAGATGGATTCCTGTGGCAAGATGGACATGATTCGGGACAAGGATATTCTGGACTCCCAAGCAGCCGACGCTATCCGTAGCGTCTGCGGGAAGTGTACCGAGGTGCGAACATGAGAGAGATGAAGGTCATTGCCTGGAACAGAACCAAGAAGGAGATGTCTGGCTGGGTTGAGCTGGGATTCTTCGACGGCCAACTTGCTCGCATCGATACAATGCGAGGTAAAGCCGCTGACACTACTCTATTGCAGTGCATTGGCCTCGTCGACAAGGACGGGAGAGACTGCTATCTGGACTATCTTGTTTCCCTCAACGGAGCTACTTGGCAAGTTGCTTGGGACGATAAGTGCGCCTGTGTCACCCTGAAACGAGTCGCAGGGGAGCACATGATGAAAGAGATTCCCGCACACAACATCCCGAAGTCCAAGATCGTTGGCAACATACATGAGAACCCGGAATTGATCGATGCCGCCACGAACTAGCACTTACCACCGCACACCTCCCCCACTCCCCTCTCCTGCCTCACTGCCCTTTCCGGGTAACCTGATCCGGGGCTGCTCCGACTGTGGCCTCCGTACCGGCTGTCGTGCTCCCGTCCCTGGAGACGGCCCGACCCCAGCCCGAGTGATGTTCGTCGGTGAGGCACCGGGGCGACAAGAGGATGAGTGGGGATTCCGTCCCTTCGTCGGTCAGGCTGGCAGGTACCTCGACTCCCTGTTGTTCCAAGTCAGTCTGCACCGGGACGGGGTATACACAACCAACGTCATCCACTGCCGACCGCCGAACAACCGGACTCCCAAGATGGACGAGATACAGTCCTGTGCCCAGTGGCTGGATATTGAACTAGGTGTCGTCCAACCTGAAATCATCATGGCCCTCGGTGGAACCGCTATCCGTCGTTTCCTCGGGAATGACGCCGGCACGGTAGAACACCTCCACGGCAAGCCCATCAAGCTGGACGGGCGTATCATCCTGCCCGCCTACCACCCTGCGGCGGCTCTCCGCAACACTACCCTGCTCAGGCAGTGCCAGGAGGACTTCAACGTCCTGCGCGGGCTTGTGAAGGGCGTCAGCTATCGGGAATACCACGTAGTGGACGAGTACCCCGATCCCGACTACAAGGTCGCTGATACTCCCGCCAAGCTGCGTCAGATGCGGGACGAGATAGAGGACGCTGGTGTCTACGCCGTGGATACTGAGACGAGTCGTGGGGAGTTATGGAGTGCTCAGTTGTCTGCACAGCCTGGTACGGCGTGGTTTGTCCCGGTCAAGCCGGGTACGGAGTTGATTGACCTTACCAAGTACGACGCCACCGCCATCGTTCATAATTACCTGTTTGACATCCAGTACCTCAAACTCAATCGGTTCGTGGACACGATGACGATGGCGTACTTGGTCGGGGCTGTCCAGGGTCTCAAGGAACTGGCATCCCGGCTCTGTGGTATCCAGATGAGGAACTATCGGGAGATAGTCCGTCCCGGTCAGCAGAAGCTGTCTCAGGAGTACCTGACCAGGGTAGTCGCTGCGGAACTCTGGCCTGACCCGCCAATCATCGAGGAAACTAAGTGGGACAACAAGAAGGGGGAACTGATTACCCGAGTCAAGAAACCGTGGCACATTATCCGCAAGGCCAACAGGATTCTCAGTGACCATGAGAAGGACTCCAGTACCGATTTGTGGGAGCGTTGGCGGAAGATCCCCGAAGAGGAGCGTGGTATAATCACGACTCTCGAGGAGGGCGCACCGTGGCCAATGCCCGAATCCTCACTGGCAGATATCCCGTATGGCACCGCAGTCCAGTACTCCTGTCGTGATGCCGATGCTACTCTGCGTGTCTACCTGCGTCTCAAGAAGATGATATCCGACTTGGGGCTGGACTTCATCCTGGACATGGACTTGGGGATACTCCCGATGGTTCACTCCATGATGCAGAATGGGATAGCTGTCGACCTTGACCACTTCCGTGACCTCTCCGAGCAGTACGGCGCCAAGATGCAGGTGAAGTCCGCGGAACTGGCCAGCCTGGTCGGTCACTCATTCAACCCGAACAGCGGTCCACAGGTAGCTGCTGTCGTCTACGGGGAGCTGGGTTTCAAGCCAACCAGTCTGACTCCCACGGGACTAATCAGCACGGACGACGCCGAACTGAAGAAGACCGGACACCCGGTAGCCAAGGGCGTAATCGAGTACCGGCGCCTGTCCAAGATGAAAGGAACGTACTCAGACAACATCGTCCTGTACGCGACCCCCGACGAGTACGGTGTCCAGCGCGTCCACACCACCATCAAGACGACGCGGACGGAAACAGGGCGACTCAGCTCCGCGGAACCGATGAACTTCCAGAACATACCTACGCGCAGCAAAGAGGGTCGTCTGATCAAGGTTGGGTTTGTCGCGCCACAGGGGTTCAAGTTGGGAGAAGGCGACCTGGGACAGATAGAGATGTGCGTCCAAGCCCACATGGCCGATTGCCGCGGGCTAATCGACATCTTCCTCCAGGGACTGGATCCTCACACCATCACGGCGTCCAGGATATTCGGTGTCCCCTACGACGAGGCCAAGCAGGACAAGTACCGCTACCCGACCAAGCGGGCCAACTTCGGTATCATCTACATGATTGGCGCCGAGGGGCTATCTGCCCAGATCACAGAGTACATCTCGGACTTGGAGATGGATGGCGAACCGGTGACTGTTGAGCCTTGGAGCGAACAGGACTGTGAGAAGTTCATCGCTGACTGGTACAAGCTCTACCCCGAGGTGAGGGACTACCAGATGGAGACGGCAGCAGAGGCAAGACGACGCGGTTTCGTCCGAGATATGTTTGGTCGTATTCGGTACATTCCCGAGGTCTCTTGCCCAATTCGCCATGTCCAGGAATCAGGTATCCGGATGGCAGCAAATATGAAAATCCAGGCCGGGGCGGCTGGACTTCTGAAGATTGCGATGGGTAACCTGTGGGAGGAGCAACCGCAGACGCCGTGGGCAGATATGAAGTGGCTCATGGCTATTCACGATTCATTGCTCCTCGAGATGCCCGACGACGATGACTACACCAAGGGTTGCCTGGGCTGGATTGGGGATGCCATGCGGAACGCGGTCAAGCTGCGCGTCCCTGTCCGAGTCGATTTCAAGGTCGGGTACAACTGGGGAGAATTGAAGGAACTGGAGGCCACTGGATAATGGGCAACTACCCTATTTGGATCGCTGTAGGTGTTATCGCTGGATTGGTAGTTCTAATGCTATTGTTAGGGCGCTCTTGGAGAAAGCTGGATGTGCGCACGATGGAGGTACAGTTCAGTAGCATTGTCTACTCCGAAGAGAGTACGGCAATGGTAATAGACGGAGTTGTCTACTCCGGGACAACAAATGCCGTTAGCTTGGAGCACACACCAAGGAGCCTATACCTGTCATCGACTCTCCAACGACTCGACGTCGGAACTACCTACCGTGTTACCGTTCAGGTGTACAGTAAGGGCTGGGGACCAGTCTACGCCGTTGTGGCGGCACAGGAAGTAAGGTAGGGGGTCACTGCTGGATGACAGGCAACACCGATCAGGAAGGGACAAGGCGGTACGTCCGGTTGGCAGAGACTACGTTGCTTCCCGCACCGGGATGCTACTCGCAGGCCGAAGTACGGGAGTCCGACTTGGGGTCGGAGACCTGCTGGCTGTGCATGGTACGGCGGCAATGTGAGGAACGACAGGAGGTGGAGTTGAGATGACTGTGGATAGTGGAGCATTGAAGTTGGCGTACGACCTACTCCTTGAATCGGCGGTACCGGGCTTGTCGGCAACTCTCAAGCAGAATCCAGTAGCATATGATGTTGCGTTCCGATACTGGCTTGGCAAGACTGTGGATACTGCTATCGAGTCTGCAAGTTCCCGCAGGGGGGAAACAGGCGACCGAGATTGTGACTCCTTTGCTCTGAAACATCCGATGGAAATTATTGGGGAGGATACCTACTGATGGAGGATGAAATCGTGTCCAGGCGGGACGTTACCCTGACCGTTAGTGGCACAGCAGGCGTTCCGGGGGTCATCAGTGACCTGTGGAAGTTGCTAGACTGCGCTCGATACTCTCTGTCCATCCATGAGGAGCAGCACTTGGATTCGGGGGACAGGGGGTGGAAACAGGGTGATATCGACAGACTCAAGAAACTAGCAGACGAACTACAGGGGAGGCTCAAATGACCAGTAAAGTGATCAAGTCACTCCAGGAAAACCGCGCCCTCCGATGGCTGGCAGAGCAAGTATCCCGGTTCCCTTCCAGCCAGTCTATGGCCCTGCTCAGAAGACTCCTGCGTGAACCGTACGAGGTCACCATCGACCGTCTCTACACCAGCAAGGACAGGGAGGACGCCAAGACGGTAGAGCTACGTGCCATCCTGGAAGCGAAGACTGCGCTGGTGGAATCCAGGGAGACCAATGCCCAGTTGAAGAAGAACATCAGTGCCGTTGGTGGGAAGCCTGTCAAGGTCGAACCGGAGACGGTGCCGGTGGTACGGGGTCGCAGGGCTTGACAGAGTATAGGTAGACAGTGTATGGTGTTGGGGATAGGTTTCCTGGATGGAGGTCTGACCGATGGCAGCACTGAAGATTGGTGACGCAAGAGTGTTTGACGGCAAGACTTTCCACCTGCTTGACGTGAATCTTACGAGAGCAGAAGTGAATCGGAAAGCTACCTGGATGCGGCGCGGTCAGTTTAGCACCCGGATAGTCAAAGTCGGGCGCGGAAATTGGCAGCTCTGGTCCCGGTAGGCGGGAGAGACTGACCGATGGCAAAGAGATTCACCTACGGAGTATTCCTCCCCAAGAAGCCGGGGATGGCGTGGCGGTGGGCGCGAACCAACAACAAGGCGCAGGCGATCAAGCTAGCCAAGAAGCACAACGGCGAGGTCAGGGCAATGGGCTTCGGAGTGGGACAGGACACTTTCGACGCCACGACGTTCCGGCTGCTGTCCAAGAAAATATACCCGTAGTCCCGTGGTGAGGAGATAACCGATGCCACTGATAGTAGTGGTCAAGTGCCCCGAGTGTGGGAGCACTAAGGCATGGAAGAGAGGTACCGTGCCGACCCGCAAGGGTCTGAAGGTTCGGTATATCTGTGTTGTCGATGGCCGTACCTTCTACGGTCCTGATCGACCCAATCTGGTAAAGCCTCGGAAGGGGCGTACCAAGAAGGGGAACAAGTAGCGGAGGATAGACCGATGGCTAGGAAGACACGAAGTACAGTCGGAGGACTCTCAGAGCGACTCCGGTTCAATGGGAAGACCTACACCTTACACACTACCCTTGTCCGAAAATCGGATGCTCAGACCGAAGCGAGATTCCTACGCGGACGTGGTCTCCTGGTGCGTGTGGTCTCCATCCCGAAGTCGCAACAAGGGAAAACCGGACCACTGAGAGCCGGGGGGATAGAAGTCGCACGGTACGCAGTGTACACTCGCCGAGACCAGCTGGTTAGGTAGGAAAGACGAACAGATGCCCAATCTCAGGGTCACACGTAAGGCACACACCCGCTCCGATGGGACGCGGGTCAAGGGTTCCACGTTCCTCATCAAGGACAGGGGTGCCAAGGGACGGACTCCCGAGAGCAAGCAGTTCTTCGACCCTGGTGTTAGGACCGGCTGGAGAAAAGACCTACCCGCGGAGGTTCGCCGACAGTTGGTACTGAAGGCCCACAAGTCAGACCTACTCGCAGCGAGGCGGTCGTTGCAAGCCCTGGCGAACGTGACCGCCGACAAGAGAACCAAGCAACTGGCCGGGTTGGACGCCCGGTTCTTCTTCAGGGAGCATAAGGTATCCAAGTAGGAGGTGTACCAGTGGCAGCGATAGCAGGTCTTCCCAGACTCCCAGACAGAAAACTGTTGGAACTCGACAAGCCGCCGGCCAAGCGGGGCAAGTCGACCCGCAGCGTCCCCGCTCTAGGACTGCGAGTCCAGTTCAATGGCCGTTTCGTATCCGCCGTCGTCAACCCCAAAGGGAAGCGACCGAATGTAGCCATCGTACAGCGAGGCTCTCTTCCCGGATTCACCGTACAGTTAGACAACCCCCCGTTCACTGTCCTGGGAAGCGGCTTCCGACTAGCTAGAAAGTTAGCTATCCGGCTTGCCCTCCGTGGCCACAAGTTGGTTACCATAAGGGGGTAGTTGAGTGCCGAATAGGAGGTAAGGTGTCGTGCCAATGACGAAGAGGGAAAAGGCTCAACTGATGTCCCTGCGCAAGCGAGGACGCAACCTCGCGAACACCGCTCGTACACTGGCCAATGACGTCAACAAGGTTCTCACCGCCCAGATGCGGAAAAGCTGAACCCCGGCGCCCGTTCCAGTCCCGTGAGCCGTCCCTAACCGGGCGGCTTTCCTGTTTCTGTTGACAACACACTATATAACGTGGTACCATTCAATACGGTATACGGGAGGTTGACTGATGGCAAGGCAGGATATATCACCACGGTTTGCTCGTCTTAGAGTCCGCCTGACGAGCAAAGGACGCACACTGGCAATACAGTCAAGGGGTTTCAAGGTCAAAGCAAAACTCCTGCTGGGAACCGATGTGCGACTGGCGATTCTACGCGAACTGCGTGGTAGCAAGAGCAACCAATCCGCAATCAGCACGTTGTCCATCAAGGTATGGGCGGCGAGTCCCAAGCAACTACTGAGCGAACTCAGGCGAATGAGAGCAGCGGGGCTCGTAGACATTGAGACAAGGGGACGACGGTAGCCAAGGGTCTCCGTTTCTTGCGCTCCCTGCGTTCGTGACAGTATGACAGCTCTACGGTATTGCCCCAAGTGCCGGTCCACGAAGCCGATGATGAAGGCGGGAACCAACCCGCGTGCGTCCGGTGGGCGCAAGCAGCAGTGGAAGTGTCGCAACAAGCCGTGCAGCCATATTACCGTGAATCCACTGATGACCAAGAAGGGATGAGGAGAGAGTAGTGGTTTTCGGCGGTGGGGCGAGACGAAGAGAGGCAATCCGGGAAGGGACGGCTCTTCAGCAGCAGCGTACGGAAGAGGAACAGCAGGCCGCACTCATGCCCAGTGTCGAGACGGTGGAGACTGTCGGTATTCCGGCAGCGATAGAGGCGACCGAACCCGCATCGGCTGTCACCCAGCCCGACATCGAGGTGTTCCCGGCTGGCCCTCGGGTGAGTCCGGTAGCACCGCCAGTAGCTGTCGCGCCGCCCGCGCCGGTTCCGGTGGTTCCGGTGGTTCCTGGACTCACTGCGCGACAACAGGCGATACTGGACCGTTTGGCTGTCTCTCAAGAGATGGTTGTGGCACCACCGACAGCGGAACCTCCCACCCCCCTGTCGAGCCGGGAAGTCGCGATACTTGGTCGGCTAGCCCGCACACAGGAGCAGCGAGAGGACGCACAGCAGCCGCCGATAGTGTTGACGTCGAGGGAGGATGAGGTACTGCGCCGTCTGGCGATGCAGGAGCCGGGACAGCCACCCGAAATAGTAAGTGTAGCACTCGTACCCGAGGTACCTGCTGCTCTCACGCCGTTCGTCATACGGACTCCAACCCCATTCCGGGACGGGGGTCAGGTTCAAGGGGTAGATATTAGCGGGTTTCTCCGTGACAACCCAACTGACACAGCAACGCTCCTGCGATCCGGATTCACGCCAGTCCAAGTACAAGAGGCCCGAGACTGGAACGAGACGTATTCGGATACAGCCTACCGTCGTCGTCTCTTAGCCTGGAACGACCATGACTTCGGGAAACCGGCGAGTCAGGCCACAGAGGACGAGATCAATGCGGCGTGGCTGGCACTGCCGTCGCTGATTCGTGCGCAACTGGTCAATGAGTCACCCGAGACGCAGAAGTCCATCGGACAGGCCGCTATCGCCTTCACGCCTATTGTCGGCACGATAGTCTTCTGGGATCAAATGACTCCCACACAGCGCGCCCTTTCGATTGTCGGTGATGCTCTGTTCTTCACCCCGTTCATCATCAATAGTGTCCGGGTCGTCGGCATTCCCGGTAAGGTCGCCAACTTCGGGCAGCGGTTCACTCAGGGTCTTACTGCTGCCAGGGCCGACCAAGTGCGCGGAATGACGAAGACGATCACTACCGCCTATGGTAGACCAGCAGGGGTCGCCTATCGGCAAGTCGCTACTGCCGAGTCGCGTTATCTTCGCGCACTGGCTCGACTCGATGATCTAAGAAAGACGAGCGTGCCGGCTGTGCGCGCCGAGGCTGCGATTCTGGAAGGCAGAATTGCGAACGCCGGACGGGCTGTTGAGAAGGCAAGACTGACTCTCCGAACCAAGGCACGCGACTTTGCCGGTCTCTTGGGGGGTAGGGCTGGATTCGACTCGCCTGAGCTTGGGAGAGTCCTCACCACCTTGCCGGATGACGTAGTTCGCAATGCTAACCTAGCATTTCAGGACGGTACGAAGGTATCCGCGGCGTCGTCGCGGGCGTTGCAGACGGAACTCAATGCCGCTGTCAGGGAGCTGGCCGCGGCACAGAGATCCAAACCTACTGATCCGACCGCTTGGATTGACCTCTCTCAGAAGGTAGCCCTGCTACAGGCCCGGATAAATCAGGGTCGGACGGTCACCGCGTACGGCCTCTGGCAAGACTTGGTCGCAGCGCGTGAAGTACTGTCGGTGGCCAGACGACAACTGCGTGGTCTTGCCCGGACATCGGAGCAGGCCGCTGAGTTGCGTCGTGAGATCGCGCTACTCGAGCGCACCATTGAGCAGAATCCCGGTCGAATCGCACGACTCATTCAGGATATGGAGGTGCAGGCGGCGCGTGGCGGCGTGTCGAGGGGCGCTGGTGGAGGGGGAACACTGACGGCGGCACCACCCGTCAAGATACGACCATCTGGTGCAGGTACAGCGACGACTAGGGCTGCGGGAGCAACTGGGGTATCGCCACTGATCGCGGGCAACCCGATCATCATCGGTCCTCTGGCTGAACCTCCCCCGGCACCCACGCCCACGCCCACGCCCACGCCCACGCCCACGCCCACCCCGACTCCTACCCCAGTACCTGCGCCTGAGCCAGGAGTCACACCGGCACCTGTCCCTATGCCAGCGCCGGTTCCTACTCCGGTTCCTGCCCCTGTGCCAGTGCCGACTCCGACACCGACACCGACACCGACACCGACACCCACGCCCGCTCCCATGATTACACCAACCCCGACACCTACACCTACTCCGACTCCAACCCCAACTCCTGTGCCAGCACCGGCGCCCACGCCTACCCCGACACCCACACCAGTGCCGGTTCCCACCCCCGTGCCGACCCCGGAACCGGCTCTGCGTAGACTGGTACCACCGTTCCCACTCCCATCTCCCCCGAGCGATGCTGATCGTGCCAGAGTACCTATCCCCCTGGGGGCTATCGCGTGGAAGATGGGGCTGTTCTGGAAGTGGATCCCCCCCGAGGACTTCCAGGACGGAGTGAAACCCAGGACACTACCACTGGGGGTAGTTCCTGCGGGTGCGGATACCACTGGTGGTGGTAGCCCGTCTGCCACAATCCAAGTTATTGGTGCGTCAGGTGCCCGTGTCCCTGCCCGGATAGCTGTTGACCTCGGCATCGTGGATGCCCATATCTTCGACGGCAACCGGATAGAGTTCGTCGGTGGAGGACTACGGACGGACGTAGGGCGACGTGATGCCTCCACCACAACCGGGATGTCGGTCAACGGCGGCGAAGATGGCCTTGGCGACTTCCCCGACGAACAACGCAGTGGGACAAGACCTGCTACAATAAGACGTAAGCCGAAGCGACGGAGAAGGCGCTCTGATTCCGACCTGAGCGACCTGACATCCCTGCGGGGATTTCGTCCGTAGGAGGGGAGCACGATGACGTTTGGACCCGACAGGGACAGAATAGCCCGAGTACCGCCCGCTGAACCACTCTCGGTGGTACCCGCAGCGGAAGTTCCCCCTGCGGAACCGATAGAGGAACTGGAAATTACCGAACTACAGGTGGAGGAGCCGGTTGGGGAACCACTGTCCATCGAACCGGTGACGCCGTTGCCGGCTACGGAACCCATCGGTGAGTTCGATACAGGCGCCGAAGGGGATGAAGCAGCGAGGGCGGCAAGGGAGGCAGCGAGTCCCCCCATCCAGGGGACTGATCTGGACTACCTGTTCGAGGTGCCCCAGTCCACCGACCCCGACATGGAGATTCGGGACGTCGTCGGCTTGGACGTTGAACGGGACATCGTCGGCGGATCCCTTGACGAGGCGACCAGCGTGTCCGAGGACGACATACTAGGGGACGCCTTTGACGTGAGCGACCCGGATGAACTGGCGCGTCCACCCACTCGCCCGGTAACTCGACAGCGCGTAGTTCGCAGACGACCGTTGCCGCCAGCCGGTGGCTTCATTGGGATGCGCTAATGCGTTGGAGGGGCGCAGTATGCTGGTATTCTGTTGGAGGTGAGCAGTGATGGCAGAAGCTAAACGTGGGATTCTCAGCGCAAAGTTCACTGGGACTCGCGGACTGATTGACGCACTGGACGATCCTACCCTGTTCAAGAAGCGGTACATCGGCAACATCCAAGCCAATATCGAGAGTTTCGAGGACAAGGGTGCTGACCCAAGCACACTGACGCTGTTCGAGTCCACCACCACATTCACGGAGGAGCTAGCTGCGGCCAAGGGATTGTCAGCTGCGGATTGGGTAGCGTTTGTCCGTGACTTCCGGGTGAGTCCGATAGCGCGCCTCCCCTTTGTCGCCGATTGGGTGAGGGCACGGAGGAGCAGGCAGGAGGTCACTGGTCGCACCGGTATCCAAGGGACAGACGTCCCCAAGAAGAGCAAGAACAAGAGACGGTCGCCCCGCAGGTCACGCCGGTCAGAGGGTGGCGGCACCAGTCTACGGTCAATGCGTGGGTAATACGTCAATGAGAAAGTTCTACAAGGCTGCTCTCCTGTCCACGGTAGCTGCTCTCCTGATAGCCACCCCTATCCTGGCGTTCCTCTACCAGGCACCGTTCACCATCCTCGAGGAGGCGGGCACCGACTATGATATGTTCCCCGCTTCCGTGGATGCCAGTAACACGTTCATGGCTGCTAATGGCTTCATGGAAGCCGACGCCCTGGACACCCGCGTTGAGACACTAGCCGGTTCAGACAAGCCCCACATGGTCGCCGACGACCGGACGCTGGGTGCTGTCCCTGTCGAGGCGAACAGCCAGACTAACCTGTTCTTCACGACCGGTGAAACTGACTTGGTATCAATGGATATCCTCGCCGGCTTCGAGAGCTTCGACACGACTGCCGACGATCCCTCAACTGAACTAGGGGACGACTTTGCCCACCAGTTCACCGACACGTACGTCAACACCGACGCCGGCGCAGAGAAGGAACTGTACCGGAAACCTATGGCCACGCGGTTCTACGTCAGTGCTGCTCAGGAGCTGACCGCCGAGATAAGCGCGATTCCCGGCGAGTGGGAAACGGTCGCTCCGCAACTGAACGGACAGACTGACATCCACTCCCTCGCCGTGTACGATTCTGGTGGTGGAGAGAGGTTGTACGGGGGTACTGCTGGTACCGGTCGGCTCTTTGAGTGGGACGGGGACGCCCTGTGGGTCGAGGTTGCCCCACAACTCAATGGACAGACTGAGATATGGTCGCTGGCAGTCTTCAACGGCAGATTGTACGGTGGCACTGGTGCGACTGGTCGTCTATTCCAGTGGAACGACGTCAACGCATGGGTGGAGGTTGCACCCCAACTAGGGGCCGTGACCGATATCGTATCACTTGCGGTGTTTGAGGGGCAACTGTACGGCGGTGCTGACCAGCAGGGGCAACTCTACCAGTGGAATGGCACCAACGCTTGGGTCGAGGTAGCTCCGCAACTCGGTGCAGAGATAGCAATAATCTCCCTGGCAGTCTTTGAGGGGCAACTGTACGGTGGTACACGGAATACTGGTCGCCTCTACCAGTGGGACGGTGCTGCTACGTGGGTCGAGGTAGCCCCTCAGCTCAACGGTCAGACACATATCAATGACCTGCAAGTATACCGTGGTAGTCTCTACGGTGGCACACAAGCTGGAGGCCGTCTATTCCGCTGGGACGGAACTGCACTCTGGACGCAGGTAGCTGCCCAATTCGCAGCCGAGACATTTATTGAGTCCCTTATCAACTACAACGGTGAGCTGTTCGGAGGCACGGCTGTTCTCTCAAACCTAGTCAGATGGGATGACGACAGCGCATGGGCGCAGGCCGCAGCCCGATCTGCTGCGGAGAATCGCATCCGCTCTCTTGTGGAGTTCAACAACACGATCTACGGCGGCACGAATCCCCTCGGCACCTTAGTCGAGTACCAGAACCCCAATGTCTCCGTTGTTGCTACCGGCGTCACGACGGGTGAACACGACATTGGCGTAGGCACCTTCGACCGGGGTGACATCGACACCTACGCAGCCGGCGCGAACGTGGCGGTCAATACCGGGGCGGGGATACTCCCGGTAAGGCTGCTGGAAGAAGTTAAACTGACGGCTGCTGCTGCCAGCGTGACGCTCTCTGATATTGATGTTGCGGTGGCGGCGTGGGATACGATAGCAGGGGTGACCAGTCGGCACCTTGTGCTTGTGTATAATGCTGCAACGACTCAAGTAGGTCTCCCTAATATTGTCGCTTTAATAAACGGTGATGCTGGAGGCAACTATAACTACCAAAACTTAACAGGAGTAGGCGCCGTCGCCGCTGCTGTTCGCAGTGATAATAACACCTTCATCCTCTTGCCCGGAATAAATGGGACGGCTATAGCAAACACCTTCAGTGGTGGAGTGTTGCTAGCTCCTCACGCCTTCAACACAACTAATCACAAAAGTATTCTTTCGTTTGGTGGTCCGGTAGAATCGGGAGTTGCAGCGTCTGTCGCTCGTTGGGCAGATAGTTCGGCAATCACATCCATCCAGTTGTTGCTGTCAGGTGGTGACTTCTCTGTCGGCTCCACCTTCCAACTCGGCGTCGTGGATGAACGCTACCTGATTGAGGAACAGATACTATCCGGTGCCGATGGGACGTTCACCTTTGCCGGGATTGCGGCGGGTGCTGGTGACTTGGCGGTAGTGGGATATCTGCGGAGTGACCGAGCAACTGCTACCGGTGATGCGGTCGAGCATACTATCAATGGCGATGGCGTGGCGGTGAATTACGATGTACAAAGACTATCTGGTGTCAACGCCGTAGCAGCGGCTGCGCAGTTTCTCAACAATCGTGTGGTTGCTAGGGCGACTTCTAATTTACAGACCGCCGGCTCTTACGCAGCCTTTTCCCTCACGTACAGCCAATATGCCGGGGGGATCAATGACCTCCACTACCTCGTTAGTGCGGGATACCACGACCTAGTTACACCAGAAGGCCAGGTCATCGTTGAGTCTGGTCGCTGGTCGAATATCGCGCCCGTCACTCAACTCGATTATGTTCCTCTTGTCGGCGTCAACTTCAAGGACGGCTCAATGATGAGCCTCTACCGTGTCCCCCAGTTCGTCATTGAGCGGGTCACCCTTGCTGCCCCTGCCGCCAGCGTGACGTTCAGCAATATCCCGCAGGGGTATGAGGCGTTGCAACTTCATGTGTACGCACGCACGGATAACGCAGCGGCGAACGACACAGTTGTGTTTACGCTAAATGCGGATGCTGTAGCGGCAAATTATGATAGGCAGTTCCTTCAGGGTGCTGGGGCTGTAGTAACAGCCGGACGTTCTGCTGCGAGCCAATTATGGCTAGTGGTATCGGGCAACACTGCCGGGGCAAATGAGTTTAGCGGCGGGACTGTGACATTCCCGCAGTACGCAGCGACAGATCGCCACAAACACGCAATCACATTGGAGGGAGTGGTAGAGGACTTCGCTCTTATCCGCAGCCTAAGATGGGAAGATACTGCTGCCATTACTACGGTCTCTCTCGCCCCAAATGGCGGTGCAAACTTCCTCGCTGGCTCCGTCTTCGAGCTAGTCGGCGTCATGCCCTCCGTTGAACTCCAGATAGAGATAGACGGGGTAGTCGAGGCAGCAGCGTCCACCCTCGATGTCGATGTCACGGACAACGCCAACGACTGGCTGCTCGCTGACAACAGTACCACCCAGTTCCTGCCATACATGGGTGCCTATGAGCAGTCGGGGCAGGCGTTGCACTTCGTCACAAGTGCTACATCCAATGTGAATCTTGGGGCTATTCACAATGCAGCCACGAAGTTGTGGGTGCGTATCTGGTTCAAGCTGGACAGCCCGTTCTCCTCGGCGAACCCTACTGATGTCTATCTCTCGAGCAAAAGGGTTGATGGCACAAACTTCTACAGGATGAATCTTGAGCAAGCTTCGGGTAGTATCGCCCTCCGCAACGTCACAGGCGGAGTTGGGCATTTTACCTTGGTCTCGGCGGAGACCTCGTGGTTGGCGGATACTTGGTATCATGTTATTGGCTCGATGTCGAATGTTGCTGGTGCAAGATTGGTCGTAGATGGGGGAGCAGCGGTTACGGATGCCGACGTTACAGCGATAGTGAACGGGGGGAACTTCGTTATTGGAGATTTATTCGACGGCGGAGGTTCGGGTATCACAGGCGAAATCCGCGATGTAGCCATAGGCACGGACGACCTCACCGTCGCTGAAGAAGTAGCACTCTTCGGTGGTGGAATCCCTAGCCGAGGGGTGATACCGGCGGACGCCAACAACATCTGGTACCTCGATGAGGGCACTGGGGTCGTCGCAGTGGACTCCGGGCTGGACGGCGACAATGGTGCAATTGACGCAGCTAACACCTGGATTGCCGATGGTTCAGCATTCCAGGTCTTGTATCAGCCCATCAACATAGTCGAAAACACCGGAGAGGACAGCACCGCCGACGCAGGGACGCAGACCACCCTTGACGACGCGGTTCTGACACAGGCCGACGACTTCTGGATTGGTGCGCGACTGATAATCGTCACTACGACCGACACCTTCGCCCCACAGGGTGAGGTCTCCGTTATCACCGACTTTGACGCAGCCCTGGACCGCCTCACTTTTGACACCCTGACTGCCGTCGTGGACGCAGGGGACACCTACACCATCGACTACGGTACACTCGTAGACAGAGCAGCCACGGCACAGGATGCACGAATCACGTGGGGATTCAACCCGACAGGCATAACCGTGACGCTGGGAAGCATGGTAGCCAGTAGCCAGCCAATCATCGGCGAGACGGAGGTCACACCGGCACGCGACATCCTCCCGCCAATCGGTGTGAGCGACTGGTTCGGAGATGGTACCGTGGGCGGCTCCACCTTGACCAACCCGATACGTCCGCTGATAACGGCGATGTCGGACAATACCACCCTGACGGAGATACAGGTGTGGCGCCTGATGGGCATTATCGCTGTCCTGTTCACCATGCTCGCGACGGCCTTCACGGTTCGGCAGCACCAGGGCATCACCGCCATTTCAGCCGCCGTCGTCCTCGGTGGGCTGGTCGCCTTCGACAATAACATATTCCCCATGTGGACGCTCGTGATCGCTGTTGGGTTGCTCATCGCTGGGTTAGTGGCCGAAAGGAGTCCATCACTGTGAGAGTACTGCGTTACCTGCTGTGTGCCCTCTTCGCAGTCGTCCTCGCCCTGATGCCTGCGCTACCCGCCCTGGCAATTGATGAGCCGGACGTGCCACCCGAAGTACCATCTGTCTTCCTGTTCGAGGGGCTACTGGAGACCGGTGACGTGGGCGTGTTCGTCAACTACAACCTGGACTACGACATTATCGGTATCCCGGACGAGTCGGTCACTGAGAGCTTCCTGGTAGTGTTCGTGGACACGGACGGTACGACACAACTGCGGACGGTGGCGCCCTTCGCATTCGTCAATAACGGTTATGGTCCGGGAGTGGCCTGGATGTATTTCACCGCTGCGGAGGCAACCACTTTCGGGCTGAACAGTGCCAGCATCGCAGACTACCGCGTATGGCTCACAGGTAACCCGACCCTGACATGGGTGCCGGGACCGGATCCGCCTAAGACAATAGCCACCATCGACATCTGGCATACGACGGGCGACATGAATGTCCTGCTCGCCCGCCGAGTTCTCACGGAGGCACAGTCACTTGGGCCTCCTGAGTTCCCGCTTGACCTGATCGAGATTACCAGCATCGGTAACCGACTGACCCGTGAGGGTGAACAGTATTTCGAGAACGTCATCCCGAATCTGCGTAACCTCGCACCCGCAGTGTTCTCGGCGGGGACGGTGGTACCCGTGCAGGAGGCCATTGACTTTACCACGTCGTTCGGGGCTGTTGTCACCGGGACAATCGTAGTAGGGTCTCCAGTGACCTTGGTGGATGGTGCCAATGTCATCGACATCTCTGCGGTAGGAACCTTCGTGGCAGAACTGGAGCAGGGGACGGTAGGGACGGTGACCAGTGGAACGGCCACAGTGACCGGTAGCCCAGCCGACATCGTCGCAGGGACGAACACGCTGACGGTCACGGCTACTCCTGGCCCACCGGACACAGTCACCATCGACGTGACCTTGGCAGACACCACCACCGGGCTTGAGGACTCAGTGCTGGGAACCGGCTTGGACTTAACTCCGCTGGCTATTGCTTTCGGGATGATAGACGACGCAGGACTTCCGCAACGCTGGCTGGTGTCTGGGATAGTTTGGGTAGCAGTGTCCATCCTGATTGTCGCAGGGGTCTTCGGGGTAACTGCGAATCGGTTTGGTGGTTCCAGTGGCGGCAAGGTGGTACTTCCGGTGTTCATCGTCTGCTTGATCGCAGGGACACTCCTGGGCCTACTCAAGCCAATCGTCATCATAGTTTTCTTCATCCTCGTCGTAGGGTTCTTCGTAGGGTACGTGGTATTCTTCCGCGGAACAAGCGCGTAAGGAGCATAGCTTGAGCAAGCTGATCATGTTCTTCGGCTGGGTTTGGCTGGTAACCGTCATTGCTGGGGGTATCCTCCAAGGGCACGTACCACCGGCTACTACCATTCTGACAGCAGATGTCACGGCAACCCAAGTAACCCCTATCTCGGTTGCTAGCACGAATGGGTTTGCAAGACCCGGTATCATTATCGTCGGGGAGGACGAACGCATTGCCTATTCATCTGTCACGGCTACGACGTTTGACGGGAACATAGCCCGCCCGATACAGCGGGGGGTGAGCAACACTGACGCAGTGATCCACTCAGCGGGGGAATCAGTGAGGATGATTGAGTCGTCGCTGATCAACAGTTCTATTGACTACGACATGGCGGTGATAGCTGATCCAGCTGGAGCACAGGCGTTCCTGTCCGTCCCGATAGCGATATTCGATATCCTACTCAGCTTCGGGACATCCCCGTTCAAGTTCCTGGGGACGGACTTGCAGATTATCACGGCGGTATGGGGAATCGCCTTCGTCGGGCTGGTGGTGTCGTTCGCGGTAACACTGGCCGGCTGGCGAAGGGTGTAGTATACTGATATTCTGTTGAGGGTGAGTAGTGATGGCTAAGAAAGAGAAGATTATCGCACGTGACGTGATCGGTGGCGTGGAGTACGAGTTTGCTGTCATCAACGACCCAGCAAAGGACTTCGCACCGGAACTCCCGTACTCGGTGATGATGCGCCCGTCCAAGGGTGGCGACTGGGAGTCGGCCTTGACCGGTCACGCAGAGACTGCTACTGGAGCAATAACTAGCTTCGCCAATCGCTACTGGGGTGCCACAGCGGACATCACCCCGGTGAACCCCACGCTGAAACGGCTATTGAAAGCCAAGGAAGAGGGGAAGCGGGAAGTAGCGGAGAAAGCGAAGCAGGAGCGACTGGCCGCAGATGAGCAGAATCGGTTGCGCGACCAACGGGCGACTGCTCTGAACGAGCAATTCTCTGCTGCCAAGTTCCAACGCACTAAGGTGGAGATACGTAGCGGTGACGGTGACCTGTTGTCTGCCCAAACAGCCCCTATCATCGGTGGTTTGGCTGTGACGATAATCGACCCGAATGCACGACGCCGGACGTGGGGGATCACCCATCTGAAATCTGGGATGCTCGTCGTTGACGAGTTCGGCAGTCAGGCTTCTGCCAAGTTCGTCGCTTGGAGATTGTCGCAGATAACTGACTGGACCAAGTCAGCCAGTGAGGTTACCGGAGCAGTCCGAAACTTTGGTTCCATCTCCCGCCAACTGCGGAATGACCCCTTTGTTGAGATTGTTGTTCAGCCGGGAAAGGATCGACCCGAGCTGGTGGACACCGGTAACCCACGAGTGGAGCAGAGCAGACGCAGTGGACGAGGAGCCGCACCGAAGAAGAAGATAGCGTCTCGCAGGTCGCGTCGATCCGAGGGCGGTGTCACCAGCCTACGGTCAATGCGTAAATAGCTGGAGGTTTTCACATGGTTAGTCCAGGGTCAGCACTACTAATAGCGACGCTCCCGATGATCGTCGCAGCCGGCGTAATCATCTCCGTGACGGATGTCGCATTCAGGCGGAACGGCAAGGCGGTGGGAGTGCATCACTTCCACTTCACGAAGAGGTCTGGCACGTCAGCCGAGAGGCATCGCCACGAGGGCGGTGGGGTACGTCATCGGCACAAGGGTCTCCACGGCTACGGTAGAACTCGTCGGTCACTGCGGCGGTAGTCCCCCCTACTGCGGGACTTGACGAACGTAGCACCAATGTGCTACCTTGTCACTAGGTGGGGAGTCCACCCCAACGAGGAACAGCAATACCATGAGTATTCGAGGACTGACATCGGTCATCATCGGTGTCATTGGGTTCGTGATCGTGGATTCTCTCATAACATCCATAATCACCGGCACTGACACCGGTTCCGTCATCGTCCAGACCCTTCTGCGGGTCATTGTCGCCGCCGTCATCATCGTCGGCGTAGTTCTGGCCATCGGGGTTCGGAGGTAGACGACCCTAGACGACCGAGAGGGAAATGCGAGAGGGCACTGAACTGGTAGAAGGGTTCAGTGCCCTTTCCTTTGGGAGAGGGTGCTTTGGTGAGTCCAGCAATAGGTGATGTGGCCAGCGCAGCCGAGGTCGGTAGAAGCGGTCGTGCTGTGTTTCGGTGGTCTGCTTGTCCGGGGTGTGGTACGGAGCGGTGGATTATCCGTCGCGACAGCGACAGACGCTGTAAGAGCTGCGCCGCCACCGAGCAGTTATCTTGGGATGGTGGAAGGTCGACGCTAGGGGACACCGTGAGTGGGTCTACTCTCGGCAAAGCTACCCGTGCTATCTATGTACGGACAGCCTGCCCCGACTGCGGCAAAGAGCGGTGGGTCATACGTCGGTATGCCACCAAGAGGTGTCAGAGTTGTGCCACCGTTGCGCGGAAACTAATCGGTGACCAAAATCCCCGATGGAAGGGTGGTGTCCGGCAGGGCGAAGACGGCTATCGTTACATGACTGTTTACGAAGACCACCCATTTATTGAGATGGCGAGCAAGGTATTCGTCCACGGCAAATGCCGTTACTGTATAGCGGAGCATCGACTTGTGATGGCGCAGCACTTAGGTAGACCGCTTCTTCCGTGGGAGTTGGTGCATCATCTCAATGACCCCAAGGATGACAACCGTATCGAGAACTTGGAACTACTCAAGTTCAAGAAGGAGCATCTTCCCTCCATGAGTGTTCAACGATTAGTGAAGTCATTGCAGTCTAGAGTCACTTTGCTAGAGGCAGAGGTCGCACTACTCCGGGCTCAGTTCGGCAGGGGTTGACAACAGTAGCACCATTGTGCTACCTTGGAAACAGGTGGGGAGTCTTCCCCGACAAGGAAGAACCAAACGATGAGTATTCGAGGACTGGTGACCACCGTTATTGGAGTCATTGCGTTCGTCGTTATTGATTCTCTGATCACTTCTGTCATAACGGGGACCGATACGGGCTCCACCATCATCCAGACACTGCTCCGCGTGATCGTCGCCGCGGCCATCATCATCGGCGTCGTCATGTCCATCGGCGTCCGGCGCTAGGTGGACACCCTGGTTGACGCAAGCGAAGTGGAATGGCAGAAGGGGCACCGGGAGTGTAGTAGCTCGCTCTCGGTGCCCCTTTCGTATGTGTGGTAACTGGTGAGCAGGAGACAGGAGCACTACTGGCTGGTGTGTCAGGATGACCGGGGGAAACCATACCTGATCTACGGAGGTCGCACTGAGGACGAAGCAAGGCAGAAGGGACTCGATATCTTGGGCGGCATTGACTTCGCCGTCAAGATGTACGCCACGTCCAATGCCGATGTTGCCAGCTCCATGCACCGCGGAAAGCGTCTGGAGGAAACACACTCACTGAGCGAGGCACGCCAGAGACTTGGACACGACCGGAGTCTACGTCGGATGCAGCGCCGGAAGAACCGAAGAAGCAGAGAGGTGTAACGGGGAAGTATGGAGATTGAGCCAGCAGCAATCGGTAGGGCGCTCCTGTACTTGGGGATACCGTTCGTCCTGATGGTGTTCTACTACCAGTGGCGATGGGCGCGTACTTGTGACCGGAACATCCAGGTACTGGTTGCCCAAGAGAGCGGTGGAGGCGTATACGAACTGGCCCCCAAGAGTGGTGGCCATGTGACGATCCCTTACAGGGACGGGACCACACGTATCTGGCCAGTCAACGAATTAGCGACGATAGAGGTTACGTATCCGGGAGTCGGGTTCGTGCCGGCGTTTCTTCAGAAGAAGATTCGGCAGACTGTCGTCAACGAGGGTGATTGGGAGCCAATGCTGAACCGGAGTCCCCACCACACCAAGGTCGCCAGCCCCGATGTCGTAGACTTCATGCTACAGTTGATGGAGGATGGACACGAAAAGTCGGTAGAGATCAAGGCTTTCCTGGAAGGGGTGGCGACTGGTCCGACACGGGAGTTGATCGGTGACCCCGCTATGTTGGGGAGCCTGATGCAGTCTGGTGTCATGCAGGCACTGGCCTCCGTGAGTGACGACCTGATGGACGCTCTGAACGGGGTTCGGGCACAGCTGGCCCGCGTAGCCGGGATAAACTCGGTCTACGTCTACGGGGGACTGGGGGTGTGCATCGTGCTGCTCGGGTTCATCATCTACCAGATGATGCAGGGGCAGGCACCGGTACCGAGCGCCGAGATCATGGACAAATTGAATCTGATTCAGGGCGCATTGGGGTTGCAGTAATGACAGAAGCCGGTAAGCTCGACGTGAAACGACGCAAGCCTGCGACTCCAGATGTGAAAGCGGAGGTGAAAGCAGAACCCGTATCGGCAGGTGCCGTCAACCAAGTTGTCGATTACGTGTTCAACCCGACCCGCGAGAAGATCCGGGAAGTGACGTATATTGACCGGTCACAGGGTCGGCTCCTCCCGCAGCTGGATATTATCGACCTGATGTGGCAGTATGTCATTGAGGTAGCTACCTTCCGTCAGGACCAAGCTAACTACAGTACAGTCTACGGGAAGGTGCGTCCCACTCCCCCCAACCTGATTAGTGAGTTCAGCTACAGGACGGCGCAGTGGCAGAAGAGCATCAACGGGACGAATCTCAAGAGCGCCATTGACATCGCACTTGCCGAAATCGAGACACGGAGCGATTCCGATGGAGACGGCACCGGTGGTGATGGCATCTCAGACTAGACGCGAAGACCTGTTTGCTGAGTCATCCGGGTACGACGACGCCATTGGTGTCCGGTTGGCTGTGGGTCTGACGGAGCAAGAGACCGAGCAGGCCAAGTCATTGTACCGGTTGTTCAACGGGCTGTGGGGTCTGTGTCTCGTAGTCGGTGATCCTGGGGCAGGGAAAGACGTCTTCGGTAACTACGTCTCCCACACGATACACCGATACTTTCCGTCAAAGCCTCTCCTGCGTGATGAGCGCCCCTTGGAGTCGCACGGCGAGTACACCGGGCTATTCGATGACGATGTCCTGAGAGAGGACATTGCGCGAATGAAGAAGGCGGCTGTCGGTGTTAGTGCTACCGGAATCGACGCTGCTATGGAGAGCGTAGCTGATTCGTGGGTTGAGGGCAATGGGACTGTTCTCTTGCAGAATAGTATCCTCTACCTCACGGAGTACTACAACTATTGCAGCAGGCGGGCGCCACACAACCCCATGAACAAGACGATGGGCGCCATTCACAAGATGAAGCGACACCTGAATACCTTGATTATAGGGACAGCCCAGATGGCAGCTGAACTGGACAGAAAGACCTGTCTCCCGTGGGTGGATTGGGTCACCTACTGTAGCCACCAGCGATCCAATCCTACAGTGTTTCACTACCGTGTCTACAAGGCCCACTATGACCGTCGTATGGACATCCTGCTCGCTGTCGGCGATCCATTCCGCCTCACCGTCGATGCTGGCCGACCACGCAGCTTCCTCGGAGATGGTAGGATTGTGGTCCGGCGACCTACCTACGTCCCCGAGAGCGAGGAGGAGCGGGTAGTGCTGGCCGTCCTGAAGAACGAGAGCATGGGGATAGACCGGTACGACCGCCTTGTGGACTACCTGGAGACGGAAGGGGATATGTCCGAGTGGGAGACCCTGCGGACGCTGAAGCAGCTGTCTCTGTGGCTACCGGGTATGAGTGTTGGGAAGTTCGTGATAGACTACCCTTGTTGGTTCAGGGTTTTCGACTCGAGGAGTTCGCCACGGATACGGACGACCTTGAAGGCGCCAACTCTGGGGGTGGGTGACTGATATGCCAGCGCGACCCGGGACGAGATTCGTAGTCAAGACTCTCCCGTCCGGAAGACGGGTCCGGCTGACCGTAACGGCGGACGACAGGGTGGTCAAGACTGAGTCGCTGCCCAACAAGACGAAGCGAACCAAGACAGGGAAACGTCTCGCTGCTCGCCGCAGGAGGATTCGGAGATGAGTGTGCTTGACAGGCTAAGTCGCAGGAAGCGGGTAATACCGGCCAATGCTACTTTCCGCTTGACCCAAGAGGGGATAGAGAAGTTGCAGGACTTCGGCAGCAATCCGGGGAGCCGTATTCTCGCTGCCCTAGAGACCCGCGGGTCCAGCGGGGTCAGTGAGATCGCCCAGGCTAGCAACCTCAGTCGGGGGAAGGTGGAAAGACTGCTCCCCGGTCTGGTAGAGGCCGGGTACGTCCAGTACAGGAGTCCGTCAATGTCGGGGATGGGGGAGGAGGACATCCAGCCATGAAGCGAAGACTGGTCTGGTTGCTGGTTACCCTGTCCTTGCTGGTATCGCTCGCTGGGTGTACGCAGGTCGATCCCGGATTCGCCGTTGTTCAGACATCTGCCGGCGTGGAGATACTGGTTGACGGTATCACGGACTCCATCACCACGGTCACCTTTGAGGAACACGCATTGCACGTGGGTTCATCCTTCGCCAGTGATTTCGTTGACGAAACCTTGGGCGACGGCGACACAATCATCTTGGCTTGGAAGACCCCTAGTGCCCCGATGTTTACTCACATGGTCGTCGGCTTCACTACCCTAGTTGGTGGGGATCTGACGCTGTGGGAAGGTGTGACCTGGACAACGGGTACTGGTGTCCTGAACCCCATACTGAACCGAAGACGCGATAGCGCGACCACTTCTGGTTTGCTGGAGGACTTGACAGCGACTCCGGTGTTCACGGCCACCGGTAATGTGCTGTCGAACGTGGTCGGCCTCAACACCGGTGCGGCGACGCAACTCCATCACCTCCATGCGTGGGGGATAAGGAACAGGTTAGCCGCTGGTGGGGCAAGGGACACAGAGGAATGGATACTGGATCCAGATACCCTGTACGCCCTGGTCTTCACTGCTGACGGCGCCGCCAACAAGGCTGAGGTGATTGCGAACTGGTACGAGCACGATGAGTAGTCAGGGAGGTACAGCATGAACGTAAATGTATTCTTCGGTGTACTGACCTTCATAGCCGTGGTGCTCACGTGGTCGATGTTCAGCACCCGCCAGATGATGTTGGGCTTTCCCTGCGCGATGTTCTGGGCTATTCTGGGGGGGTTCGCCCTCACCCAGTCAGTGGTAGACTGGGACTTGTTCTATCTCGTGTTCTTCGCCAGCATGGGGATGACTATATTCTCCGTGATCGCCATGTATGGACTCCGGACCAAGAAGCAAGAGATTCAGGACGGGGATGCGTTCTTGGACGAGCAGGGCAAGGACGACCGCTACACTGACGAGGGTAGAAACCCCGAGGGGCAGGCCGACCCGAGCCTGAGGATTGCGGAGGCGGGCGACTCGATGCGGTTTAGCGCGAGTGAGCCGTCCGGGAGGGCGCCCAAGAGGTCTAAAGAGATTCGGAATAGAGCTGACAGGCGCCGGACGAGGGGCGTACTGAGGAAGATTGACTATGGAGAGTTCAAGTAGATGAGTCCTATTGCGTGGGTTGTTCTCTATTTCCTCCTCGGCGTCGTGTCGCTGTGTGCCTTTGACCTGACGACCAAGAGGCTACGTACGGGACTCCAGGACGCCACCGACGACACCCAGTCCAAACTACTAGCGCACGGCAGCTACGTCGCACCCAAACAGGCCACCATCCTGTTCTTCGGGGCGCTGCTGCTCTTCTGGCCAGCGGTGTTCGTAGGTATTGTCAAGGACAAACTGACTCACTGGAGAAGTGACTGACGTGGGCAAAGCCAAACGGGAGAGACGGGAAAGGGTGCAAGCTGGATTGGAACTGCCGTGGGCGCAAAAGGCGGTTGCTGCTATCGGTCGTCGGGGCGTCGTTCACGAACTGTCGAAGGGATCCGTAAGTGACCAAGCAGTGCGCCTCGATGAATTGCGCGAGCAGGGAGTTCTCCCCCAGTCCAACTTCCGGGACTCCATAGTGAATAACGCGCCCGCGGAGATGGACAAGGCAATCAGGAAGTTCACCAAGAAAGGTACGCCAGTCACGGTGGACACTCTCTGCGCCGAGGCGAAGAATAACCAGAGCTTCCTGAAGATGTGCCGCGGCGTGGGTATCGACTTGGCGTGGTTCGAGCGACTAGCACAAGAGCGAATGGAGGCACACGGTCTATGAGAACTGAGTTCAGCGGCAGCATACTCGCCGTCCGAGCGGTAGAGGATAGCATTCGCGCCACCCACAAATACACCGAGGGGCTAAAGAACCTACTCAGCCGAGCCAAGCACCCCGCTGCTATCCAGGGAGGGGACTTTCCTAGTGCCGTCGTGACCAAGCACTACGAGGTCTACCCTGACACCGACCTCGAGGAGATAATGCCACTGGGACAGACTATCTGGAAGACGCTGGACTGGCTCGGCGGGGACATTCTGCACATCGGTGTCCAGTTCCACTACGACTACCGCGGCGGCAGTAGGGCCAAGGTTACCATCGAGGGGGGTAACGGCGTAGTTCACGCGCTAGAGGACGGGATACCGGGATTCACAGAGGCACTTGCCGCAGTTGGTGTGAACGGTGGTGCTGACACACCGTGACGGATAGACGCTGGGCTCTTCTCATCGGATCCGGACTGGCGATATCGCCCATCCACAGCCTGTGGCTGACCAACCTGGCTACCTCGGACGGTGTGACGTCGTTCTTCCTCCCCGCTTTCGGGTACGCCATCTGGATAATCGCTACCCTGATGTACCTCACGTGGAGAGTAAGAGACTGGAAGACCGTCGATTGGGGACCACGGCAACTGACCATCCCGATGGGTGTGATTGTCCTGTCAATGGGGATATCCGGTGCCGTCTACGGCGATAGCCTGGGTGACAAGGTTGCGCCCTTACTGTTCGGGCTATCCCTGTTCGCCCTGTACCTGCTGTCCCGGCGACTGGGGAAGGACATCTTCATCGCCTTCGTCCCGTTCGTTATCGTCGTGGCTATCAGCGTCACCGTATCCGGTATCGTCAACCCCGGAGTAGCCACGGGTGGACTGATATCCAACTATGCTGCCTCTGCCGGCTTCCTGGTGTTCGGTACCGTCGTCAGCCGATTCAGGTGGCAGTGGGTGCTCGCAACCGTGGCATTCGTCGCACTGTTCTTCGTTGGCACCCTGGAGGCGGTGTTCGTGGTTGGTGTCATGGGACTAGTCGTGCTGGCACGCCGTGATGTGAGCCGGAAAGTGGTAGCCATTGCCATAGTCGGTGTTCTCCTGATTGGCGGCTGGTGGGCACTGGGGCATCTTGTCCCCTTGTACGAGGGAAACTACAACCTGTCGGCCCTCGGTGGGGTCTTGTCCGGTGGTGAGTTGAGCGACGCTGCCCTGGACGACATTACCACCGACCGCTGGTGGGGAGTCGTGAACGCAGCCCGTAACCTGAACATGATCGGGCATGGGTACACCATGATGACGTCTCCCGAGACCCACATGGTGCATTTTGTCCCGATGACCATTGTTGATCAGATTGGGCCACTGGCTGCGGTTGCCTGGTTGTGGGTGACGGTCTGGTGCTTCGTCAAGACGAGATGGAAGTACGCTTGGATCGCGGTCCTGGCGATGTCGGTATTTGACCATTATATCTGGACGCAGTTTGCGCCGTGGTGGTGGGTGCTAGTTGGCGTGTCGGCTGCGTCGATGGGCGGTCGGAGTGATCTCATCTTCAGGAGAAGTAACGATGTCAACAGTGAATAACAGGACGGCGCTGGAACGTGCTATCCACCGGATATTCCATCACATAGCGTTGAAGCGCAAAGTCAGCACCGATAGGGTATCTGAGATTGTCGGCGACTGGCGGTCATGGGAGAGAACCAACATTGTTCACCAGTCAGTGAAGAAGGTTCCGTCGAAGTCGGGAAACTACGGGCTGATGGTTCGGGTCTTCGTGCCAGCCACCTTTTTTTGGAACCATGACGGTTCATACGATGGAGTTGAGTTTGGGCCGTTCCCAGAGGAGACTTCACGGTATCAGTTCAGGCTACTGGATAAGGTGTTGACCGCGCTGGGGCACAAGCAGGCGAGTTTGCGGTATCAGTCGGTACCGGGAGAGGATATTCCGTCGGCGATACGGAAAGCGTTCGATGAGGAGGCGAAGTAATGAGGTATCTGGTGACTGGCGGTGCAGGGTTTATCGGGTCGAATCTGGTGAGGTTGCTGCTGGAGAAGGGGCACGATGTTGTGCCTATCGACAACCTGTCCACTGGGAATGCCGCCAATGTTCCCCGTGCTGCTCGTCTTATCGTCAGGAGAGCGGGAATGAACATGGAGCTGCTGCCCTTCCTCCATTGGGACGGTATCTTCCATTTGGGTATCCCGTCCAGCACTCCCATTTACCGGAACGACCGCAGCCACCTGTACCGAGTTGCCGAGGACTTCGTGAACATCTTGGAGTTTGCCGTCGAGCACAAGCTGCGAGTCGTCTACGCCTCCTCGTCGTCGCTCTACAATGGCAACCCCACCCCGTGGTCCGAGGACACGCCTATCCACGTCACCGACTTCTACACGGAGGCTCGGTACTACGTTGAGCGCCTCGCCAGGGTCTACAACGTGATGTACGGTGTCCAGTCGATGGGGCTACGCCTGTTCTCGGTGTACGGCCCGCACGAGGAATACAAGAAGCAGTACGCCAACCTGGTTACCCAGCTGTTGTGGGCGAAGCGGGATGGCGAGACCTTCAAGATTTACGGCGACGGTGAGCAGCGGAGGGACTTGGTGTACGTCCGCGACACCGTCAGCGCCTTCTACATGGCCATGTTCGCCGACGATCTTCCCTGTGAGGTCGTCAATGTCGGATCAGGAACCAACTACTCCGTTAACGGATTGGCTGAGTGGACACAGACTAAGGTGTCCCACGTAGAGAATCCCATCAAGAACTACGTCGTTGATACCCTGGCCGACACACGAAAAGCTGCGGACCTGTTGGGATGGACACCGAAGTTCTCGCTTGCGGAGGGACTGGATTGCTTACGGTCATACTACCTACCAGAAACGAAGTAGCCACCATCGGGCGCATGATTGACGATATCCACGCCCTCCGCATCGGGGCCAGTATCGTCGTGCTGGATCACAAGAGCACAGACGGGACGCGAGAGGTCGTACTGGAGAAGTGGGCTGTCCTGATTGACGAACCGGAGCAGGGCAAGGGTGCAGCCGTCCGGAAGTACTTCCGGGAACCCCCTCCAGGGGATATCGTGATGATAGACGCGGACTGCACCTACCCGGTGTCGCGTATCGTGGATATCGCGCATGAGCTGCTGCTGGGGTCGGACGTTGTTATCGGGTGCAGGACGTATCTGCTGCCTGGTGCCATGTCCCGACTCCACCGCTTCGGGAACGCGATGCTGTCCCTGTTCGCCTCCGTACTGTTCCAGCACCGAGTACACGATGTCTGCTCCGGGATGTGGGGCTTCGGTCCTGGTGTCGCTGAACGTCTACATCTGGTGAGTGACGGGTTCACCTTGGAAGCCGACCTGTTCGCCAATGCCGTCAGAAGCGGGGGAGAGATAGTTCAGATACCGGTTGAGTACGCCCCGCGCCCAGACGGGAGTACGGCGAAGCTGACATCCTGGGATGGCATGAAGATCGCTTGGTTTCTTTTCAGGAGGAAATTGGAGTGGGTATGAGGTTCTACCCCAGTGCTTGAGGTCGTCAACGAGGTAATGGAGATAGGATGGGATTGGCTATGGAAACCCGCACTGCACTTCGTGTCTTCGGGATTACTGGGGCTGCTGGTGTACTGGTTGACCTCGACCATGCTTATGCGGTGCTACTCCGGGCACTTGAGTCTTGGGTCTCGGAGGGTCGGGTTCTCCATCCACTCTTTCTCATTGTCGCTGGCGGTGTCTTCGTCTATCTTGCTGCATATGCTGGTGGACTTTACCTCCGTTGGATTCTAGGGCGAAGGAAAATGGCGAGAAAATCGTGACAACGCCCTCTTGACAAATGTGTCTACTTAGGTTACACTAGATATCAGTGGAGGGTGACAAGATGCCGGGTCAGGGACTGCGATACATCCAGTTAAGGGATGAGACCTGTACCACTTGTGGTACTGGGCCGACAGAAGACAATCGCCTAGAGATACACCACATCGACAAGAATCGGCAGAATAACATCCCCAGCAATCATCTCATCGTCTGCAACCACTGCCACATTAGGATTCATCATCCTGACGTTGATTGGAGAAGAAAGGCTGTGAAGAGACTTCATGGGTCAGGAATGACGTTTCAGGCAACAGCAGACGCCTTGGGAGTGTCGCGACAACGCTGCCACCAGATATGGAAAATGAGAAACCACAAGACCCCGTACTGCATCCAGCCAAGAAAGGTAAGCGGGCAGGACGAATAGCCATGGATGCAGTCATAATCGGTAAGGACGGGACGTGGCACAGCTCAAACCACATTCGCGAGAGTCGTCACAAGCGGTACAGAGCCACTGCCGTCGTCATAGAGGACGGCAAGGTGTTACTCGTCCGAGACAACGGGAAACACGACTTTTCCCTGCCCGGTGGAGGATTCAAGCGGGGGGAGTCCACGCAGCGTGCAGCCGCCAGGGAAGTGTTTGAGGAACTTAGGCTAAAAACGATCTCGTCTACGCGACTGAGGGAACTGGACTTTGTCGGGCGACGAGCCTGTCACAAAGTCGCGTTGCTAGTCACCACGGGCCGAGTCCGCCTCGACAGAGGTGAACTGGATAGGTGCCTCTGGTGGGATACTAGAGAGAAACTAGACGTGCAGGAGCACGTACAGCGTATCGTAGCTGGTCTTAAAGAACTAGGTTTGCTGTAGGGGTGAGAAGAGGAGGTAGAACGATGCTAAGGTGGCCAGTCAGTTTGTTTATGGCTGTTGTAGGCGCTATCGGGGTGGGACTCGGAGCGCACGGTGTCTACGTTTACTTCTACCGTCTTGAGACGCTATTCAGTGGAGGAGGGGTAGCTAAGCTATTCTTGGAGTTGGATGTACCCATCCGGCTACAGGAAGCCGTAGTTTGGATGTCGTACAAAGGTTTACAGTCTTGGTTTATTCCCGCTGTATTCCTCGGCGGTGGTATGGTACTTTGGAGTTGGAGCGGTATAACTCACAAGATATCCATATTCCTCGCAAGAATGCGTTTGTGGTGATCGCAGAGGATGAGTAACGCAGAGCGGAGACAGGGTATTCTGCGGCGCCTGAACCAGGTTGTCAGGGAAAAGCCAGGTGTTGCTTCCGTTGAAGACTGGGTCACTCGGGTCGGTACGACGATGTCCGGACTCGACAATGAGGAGCGGGAGTTCTGTAGAGACTACTTGAGACGACGCCACGGATTTGGCTCCTCCCATATCGGGCAATCCTTGAGTCACGAGTACCAGTCCGGCTGCACTTGTGTGTCCTGCCAGAATACAAGACTCGGACAGGGAAATAAATGACTTTGGGTTGCGGCTCTTGGTGCGTGTACTTCAGGGATAAGGGTTCCGTCTGTCACACTTGCCCAAACTGGCTAGGGTATCCGACCCCCCGGAACACGCTGGGTATCGTTGACCCATTCAAGCTAGCTGAAGGATTAGCCCGCAAGAAGGAGCAGCAGCGACGGGAGGCTATTCCCACTCTTGATGTCTGTCCCCAATGCGACAAGTCCTCACTTTTCTACGACCGAATACACGACCACTTTGAGTGCCTTAATCTGGAGTGTCCTTATACTCTTGCTGGGGAGTCAGTGATTCATTGAAAGTCGTACTCGTCAATCCACCGCTGACCACCGAGGAGAGGTACGGCGTACACTTCCAGAGTGGCGGGAAGACTCCCCCGCTGGGACTGGCCTGTCTCGCTGCCGTCCTCCAAGACCACCAGATCGACGTACGCATAGTGGACGGGGCTATCTCCAACGATTACACTACTACCGTCGCTGACATCCTGTCGGACAGCCCTGCTGTGGTAGGTGTAACCGCCTCTACCGTCTCGATTCACAACGCCGCCGAGGTCGCACGGCGGGTCAAGAACGCAGACGAGTCGATAGTGACGCTGGTCGGTGGTCCACACGTCACGGCCACCCCAGCAGCGACGATGAAGCAGTTTCTGTCCTTCGATGTCGGCGTTCTCGGTGAGGCAGAGGAGACCATCGTTGACCTGCTTGACTGCCTGCGGAACGCTTGGAGTCTGTGGTCGGTGGACGGATTGATACTCCGCACGGATAACAGTGTCGTCCGAACTACACAAAGAGCGCCTATTGCGAACCTTGATACCCTCCCCTTCCCGGCGTGGGAGCTGCTGCCTGATTTGGGCAAGCACTATTGCCCTCCGGTCCACACCGTCAAGCAGCTACCCGCTGCCCTGCTGGTGACGTCCCGCGGTTGTCCAGCCAAATGCACCTTCTGCGACCGCAGCGTCTTCGGCCACCACATGAGGGCGTACAGCGCCGAGTACGTGATGCAGATGATTCGGGTGCTGTACCATGAGTATGGGATCCGCGAGTTCCAGTTCCGGGATGACAATTTCCTCGCCTTCCGTCCCAGGCTGGCGGAGCTGTGTTGGTTACTGATCAAGGAGAACCTGGATATCTCGTGGTCACTGGCTGGCAGGGTTGACATGGTGAACCCGAGGATACTGCGCAGCTTGGCACGCGCCGGGTGCTGGCAAATCTGGTACGGGGTCGAGAGTGGGTCACAGCGGGTCTTGGATGTCATCAACAAGCGGACGAAGCTGGATGTGATTCGGAAAGCGGTACGCCAGACCAAGGACGCCGGTATCAGCCCCTGCGGGTTCTTCATGCTGGGAATGCCGACCGAGACGGTAGAGGACATCGAGAGGACCATCCGGTTCTCCAGGGAACTGCCGCTGGACGAGGCGCACTTCACGTTCTTCACGCCGATGCCAGGCAGTGAGGTCTACGAGACGGTGACTGAGCATGGGGAACTGGACGCCGACTGGAGACGAACGAACTGCTGGAATCCGGTGTTCGTGCCGACAGGAATGACAGAGCAGCAACTGGTGAAGCTGTGGAAGCGGGCGACGTTGGGATTCTACCTGCGCCCGCGAATTGCCTGGGGATACCTGCGCCGGATCCGGTCGTGGCGCCACGTTCGGATATATCTGTCCGGGGTACTGGCGTTGCTGGAATCGGTGCTGGTGAAGAGGTACGTGTGATGACTAATTGTGGGGAGACAGAAAGTTGGCTAAGGCGAGGCAGTCCGCAGGAAATCCATGAGGGCCACCTGGTCTACGGAGAGTGCTTTGATTGTGGTGTCAAATTGCTACATTGGTGGGAGTGTCCCAAATGCGGGAAGTCTATTTACCCAATTGTAGTGAAACCGTGTTCCAGGTGCGGGCAACCCACTTGGAGCGAAATCAAAAGAAATATCGCTATGAGCAGCGAGCGGCCAACAACAAAAGAGAAGAACGACGCGTACCAAGAGGAGATGCGAGTCTTTGTGGAAGAATTATGCAAGCATTGACCGCGATTGGAGACTAAGTAGTGCGAATAACTGAAATCAGGGACTCCCTATCCGACGAGAAGCGGGACATCGAGAGGGACGTATGGGCCATCCGGTACGGGATACGTCCGCTGTCCGTCTACATTGCCTGGCTGTTCATCCGGTTGCGGGTGTCGTGCAAGCAGACGGTGATGCTGGGACTGCTGCTGGGTCTGCTCGGCGTCTTTCTGGTGGCGGCAGGATCACTACAGGCCGCTGTAGCCGGCATCCTGCTACTGATTATCGGTTCCCTGCTGGACTACGTCGATGGGAATATCGCACGTGCCACGGGGACTACGGATAAGCTGGGAGCCTACCTGGACTTGACCTGTGACAACTTCATGGCGGCTGCGGTTCCCATCGCCGTTGGGATTGGTGCGGGACTCCCGCTGTGGGGAGTTGCCCTGGCACTGCTCTATACCTACAGCACCCTGTCGATCATGGACGGCAGGCAGGTGTTCGATGACGGCAGGAATGTCTACCGTGACCGGGGATGGAACCTGTGGCGGTTGGCCTTTGTCGCTGGTACCAATGCCCAGTCCCTGCATCTGCTGGCACTGCTGGTGTTCGCGGCTACGGGGCACATGGAGTGGTACCTGTATGCGTTCACAACTGTAGCTGCGTGTGAGATTGTAGCGATTATCTACCGGAGACTACAGCAAATCGCTGATGACTAGCGCGGTGGCACTCCCAGCCGTAAATGGTAGAGGCTAGTGGGGGTTGAGATGAATGACAAGCATAGCACAGATACGCAAGAAACATAAGATTGAGAGTATTGAGATTTCACCGAACATGAAAGACGCGCTAGTTCATGTCCACTATAGTGCTACCTGCCCTGAATGCAACGGGCCTGATGGTCTCGGTAACTCAATCTACTCTACCGCAGAGATAAGGGAGTGCCGCTGCTTTAACCACGGACACTTCAGCGTGCGAAGGGCGTTTTGGGTAAGCGCAAAAGCCGTGAAGGGCTTAATCTAAGGGAGGTTCAGCTAGATTGGAGTTCAAGGGCGACCGGGCCACACTATACGGTAACCTCGAGTGGGCAAAGGAGTCAAGGTTCATCGACCTGATAGTGGGTCTGGGGAAGTTCCAAGAGACGGACAGGGTGCTGGATGTCGGTACTGGGACAGGCATCATGGCCAACGCTATCGCTCCCCTAGTGTCCGAGGTCGTCGGTCTGGACATCTCCCGTGATATGCTGAACCTCAACCGCGTCAACGGCAATTTCAACATCGTGGAGGGGGATATCAGGAGGTCCGGATTGCCGAGCGAGTCCTTTGACAAGATCGTTGCGCGGCAGGTGTTCCACCATATCCTGACAGGCAGTGGTGTCGCCGTAGACGAGTGCTACCGTCTCCTCCGTCCCGGTGGGCTGATGATACTCGCCGAGGGCGTCCCTCCGACGAAGCAGATCAGGCGGCACTACAAGGCGGTGTTTGTCCTCAAGGAGGAACGAGTCACCTTCATGGAGGAGGACTTGGAGACCCTGTTGCGGAAGGGGTTGTTTACCGGTGTCCAGTCTCTTAGCATCTGGCAGCGGCAGATTAGTATTCGGAACTGGCTGGAGAATAGCGGTCTCCCGCAGGATAAGCAGGACGCGATATTTGCCCTGTACCCGCAGCACGAGGCTCTGTGCAAACAGGCGTACAATATGAGAGTGACTGAAGATGGGGACTACCTGATTGATATGAAACAGGTAGTCGTCGTTGGGAAGAAGAGGAGATAGGATGGCCGACGATGGGGACAGGATACCCACCCACATCCTTGAGGAAGCAAATCAACCGTCGGAGATGTATTTCGACAAGGTGACCGGCAGAAACGAGCCGTACCCTCACGGACTCTGCCGCAACAATTACGACGGGACGCATACCTGCGAGTATTGCGGTCTAACGGGTGATTACAATGACGTGCTCATTATCAAGGCTTGCACGGAGCGACCGAAGCCGTGTGAATGGTGCGGCGAAAGTCCTCTTTGCGCGGAGGACTGTGTTGGTATCAGGATCGCTCTAAGCGACCCGAGTGTCTATGTCGCAGGTAACGATACTCCCTCAGAGGCGGTCGATGAGAGTTGAGAACAGGGACAGCCGTATCCTGAAGCTGGTCGCCGGCAAGGAAGTCCTGGACATCGGTTGCACGTGGGTTGACGACGACGGGACGTGGGTTCACGGGGATATGCTCAAGGTTGCCAAGAGCGTCACCGGGATCGACGTTACCGACGTGGGGAAGTTCCAGTCCCAAGGATACGACATCATCGAGCGGAGTGCTGACGTGCTGTACGAGCTTGGCCGGAAGTTCGATGTCATTGTCGCCGCCGAGGTGCTAGACCACACCGCCAACCTCGGGACATTCATGCAGAACGTGAAGCTGCACCTGCGACCGGACGGGATATTCGTGGTGGTGCTGCACAACCCGCAGGCGTTCGAGTTCTTCCTGGAGCAGTTGCTGTACAAGGGGTCGCTGCGGATCTATGAGCACACCCACTGGCAGAATGAGACGACGATGCGGAATCTGCTGGAGCGGTACGGGTTGCGGTTGATTCGACGGGAGTTCTACCACTACGGTGCCTTCTCACGGATCGGGAAGGTGTACGACCTGCTGACGTGGTGGATGCCGAGTATGTTTTCCCGGTGTGTGCTGTACGTGGCTGGACATGGTAAGGAGGAAGGTTAGAATGGGCAAGTATCGAAAAAAGCCGGTTGTCATCGAGGCGACGCTCTGGGACGGGACACGCGAGACGCTGGATCATCTACTGGCGATGGGGATGGTGACGAGTCTCTATTCCAGCGTCAGTGGGAAGATTCAAGAGTTGAGAATCAAGACGCTCGAAGGCTCTATTGAGGCCACGGAAGGCGACTGGATTATCAGGGGAGTCCAAGGTGAGTTCTATCCTTACAAGCCTGACATCTTTGAGCAGACCTACGAGGCGGTGGACGATGCAGAGTAGCGCAGGTAACACCAAGTTCTTCAAGGACAACGTGGAGTTCTACTCCGAGGAGTACCGGGATTACACCCTCAAGCCGTGGGAACTACAGATAGTGGAAATCCTAGAGGACCGGGTCGCAGGGAAGGACGTACTGGACGTGGCCTGCGGTGGTGGTCGAATAACGGTGCCTCTGCTGCGGCGTGGGTTCAACGTCGTCGGCACCGATTTCGTCCCAGAGTTCGAGGACAAGATACGCCAGCACGAGGGCGAGTTCCACGGCGACTTCAGTTTCGTCACCTCCGATATGCTGGCGTTGCCCTTCCCGGATGCGTCCTTTGACGCCGTCACCTGCATCAACGCCCTTGTGTACCTCCACGACGCCAGCGAGGTACGGAAGTGCCTGAGTGAGATGACCCGAGTGCTGCGCCCCGGTGGTCACCTGTTCATCACGACTTGGAACCTGTGGCACCCGCTCTGGGGCGTCTCGGTGGTGCTGAACTGGCTATTGCACGACGGGAGTGACTTCGGGCAGACATCGCCGTTCTGGTCCACGGACAAGAGGCTCAACAACAGCAAGACGCGGATGTTCGTGGCGTCCAGGTCGGCGATACGGGATGCCTGCCCTCCTGAGATGTCTGTTGAGATAGCGACCGGGCGTGGGTTCATTGGGGACAGGGGTCTGCTTTCTTCGTTCCATCCGATACTGGTGCTGTTTGGCCGAAAAGCCCCTCGACAACTGCCTAAAGGTATGGTAGGGTAGGGTATGGCTATGGACTGTCCAGAATGTGGATCGGAGAAAGTGACCAAAGATGGCCACGCCCAGTCTTGGATAAACAGGAAGATCGAGCGGGTGCAGAAGTATCGCTGCAATGATTGCGGTCGGAGCTTTCGGGAAACAGTGACACAACCCGTCAAGGCAGGCGAATGACTACGACAGCATCAAGGATCGCCTCGCTTCGCGTAAAGAGCAACGCTCGCTATACCTGTCAAGAGTGCGAGTCCACGGAGAAGATACAGGCGCACCACAAGATACCGAAAGACGACAATACGCTCGTCGTTCTATGCGCTAATTGTCACAGCAAGAAACACCCCCGCGTTCCTTGGCAATTATTCCATACGAAGAGTAGTCAACCGTACTGGGAGAATAAGTCAGCGTCAACTCTCGCACGGGATATCGGGGTACACCCTAAAACTGTGTGGAGGGCAGCGAGACGGCTGTCTATTCCTAGCGGAGTCCTGACCAATGAGGCCGAGAAAGCAATACGAGACAGTTTACGATCTGGTAGCCCAAAGTCGTGCAAGTGTTCGCAGTGCAGTCGGAGAGGCGAGCATAGGGTCACCAAGCTGAAGTCGAGCAGCCAAGTGATGATAGACGGCTACCAGTGCGAACGGTGCGACCACCCGTGGGTTCCTCGGGACAAGACCGAGAAGCCTACTATCTGCCCGAGGTGCAAAAGTCCGTACTACGACAAGCCACGAAAGACGAGAGGACAGGGTGAGTCGGAGACTGGATATGTGTAACTGTATCGCAGACATCGAGGAACGGGTCAACCGGGAAGAGGACGCCGTCCAAGCCAGAAAGTATGACCTGCGTGGTCAGTGTTCACTGTTTGCGTTCCGACCGTACACAAAGGCCGGGGTTCCCAGCAAGCACAATCGGGCTACGGTAGTGGAGTGGTCGTTCTGCCCATTCTGTGGAGCGCCGAGGGAACTTAAGTGAGAATGAATAGCAAAGAGTTCATCCACGACTACTTCAGGAAGCGGTCAGTCGCCTTCCCAGACTTCTACACAAGCCGTCCGCTTCTGCCAGTAGAGCAGTTCATCGTTGACCAGATACCGGCAGGGAGCAACGTCCTCGACCTGTGCTGCGGCGGTGGCGAGACTTCACTGGCAATCGCAAAGCGAGGTGCCTGCGTCACTGGCGTGGACTACGTTGACCAGATGTGCCACCTGTGCAGAGAGCTATTCGCCAAGGAGAAACAGGTTGGATTCTTCTATAACAACGACGCCACCGACCTTCATTTCCCGGACGCGTCATTCTCCTGCGTCGTCTGCGCTGGTAGTTCTCTCAACTCCATGACCAACGAGGACGCGAGACTCACGATCAGGGAGATAGCCCGTGTCGTCAAGCCGGGGGGGATGGTGTACCTGGCTATCCTGAACCCGCATGGATTGAGGAACCTGCTGGCTGTGGCAAGGGGTTTGGTGCAGGGTGCGCCCCGCTGGGGATTCTACTACCGGAGCAGGTACGGGATTGACGCAGCGGGACAGGAGATACCGAGGGGGTTGTCCTTTCTGTTGAGCGCTGGGCGACTGAAGCAGTATATGCGGGAAGCGGGACTACAGTATCAGGTGTCCAACTGGAATATCGGTCTGGCGGCTAGTCACTGGTTGGTGACGGCGCGGAAGTCAGAAGGATAGATAATGCTGGCACGATGGCTGAAAAAACTTACTTGGGGGCTGGCTCGATGGGGTATCTTCTGGTGGGCAGTGTCCGTTGCTACTGATACACCGTTTCTAGCAGTAGGGCTGGGTGATAGTTGGAGATGGTGGGCAGCTACCGGCCTCATGATTGTTGCCTTCTTGATCGCTAGGTGGCAAGAGAAGAGCGAAGGCGAGGCTAATTGATGCCGAAACCGTACCCCGGCTACGTCCTATCCGCACTCATCCTGACCCTAGCCATACTAGGTGCCCGACTGGAGAGCAACGGCCTACTCTACTTCATGCTGGCTGCGATAATCGTGTCCCTGCTACTGGTGGTATTCGACCGCATCCCAGAGAAGCAGTACCCATTCCTCATCTTCTTCATGGGACTCGGACTCATCTACCAGCTCACCCTGATGTCGAACTATCTGGTAGGGACAGACATCCACTACGAGTACTACTTCGCCGTGCAAACCTTCAACAGCGGGACGTGGGACAACACCATCCCGCACAGCTACAACTCCGCCACGGCTATCTCGGTGTTCCTGCCGGCTATGGCCAAGCTACTGGGGATCCCGCTGGTGTGGGCATTCAAGGTAATCCCTCCCCTGTTCCTCGCCGGGATACCGGTCGTCACCTACTTCATCTTCAAGCGGGAGTTCGATCCGAAGACGGCTTTCCTGTCGGTGTTCTTCTTCATCTCGATACCGACGATGTTCTTGGAGTTGTCGGGGTTGGCGAAGCAGGCCATAGGTGAGTTGTTCCTGGTGATGACTCTCGGGCTGGTGGCCTATAAGGTGTTTGACCGGAGATGGTCACGGTACGTCCTGATCGGGCTGCTGGCGGTGCTGACCGCCGTGTCCCACTACTCGATGGGCGGGACACTATTCTGCTATCTGCTGGGTGCCGTAGTGCTACTCCCCATCGGGAAGTACGTCTTCAAGATGGCGCCCGGAATCAACCTGAAGTGGCTGACTCTCACTGTGGTAGTGTTCACCGTAATCAGCGCCGGATTCTACAGTTGGGCTGCACAGGGCGCACCCCTCAAGGACATTCTCGCCAGTGCCGGGATAACCAGTGGGATAGTCAAGCGTCCCACCGATGTCATTGACCCGGAGACACTGATGGGTATGCCGAATACTCCAGGTGCGGGACAGATGGGTATGGGGGACAGTCCTTTAGCGGGGTCTTCTCAGTATAAGCACTGGGTGTACCCCGAGCCGGCTGTGGCGGTCGCTCTGGGCGCCGACTTCGGCGAGGTGGGTGCTGTGTCTAAGGTCTTCCGGATCTTCCAGTACACGACGCAGATACTGGTCGTCGTCGGCGGGATTGCGATACTGGTCCACTACAAGAGACGCAGTCTGGGGTATCTGGTGTTCCTCTGCTTGAGTGGGGTGCTGCTTGGGATGGTGGTATTCTATCCAGGGTTCTCGCCTCTCTTCAACGCGTCCCGGTTCTACAACCTGATACTGCTGTTCATGGCGCCTGCCGCCATCATTGGAGGGAGGCTAGTGTTCAGGAGTTACCGACTGCTGACCATCGTCGTCCTGCTACCGTACTTCCTGTTCACCACCGGGGTCGTCTTCGAGGCAGTGCAGGAGACGGATTTGACCAGTATCACCATACCGTATTCCCATGCCCTGAGTGCTGATAGGATCGACACTACGGGACTGTACACGGACAACGATATGAAGGTGCGGGACTGGGTGAAGGCTGAGGGTGCGTTCCCCGTGTACGGCGACCTGTGGGGATCCACGGCGCTGTTTGAGGTTCAGTCCAACTTGGGTGCTGGGGTGAATACCCTGATGCTGAAGGGGGATTGGTACGTCAACGGGTTTGTGTATCGGGAAGGGGCGGATGGCCCTGATATGGTTCCCGATAACAGCTATGTCTACCTCCGGGAGAGGAATGTTGACCGGGAAGAGATCACCTATCAGGCTGGGGTGGGACTGAGACGAACCAGGAGCTACGAGGACGCCGGGTTCTGGGATGTGCTGGCTGGTAGGGAGATTCTGTACCAGGCAGGGAGTGCGGTAGTGTACGGGCCGAAGGAGACGGAGAGATGAGACTGCCTGTTATGAAGGGAACACCGCGCCCGTATCGCGCCGGTAGACAAGTTGGAGCAGCACTTGCTGAGACAGCCAATATCCTCTACCTGCTTGACAACCGCGAGCAGTACCTTCAGGGTATCGCTGATGTTGCCTTATATGAGCTTGAGAAGGTCAAGTGGGAACGTGCGAAGAAATGAGTGAAGCTGGAGATTTCGGGGGACTGTGGTACCCCGATATCATGGACGTTGCTTTGATGCTCTCGGAGGCACTGCAACAAAGGCGCGATGATCCTGACAACGAAGAACTAACAAAGAGGGTCGAGGAACTAGAGCAGTTATTCTACGGGAACGGAGAACAGTAAATGACCCTACGTGACCTCATCCAGAAGGTGGTCCCTATCCGGTACCGGCAGAGTGTCGGGTTGTGGACGATACAGCAGGCCAGTCGGTCGAAGTGGCTACTGTACCCGTACCTGTTTCTACTCTGCGGGGACTACCCGCGGAATATGGACTTGCTGCCAAGGAACGTGTGCTTGGTCTGGTATAGGGGCTACGCCATCCGGGCACCGCGCGACGGGGCATTGACTTTCATGGAGGTATTTCAGGAACGGGTGTACGACCGCGTCTATTCCCCCTCCGAGGGGGACACCGTGATCGACGTGGGTGCGTATGTCGGTATGTTCTCCGTCATGGCATCCTACCAAGTTCTCGGTACCGGGAGAGTGTTCGCCGTCGAGCCGTCCCAGTCCAACAACGTCTACCTGAACAGGAATACTCACTGGAGAGACAATGTCACCCGAGTCCCCGTGGCTCTAGGCGCGTGTACCGGCTACTGGCAGCTGACTTCCACCGACGCCAGTCCATGCCACCAGTTGACGCAGCGACGGGACAAGGGCACCGAGGAAGTCCGCATTGAGACGATGGACGACATGGTCGCTCGGCTGGGAATTGACAAGGTGGACTTCATCAAGATTGACGTCGAGGGGTCGGAGTTGAAGGTACTACAGGGCGCCACCAATACCCTCCGCAATAACCGATTACACCTTGCCATCGCTGCGTACCATGACCTCGAGACGGGGGAGCCGGAACTGCCGCAGGTGTGCAAGTTGCTGGTTGATGCTGGATTCAGGGTACAGGTGATCAAGGGCTATGTGTACGCTGATAACTGCTCGGAGGGAGAATGATGGGCACTACATTTTGTGAACGAACAGGCTGCAAGTACAGAAAGCCAGCGAACGTGATACAGCCGAACACGATGGTCTGCCACAAGCAAGCCATCACCATCAGCAAGCGAGGATTCTGCCAGTCAAAAGAGAAAGCAGGATGAACGACACCAGCACCACCAAGCTATTCAAGCAGCGCCGCATCCGGTTCCTCGGTGAGTTCGTGGATACCATCTTCACCGCCATGCCTTTCTTCAGCGCCTACAGCATCCTGTCCACCACGATAATCCTGTACGAGCTGACCAAGGACTACATCCAGAACCTGCTGCCCTGGATGAACGTGCTGTACTTCCTGCTGTTCCTCGGTCTCCTGTTCCTCCCGGTCATGCTAGTGGTCTACAAGTACATCATCCCGAGCGTCTGGCGGTTCCGAAGTACCCAGATGGGTCACCTGGAGGACAAGATTGACGCTCTGGCGGATCAGATTGCGGAGTTGGGGGAGTCTACAACTAGGGAGTCGAAATGACTGAGGTAGCCGTCGAAGTACGAGTTGAACTAACCGGGGAGACAGCAAAGCGGTTCTTGAACCTAGCAGCCGTCAAGAGGTTGGACGCAGCCGACTTACTGGATGAGTTGATGAAAGCCGCTATTGAGAAAGAGACCTACAAGCGGGAAAACACCCTACCGCTCCATCTCCTCACTGAGCGTCGGCTTGCGATCCTCCAAGGATTTGCTGCTGGGAAAACCGTCAAGGAGATTAGCCTTGAGTTATCATTTTCGACCGCAACTATGAAACGAGAGGTACGGTGCCTCCTTGACATTTTCGGTGCTAATGACCGGACAGGGGCGATAGCGAGAGCCTACCAACTGGGCGTTCTGTAGTATGAAGATAGCAGTAGTCAATGACACGGTCCACCCGTTCTTCCCAGGCGGGGCACAGAAGCGGGTGTATGAGATATCTCGCAGGTTAGTCCAGCGTGGGCATGAGGTTCACTGGTACTGCATGGACTACGGTGTTCGGGAACTGGAGGGGATCCAGATGCACCCGGTGTCGCCGGCGTACAACCTGTACAACAACGAAGGGAGGCGTCGTATCCGGCAGGCTATTCGGTTTGCCGCCAAGTTGAACATCAGGGAGAAGGTGGACATCGTTGACTGCATGAACTTCCCATACCTGCACTGTCTCCCCGCACTGGTGTCAGCTCGCCGACAGGGTGTTCCCCTGGTGATTACGTGGTTCGAGTTCTGGGGTGATTACTGGTACGACTACATGGGCAGGCCGGGGTGGATAGGGAAACAGATCGAGAAGATGGTCACCCACCTGCCGCAGCTGATTATCCCTGACTCGGAGAAGGTCAGGGACCAGTTGCAAGGAGTCGGTGTCCCCGAGCAGAAGATACGGGTTGTCCCGGACGGTGTCGATAATGCCCTGATTGCGAGCATTGAGCCGTCCAAGGACAAGTACGACGTGGTCTACGTCGGCAGGATGCTGGCTCATAAGAACGTGGAAGTGCTGATTCACGCCCTGGCGGGACTGGACGGTGTGACGGCCGCGATAATCGGTCAGGGGGAGAGTCTAGTGCGGTGTGTGAAGTTGGCTACGGAACTGGGGATTGACGACAGGGTCAGGTTCTGCGGTCACGTTGAGTCGGACGAGGAGGTCTACGCCACCATCAAGTCGTCCAAGGTGCTGGTACTGCCGTCTACACAAGAGGGACATCCGCTGGTGATACCCGAGGCGTATGCGTGCGGAGTGCCGGTGGTGGCTATCGAGGGTGTGTGCGACGAGTTTGTGGTAGACGGGGTGACGGGGTACCTGTCTCTGCTGGACGTGCCCTGTATGCGTCGGCAGCTAGAGAATGCCTTGGGGAAGTACCCTGCGTTCCAGGGACGGTGTCTCGAGGAAGCGAAGAAGTACGACTGGGAAGGGATTACTGATATGGTTGAGTCGGTGTATCGGGAGGTGGTTCGGTGACGTTCGAGCGGTTCAAGGGACTATTCTCTTCAACCACACCCCACTGGGCTACACCAACGGAGCTGTACGCCGAGTTGGACGCCGAGTTCCACTTTGACGATGACCCATGCCCGCTGAATCCGACGAGTGACGGTCTGACACGCTATTGGGGAGGCAGGGTGTTCGTCAACCCGCCATACGGCAGAGAGATCATCAAGTGGACAGCGAAGGCACTCACCGAGGTCGCTACTGGTAGCCTTGTGGTTATGCTACTGCCCTCCCGAACTGATACGAAGTGGTGGCACGACCATGTACTCCGTGCCGCCGAGATTCGCTTCATTCGAGGCAGGCTACACTTCAGCGATCTAGAACCATCAACATCTCGGGCGCCATTCCCCTCGGTGGTCGTGGTGTTCCGGCCATGAAGAATATCCTACTGGTCAGTCCCTCCCGGAACTACCCGATGGTTAATGAGATGTACCCGTCCGGTGCGCTGTTGCTGCTGGGGACGATGCTGCGGAAGCAGGGTCACAATGTCAAGGTCGTCCACATGGTCGCTGACAAAGTGGATAGGGCAAGTTTCCAAGGTATCTTGCGTCAGACGCGGCCGGATATCGTCGGGTTCACGGTGTCCACGTACCAGACCGCAATGACTCGGCTGCTGTCGATGGACGCTAAGGCAAGAAACCCGAACACCGTCATCGTCGCTGGCGGTTCACACCCGTCGACGCTCGGCGCTGACTTCCTCAAGGACTTCCCCTGTGTTGACATTTCGGTCTACGGAGAGGGGGAAACAGCCCTGTCCGACATTGCTTGCGACACAGACTTGCGTGAGGTACGCGGAATACACTACCGATACTTGCATAAGGGCGGGATAATCACCAATCCACCGTCCCCGTTACTTGCCAAGGAGGCGTTAGGCGCTCTCCCGCTGCCAGACAAGTCGCTGATTGACTTCACGCGGTACTCGGGACTGTTCCCGGTTGGGAGACGCCCCTGTATGTTTGTCATGTCCAGCCGGGGGTGCCCATATCAGTGTTCGTTCTGCTCCAAGTCCATATACGGCAATACGCTCCGTCTCCGCAGTCCTGAGAGCATCGTGGAGGAAGTAGAACTGCTGTACCGGGACTGGGGTGTCAGGGAGATCCACTTCGGGGATGATACGTTCAATGCCAACCGGGGTTGGGCCAGTGACCTGCTGGACTTGGTCATCAAGCGGGGATTACACCGAAAGCTGGTGTTCCGGGTTGCCCTGCGGGTGAATGAAAAGATACTGGATATGGACTTGCTGCGCCACCTGAAGGCGGCAGGGGTATGGTTCGTCTACTACGGCGTGGAGAACGGCGATCAGGATATGCTCGACCGGATGCACAAGGGGATCACCATCGCCGAAGTGGAGAGGGCTTTCAGGTTGACTCACAGTATCGGGCTGAAGACGGAGGCGTTCTTCATCATTGGGTTACCGGGTGAGACACGGGAGACGATACAGGCCAGCAGGGACTTGTACAAGCGACTGCGTCCATTCTGGGGTGGATTCTCCCGCGCCCTACCCTTTCCAGGGACGGCGTTCACCGCCGAGGTGGAGCGGGAGGGGAACCTGTTGTCCAAGGACTACGACACCTTTGGTCCCGGTACTATGGCGGTGCGGACAGATGCCCTGACCGCTGCGGAGTTGGAGCAGGCCGTGGTGAGCGCGAATCGGATGGCCGACTTCGATAAGATGAGGCACCCAAGGCAGATGGCCTACGCAGTCAGGGACAAGACGTACAGGAGAATCGGAGGCCGATAGATATGGTTGAACTAACGAAGGTGGGCAAGAGGTTGGACTTGTACGATTTCAGTCTGCTGCCGTCGCTGGAGTGCGACCTGTCTTGCTCGTTCTGTATGTATGACGCTGGCCCGAGCAACCACACACGTCTCGACTATGACAAGGCGGCTGCGTACGTGGCGACGTGGGATTGGTCGATAATCCCGAGCGTTGGATTCTACGGTGGCGAGCCATCCATCAATATGCCACTGTACCAGTACTTCATCAACCTCGTGCCGATGGGAACTCCGAAGTTCATTATCAGCAACGGTGCGTGGTCAGCCGACCCGCACAAAACAAAGATGTTCCTTGAGCGGTGCTGGCGGAATGCGCTGAACGTAGTCGTGAGCGGGACACCAGAACATCGCGCCCATCAACACCACTCGGTCCTTGAGAGGGAGGCAAAGTCGCGCCCGTGGCTGACTCTGAAGGGCGATGATGACATTCATCCAATGGGCAGGGCTGGTGGGGAAGTGACTTGCACGAAGAAGTGTATCTGGCATGAGCAGCAGACCCGCTTGGCCGTCTTCCCTACCGGCGATATCATCCTTCAGAATTGCGACGGTGCGTACCCAGTGATTAGCGACTACACGCAGCCCTTCAGTGAACTGGGCAAGCACGTTCGTCTCATTCGGGAGAGCGGCTGCTGTCAGGGATATCCATCCGTGAATGATGTCGTTTGCGGATCACCGGGTATGGGTTTAAGGGAGTAAGTATGCGGGCACTGATCACCGGCATCACGGGACAAGATGGGGCACTGCTGGCGCAACTGCTACTTGGGAAGGGATATCAGGTCTTCGGGACGTACCGGCGCCTGTCCACCCCGAACTTCTGGCGGTTGCAGCACCTCGGTATCCTGGCGAGGGTCAACCTGATACCCGCCGACCTGCTGGACTCCACGTCCCTGGTTGAAGCAATGCGGGTTTCCGATCCGGGCGAGGTGTACAACCTGGCAGCACAGAGCTTCGTCGGGGCGTCGTTCGAGCAGCCTATTGCCTCTGGGGAGATAACGGGGCTGGGTGTGACCCGGATGCTCGAGGCGATACGGCAGGGCAAGCCGGATGTCCGGTTCTACCAGGCGTCCACCAGCGAGTTGTACGGGTTAAAGGGCACGGACGGGACTATCCAGGACGAGGATACCCCGTTCCAGCCGTCCAGCCCCTACGCCATCGCCAAGCTGTCGGCGTACTGGTCAACTCGGGTCTACCGAGAGGGCTACGGAATCTTCGCTACCAATGGGATACTGTTCAACCACGAAAGCCCCATTCGAGGTCTAGAGTTTGTCACTCGCAAGGTCACTAATGCCGTCGCCCGAATCAAGCTGGGGTTGCAGGATTCCCTTGAACTGGGGAACATGGACGCCAAGCGGGATTGGGGATATGCTCCTGAGTACGTGGAGTCCATGTGGCTGATGCTGCAACAGGACGAGCCAGGGGACTTCGTGATTGCCACCGGGGAGACCCATTCGGTAGAGGAGTTGTGTCAGGTGGCCTTTCGACACGTTGGAATGGACTGGAGGGGCTACGTATCGGTGGCTAAGGCATTGCTGCGGCCCATCGACGTAAAGTGCCTCTGTGGCGATTACAGCAAGGCAGAGAGGGTACTGGGGTGGTCTCCCAAAGTGAGGTTTGGGGAGTTGGTAAGGTGGATGGTACAGGCGGACTTGCAACGGTGGAGGCGGTGGAAGGACGGTGAGACGTTCCCGTGGGATGCGGTCAATTATCCGGATGAGGTCAATGTGGTATCGACGGTCAAGAACAGGGGAGGGTAGGATGGACATTTCAGAAGTCTATGCAAAGATGAGCCGGGAGGCATGGGGAGATGATGAGTCCTACGTGCCGCAGGTGGGAGACTACGCAATCCGTTACATTGAGACGGGCAACCGAGTTGGTCTTGTGTCGATGAATCGCGATCAGGGAGTAGAGCATCTATACTGGCATACACTTGACGCGGAAGATGGCCTGACCCTGAAGGAGCCACAAACGATTCTCACACGGCTGCTGCCTCTCTACCGCCAAGACCAGTTGCAGGAGATGGTGAAAGGCCACCCATACGAGAAGATGGAACGCTGTTGGATCTTTGCTATGCAGGATGAACACGGGTGGTACTTTGATTCGGCTGAGCAACTCTGGTTGGCATTCGTAAGGAAAGAGAACCACGGTAAGTTCTGGACTGGGGAGAGATGGACAAGTGAGTAAGGCAAAGATGGTCGTCCCGGTATGTGAGCCGTCCTTGGGTCAGAAGGAAGCGGATAACGTCTGGAAAGCAGTCGCCAGTGGCTGGATATCCGGGTACAAGGGGAAGTACCTGGACGAGTTCGAGCAGCGGTTCGCCGAGTACTGCGGCTACAAGTACGGGGTCACGACCTCCAGTTGCGCGACCGCGTTGTTGTTGACCCTGGAGTCGCTGGGGATTGGCAAAGGGGACGAGGTCATCACCACGGCGTTCACCATGATTGCCACGGTGGTAGCCATCATCCACGCTGGTGCTACCCCGGTGCTGGTGGACATTGAGCCGGATACCTGGAACATGAACCCGGACCTGATTGAGGCGAAGATAACGGAGCGGACGAAGGCGATTATGCCGGTGCCGATTTACGGTCACCCGGTGGACATCGTGTCCATTCGTCACATTGCCATTGATCACGGTCTGCACATCATCAAGGACGCCGCAGAGGCCATCGGGTCAGGATACCGGATGGCGGTGAAGAACAGGTACGATCTCCCTGACGCTGCCTGCTACAGCTTCTACATCAACAAGATGATAACCACCGGGGAAGGTGGAATGATTGTCACCAACGACAAGGAACTGGCAGATACGGCACGGCGACTCAAGGGGTACGATACGGACCCGGAGCAGAGGTTCGTCCATCAGCGACTGGGGTTCAACTACCGGATGACGAATATGCAGGCTGCGGTGGGCTGTGCCCAGATGGACAGGATTGACGAACTGGTTGCCAAGAAGCGCCAGATTGCTTGGTGGTACCACCGAGGACTGCGGGACTTGCCTTGGTTGCAGATGCCCGTAGAGAAGCCGTGGGCCGTCAACAGCTACTGGGTGTTCGCCATGCTGGTCAAGCCAGAACTCGGGCTGATCACCCGCGACAGACTTGTGACCCACCTAGCCGACGCAGGGGTGGAGACACGTAACTTCTTCGTGCCAATGCACCTTCAGCCAGCCCTGCACGACTGGGGACTGTCTGACCCGCTCTACAGTCCGTCTTACCCCGTCGCCGAGGACGTGAGCCAGCGCGGGTTGTACCTCCCGAACGGGACGACACTGACCGAGGAACAGGTTGACTACGTATGCGAACAGGTGCGAGGAGCAGTGTGATGGCAAAGGTTGGATCGGAGGCCAGTGAATGACGAATTGGCGCTATCTGTGCGAGTTCTGGATTAGACCCATACTGTGTGACATCGACCCCAATTCTCGCACAGGATTGGCGATCAGGATAAGGAAACTCAGAGAGGACGGTAGGCGGGAGAAGCAAGCAAGATGAAAATAGCGTTTCTGCACCACGTCTTCCAAGCCGGCAGCGGGATAGAGCAGGTCATCCTAGACCTGTCCCGCCAGTTGGTGAGCATGGGCCACCGAGTCACCATCCTCACGTACAAGAACGAGTACCCGGACTGCGATATCCCCGTCATGGAGTTCCCGTTACCAGAGGGGGTACCCCTGGCAGGGAACGTACTGGCGCCCACGTTCACCCATACCAATGCCCGGATACGCGAGATACTGGGGTGCGTTGATGTGGTGGTGTCCTCGCTCTACCCGATGAGTCTGGTTCCCCTGCTACCGCACAAGGTCAAGCCTCGAGTGGTGTTCATCGAGTGGGGGATCCAGCCGTACGCTGCCTACTCGTCTCCAGTGGACAAGGTGTACCTGTGGCTGCTGAACAGGGCTGACAGGTACGCTATCCAGAAGTCGGACACGGTGATCGTGTCGAACAAGGTCACCAGGAAGTGGGTAGAGGGGATGGGCGTGTCTCCGGTGAAGATGAACCTGTACGGGCTGGACTTTGACAGGTTGCGACTGAACGGCGACAGTGGGTCAAGACGCAGTGAGTATCTGCGGAACTGTCACCCGGAGTTGCAGAATGCGGACGGCATCGTGATGTACGCTGGCCGACAGTCCCCGCACAAGAATGTTGACCTGCTCATCCGGGCAGTGGGGGTGCTGAAGGACAGGGGACTGGGGACGAGGCTACTGGTAGTGGGCAAAGAGTCCTTCCCGAAGTATGCCCGGTACCTGCGAGACTTGACACGGGAACTGGGTCTGGAGGACCGGGTTGTGTTCACCGGGCTGGTCAGCGAGGACGACTTGATTGGGTACTACAACCTGTGTGACATGGTCGTCAACGCGTCCAGCTGGGAAGGATTCCTCAACCCCGAGGCGTACGCCTTCAAGAAGCCAATTGTGGCCTACGGGATCCCCCCGCACGACGAGACGGTGTCAGACGGGATTACCGGGGTGCTGGTGGGACGTCTGACGGCTAACAGGTTCGCGGACGGTATCGCAGGGCTGTTGGCAGACGACGGGAAGCGGAGGGCGCTGGGGCTGAGAGGGTATGCGTGGGCTAGACGGAAACTGGACTACGCTGTGGTGACTGATAGGTTTCTGGCGGCGATCAACCAGTAAGAGCGCTTATTCACCCCACAACTGCTATCAGGTTAGCTGCCAGCACAACGACCATCAGGGCGCAGGCCGCCACTAATCCACGGGATACTGCCTTCGCTGTCTGCGGGAGCCATCCTGTGATCCATACCACAAGAACACCGAACACCACCAGAGGCAAGGTAGTCGCAACTGGTCCCCACCAGGTGTGAGCTATAGGCACCATGATAGGATTGAGTTCCATGTAACCGTGATTGGTGGCCCACAGCGTCCAGAAGCCGTCGATGGCCTTCAACGCCACCAGGACACCGAACATGAGAACCAGCCTAGTTCTGGTGACCGTACTTCGGGTTAGTCCACTCAACAGGGTCTGCCTCATGCCCAAACCACTCCTTGCCATCGTCCAAGAGTTCGGCTACTCTTTTTCTCAGGTACTCAATATCTTGCCCCAGCTCGCTGGAACCCGACCCCCCGGTGAGATGCGTCGCTCCGTAAAGTCGCCTTCGGGAAGCCTCCCGTTCAGCGATCACCCTCTCCACCGCATCAATGCTGAGACAGCGACCGCAGACTAGGGCACCCTCGAAGTCCTCACGTAGCTCGAATCCACAGTCAGGGCAGTTACCTGTCATCCCACTCCATCCGTCCGTCGCTTTCTAATTCTCCTGATAGCACGAACGTAGCAGTACACCGAGAACACCAGTATCGCGAGGAGCAGAACTATCTCACTGACCAGGATTAGGGCATTCTGCTCCTCGAAGGACACTCGACCCTTGGTCGCTATGTGGTAAAATGCCCACAGGAAGGCTACACTCTGACCCATGATCAGTGACGCCTTGATTATCTCAACCACTGCTGTTCTCCATTCTCACCTCGAACTATTCCTCGATTACTCCCTTTCACCTGCGCCCGACCGATAACAGCCGGGCGCAAGAGGGAAGGAGTAACCCTTCCTAGATATCTGTATCTAGTCGGGGATCGCTACCCCGTTGATGGTGATATTGTCGATGTAGGCTTCTGACTGGGCTATCCAGTTGTCCACCTCGATCTCGATGCCAGTCACCAAGGTGTTTGCATCAATGGAGACATCACCGTCCAAGGTAGTGGCCGTCAGGCCACTCTTCCAGGCACCCAGTGTAGTAATCCAGAAGTTCCCGACTCCGAAAGCTCCGCCAGCCGGCCCTGATGCTCCAGAAGCCAACCATGCGTAGGCTGTGTCATTGACCACTGCTGGACCGTTCTCATCATCGCTTAATGTCTGGTACCACACGCCAAGAGAAGAACCATAGGTTGGCTGCCCCTCGGGCCTGACAAACCCTTCGGTGGTGTTGTAGGCATACTCGATCACCAGCGCATCGTCTTGGACGCTATCGCCGGTTGTGTCGAGCAAGATGTCAACATGAGGCTGGTAGCCCGAGACGAGGTACTCCGACCAAGCAATCGTCTTGACCTGCCCCAACGTCATCGGCTGGAGAGGAGTGAGTACAATGCGCGCCTCATCACCAGAAGCACCCCCCACAGGGCCAACAGTCGTCAGGTGAACGACCACCTCCCAAGGGAACTCCACAGCATCATAAACGCTGGTTGACTCTAACTGGCTCACCAGTTGTACAGAGAACGGGGGAAGTGCGCCGGATGACCCCTGTGGGCCTATCGCGCCATCGGCACCAGCGTCTCCGGGAATGCCCTGCTCACCCTGCGGACCTGTGGCGCCAGTTGCGCCCGTGCCACCAGAGTACCCCTGAAGACCGCGTGGACCTTGGTCTCCAGCAACTCCAGCAGCTCCATCAGCGCCAGGACTACCGTCAGCCCCTGCGGCACCAGTCTCACCCCAATCCCCTCGAGTGCCGGCAATACCCTGCTCGCCTTGTGCGCCCGAAGTGCCCTGCGGTCCTGTGTCGCCGGCCACACCCTGCTCACCCTGTAGACCACGTGGGCCAGCGGGGCCGGCTGCCCCATCGTCACCCACGCATCCGGTGATCGCCAGTAGACCTACCAGCAGAACCGCCACCGCCAGAACGGACCCTATCCTTTTTCTGTTCATCTGTTTTCTCCCATTTTATCCATTTGCTTGCGAGTCGAGGAAAGTTATGCCGTCAAATCACCTCCATTCGTGGTCACAGGCCACTTCCTGTCTTCGTCGGATACCCAGTCGGGTCGCGCAGCGCCTTCTGTGTGGGTTGTTCCGCAATGGAGACACTGGCGACGAGGGTGTCTCACACCGCCGCGGAAAGAGAAGCCAGCTCTGCGCTTCATCGGTTTTCCGCATCTGGGACATATCCAAGATTCTGTCGTTGGCATAGTGAGACGGTAACACAAACAAGTAGTGTTGTCAAGCCGAAACAGTACCGAGGGAAAACGCTAGTCCGGTATCCCCCACGGATTCGAGTCGTACATTCCGGTGACGTGGTAGTTCTCGTCGCCCACAGGGTCGCCGACGTAGTAGGTCTGGTACAGTGAGTAGTCCTTCGTACTGTCGCTGTTTACTGAGGCGAAGGACTCCAGAGCGATAACCTGCATCTCCTGCCAGTATTCCAGCTTGTCGGTGCCGTCCAAGTCCAGCGGCAGCAGCCTCGCGTCATAGAAGAACGACACCCAGCGGTACCCGCGGGACTCGGTCCAGAGTATCAAGTCCTTGAACCAGATCACGGATTCACTGTCCTGGAGAGTGACGTTGTGTGAGAGTTCCAGTTCGTCGTTCTGCTCGGTCAACAGGTACGGCGTGCCATCGTAGACGACCGTGACGACCACGGCAGGTGGCGCGTCTTCCTCGGGGTCGTCCGGGATGAATTGGTCATTGTATCGGTCGTTGTAGGTGTACTTGTCCTGTAGCTCCCCCTTGCGGATAGTGACCTGACGAACGTAGGCGCCGTAGTCCCATTCCAGGGCTACCCGGTTGCTGTCGGTAGTGATCATCTCGGCGTCGATGCGTTGCTGGATAATCTCTGTCCCGGTGGTGGTCATGGGTACGCCGTCCCAGTCAAGCATCGGATTGCCCTGCTCATCCAACAGGGGAACCTCGACCTGCACCTCCACCGGCCTGTGCGTCTGGGTCTGGGGAACGCCGTCTATGTAGCCAACGACGTAACCGAGCTGCACGGTCTGCCCATCGTACACGACGCTGATGTCCGACCCGACCACCGAGACGTCCAACAGGCGCTCGCCGACCTGGTAGGCGGACAGGAGAACCTGCGGGTCGTACCGGAGACCTGCATCGGCACCGGGGACGGTGAATCCTGCGGCAGCGATCAGGGAAGGGACTAGGGCGACCGCCGCAACGGCCAGGACAGTGATTGCCATTACCGTGTACTTTCGTTTCATTTCGCAGACCTCCAGCAGCGCATATCTCTTATACTTTATAGAATACTAGGTATTCGTGTATTCGTATCTGTATTCATGTATTCGGAGGTCTTTTGGTATTCAGGTATTCGTGTATTCAAGTATTCGGGTTTTCCTCTAGACCTTCGTCTCTGGCCCGTTTTCGCACCAGATCGTTGAACCCGACAACCCATACGGATCGCTCATCAACGCACCGCGTGAAGTTGTCCACTTCGGCAGACAGGTACTTGGTGATGGTTCCCTTCGTCCCACCCCCGGCCCGTGTCAGGGAATAGCACAGACCAACAATGAATAACGACCCAGCCGGTATCCCCAGCGGGAGCGCCAAGGCGAACAGCTTGTGCTTCACCCAGGCAATGGTGCGGAACGATACGTATCGCGGGGCAGCGCTGGAGAAAGCGTAGCCAGGCGCCATCTTGTCGTACAGGTCGGGGTAGCCGTACTCTTCGGCTGCGTCAGAGGCGATGTTGAACAGTCCCGCTATCTCACCGATGCGGGACTGGCTGTCCAGCCACGCGACAATCTGGTGACTGAGACAGCGAGTGAGCATCGCACGGGTGATACCTAGTCGGCGGGCGTTACCGTCCAAGGCCATTATCAGCCCGACTGGGGCTACTCGGGATGTGACTACGTCGACCTGCTGGTTCTCGTCTTCCTTGGCCTGCTTGTGGCGGTGCTTTTCGGTGTCCAGGTACAGGCCCACTACCTCGGGGAGAGATAGATCAAGGACACCGCCGTCCTCGGCAAACTGGGAAGGGCGGAAGTTTACCATTACTGGCTCTCCCTGACCCGCTCGGCTATCTTCAGGGTCCGGGCACAGTAGGGTTTGTCCCAGTAGATTGATTTGCACCCCGGACACTGCTTCGGACGCCGCTTGATACGAGGCTCCCACTTATGTCCACAGCGGATGCAGCAGTGAATCTTCGGCATGATAATGTAACCGTACCACGCGAAGAGCGAGTTGTCAAGGACAGTACTGTATTGTACTACTTCTCGCGGCAGTAGACGGCCCACTTACCCTTGTGGGGGAGCACCCGGACGAAGTAGCGCTCCTGAAGATCCTCGGACATACTGTCCGCCTCCCGCTTGGTCAGGCCGACGCGGTAGCGGAAGAACTCCTTACCGTCGATTATCTTGTGGCGCCCAGTGCCTTTTCTTGCCATGTCATCCCTCCAGTGTCCCTACGGTCAGTATACCACTGTCGTCAAGGTTACCGGTACTGAGAACCTTGATATCGGGATGTAGAACCAGCGCATCCTCCTCAGCCATACGCTCCCTGATGATGGGGTACAGCTTGGGCGTCAGGCGCTGCATCTCGGACTCCCACCGGGCGTATGCCGTGCAGGTCATGCAGCCCACGCGCTCACTGCCCTGACTGTAGAGATCATTGAAGGGCAGGTCAAGGCGCAGGATGTACTCCCACACGTCACCCTCCGTCCACCACAGGATCGGGTGTACCTTCTGGGCATCCCACTCCACGAAGCGGTAGCAGGCACCGTAGTCGGGCATGACGGCACGAAGCGTCCGCTGGCGACTCTCAGCCGCAGTCAAGCCGTCGATGACGCACTTCCACCCGTTCTCCCGAACAGACCTCCCCATCGGCTTATCCTTGAGATAGTAGCAGCAGTGTGTACCTGCGCTACCATTCTTACCGGTTCGCTTACCGCCCCTGGCAAAGCCGAACTCTGCGACGCACTGCCAGTAGTTCGTATAGCGTTGACGCATCCACCGACCCGATCTCCCATTCCGCCCCAGCTTGAACCAGGGGTCACTCGGGCGGGCGATAGTCAGGTTCAGATTCCACTCCTTGGTCAGGTACTTGGCGAACTGGATTGTCTCGGGGTGCTCCACACCAGTGTCGTTGAACACCACCGGCACGTCGGGATTATTCTGGAGAGCGAGGTGCAGCACGACGAGGCTGTCCTTACCGAACGAGCAAGAAACCACCGTCTTACCATTGTACTCCGCCATGTTGTGGGCAACATAGCCCCTCGCCTCAATGACCTTCTCAGAGAATGGGCGATCCAGCTTTGACCCCACGGGTCCAGTACGCGGTTCCTTCCTCGCCACCTACAACTCCACCGGGGACGACAGGTACATCCCCATTCTAGATATTCCCGTCCCAGCCCTTGAATATGTACATTATCGTCAATCCGACGACACAGATGGCACAGAGAACCACAGCTAGTATCACGTGTTCAAGAGGGATGCCGTCTTGGTGTAGTATCACAACACCAAGTACCCCGATAGCTACAAGGAGAACACAGATTCCGGGTTCGTGATCCACAATTACAACTCCACAGGGGACGACAGGTACGTCCCTTCCAGCAATGACTTCGCGTTACCGGGTATCTTGTCGAACACCCGCGTCTGGTTCAGAAACAGCTTCCGCAGGTCTATCCGGTCGTCGGGGTTCACCCCTAGCTGGTAGGCAGCAGGACGACCCATGCACTCGGCCATGAGTTCGGCGACCCCGGTGCGCTTGAAGTTGCGCTCGTTCGTGAGGATGGCACCGGGGGACAGCACTATCGTCGTATCGCTGCCGGACGACCGCCACTTGCCCATAGGCGCTCGCTCAGGCAGAGGCAGGTAGCGCGTCATGCGTACCCCGTCCACACCCACGTGTACCAGTTCCTCGGCAGTGATGTCGTGAGATACCAGGAACTCGAAGACCTGCAAGCGGGTATTGGTGGTGCAGATGGCGTGGTATATCGGGTTGTAGCGGTCACCGTACTCGATGACGTTGCCCTCGTTGTCACGGCGTGTCTCGAGGAGCTTCCCGATTATCCCGGTCATCACCCGCTTCAGGATGTAGGACTTCAGTTCGGATGTCCCACGGCGGGAGTAGAGTTCGGCCATCAGGGACTGGAACGGGCGCCGTGGGCGTACTCCGTTGGTAGGGGATATGAACCAGCCGTCCTTCAGGTGGAACTCTCCCAGCCCATACTTGTGCAGGGTGCGAACCTCGCTCAACAGGCAGGGGTAGTTGGTGACAGTGCCGGTGAAGTTGACCAGTACGCCGTCTCCCCGGTCGGCCAGGAAGGGAGAGCAGAAGGCCAAGGGGTGGTCCGGGTAGACCGTGAAGTCGCCTACCAAGAAGCCGTAGTAGGCGCCGTCGATGAGGGTATCGGAACGGCGGAAATCGCAGTCTCGGAGATCCAAGAGTTGGGCTGCATTTGCTGGATACGCGCTGGCGATATCGTACGAGTAGAGCTTCACTCCGTCGTGTCCCATTCTGCCGCACCGCACTTCTCACAGGCAACTTCCCAGCCCGCGAAGCCCTGGACGTTGCCGCAGACGACGCACACCACCTCTTCTGGATCATCGGTCTCCTGTCGGTTCCGGTCACTGTCCAGACCCCGCTCGTACATCTGCCCCGACTCCCGCGATGTCATATCACCTAGTCCCATGTCTCGACCTCCGATTCGGCTACTCGCCTCATTTCGCCGGCAGGGCGTCACTTCGCCCACTCAACATATCAGTGAACACCTTAGTCTCTGGTGTCACCCACCCAAGACAGTATAGTTCGTTACAGCCATTCTCCGTCACCTGTAGAACTATGGCCTTTCTGTTGCAGTAACCCTTCCTGTTCCGGTAGCCGCAACTGTCCAAGGTGCATTTCACACTCGGCTTCATCGCACGTACCCCGCAAACGCGTCAATCAGAAGACAGATAACCCGGTCACGTATTCCGTGGTTCCCACTCTCCCGATTACCCGCCACGTTCAGCGTCCGTATCCAGTGCGACCCAGCCCAGATTCGGAGGGAAAGCGCAACCGGGTTGGCGATATACGGTTTCCCCCACTGGGTACACATCTTGATCGTCATGCGGGAACCGGGACTGTCCACATCCCCGACCAGCAGGGTGCCATCGCTGTCCCGCACGTTGGCGAGTGTCCGCAGCGGGTAAGTCTTTGGGTCGGGATCACCGGCTACCAGACCATACTCCCGCAGGCCGTAGTTCGCACCGTCCTCGGTCCAGAAGTTGGGAGGTGCTGTCCCGCCCGTTGGGAGTCCGAGGACACTGCCAGCGACGAGCCCGCCTTGGTCTGCTCCCGTCTGTCCACCTGATATTATCTTCTCAATCATCATCCCACACTGGGTCACACCCCCGCCCGAGATATCGCCTCAGTTGCTCCAGGAACGCAGTTGTACCCCTCAACCGTCACCGTGTTGACCCATGCCCACCTTACCTTCTCCCCAACCGTGAACAACGAAAGAGGAGCGCACAAGTAGAAAATAACGAGATACGGGACTCCGCTAGAGTAGGTGTTGATCTGGGCATGGATTGGCCCCACGACTGAGACCCCCGCTTGCGGGCCTAGCTCCTCGAACAACTCCCTCTGAACAGCCTTGTCAAACGTCTCACCCGGCTCGACTTTCCCACCAGGCAACTCCCAGCTACCGTAAGCCTCATCGTGATCAGGGCTGGTGTCGCACCGTCTCACGAGCAGCACCACGCCCTCGTACCGAATCACCGCAGACACCACCGGCACCACTTCCATCATAGCAACCTCTCCAGTCTCCCCAACTCAATCATCATCCCACGTCCCTATCTGGTAGTTCGATATCCACTCCCGCGGGGTGCACTGCAACGCTATCTCGTACGCGTCGAGCAGCGACGCAGGGGCGTCGAAGATGGTAGGGACGGTGTCCTGCAAGCCGGATAGCAGTTCATGCCCCTTGAAGCAGGCCACGGGACTGGAGAGTGTGGCAGGGGAGGGTATCCCGAGGTCGGCAAGGGACGCGGAGAGCTGGTCAGCCAGGACTTGCAGCCCGTCCAAGGTGTCCGGTTCCGGGGTGTCGGGGAAGTACTGGGACAGGTCGTAGAACACGGACTCGGCGGCACCGCGTTTGTTGATCGACAGCATCTTGTCAGGGATGTAGAAGAATCGGTAGTTGCTCCACCCGGCTCGGCGGGTCGTGTACAGGTCGTCACGGACGGTATCGGGTAGCTTGTCGGCGAGGGCATGGGTGAAGTCGGATAAGTCCCAGACCACCTTGAGACAGGAAGGGAGGGTGGTGGTGTGGCTGTAGAGCAGCCAGTTGAGCAGGTCGTCCAGGGTGTGGGGCGTGTAGACGGAGCGTAGGGAACTAGCTATCGTGCCGGGAGGTGATTGGGCATAGGCTATGATTCTAGTCGTCATTTTCCGTCGTCATCGATGCCTTCCCAGCAGCGCATCTCGACTGACAAGCAATCGCCACGGGGACTCGTCGGACTCTCGTCGATGACGTAGTACCCCTGCCCCTCCAGTTCCATCTGCTTGGCTTCAACATCACTCGTCTGTCCCGTGATGGAAACACCTTCGTATCGCACAACCCTCATTCCAGCAACTTCTCCAATCTCCCCAGTTCAATCGTCAACTGTGCCCTCCGCTGCCCACGCGACCCACGGATGGTTTCCTTCTTCTCCGCAATGAACTGCCGTAACTGCCTCTTGCTGATACTGCCGGCCTTCTCTGCCTTCTGCACGAACACCAGTCCACGCGCCAGCGGGGTCTTGCCCTTGTGTACCTGCCGCAACTCCCACGGCGACACGTGCTTCTTGCCAGGTGCCTGCCTGACGAACTTCCGGTACAGCGCCCACGGGTTGGGAGTCCGTTTCGCCAGCTTCTGCTGCTTCCCCCGCGGCCCTTCCTTGACCCGCAGGCCCATGCGGCTGTACATCCGGGATATGTTGTTGACCCACTTCTTGGGGATCTCTGATCGCTTCCACTTGCCCTGCTCCAGCTTGCGGGCTGCTATCTTCTCGAAGCGGGCACGCCGTTCCAGGCGGTCCAGTACCATGAGCTTGAGAGCGGGCGTGGCTTTGGGCAGCTTGGACAGTTCCCGCGCCTCCAGGGGGAGGAACTGGTTGTCCCGCAGGAAGGTGAAGCGGGTTTGTCTACGGGTTGGCACTGGTCACTTCCCGCCCCTGCCTTTCCTGCTCATCCTGATCGGACACCCACTCGCGGAGGAACAGTATGTTGGCGTCGTTTGCCTTCTCCATAAGCCAGAGAGCGAGCAGGAAAGGTGGCCCACTGACGACCGACAAGGGCAACGCCACCAGTACGGCGACAACCAGCCACAATCCAGATACAAACCAACGCAAAGTCGTCAACGTAATCCCTCCCTAGCTAGTCACCAACTTCCCGGTGTTCGGGTTGTACTTCATCGGCGTATCCGATGTATTCTTGTCACCCCAGTAGGAGGTAAAGAACCCGTTGCCTGGATTGTCGTCAAACTGAGCACCACACTCGACACACTCCCACGTTGTTGAGTAGTCGGGGTTGGTAGGGCGTTCCAGGTCGGGCAGCACCTTGAACCGCTGCCCTGCGCAGTAGGAGCACCACAGGCCAGCTACGAGTACAGTCTGCTCGCCCTTCCACTCTGCGAAAAATCTCTTTCCCGCCTTGTTGGCTCGCCACGTGTACCAGCAAAACATGACGACAGGGACTGAGGACAGAGCAAGCAGTGCAGCACCTCCCGACGCACCCTGAAGCAGCCAGCCCACCAGAGGAATCCAGCCGAAAAACAGAAGAACCAGGGCCAGTATCACCCAACCCCGATGCTCTCGGTAGTAACGGTTAAACCCAACATTCCGAATCTCCCTATCAGTCAGTTCCATAAATCCCTCCCTAGTCTCAACCCCATTCGTTACAGCCTTATTCACTCAACCAATGTAACACAAGATAACAGGTCTGTCAATAGAACACTTGTATGGGGGGTCGGTAGGGGCTGCCGCTAGGGTGGGACTTGACAATGGGTAGGGGGGTGGTGTACCTTGGTGGTAGTTGACCCATGTGGAGACAGGACTGATGGCCAAGCCCACTACACCCACCCCAACCAAGAGAATTGACGGCGAGTTGTGGCGTTTCCACAAGACCTTCAAGACGAGCAAGGAAGCGAGACAGGAAACACAACGCCTACGGGAACAGGGTAAGCGAACCCGCCTGCTCAAGAGGACTGGAGTAAAGTTCGTTGGTCGCCCCCGGTGGGTCGTGTACCAGAAACCACGGGGCGAATTACTGCCAGGAGAGAGGAAGCAGTTAGCGCGGAAGTTCCTATCATTCAGGTAGGGAGGACTGACCAATGGCCAAGTCGGTAGCACGCAGAACAGTCAGCCGGGAGACACCGAGTGGCCCCTTCAGCCTGTTGGTAGACTTCCCGAAAACAATCGTATTTCGAGGGAAACGGTACTTCAAGTTCCCTGGTGTCCTCCCCATCACAGGACGGGGGACACGGGCACTAGCAAAAAGGATCGTGGGGCGGGGGTTCAAGATACGACTCTTTCGCCCATCCCGCGGCATCAAGACACCCCTTGTGTACACCCGGCCTGCCATGACGAGCGCAGATGTGAGACAGGTAGAATAGTCCCCCGCACCACTATCCCCTCCAAGGACCAGCTGACCCACACCCAGCACCCTTACTCACTCACCCTACCTCTTCCTCGTCACCTGTCCCAGTTCCCCATAGACTTATCGTCTACGTGTAACCTGCCGCACAACCACCCTAGCACCTCCCATTATCTCTTACGAGATACCTGTCTGACTATGACCTCCCTGATCCACCTACTCACACCAATACCCCGTCCCCCGCCAGCCGCTCAAC